>Ga0209158_1002631_pt1 | contig 10873 bp, 10 predicted proteins | sample GraSoiAngelo_140_FD_185897 | JGI IMG/M metagenome (GOLD analysis project Ga0209158, IMG submission 185897) | Grasslands soil microbial communities from the Angelo Coastal Reserve, California, USA - 14_0929_12_30cm (SPAdes) (version 2) | ecosystem: Environmental > Terrestrial > Soil > Grasslands ...
ACTTCGGTGAGCGCCACCCAATTCTCCACGGGTGGGACAAACTGTGCTGCCACGGCGACCATCTGCCTGGGGCCACCGAGGACGCCGTTCCAGGCTCCGTTGAGCACGCAGCTCAATTTCAGCCCGGGCTCCAGAATCGTCCAGCTTTCCGGCAAAATCACCTTTTAAGTCTGGTAGGACAGCCATTCCTGGCTGTTCTCCTAGCGCCCAGCCAGATGTGTACGTAGCGCCGGGCTTTCTCCCGTTTTGTGGGAGTCCCGACGATTTCCGTCGAAAAGCCCGGCATCTTTCTTTTTTGTGGCACAGCCACTCCGTTCCCAGTGGGACAGCCATTCTTGGCTGTCCTCCTAGCGCCCAGCCGGATGTGTACGTAGCGCCGGGCTTTCTCCCGTTTTGTGGGAGTCCCGACGATTTCCGTCGAAAAGCCCGGCATCTTTCTTCTTCGTAGCATAGCCATTCCTGGCTGTGCGCTTCTGACGGTTTGTTCCCGCCTTCGTCTTCCGTAGTGGCGGGGCGGAACTTGTCCTGAGTGCAGCCGAAGGAAACCAGTGTTCTTACGCTCTTCCTTGTCGCACGGTGGCGTGCCTGTGGTGAGCGCAGTCGAACAATGCCCCGCCCGCCCCTGGTTCCCTACACTTGGTCAAAAGGGCCAGCGTCGTTTTCGATTGACGCGACTGGGCAGGAGGGGCTACGCTCTCAGGCAAGTATCAAGCCGAGTCGCAGGGGTCGACTTGCGAAGCTTGAAATCCGATCGTCCGAAACCGTGACCTCGGAGTCCTCCAATTGAACCCCGTGTCGTCTCAATCCATCTTCAGGACAGCTCCAATGTCAAGCTAAGAATGAGGGTGTGCTATGCGCTGTATTGGGAATTCTCCCCAACCGTCCCAACTCCCTACCGTAAATCACCATCAATTGCGATCATTCCGCTCGCTGCATTGTCGATTGAACAAATTTCTATTGCTCTTGGTCATTAATGTTGGTGCCATAGTTCCGGCCTTCGGTACCTGCACAGCGCCACGAAACCCGATCGAAGCAGAAAACTGTCTGCCCGGCACTCCTTCTAGTGTTTGGTACATCGCCGATGCTGGCTCGCCCAACATTCAAGGCTTTACCACCGACATCAGTGTAAATGTTGGTCAGTCCCTGTTCTTCAAAATCCACACCAGTGCCTTAGCCTATCGCATTGACGTTTATCGCATCGGTTTTTATCAGGGCAATGGAGCTCGTTTGGTGGCCACTGTATTGCCTTCGGCGCCGTTACCGCAAACGCAGCCTACTTGCCTTACGGATAGCGCCGTCGGCCTCACGGACTGTGGCAATTGGGCCGTTTCCGCGTCCTGGGCAGTGCCCAACAACGCCACTTCCGGAATCTATTTTGCCCGTCTCGTGCGCTTGGACACCGGCGAGGCAAGTCCTATTCTTTTTGTGGTGCGCAACGATGCCAGCCACTCTGACATCTTGGCGCAGTCGTCCGACACAACTTGGCACGCTTACAACGACTACGGCGGGAGCAGTCTTTATACGGGGCCGATCAGCCGCGCCTACAAAGTTAGCTACAACCGGCCTTTCAACGTCCCGAACGGGTACACCTGGTTTTTCAGCGCTGAGTACCCGATGGTTCGATGGCTGGAGGCGAACGGCTACGACGTCAGTTATTCCACAGGCGTAGATACAGACCGCCGCGGCGCTCTGATCACTCAGCATAAAGTCTTTATGTCAATTGGTCATGACGAATATTGGTCGGGCGGGCAGCGATCTAATGTGGAAGCTGCCCGAGCCGCCGGCGTAAATCTGGCGTTCTTTAGCGGCAACGAAGTCTTCTGGAAGACACGCTGGGAATCAAGCATTGATGGCTCAAACACGCCATACCGCACGCTGGTCTGCTACAAGGAAACAACCGCAGACAGTGTGATCGATCCCGCCGATCCCCCTACTTGGACAGGCACTTGGCGCGACCCACGCTTCAGTCCACCAGCCGACGGGGGCCGCCCGGAGAATGCGCTGACCGGCACGGTCTTCTGGGTGAACTCGGTGCGAAGGGACGCCATTACGGTACCCCAGGCAGACGGCAGAATGCGCTTCTGGAGGAACACCAGCATTGCATCCCTGGCGCCCGGACAAGTTGCCACCCTTCCGACGGGAGTGCTCGGCTACGAGTGGGATGTGGATGCTGATAACGGATTTCGTCCCGCTGGGCTTGTCCCGCTTTCGACTACTACTTTGACCGTGTCGACTTATCTCCTCGATTATGGCCACACCTTTGGCACAGGCACGGCCACGCATCACCTGACTTTGTATCGCGCTCCCAGTGGAGCATTAGTTTTTGGGGCTGGCACTGTGCAGTGGTCTTGGGGGCTGGATAATACCCATTCCATAGACAATGTTACGCCCATCGATCCCAATATGCGGCAGGCCACCGTAAACCTCCTCGCGGACATGGTAGTTCAGCCAGCGACTTTGCAAGCGGGGCTGGTACCCGCGACTTCTTCCACCGATATCACGCCCCCTAAATCAACGATCATCTCGCCTGCTTCGGGTAGCACAGTCACTATCGGCTCCACGGTGACTGTTTCTGGTAGTGCCCTTGATTCCGGTGGCGTCGTGGGTGCCGTGGAGATCTCTGTAGATGGGGGAAAAACTTGGCACCGTGCTGTCGGTCGCGAGAATTGGAGCTATAGCTTTACCGTTGGCAATACCGGAAGCCTGAGCGTACAAAGCCGGGCAGTCGATGACAGTGGCAACATTGAAGTTCCCGGCCCCGGCATTACACTTGTAACTCCGCTCTCAGTGAGTACGACGTCTCTGCCGAATGGGACACAGTCAGTGGCTTACAACCAGAGCCTCGCGGCCGCTGGAGGCACAACGCCCTACAGTTGGTCGCTGATCTCGGGGGCACTGCCGGCAGGGTTGACGCTGTCTTCAGGCGGGCAGATCTCGGGCACGCCAACCACAACGGGGACAAGCAATTTCACAGTGCAAGTGACGGACTCGAGTACTCCTGTGCAGACCGCCACACGAGCGCTGAGTATCACGATTGTAGCTGCCAGTGGCGGCTGTCCCTGCACGATCTGGCCGAGTACGGCGGTGCCGTCGGTGGCGGATGTGGGGCCGGATTCGCCAGTAGAACTGGGGGTGACGTTCCGAGCGGACAGCAACGGGTATATCACGGGGATTCGCTTTTACAAGAGTACGGGGAACACCGGGACGCATGTCGGGAACTTGTGGAGCAGCGGGGGAGCGTTGCTGGCGAGTGCGACGTTCACGGGGGAGAGTGCCTCGGGATGGCAACAGGTGAATTTTTCCAATCCGGTGGCGATCACGGCGAATACGTTGTACGTGGCCTCTTACCACACCACTATTGGGCACTACAGTGTGACGGGGAACTATTTCGCGACCACTGGAGTGGACAATGCGCCGCTGCACGCCCCAGTGAACAGTAGCAGCACTCCGAACGGGCCGTATGCGTACGGTAGTACCAGCACATTTCCCAGAAACACTTACAACTCCGCGAACTACTGGGTGGACGTGGTGTTCAACACCAGCCCGCATTGACGAGGCCGGTGGGACAGCCATTCTTGGCTGTCCTCCTGGCGCCGAGCCGAGTGCAGCGGCGAGTTTGCCTCGCCATGCCGTTCCAGTAGCACAGCCATTCCTGGCTGTGCGCCCTTGACGGTTTTCTCCATAGGAGGGCACGACTTCAGTCGTGCCGAAGAGTTCGATGAATCATCGGGGCTTCAGCCCCGCGTCTTACATCTTTCCTCTTTGTGGAACAGCCATTCCTGGCTGTTCGCTTTTGACTGTATTGTTCCTTCCTTCGTCTTGTGTAGGGGCGAGGCTTTAGCCCCGCCCGCATCGCTTTGTGGGAAAGGCGCCGGCCTATGGATGTGAGACCGCTTCCTCTCAGCGTTTTCTGCGCAGAAATCTCCCGTGCCATGTCCGTAGCTCAGCGACTATTCAATCAAATTTGACCGCGATTTGATTCAAGAATTCAGATTTTGAAAGGTGGAATCTATCGGCGGAGATCAAGTCGCACCTCCTCATATTTTGCGCGGAGAATTGTTATGAGATTTGCCCCCTCTCTGATCTGTTCGAGGTCCTTTAAGTCAATTACGACTACGACCATGTCTCTATCCTGAAATACCTTAAGCTGCTCGCGTGCAGCATCAGTGCTTCTTGCGGCCCCTGTGATTCCTTCCCTGGAAAAGAGGATTCCGAACCGGCATTTTGCTGAATCGAGTACGCGACAAAACTTTGCGAAGGTCGAGAAATCGGCGGGATTTGCCCAATCCTTGCACTCACACAGGAAATACCTTCCAAGATTAGACCGAAAATCTAAATCGACTCCTTCCATGCCACAGACCACGTCGTAATCAGTGGACGTGCTGCGCTTTCGCATATACGCTCGACAACCAGGTATCGCGCTTAAAACATAGTGAGCAAGTCTTTCGAGGGCTAAACCATCGCCCGACCCCAGTTTGGCAAGTAGCCAACTGACGTAAGTCCGCGTAACTATGTAATATGAAGATTCTCGCGGGGACGGATACTCCGTCATCCAGTCCTGGTCAAGCTCCTGAACGATCCATTCAGGAAACATTGCCTCATCAGCGTGCTCCCGAAAGAGCTTCCAGATTTTCTGTGCATAGCTGCTGACTTCCTGATGTCGCAAACCGTGTTGCCAGACTATACGGAAATAAAGACCTGTCTTTTCTGGCGGAATCTCACCTCGATCCCTAATTGCATCCTCGCAAGTTGTGAGCATCAGATATCGCTTTGTAAGGACCGGGCAGCCCAATCGAGTAAAACAATCACTCATCCAGACCAGGGGCATCCCTTTGTGCACGTACTCCCTTGTTTCCTTTTGATGCCTGAGCATGTGCTCGTAGAGAGCCTGAAAGATGGGAAGGGCCTCATGCCACCGTCCCTGATTAAAGAAATAAAGTCCGCACAGTTCCCATGCTCGCTGTAAGTCCGATGGAATAGCCACGTCCCGCGGCCGAATAATATGGGGTAGTCCGGAGATCAATTGAGCGGCACCGTCGCGCCGTTCCAGATACGAGAGCAACTGTGGTGGAACTTTGGCTTGAACCTCACTCATGAACGGGTCTACATCCAAGATGGCCTCCCAAGCGCAGCTCTTCGAGTAACTCGGTAGGAAGGCGCACCCTCAATCCAGGAAAACGCTCTTCGATCCACAGTCTTTGACTGATGATCGAGTCGACATCTCGCGTTAAGAACACCTCGCACTTGTTGCATACAGCTTGGGTGATGTGCTGCGCATCTCCGCGACCTATCCCGTGAGCCTGTAGCTCGAGGCAGATCTTTTCGTCCTGAACGTCTGATACTAATGGGTAGCAACTTGAACAGCCATGACGGTCAATTTCGTTGTTGAAACCATACACTCGCTCGTCCTGCGGGATCTGCTCTAGGTTTTCATAATCAGCTCTGAGTCGTGCTCGCTGGTCTTGATCCGGCGTCCTTTCTAATTCCCGCAATGCGAGCCTGGACCGACAGATCTTCAAAGTGTCAGTGTGGCGCCGTCCTAACAGGTCTTTAATGGCCTCCAGCTCACGTCGGGCATCATTCTGTTCCCTGTGGCGTTCTACGTTGTTAAGGAGAGAGTCGGTGTCGCAATAGATCTTCATGGCCCACTCTTACCTCGAAATCGAAAAGCCAGGACTTGTCCGGTGTCACCAGGTGTCCTTCGCGATCAATAGCACCGTATAACCAGTTTCAACTGCCAAAATATTATATATCCCGTGCCAATCCAAGCACCACCAAGCTCTTGACCCTGCTTCCTCTTGCTTGTCCCTGCCGGCGCGGAAACCGTTCAACGCTCCCTACAGCCGTTCAACCCTCAATTTCGACCATTCACTGCTTTTTACTTAACCAATCCATAAAAACGTGCTATTCTCTCCCGTGTACGCCAACCCCGATCCTCGCCGGACTCTTGCTTCCTCTTCCCGCCTAACCCGTGTTTCTCCCCCGACCATCTCAGGGAGCCTATCCAAGGGATCCCCTGACTTTTTCACTACCCATGCGCCCGAGATTTGCCCGCCTTCAGATGCGCATCTTGTATCCCGCATCGTATTGCGCGACCTAAGTCCTTTAGAACGTGCACTTCCAGACAAACACCGTGTTTTGCCGGTTTTTAGCCGCAATAGCCAAACCTCAAGTCCTTTAGAAGCAACACTTACGAGCATTCCCGTATGTGTTGATTTTAAATGGCTTACGGAAAATCCAAACCCTTTAGATGCAACACTTACAGAAAACACGGGGGGGAGGGGGGCCCTTGCTTAACGGCCTCTGCTCTGTGCCTCCGTGTCTCTGTGGCGAACCCGCTGGTCCCATTGCAGGGCAAAGCCTTTGGTGCAACAATTCGCAAAGGCACAGGATTTCTTCACGATCCGAGGAAACAACTCCGCTCTCCTCGGTGTCTAAGATTAGTGAGCGGACATCGGGGACAGCTCGATCTTGGTCCCCTTCGCAAGTCGTGCCTGGGTCCGGGTTTCAGGGTTTGTACTTACAAACCCTGACCTAAATTGGACCGTAGCAGGGTGACTCGCTTCTCAGCGGCGGGTCGGAAAGGCCGGCAGTGTCCGATTGGGCTAGTGCCCTTAGTTGGGGCCGCGATGAAGCCGATCTCGTCCATGAGCTGCAAGCCGGCTCGGAGACGGCCTTCGACTGGCTCGTCACGCACTACCACGGACCGGTCTATAACCTTATTCTCGGCATGCTCGGCGATACTTCCGATGCCGCCGACGGCACCCAGGAAGTTTTCTTGAAAGCCTTTCGCGGGATTCGCAATTTCCGCCAGGGCAGCTCTTTGAAAACGTGGCTCTACCGCATCGCGATTCGCGAAGCGCTGAACCACAAGCGCTGGTTCAAGCGCCACTTGCAGAAAAATGTTTCCATCGACGCGGAACCGGAAGAAGGGCATGCGCGCATCGAAATCGAGGATCTTTGCGCCACGCCTTTCGAGCAACTGGCGGCACAGGAAATTCAAACGGTCGTCCACGGCGCTCTGCAGCAGATTCCGGAGATTTTTCGCAGCGCGGTGATTTTGCGCGACCTCGAAGGCCTGAGTTACGAGGAAGTTTCTGAAGTTTTGGAGTGCAGCGTTGGCACGGTGAAGTCCCGCATCCTTCGCGGGCGCCGCGCGCTGAAGGAAATTCTTGAGCCGCTTTTGGGCGTGCAGCAGATTCACGCGAGCCACGCGCAAACGTCTTCGCATGGCAATGTTTCCGAAGCGCGGCCGTCGCCTTTCGGCGATGCGTTTTCTGCCGCGCGGCGATTCACGTTTTCTTCGGAGGGGTTGACCGCTTCACAGTCAGATATGAAATCCCCGCGGGCAAGTTCCCCGGGCGAGGGGCTCCCATGAAGTGCAATACCGTACGTACGAAACTGGCTGGTTATCTCGATGATGCAATCACTGGCGGCACGCACGTCGCTGAGCGCGTCCTGGTTCGCCAGCACCTCGAAGGTTGCAACGTTTGCCGCGAGGAATTGGAACGCTTCCGCAAGCTGGCCGTCATGCTTTCGCGTGTGCCCGCGAACGTTCCCCCTGCCGATCTCGCCATCCGCATCAAGGTCGCTGCTGCTCAGGCGCAAAATTCACGGGATTGGGCGAGCCGCGTTCGCCGCATCAAGGATCGCGCCGAGATCCTGCTCGACAACGTTTTCCGCCCGCTCACTCTCCCGGCTACCGGCGGATTCTTCTCCGCTATTCTTGTTTTCATGCTCGTGCTTCAGATGATTTTGCCGGGCACTACCGTGCGCGCGGTGCAGAACGACGTCGCTCTCAATCTGATGCGCCCCGCCGAATTGATTTCTCTCTCGGACTACCCGGAATCCTGGGCGCCGGAGCAGCAGGACCGTGAGCTTTCTTTGCCGCACGGCCTGCTGATTGATGTCACCGTCGACTCGCACGGCCAGATGACGGATTACCAGATTCTCTCCGGGCCGACGAGCGTGGAACTTCGCCGCCAGCTTGACCAGATTCTGCTTTTCTCGCGCTTCAGCCCCATGATGAGTTTTGGCCGTCCGACTGCCGGCGGCCACGTGGTGCTCAGTTTCAGCGCCGTCCGCGTTCGCGGATAATTTTTCGCCGGCATGAGAAATTTCAGATTTCTCACAGCCGCAATATTTTTGCTTTTCATTTCCGCAAGCGCGAACGCGCAACTCCAGCGCAACGATTCCGAGCGCCAGCTCTTCGAAGCTCTGAATCGCGAACGCGCCACGCAAAACCTCTCCGCGCTTCAGTGGGATGATGTTCTTTTCAAGGCTGCGCGCCAGCACGCTCTGCGCATGGCAAATCTGAATATGCTCGAGCACCAGCTTCCCAGTGAAGCGGATCTGGAAGGGCGCCTCGCGGAAGCCGGCGCGCGCTTCAGCGTCATCGCGGAAAACATCGCCGTCGGCGCAAGTCCTCCGATCATTCACGGCGGCTGGATGGATTCTCCCGGCCACCGCAAAAACATTCTGGACCCGCGGTTCACTTCCGTTGGAATCGCCGCGGTGCACGGGCCTGGCGGGCTCTTTGCGGTGCAGGATTTTTCGCGCTCCGTTCCGGAATTGAGCGTGGAGCAGCAGGAACAAAAAGTGGTTTCTTTGCTGGGTTCGATGGGGTTTCGATCCGCGAACGCAACGGAAGGCGCGCGGAAAACGTGCCAGAATGATTCGGGATTTGAGGGGACGTCAGCAAAATCGATGATCCGTTTTGAAGTGTCTGACTTGAACAAATTGCCGGAAGACATCGAAAAAAAGATTCGGAGCGGGCCCTACAGCAAAGCAGCCGTGGGGGCCTGCCGCGCGAATCGAGCCTCGGGATTCTCGAGTTATCGCATTGCAGTGCTGTTTTTCTGAGCCTGCAGGCACGCGCATGCAATTCTGTGCGACATTGGCCGGCCCAAATTATTTGTTGTATCCGCGGGAGAGAAGAATTACACTGCACTGGTCATGAACGCCGTGCTCGCCAACTCCTATCGCTGGTATCGATTTACTTGGAATCCATCCAGGCGGCGGGGGGCGTTTCTGTAAGCGAATAAACAGAAAAAAGTTTCGACCCACTCGCCAGCCGAGTGGGTTTTTTGTTTTAGGAGACAAAAATAAATCGAGAGGGCCGGGAAAATGATCATCTCCATGAAATTGCACGCAACACGGCAAGAAATTGATGAGGTTCGAAAACAAGTGGAGCACTTCGGATACAAGGTGCACTCCATCGAAGGGGAGGAGCGCGTGGTGATCGGCGTCGTGGGGGTAGGGGATGTAACTGCGTGCATGGAATCGATCGAAGCCATGCCGCAGGTGGATAACGTGGTGCGGATTTCCGCGCCGTACAAATTCGTGAGCAAGGAATTCCGCAAGGGAAAAACACAAATCAAAGTGAACGGAACGGAAATTGGAGGCGGGGAATTCGTGGTGATGGCCGGGCCGTGCTCCGTGGAATCAGAAAAACAAATAATGCAAGCGGCGGAAGGCGTGGCGGAAGCAGGAGCGAAAATGCTGCGCGGCGGCGCGTTCAAGCCGCGGACTTCGCCATACGATTTTCAGGGGATGGAAGAAGAAGGCTTGAAGCTGCTGAAAAAAGCGAAAGAGGCTACGGGACTCGCGATTATCACGGAAGTGATGAGCGACCGCGACGTGGATCTGGTCGCGAAATATGCGGACGTGATGCAAGTAGGCGCGCGAAACATGCAGAACTTCATGCTGCTGAAGGCGCTGGGAAAATGCGGGAGGCCGGTGCTGTTGAAACGGGGATTGAGCAGCACGGTGAAAGAGCTGCTGATGTCCGCGGAATACATTACGGCGCACGGGAATGCCGACGTGATTTTGTGCGAACGTGGAATTCGCACGTTTGAAACGGTGACGCGGAACACTTGCGACATCGCGGCGATTCCCGCTCTGAATGAATTGACCCATCTGCCGGTGATTCTCGATCCGAGCCACGCGACGGGAAAACGGAGCTTGGTGCCGGCGCTTTCGCGCGCGGGCGTGGCGATCGGCGCTGACGGATTAATCGTGGAAGTGCATCCCGCGCCGGAGAAGGCCATCAGCGACGGCGCGCAATCGCTGGACATCGCGCAGTTTCAAAAAATGATGAAGGACCTGGAACCATACATTCAGTTGTGGGGCCTATCCAGGAAACAAGAAGTAGCAGCGGCGGCGAGTTGAGGCGAGGAATTCGAAAAAAAGAAAAGATAATGCAGAGTCGCAACCGCAGAGAAGCGTCCAACGGCAAGCGCGGGTCATTTTTCCTCTTGACTTCAAAGCAGTGGCCCCATACTATTTCTGTCTAGGCCTAGAGCAACATTGGCTTAATCGAGGCTTGGAGAGACTTCCCACCTATGAAAAGCCGCGAGCAGCGAGACCTTTTTCCCGGCGCATTGGAGATGATGATTCTCCGAACGCTGAAGCGGCAGCCTCTGCATGGGTATGCGCTCGCGCAGCACATCAAGCGAACGTCGAACGATTTGCTTCAAATTGAAGAGGGATCGCTCTACCCGGCGCTTCAGCGGCTCCTGAAGGAAGAATTGGTGAAAGCCGAGTGGAGCATTTCGTCCACGAATCGGCGCGTGCGTACTTACAAGCTGACGGCAAAGGGAGCGAAACATCTGGAGCATGAAGTGTCGCGATTTGAAAAGATGCTCGAAGGGATTACGCGGGTGTTAGCGCCGGGTGAATCATGATGTGGCTGAAGCGACTGTTTTCGCGACGTCGTCTCTACGGTGAGCTGTCCGAAGAGATTCGGGAGCACCTTGAAGAGAAGATTGAGGAGTTGGTTGCGGGCGGAATGTCCAGGAAGGAAGCTGCACCGAGGGCACGGCGCGAGTTTGGGAATGTAACTTTGGTTGAGGAAGACAGCCGCACGGTCTGG
>Ga0209158_1002633_pt1 | contig 10867 bp, 6 predicted proteins | sample GraSoiAngelo_140_FD_185897 | JGI IMG/M metagenome (GOLD analysis project Ga0209158, IMG submission 185897) | Grasslands soil microbial communities from the Angelo Coastal Reserve, California, USA - 14_0929_12_30cm (SPAdes) (version 2) | ecosystem: Environmental > Terrestrial > Soil > Grasslands ...
CTGCCGGAGCCGGCGCGCTTAGTGTGACTCTGCCCGTGGAAGATTGCACGCCGCCGATGACCGTGCTGGGATTCAAGGTCAGCGAGGACAGCGTCGGTGGCGGAGGAGGCGGGGGGTTCACGGTGAGCGAAGCCGTTTTGGTCACGCCTGCAAAGGTCGCCGAAATAGTGACTGTGGTCGACGCGCTAACGGCGCTAGTCCTAACGGTGAACGTCGCGCTGGTGGCTCCGTCCGCAACCGTTACGCTGGAAGGCACCGTAGCTACTGATGTGTCGCTGCTGGAGAGCGCCACTTGCGCTCCGCCTGATGGAGCCGGTCCGCTCAGCGTTACCATGCCGGTGGAGGAATTTCCGCCAGTCACACTCGTTGGACTTAATGTCAGAGAAGTGAGAGTGGGTGTGGGCGGAGCCGTCGGGTTCACCGTAAGCGAAGCCGTTTTGGTTACGCCGGCGTAGGACGCCGAGATGTTGACCGTGGTCGACGCAGTGACGGCGCTGGTGCTGACCGTAAACGTCGCGCTGGTGGCTCCGGCCGCAACTGTTACGCTGGACGGCACCGTAGCTACCGACGTGTCGCTGCTGGAGAGCGCAACTTGCGCTCCACCTGATGGAGCCGGTCCGCTCAGCGTTACCGTGCCTGTAGAGGAGTCTCCGCCAGTGACGGTCGTAGGATTCAGCGATAGCGTGGAAAGGGTAACGGATGGTGAAGAAGTAGGAGACAGCTCGAAGAGCAAGACAGCGGGATTTGGATCATTCAGCGAGACGGCCACGAACGTCGAGGCGGAGATCATGTAAATGACGGCGTTGCCTCCCGTTCCGGAAGAAACCGTCATGGTTCCTCGGCCATTCGCTGGCGAGGAGGCTACGGAGTACGTGGCCTGGAACGCCGCGCCCGAGACTGGTCCACTGGATGCGCCGATGTCCTCTGTGCCGGTAATGTTACCCGCGGGACTGGCGCCGTCCGCCGTGAACTCACCGGAGAAAACTTGGACGCCAAATGACGCCGGCGTAGTCGCCACGCCCGCATAATTTCCGTTCAGCGCGCTATTCGTGAACGACACGGCCGCCTGGGGTTCGCCGAAGCCTGACACAATGGAACTGTCCGTAGCAAAGAGGAATGCTTGATTCGGACTCACCAGGTAGGCGACGGCGCCATTCGCGACCGCGATGGATGTGCGCCCATTGCTTGCAACGTTGTACGTCCCCGTCAAGCCGCTGACGGAATTGGAGAGCCCGCCGCAGTTTTCATCAAAGGCGGCGTCGAGGGCGCCGTTGCCGTCGAAGGTGAGCAAACCGGCGAGCGCATCAGAAGCACGGCCGGATCCACTGCCGCAAAAAGTGAATCCCGTCATGTAAATCACCATGCCGCCATTCAGCGAAGCATTGGAGAAACCTCCCGCGGGACTCTGTTGCCCCAGCACGACGCCATTCAGCAAGGGGGTGGAAGCCGAAACCGGGTCACTCCCCATCGCAAAGAGCTTTCCTGCATTCACAACATAAAATGCATAATTCAAACTGAACGGCGAACCTCCGAGCGAGAAAGAAAAGTTGATTGTGCCCCGCCCAGTGGCGGTATCGGACACGGTGTAATTTGCCGACGAAAATGTCATCGAAGAAGTTGTGCCATAAGCGTTGATGTCCGCGGCTTCATTGGTCAAAGCGCCCGCACCGTTCGAAGTAAACCGGCCGGCAATGGCCGCGCGATTGTTGGCGTCGTCGAACCCCGCAACACCAAACGCGTAGTCTCCCGAAATGGCTGCAGCGTTGTACGCGGACGCGTCCGCCTTTTCCATGGTCCCGGAGCCGATCGTTCCCGTTCCTCCCGAAGCATCGAACTCGATAAACTGGGCATTACCGTTGGCCGTCATGGCGAAGGCGAGTTTTGCGCCGCCGGGAATACTCAGAGTCATGACGCCGCGATGGTCAGCGCCAATCGAATAAGTCCCGGTGAACGCTTGCGCGGTCAGCACCGCTCCGGGGCCGACACCGTTGGTGTCCAGTTCGCCGCTGGTAATATTGCCGGAACCGTCCGCTGTGAATCTCCCAACAGTTGCAAAAACGGACGAGCCGCCGCTATTCCCGGTGACTCCGCTGAACATAAAAGCGTAATTGCCATTCAACTCAGCATTGTTCACGCCGGAATTGGTTTGGGCCTGAACGTTCGAACCAAAGAGCAAAGCGAGACACAGCAGGAGCACAGCATTCAGCTTGCGCATCTTTCCTCCGTAGGATGGCTGGGCTTGTCGCTTTCAGAACAAACTACCCATGACTGAAGCGCGCGGGGCGAGCGCGCTATGCTTCAAATCAGAGTCATGGAAACGGCAGGGACGAGGAGCACCTGGAATTCACGCTAAAAGTGCTGCGCCTTCCAAACGTTTGGGCTTAGAGTGCGATTACGTTCTTCTTCGCACGCCCTGAGCTTGATCATCCACCCTTTCTTACACTCGGCTAGCTTCGAGGCAGTTTGCAGCCGGTCTAGGTATGCACCACCAGAAACGCGAAGGCAATCGGGTGGATGCTGCAAAAGGAGATGGGAGACACCTGAATGGCGCGTAACTGGCCAGCGCAGCAATAAGTTAGAGCCAATCAGTTTTTGGCGCGGAAGGTACTGAACGCGGAAGCGGAAATAAGGAACTGGCCTTCGGCTGGCTCAACCGGTTCCAGTTTCACATTGCGGTCCTGCTCGCTTCGTTCATAGACCTGGATCTGCAAGTAATAAACCTTGCCTCCTTCGGCCTTAATAGTAGTGGCCGAACCAATGCGCTTGGAGGTTTCCTTGAAGGTGCCCGATTGCCAATTGGTGCAGACTTGATGATCGCCGGGATCCACGGAAAAGAAAAAATAAGACTTGCCTTTGTTGGCTCCGACCCACGCGCCATCGAGCCCCACTCTCATTGTGGGACCACGCTCAATATCCTCGAAGACGTAGACGAGGGCCTTGCCACTATCCGTGGGTGCCACAGGATGCTGCTTCTTGTTCGTCTTTACGTCGAAATACGCCTCGCTGGGGCCGCAGCCGCCACGGGTAGACGCCGTTGGTGGCGGGTCTTGCGCCAAGACCGGAACGGCGAAAACCGCCAGGAAAATGGCGGCGAGAATAGTTCTCATCATAATTTTATGACGTTGTTTAGGACAAAATGGTTTCCAGCGATGGTGTTCCAACAGCCTAGGTGAGGCTGCCGGTGGAAGCGAGTTTTGCGTACCAGTGGCCGGAATCCTTGATGGTGCGTTTTTGTGTGCGGAAATCGACGTAGGTGAGGCCGAATCGCTGGGCGTAGCCTTCGGCCCATTCAAAATTATCGAGCAGGCTCCAGTGATGGTAGGCACGGACGTTGGCGCCATGAAGCAGGGCTCTGCCAAGGCCGTGGAGGTAACCGCGCATGAACTGGACACGGCGTTCGTCGGGGATGCGGCCGTGCTCGTCGGGGCAATCGAGATAGGAGCAGCCGTTCTCAGTGATTTCGAGAGGGGTGGTTTTGTATTCGTGAGCGATGCGCATCAGGAGATCGTGGAAGCCGTCCGGCCAGATTTCCCATGCGAAATCGGTGAGCGGGCCGTCATGGGCGTCGAAATTGTGCACGCCGGTGGCGTCTTCGCCGGCACCGGGAGGAATGGCGGAGACGAGCTGGCGGCGATAGTAGTTGATGCCGAGAAAATCGAGTGGGGCGCGGCAAAGTTCCATGTCGCCGGATTTGACGCCCATGAGGTCGAGCGGATTATCACCGGGGAAAGCCTTCGGATATTCGCCATGGAGAGCTGGGTGGACGAACCAGACGTTGCCGAGCGCGTGGGCGCGATCGGCGGCCTGGCGATCGGCATCGCTGGAGGTGGCGGGCTGGCAGTGGGCCATGCTGAAGGCGGTGCCAACTTGAAGTTTAGAGTTGATGGCTTTGATCGCGCGGAAGGCCTGGCCCTGCGCGATGTTGACAACGTGGGTGGCACGCATGCACTCGGCAAAATTCTTGCGCGAGGGAGCATGGATGCCCCAGGCGTAACCGAGAAACGTGAAGACCCAAGGCTCGTTGAAAATGCACCAGTGCGAGATGCGGTCGCCCAAGGCGCGCACGGTGATGTCAACGTAATCGGTGAAGCGCGCTACAAGATCGCGATTGGGCCAGCCGCCGCGTTCTTCCAGTTTTTGCGGAAGATCCCAATGGTAGAGCGTGCAGAGCGGGCGGATTTTTGCTTCGAGAAGCGCGTCGGCGAGGCGCTTGTAATAATCGAGGCCCTTGGAATTGGGATCGCCGGAACCGGTGGCCTGGATGCGGGGCCAGGAAATGGAGAAGCGGTAGCTGGTGAGGTTTAGGGCTTTGAGGAGAGCGACGTCTTCTTTATAGCGATGGTAGGAATCGCAGGCAACGTCGCCGGTGGCGGCGCCCTTCACTTTGCCTGGAGTGTGGGAGAAGCGGTCCCAAATAGATTCGCCTTTGCCGTCTTCGGCCCAGGCGCCCTCGATTTGATAGGAGGCGGTGGCAGCACCCCAAATAAACTCCTCGGGAAATTGGAGCGGCGCGAACTTCGATTGGGGTTCGAGCAATTCGCCAATTAGGCGATGGCCGGGAGGCAAGATAGAAAAAGAGGCAGCGGCGCCAAGGGCGGTGGAGAGAAATTCACGGCGATTGAAACTGTTCCATCGGCTCACAGACTTTCTCCTCGACTGCGGCAGTCACGAACTTGAATAGGGTGCATCGGACCGGCGGCCAAATAATACGTCAAGAAGGATAAGGATGGCGCCAATCGTGATAGCGGAATCCGCAACGTTGAAGGCCGGCCAAGGATTGAAAATTCGCCAGGGAAGGAAATGAAGATAGACCTCGATGAAATCGGTGACGGCGCCGTGGAGGATGCGGTCGGTGACGTTGCCAGTGGCACCCCCGAGAAGAAGCGCCAGGCCTGCGGCGTGAAGGGAGCTGATGCCGCGTCCGGCGACGAGCAACCAGGTGATAACTGCGATGATGATGAGGGAGCCGCAGATAAGGAACACGCGCAAAGCGGGAGAGGAAAGACCGGCGAGAAAACTGAAAGCGATGCCGGGGTTGCGTGAGTCAACGAGATAGAAAAAGTTTTGAATGACGGGGTGCGGAAAGTGGTCACTCGGGCGGGACTCGGTCCAGGCCTTGGAGGCGCGATCGAGGAAGACGACAGCGAGAGTGAGCCAGAGAAAGCGAAGGCGAGAAGCAAGGGTCATGAGGTTAAGGAATTAAAGGAGGTTAGGGAGGTACAGGACACAGCGGCGGAGAACATTCTAGGTCGCCGCCACATTTACCGACCCATCTCTCTCGATTTCGGCGAGGGCTTCAGAGCAGCGCTCGCAGACCTTCGGGTAACGTGAGTTTTCGCCGACGTGAGTTGAGTAGTTCCAGCAGCGCTCACATTTGGCGCCCTCGGCGCGGTCGATCTTGATGGAAAGCTCGGGCTGCGATTCGGCCTGGAGGGAGCCGGGAATGGCCGAGGGCTGAACTTCAACTTGCGAAACGATGAAGAGCGCGGGAAGAACGGAACGTTTTTCTTCGAGGAGCTTTTGAAGAGCAGAGCCGTGCGGATCGACATGGAGCAAGACTTTGGCCTCGAGGTTGCCACCGATGGCTTTTGCGGCGCGCGCTTGCTCGAGGGCGAGGAGCACAGCAGAGCGAACTTGCGCGAGACGCTCCCACTTTTCGGCGGCGTCTTTAGCGATTCCGCCAGCAACCGCTGCGGCTTCCGGGAAGAGCGACATGTGCACGCTTTCCGGTTCGCTCTGTGACTTGGGGAAATACTTCCAGATTTCCTCGGAGGTGAAAACCAGAATTGGCGCGGCGAGGCGGATGAGGGCGCTGGAGATTTTCCAGACGGCATTTTGCGCGGAGCGGCGCGATTTATTTCTGGGCGCTTTGGTGTAGAGCCGGTCCTTCAGCACATCGAAATAGAACGCGCTGAGATCCACGACGCAATAGTCGTGGATGGCGTGATAGACGCGGTGGAATTCGTAATTGGCGTACCACTCGCGGCATTTCTTGACGAGCTCGGCCGTGCGATCGAGCATCCAGCGGTCGATTTCCTCGAGTTGATCGTTCGAGAGTGCATCTCGCGAGGGATTGAAATCGCCGAGGTTGCCGAGTGCGAAGCGGAAGGTGTTGCGAATCTTGCGATAGGCTTCGCTGAGCTGGGTCATCACGCGTTCGCTCATTTTTACGTCGGCCTGGTATTCGACGGAACCGACCCAAAGGCGAAGCAAATCCGCGCCCCACTTTTCGCAAATCTCGATGGGATAGAGGGCGTTGCCCAGAGACTTGGACATCGGGCGGCCCTGCTCGTCGAGCGTCCAGCCGTGGGTGACGACGCCACGATAAGGCGCAGCGTCACGCACGCCGGTGGCCACCAGCAACGAACTGTGGAACCAGCCGCGATATTGATCGGGGCCTTCGAGATAAACGTCGGCGGGCCACTCGGTTCCCTTCAGCACGGCTAAGTTCGAAGAGCCGGAATCGAACCACACGTCGAGAATGTCATTTTCCTTGCGCCACTTTGTCGCGCCGCAGATGCAAGTGGTGCCAGCAGGGAGCAATTCTTCCGGCGTGTGCTGGTACCAGGCGTCGGCGCCTTCCTTTTCAAACCATTTGACGACATTGCCCAGCGCTTTGAAATCTTCGAGGCGCGTGCCACAACCTTCACAATAAAAAACGATGATAGGCACGCCCCAGAAGCGCTGGCGGGAGACGCACCAGTCCGGGCGCTTCTCGATCATTTCGTACATGCGGTCTTCGCCCCAGGCGGGAATCCATTTCACGTGATGAATTTCTTCGAGCGCTTCCTGGCGCAGTGTATTTTCTTTTCCGTGAGCGGCCTGGTCCATCTTGATGAACCACTGTTCGGTGGCGCGGAAAATTACGGGATTGTGGCAACGCCAGCAGTGCGGGTAGCTGTGCCTGTATTCGTGATGGCCAAGAAGAGCGCCACGCTCACCGAGCAATTTGACGATGATGGGATTCGCGGTGAAAACGTCTTTGCCTTTGTATTCGGGCAGGCCTTCGAGGTAGACGCCCTTGTCGTCGAGGGGCGCATAGATTTCCAATCCATATTTTTGGCCGGAATAAAAGTCATCCGCGCCGTGACCGGGAGCGGTGTGAACGATGCCACTGCCTTGATCGAGCGTGACGTAATTGGCGAGAATGCCGGGCACGTGAATGGGGAGAAAGGGGTGCTGAAACTTCACGCCATCGAAATCGCGGCCCTTGAACGTCGCGCGCACTTTGGCTTCTTTGATCCCACATTCGGCTTGAAGCGCGGCGACGCGATCGGTGGCAAGAAGTAGAGCGCCCTTTTCGGTTTCGACGACGGCGTATTCGAAGTCGGGATGAAAGGCGAGCGCGCGATTGTGCGGAATGGTCCAGGGTGTGGTGGTCCAGATAACAGCGCTAACATCGGCTCCGACTTTCGGGGCTTCGCCTCTGCCGCCAACGACAGCCGCGAACTTCACCCAGATTGAAGGGCTAGTGTGGTCTTCGTATTCGACTTCAGCTTCGGCGAGAGCGGTGCTATCAAAGAGGCACCAGTAGACGGGCTTGCGGCCGCGGTAGACGTAGCCTTTTTCCATGAAATCGAGAAAGGCGCCGGCGATGGTGGCTTCGTATTCGTGGCTCATCGTCAGATAGGGATCATTCCAGCGGCCGAAAATGCCGAGGCGCTTGAAATCTTTTTTGTGCTGTTCCACGTAACGGAGCGCGAACTGGCGGCACAGCTTGCGGAACTCCGCGGGGGGTACTTTTCCTTTTCCACCCAGCTCTTTTTCCACCTGGGTCTCAATTGGCAGGCCGTGGCAATCCCAGCCGGGCACGTAGGGCGCGTAATGCCCCGCCATGCTCTTGGTCTTGACGACCAGATCCTTGAGGATTTTGTTCAGGCCGGTGCCAAGATGAATTTCGCCCGTGGGATATGGCGGGCCGTCATGCAGAACAAAGAGCGGCTTGCCTTTGCGCGCTTCCAGAATGCGTTCGTAAATATTTCCACCGTGCCAGGCTTCGAGCTGCTTGGGCTCGTTCTGCGGCAGGCTGGCCTTCATCGGAAAATCCGTTTTCGGCAGGTTCAGGGTCTTCTTGAGTTCGAGTGGTTCGGCCATGTGTGGAGCGCTTGTAAATCCCTTCTATGCCGTCCGTTTGTACAGGTATACGGCGGGAAACATCGGGAAGCAGCGTAACCAGGTATGTTACAATGAATGGCAACCGGTGTCAGCCGGGTGGGGCGCGCAACCTTTCCCGGCCAGCGCGAATCATATCAGTTGAGTACACCGAATGTAGGGAACGTGCGTCTAAACTGAAGAGGTAAATGGTGCCGGGCAAATTTATCAATCTGCTGCCGCCTCAAATTACAAAACCCAAGGTGTCCGCCGTGGGCCGTGCGCCTGCGGTTCCGGTCCCGTCCTCGGCCGTACCAAAGTTCACCAAACCCGATCTGTTCATCCCGGATAATTTCTGGTCCAACCTGAAGCAGTTCCTCACGGAACGCCCGGTGAAAGTGCGCGAGCGCAAGGATGCGCCCTTTACGCAGACAAATTTCGGCTCGGGACTGGCGGGCAACCTTGCTGAATTTTTGCGTCCTGGCCCGGCATCCAGAGGGCGAGTAAACAGCAGGTTGGCGGTAGCCTGGGGCGCGAATTTCGGCGGATTCGGCGACCGGCTCAGGGACTTCTTCTCGCCTCCAAAGCAGGCGCCGCTGCCGCCTGGAATTCGGCCGGTGAAAGTAAAAGACATCTGGTCAAAGGATGAGAACTTTGGCACGAGCCAGATACTTGCTGTCGTCCTGCACATTGCCGTGATCGGGTTGCTGGTGATTCCGCTTTTCACGAATGTGCTGCCCGCTTCGACGGAGGCAAAGAACAAAGTCGCTGTCACGCCACTGGATATTTCGCCGTATATAGCGAAGCTGCCCGCGGGTAATGACAAGGCCGGCGGCGGTGGCGGAGCAAACAACCACACGCTGACTCCGACGTCGAAGGGCAAGCTACCCAAGTTTTCGTACACACAATTCACGCCACCTCAGGCGAAGATTCAGAATTTGAATCCGAAGCTGGCGATGGACCCTTCCTTGCTGGGTCCCCCGGACTTGAAAATCCAGAGTCCCAACATGGCGAACTTCGGTGATCCGCTGGCAAAAAATGTCACGGACTCGCTGGGGAATGGTAATGGCACTGGTATCGGCAGCGGTTCCGGCGGAGGCCTTGGCCCCGGCGAAGGTGGCGGCACAGGCGGCGGAGTTTTCCGCGCAGGCCTGAACGGCGTGGGCTCGCCGATGTGCATCTACTGCCCGCAGCCGGAGTACTCTGACGAAGCTCGGAAGGCCAAGTATCAGGGAACCGTGCTGCTCGACGTAACGGTTACTGCCGATGGGCGCGTAATCAGCCCGGTGGTTATTAAGGGCCCCGGACTCGGCTTGGAAGAAAAGGCTCTCTCACAAGTAAAGAATTGGAAGATGCGGCCAGCCGTGGGCCCCAGCGGCAAGCCGGTGAATTGCCGCGTGCAGATTGAAGTTACTTTTCATCTCTACTAGCGAGTTGTTCCACGGATAAATCGAAAAGCTGGGGCGGCCTTCGGGCTATTTGTGCGCTCCGCGATCCCCATGTCGCGAGGGTATTTTGCCTTGTCATCACTAAGTGACCTCTTTGCGGGCAACCAATCGCGGGCGCCAGGCTTCTCATGACGCGTGCGCGGCCCCCCTCGTCGAGGAACTGCGGTAAAATTTGAGGCGGGCGCGGAGGCCTGCCCATGCGCGATTCCTTCGTGCGTTCCTTGCTTTCCTCAGCGAGTTCAAGAGATTCCCTGATTCAACGTATCCGTGAAAACTTTCGTGATGCCCTAATTCCGGGCAAATGGAAGATAGGTTCCGCGAATGGCGCACCGCTGCATCTTTTGCGCTTTGACAGTCCGGCACATTCGAGCCGCGCGCAGGGCGTATCTTTTCTAACGCATGCGGCAATCATCGTGGCACTTGCGCTAATCGCCGCTCATCCGTTTAGGCCAGAGAATCCCCCGGAAAATGGCGTTATGAAAGTCCTAACAGGCCCTACGATTCCGCCGCGCTTGTTTGCCCGGAGCACCGGCCGCGCTCCTGATCCGGGAAGCGGCAGCGGAGGGGGCCGCGTGCCAATTCCAACGACGGCTGGAGATTTCGCGCCGCTTGCTTCCATTCAGATCGTCCGGCCATCGCTCCCACCGAAACAGGAAGAACACATGCCAGTGCCGCCGACGATATTCGATCCAGCGGCAGCGCCAGTCCTGACTCCGATTAGCAAAATCGGCCTGCCGTGGATGAAAGATGATACAAACTCGCCAGGACCGGGCGATTCCAACACGATTGGCAGCAGCGACGGCAATACCATGGGTGATGGTCGGCGCGATGGGCCGGGCGGGCTGGGTGAGTCGGAGTCGAAATACCGGAACGGCGTTACGTTACCGAAATGTGCGCATTGCCCCGACCCGCAATACACGGACGAAGCGCGCGAAGCCAAACTACAAGGAAATGTGATCCTGCGCATTTTGGTCGGCGCGGACGGACGCGCTTCGCAAATCCGAATCGTGCAGGGAATAGGGCTGGGACTGGATGAGCGCGCGGCGCAGGCCATTCGCGGCTGGAAATTTGTTCCGGCGCATGATGACGCGCGCCGAGCCGTGCCGGCGTGGGTCACGGTCGAAGCGCTCTTCCGCCTCTTCTAGACAGTTCTTCTACGACGGAGTAGCATTTTTTAGCGTGCCGTACGACTTCGCCGAAAACGAATACGAACTTGACCCGCAAGCTTCCTCCGCCCGCGGTGGCGGCCCGCCTCGCAAATTGACAGGGGCTGGAGTCTTGGATTCGCCGTTTCCGCCCAAAAGGCCGCCTGGACGCGTTCCCACAGT
>Ga0209158_1002636_pt1 | contig 10865 bp, 7 predicted proteins | sample GraSoiAngelo_140_FD_185897 | JGI IMG/M metagenome (GOLD analysis project Ga0209158, IMG submission 185897) | Grasslands soil microbial communities from the Angelo Coastal Reserve, California, USA - 14_0929_12_30cm (SPAdes) (version 2) | ecosystem: Environmental > Terrestrial > Soil > Grasslands ...
ACGCCCCCCCCAGCACTGCAGATGAGATCCAGGGCGCCGACAAGTGCTGCGCCATCCACAGTCCCGCGCCTCCCCCGACACCCTGGCCACCCAGGTTGCCGGCCTGAAACCATCCGCTGGCGCGTCCTTTCACCTGATCTGCCGTATGGTGCGCAATCAGCGCTTCGGTCGACATCGCCAGAAATGTGGTTGCGGCGCTCATCAGAAGCACCAGCGCGGTCAACAGCGGCAAATCGCGGGCCGTTACCGGAATCAGTCCGCATGCCGCGATTCCGGCGGCTGTCAATGCGGCGCCGATCGCATACCAGGCTTTTCGATTCAGCGTGGTGTCGGCGAACGGGGCCCAGAGGAACTTCCAGGTCTGGGGAAACAGGTCCGCGGCGACCACGGCCGCGATTTGCGACGCGTCGACGCCTCGTTGGGAGAGCTGGTAGGCCAGCGTGACCACCACGAAGCCCGAGCAGATCCCGAACGGCAGGATCAGCACCAGGTAGATGAACGGGTGCGGTGGCCGCGCGGCAGCCGGATCGGCGCGCGTCATCCCCGAGCGCTCAGGCGTGGCCGTGCATCCATCGCTTCAGCAACGGCACCATCGCCAGCAGCACCAGGCCGGGGCCGATCGAGCTGCCCACCAGGAACTGGTACAGCGGAAATTTCGACTCCGTCAGCATGCTCTCCAGCGTGCCGGCAAGGTAGTTGCCGATGCTGAACGAGCCGAACCACACCCCCATCATCAGCCCGACCATCCGCGTCGGAGCCACCTTGGTGACCATCGACAGGCCCACCGGCGAAATGCACAGTTCGCCAATGGTGTGCACGACGTACACGCCGGTCAGCCAGAGCGGGCTGATCAGGCCGAAGCGGTCGGCGCGCTGCTGCGCGAGCGCCAATATCACGAAGCCCAGACCCAGGATGATCATCCCGATTCCCATCTTGGTCGGTGACGAGGGTGCGCGCGGCGTGCGATCCATCCGGGTCCAGATCGCGGACAGCACCGGACCGAGCGACAGGATCGCGATTGGATTGATCGACTGGAAGAACTCCGCCGGAATCTCCCATCCGAACACGACGCGATCCGTCAGCTTGTCGGCGAACAGGTTCATCGTGCCGCCGGCCTGTTCGAAACCCATCCAGAAGAAGACGTTGAACAGGCCCAGCACGATGATCGCCAGCACGCGTTCAAAGTCCTGGCGCCCGCCTGCGCGCTGCGCCGAAAAAAGGATCCATGCCACCCCGGCGATCGGCAGAGCGACCTTTGCCTGCCAGGGCACGAGTGCCCACGCCGGGCCGGCCACTTGCCAAAGACCCAGGGCCGCATATACGAGCGGGATCGCGGCCAGGCTCAGAAGGGCCACGTGCAGCCAATCGCGCGGCAGCAGGCGGTCAGAGCCCTCGCGCCCGGGCGGCAGCCCCGTGGTGCCGAGGCGCTTCTGACCGACCGTGAACTGCCACAGGCCGAAGGCCATGCCGACGGCGGCGGCACCGAAGCCCCAGTTCCAACCCCAGTGCACGCGCAAGTAGCCTGCCACGACCGGGGCCAGGCCGGCGCCCAGATTGATGCCCATGTAGAAATACGTGAAGCCGGCATCGCGGCGCGGATCCTTCTCCCCGTATTGCCGGCCGACGAGGGAGGAAATGTTCGGCTTGAAAAAGCCGTTGCCGACGATCAACAGGCCGAGCGCCAGGTGCATCAGCGCCGGCACCGTCATCGCCGCATTGCCGAACAGCATCACGGTGCCGCCGACCAGAATCGCCTTCCGGAACCCGAGCAACCGGTCCGCGATGTATCCGCCCACCAGCGGCGTCAGGTAGACGAGGCCCGTGTAGACCGCGTACACCTGCAGCGCATCCTCGCGCGTATAGCCGCCTGCCTTGACCAGATACAGAACCAGCAGGGCGCGCATCCCGTAGTAGCTGAAGCGCTCCCACATCTCGGTCCGGAACAGTGTCCACAAGGCGCGCGGCTGGCGCCGTTCGACAATCGACGGCGCAGCCGCCTCGGGAAGCGTGGTAGAAACCATGGGGCTGGGTCTTGCGCGGCCGGCGCAACGGGCTCCGACCCTCCTCCTGCATGTACAGTAGCCCGGATCGTGCATGGGGTGAAGCGCGTTGGGGTCGCATTTCGGCCGGATTCGCAACGGCCAGCTAAGAATTCCGTTCGGAGATCATCGCAATGCACAAACCACTGTCCATGATCGTGGTCCTGTCGGCGCTGGCGACACCGCCTTGGGCCGCGGACGCGCCGTCGTCGCCGGCCACAGCGCCGGGCGCACCGAACCCGTTCAGCGAACCGAGCCAGCTGCCCTACGCACTGCCCCCGTTCGACTCGATCAAGGATTCGGATTTCGAACCGGCCTTCGAGGCGGGCATGCTGGAGCAGCGGGCGCGGGTCGATGCGATCGCCCACGATCCGGAACCGGCGACGCTCGAGAACACGCTGGTTGCGCTGGAGCGGTCAAGCTTGATGCTCGATCGCGTTTCCAAGGTGTTCTTCAACCTGGACGGATCCAACACAGACCCGGACATCCAGAAAATCAAGTTGCAGATGACACCGCGGCTGGCCGCGCATCGCGACGCGATCCATCTGAATCCGGACCTGTTCGCCCGCGTCGAGACCGTATGGCGCGCCCGGGCCGAATTGGGCGACCCCGAGGCCGCGCAGTTGGCGCAGCGCTATTACACGCTGTTCGTGCGGGCCGGCGCCCGTCTGGGCGGACCCGAACAGGAACGGCTGCGCAATCTGAATCAGCGAATCGCCGAGTTGAACACGCGCTTCGAACAGAACGCGCGCAAGGCGACCAACGAAGGCGCGGTCGTGGTCGACGACCGCGCGGCGCTGGACGGTCTGTCGCCCGAGCAGATCGGCGCGGCCGAACAGGCCGCCCGGGCCCGCGCACTGGAAGGCAAGTGGGTGATCGGGCTGCAGAACACGACGATCCAGCCGGTGCTGGCGCAGCTGAAGAGTCGCGCGCTGCGGGAGCGGATCTACCGGGCCTCGATCGGGCGCGCGGACGGTGGTGACACCGACAACACCGCCGTGATCGCCGAGCTGGTCAGGCTGCGCGCCGAGCGGGCACGCCTGCTGGGCTACCCGGACCACGCCGCTTACGTTCTGGCCGACGAGGGCGCGGGCGCGCCCGCTGCGGTCAACCGGATGCTCGCGTCGCTGGCGCCGGCAGCGGTTGCGAAAGCCAACAGCGAGGCGGCGCACCTGCAGGCCTTGATCGACCGTCAGGCGCGGGCCGCTCACGCGCCGGCCTTCCGGCTGCAGGCCTGGGACTGGGCGTACTACGCGGACCAGGCGCGCAAGGCGCGCTTCGATTTCAGCGAATCGGAGGTCAAGCCGTATTTCGAGATGAACCGCGTGCTGCGCGACGGCGTCTTCTACTCGGCCCACGAACTGTACGGCCTGACGTTCAAGCCACGCGACGATCTTCCGCGCTACCACCCGGACGTGCGCATCTACGAGGTGTTCGACGCCGACGGCAGCGCGCTTGCGTTGTTCATGGCGGATCTGTATGCACGTCCGTCCAAGCGGGGCGGCGCCTGGATGAGCGAATTCGTCGGCCAGTCCCGGCTGCTGGGCACCCGGCCGGTGGTGGTGATCAACCTGAACCTGGCCAAGCCCGCGCAGGGTCAGCCGGCACTGTTGACATTCGAGGAGACCACCACGATGTTCCACGAGTTCGGCCATGCGTTGCATGGAATGCTGTCCGGCGTGAACTATCCGATGCTGCATGGCACCTCGACTCCGCGGGATTTCGTTGAGTATCCGTCCCAGTTCAACGAGATGTGGGCGCGCGAGCCGGCCGTGCTGGCGCACTATGCGCACCACTTTCAGACTGACCAGCCGCTGCCGCCGGCTCTGCTGGACAAGGTGCTGGCGGCCGAGAAGTTCGGCCAGGGGTACAAGACCGGCGAATATCTGGCCGCGGCCCTGCTCGACCAGTCCTGGCACCAGATCGGGCCCGACCAGGCGCCGCCGCCTTCGCGGGTGATGGCCTTCGAGAAGTCGTCGCTGCAGCGGGCGCGTGTCGACCTGGCGGCCGTGCCGCCGCGCTACCACTCGCCGTATTTCCTGCACGTTTTCAACGTGGGCTACGACGCGGCTTACTACGCCTACATATGGAGCGAGGTACTGGCGCGCGACACCGAGCAGTGGTTCCATCGACACGGAGGATTGAACCGCGCCAACGGAGAGTTCTTCAGGGCCAAGGTATTGTCGCGCGGCCGCTCCGAGGATCCGGAGCAGTTGTTCGAGAAGTTCTACGGGGGGCCGGCCGAAATCGGACCACTGCTGGAACGTCGTGGACTGGCGCCGGCGCTGCATAATGCCGGCCGACATTGACCATCACGAATTGACCACTACGAGGCGCACCGTTCAGTCGTTCGAAATGCTCCAGGCGTCGCCTGCGGCGCAGTGGCCGGCCGCGCCCGGCGAGGCCGACGCGCGCTGCGGGGTGCCGCTCGCCCGCGTCAAGCAGGCGCTGGCCCGCTTCGGTGACGGCCGGCCGGCGCTGGTGATCGATGTGGCGCGAGTGCGCTACAACGCCCGGCGCTTTGCCGCGGCAATGCCGTCCGTGCGCCCGCACTACGCGGTCAAGGCCAATTCCGACCGGCGCGTGCTGCAGGCGCTGGCGCAGCAGGGCGTCGGATTCGAGATCGCATCCTCGACCGAGCTGGACCTGGTGCGTTCGATCGGCGTGCCGGCGGCCGAGATCCTGTACAGCAATCCGGTGCGGGCCACTGGTGCGATCGAATATGCGGCGCGCCGGGGTGTCGAGTGGTACGCCATCGACTGCGTGCAGGAGCTCGGCAAGTTCGCCGCATTGAAGCCCGACGCCAAGCTGTACCTGCGGATCGAGACGAGCAACGAGGGCTCGGACTGGCCGTTGAGCGGCAAGTTCGGCGCCGGCGAAGCCGACATCGATCCGATCATCGAGGAAGCCGTCCGGCTGAAGCTGGATGTCGCCGGGGTGACCTTCCATGTCGGCAGCCAGTGCCGCAACCCGGAGAACTGGCGTACGGCGACTCGAAGCGCGCGCGCGGTGTTCGAACGGCTGACCCGTGCGGGACTGCGCCCGCGTCTGCTCGACCTGGGCGGCGGCTATCCGGTCCAGCTGACCGAGGCGACGCCCTCGATCGAGGCGATCGGGACGCTGATCGGCCAGGAGCTTGCGCAGTTCAACCGGGATATCGAAGTGATCGCGGAACCGGGGCGATTCATGGTGGCCGATGCCGGCTGCTTCGTGGCGCACGTGATCGGAACTGCGCTGCGCCACGGTCAGCGATGGATGCACTGGGACGCCGGCGTTTTCGGCGGCCTGTTCGAGACGATCGACGGCCTGCGTTACAACCTGCATGCGGAGCGCGACGGCGTGCGCGTTCCGTGGTACGTTGCCGGCCCCACCTGCGACTCGGTCGACGTGTGCATGCGCGACCAGTTGCTGCCCGAGAATATCGTCGAAGGGGATTCGATCTACGTGCTGAATGCGGGCGCCTACACGACCGCCTGCGCGAGCCAGTTCAACGGATTTGCGCTGCCTCAAGTCATTGTGATCGACACCCGTACGGATTGATCGCTGACCCGCGGGCGCGATCCGTACCGCTGCGCCGACGGCCGCTCGGTTGCCGATCGGCGACCGCTTAACAATCAGGACCGCGTGGTGATTGACACTCGAATCCAATGCTGGAAGCGGTGGCTTGTTGTGCGTCGCTTCAATTCGTTTCAATTTGTTTCAGCGTTCCCTCGAAGGGATTAACTGACCAGCGGGAAATTCCCGGTTGTCTGCGACCGCATGAAGGTCGATAGTTTTTTCCCCAAGCCATCCGAAGGAAGAGGCAAGCGCGATGAAACGCACAACTTTGATTGCAGGCACAGGGGTTGCGCTGCTCGCTGCCACGATCCTGGTTGCGTGCGGCGGCGGCGGGTCCTCCAGCGGCTCATCGGGAACACCCCGCATGATGGGAGCCAGCGGCGTGATCACGGGCTTCGGCAGCGTGTTCGTCAACGGCCGGGAGTTCGCCACCGGCATGCAGACGCAGGTGCTGGACGGCGATAGCGATGACGCGGCCTCCTCGACGGCGGACCTGCAGGTCGGCATGACGGTCGATATCGACGCTGATAGCGGCACCGCCACGATGCTGCGTTTCACCAGCGCGGTCCGCGGCGAAGTCGACGCGGTCGACCCCACGACGAGCACGATGACCGTGCTCGGGCAGACCGTGCGCGTTACCAGCGGCACATCGTTCGCCGGCAACGTGTCCAACGGCTCCACCTCGGCGCCGGTCGCTCAGCTTTCCGATATCCATGTCCACGATTACGTGGTCGCGTTCGGCTACCTCGAGTGCCCGGGTTCGAGTTGTTCATCGGGGGCGACCAGCATCGTCGCGACGCTGGTCAACGAGCCCGCCTCGGTCGGCAAGTACCGGGTGCAGGGCTACGTGACCAACTACAGTTCCAGCACCAACAGCTTCACGATCAACGGCCTGACGGTCGACATCGCGACGACGGGCGCCTCGCCGACCGTGTGCAACACGATGAATTGCACGTTTGCCGACGGCGACTTCGTGTCGGTGCGCTCGACGATGGCCCCGACCGGCACGTTCGCCGCTATGGGGAGCACGCTGACCTTGACGGCCAGCGACGTGAAGCTCAGGCCCGTGGCTCCGACCTTTGCGGTGGGCAGCACGGTCACGATCGAGGGCCCGGTCAGCCAGCTGAGCGGCACCCGCTTCATGGTGCGCGGAATCACGGTCGACGCCTCGGGCATCGCCTCCAGCGTAACCGGCCTGGTCGACAACCAGATCGTCGAAGTCACCGGCACGATATCTTCGAGCAACACGCTGACCGCCACCTCGATCGAGGTGGAGCGGTTCGCCACGTTCGCATTGATGGGAGCGCTCGACTCGGTGTCGACTACGGGCTTCTCCGTTCTCGGCCAGCCGTTCAGCGTGACCAGCAACACGCGCTTCGTCGACTGGTCCAAGGGCATGCGTCCGTTCAACTCGAGCAACTTCTCGACCGTCCTGACGGGCAGTGACCAGGTGATCGTCAGCGGTTATCCGTCCGGCAGCGGCAACGTGGCCACGCGGGTCGAGCGCATTCCGACTCCGAGCTCGCCGAAGGCCGGCGTGGAGGGCGTCGTCAGCGCCGACAGCGCCTCGGCGGACACGATGACGGTGGCCGGCATTACGGTGGCGCTGAATTCGAACACGAAACTGTTCTACTCCGGCGCCGGATCGGCGCCGACGCTGCCTGGTTTCTTCAATGCGATCACGACCAACACCACGGTCGCGGCGGCGTTCGGAGTGCCAGGGTCGGGCGCCGGCACGATCACGGCGGCCGACGCCGCGGTGCTGCGGCTAGGCTCGCACTGGGGCGACGGCGACTGAGAGGGCGCGCCGGCTGGGGCGGAAGGAGCCTCACGGCTCCTTCCGCCGCGTCGTTACCGATATCCCCCGTCCGGCATCAACACCTGCCCGACCAGGTAGGGCAGCGTCAGCAGGTGGGCCACGCACTGGCCCATCTCTTGTGGCGTTCCCCACCGTCCCATCCATATTTTCGCGCTCTCGGTGGCTCTCACATCGTCGGGCAGCGTGTCGTTCAGTGCGGTCTGGATCCACCCGGGCGCCAGTGCGTTCACGCAGATCCGCATCGAGGCCAGCGGCTGAGCGGCATTGCGCATCAGCAGGTTCGCGCCCGCTTTCGACGCGTCGTAATGGGCAGAAACCGGATCGTAGGCATTGACCCCGTTGGAAGACGTGACCAGCACGATCCTGCCTTTCCATTCGTCGACCACCGGGTTGTCACGCATCATCATTGCGGCGTACTTCAACACCAGGAATGATCCGGTCAGGTTGGCATTCAGAACGGTGTCCCACTCTTTCTGGGTCTGCTCGAAAAATTCGGTATTCGGCGAAATGGCGGCGCTGTGAACGACGTACCGGACATCGCGCGCGCTGCGGCCGGCCTCGGCAAAAAAGTCCGCCACCGATTCTTCCCGACCCACCTCGCAGGCGAGCGACAGCACCCGGGAGCGCGGCCCGGCGGCGCGCAGCCGGTCGAGTGCCGATTCGGTTTTGCTCGGATTGCGGCTGGCCGAAATCACCACATCACCGCCGCTGCGCACGATGGTTTCGGCGATGGCCAGGCCGATCCCGCTTGCGCCGCCGGTGACGACCGTGGTCGTGCCCGAGAAGTCGAACGTGACCTGTGCCATCCCGCCCTCCCAAATCGAGCCCATGATAGGGGAGGCGAACGAGGGCCGCACTCGAACCTGCTAGATTGCGCCCCGCGCGCAAATCAGAACCCGCGAACGTGATTTCACGCACCATCCCCCCGCCGACACGACGCCGCTTTCGATCCGGCTCAGCCGCTTGCGGCCGGGGCTGGCTTGCGCTGGCGCTGCTCGGGCTTGCGGCCCCCAGCCCTGCGCAGTGGAAGTCCGACCTGCAAACCTGCGCAGGGGCCTCGCTTTCGCCCGAGGAGCGCAGAGAGGCCTGCACGCGCGCGCTGCAGTCCGATCAGTTGTCGACGGTGGACCGCGCCGTCACGTACAACAACATCGGCGTGGCCTGGAAGGCGCAGGGCGACCTGGACCGGGCCATCGCGGCCTACGATCGGGCCATCGCGACCGACCCGCGCCTTGGGAACGCATACAACAACCGTGGAGCCGCGTTCGGTGCCAAGGGGGATCTTGGCTCGGCGCTGCGCGACTTCGACCAGGCCATCGCGCTCGATCCGCAGCTCGCTCAGGCCCATCGGAATCGGGCGCTGTTGTTGCAATCCCGGGGCGATCTGGAGGGGGCCATCAAGGACCTGGACGAGGCGATCCGGCTGGAGCCTCGGACCGCGCAGATCTACGTCGAACGGGCGGGCGCCTGGGAAGCCAAGGGGGACCTGGGCAAGGCGACCGCCGACCTGAACGAGTCGATCCGCCTGGAGCCGGAGCGCGCGGAGCTGTTCGTGGCGCGCGGTGTGCTGTGGGACCGTCAACACGACACGACGCATTCGATCGCCGACTACGATGAGGCAATCCGGCTCAATCCCCTGTTCGCGGCAGCCTACAACGACCGCTGCAACACCTGGCTGATCAAGGAGGCGTACAACCGGGCGGCCGAGGATTGCAACGAAGCGCTGAAGCTGGATCCTGATCTGGCCCAGGCTCACTTCAACCGTGGTGTCTTGTGGGTTGTCGGGAGCGACTTTGGCAAGGCCAAGGACGAATTCGATCAGGCGATCCGTCTTCAGCCTCAGTTCGCGCCGGCCTACAAGAGCCGCGCCGCGCTGAATTTCGACGACGGCCGGTTCGACGCAGCACAGGCCGACCTGGCGCAGGCCGCCCGCCTGCTTCGCTCCGATCCCTATGTGAGGATCTGGCTGTACCTGGCGCAGGCGCGCGCGGGGCATGCGGACGCGGCGGCGCGCGAGCTGGGTCAGAGCGTGGCGGACGCTGCCAACGGCGCGTGGCCCGGGCCGGTCGTCCAGTTGTATCTGGGCCGCAGCGACCCGGGTTCCGTGTTCAAGGCGGCGCAGCAGGGGGACGCGCGCGCGCAAGCCGATCAGCAATGCGAGGCGGCCTTTTACGTGGGCGAATGGCATCTGTTGCGCGGTGAGAATGGACAGGCACTGCGCCTGTTCGAGGATGCGCAGCGCACCTGCCGAAAGAGCTTCAGCGAGTCGGGCGGCGCACGGGCCGAGCTCGACCGGATGGCGCGCTAGCGGCGGTCAAGGTCGCCGCGACGTCCGCGCTCCGTTTCGAGCCGGTTAATTCCCCTTCGACCCCATGGCATTTTCTGTCATCCGGGTCAGCGCCCAATGCGTTATGCTGCAGTGCAATATGACTCCGCAGGAACGTATCCGATGAACGATCTGACGATCTACCAACCGGATCTTGCGCTGCCGGCGTGGCGCCGCCCGTCCCCGTCCATGGCGCCGTCCATGGCGCCGTCCATGGTCCCGTCCATGCTCCCGGCCACGCTGCCGTACCAGCTGGCGGCGCGAATGGCCAATGTCGTGCTGACGGCGCAGGTTCAGATTTCCTACGCGTGTGCGATCGCGGCCAGCGAAAACGCGGCGCGCGCCGCCGATTGCATCGAACAGACTTGGCCGGACACTCCGCTGCGGTCGTTGACTGCCGGGGCCTACCGGGCCCAAGCGCGCGCACGGACCCAGGCGGCCCGCGATGTGCTCGCGCGTGCCCGCCGGCACTGCGGCCTGGCTTACGCGCGGCTGGTTCCGTAGATAATCGGAGGCGATGCCGGAAACACTGCTGTTCTCCGCCGCGGTCGCCTTCCAGTCGGCGCGCAGGATCGGCCTGCTGCCGGACGGGCATCGCGCTCGCCGTCTGCACGGCCACAGTTTTGTCGCCAGGGTCAGCGCTGCGATCGCGCCGGGTTGGGCCGGATTCGCCGGCGCCGAAGCCGCAGAGTTGCGCGAACGCCTCGAGCGCTGTGTGGCGCCGCTCGACTACCAGCTGCTGAACGAGCACCTCGAGGAGCCGACCGACGAGAACCTCGCCCGCTGGATCAAGGCCCGGCTCGAGATCCCGGCAGTCGAGCAGACCGGCATCCAGAGCACGCTGGAGCAAGGCGTCGATCTGGACCGCGACGAACGCGCGCACCTGTGGCGCCGCTACCGGTTCGAGGCGGCGCACCGGCTGCCCAACGTGGCGCCGGGTCACAAATGCGGCCGCATGCACGGCCACGGCTTCGAGGTGAGCCTGCATGCCCGGATCGCGCCCGAACACCACGACCGCTTCGACGTTGAACGCCTGGATCGCTGCTGGGCGCCGCTGCATGCCGAATTTCATCAGGCGTGTCTGAACGACATCCCCGGCCTGGAGAACCCCACCAGCGAACTG
>Ga0209158_1002641_pt1 | contig 10847 bp, 9 predicted proteins | sample GraSoiAngelo_140_FD_185897 | JGI IMG/M metagenome (GOLD analysis project Ga0209158, IMG submission 185897) | Grasslands soil microbial communities from the Angelo Coastal Reserve, California, USA - 14_0929_12_30cm (SPAdes) (version 2) | ecosystem: Environmental > Terrestrial > Soil > Grasslands ...
ACGCGCAGCTTCATCAGGTGCTTGAGGTCGTTCTCCTCGCGGAACAGCTTCGACATCGCCGAGCGCAGCACGCGGTCGGCGTCGGACTCGAGGCGGTCGATTTCCTCGCAGCACTTGAGGATGGCGGCGGACTGCTTCACGTTGTTGAGCAGCCCGACCGTGGTCTTCACCCGGTCGCAGGACAACTGGCAGATCTCGGCGAGCTGCTTCGCCTCCGGCGTCACGCTGCGCAGGTCGTAGAGCGCGACCGACTCGGCGACGCCCTGGATCAGGTCGACGATGTCGTCCATGGAGGTGATCAGCCGGTGGATCTGGTCGCGGTCGAACGGCGTGATGAACGTCTTGTGCAGCAGGGTAATGGTCTCGTGGGTGATCTTGTCGGCGGCGCGCTCCGCGGCGTCGATGCGCCGTGCGTGCGCCTCCAGCTCGCTGAAGGTGCCGATCATCGCCGCGAGCTCGCGGCTACCCTCGACAATGCGCTCGGCGTGGGCGTTGAACAGGTCGAAAAACTTGCCCTCGCGGGGCATCAGGCGTCCGAGCATTGTTATTCCTTTATCCCTAGGCCCAGCGATCTTAGCTGTTTCACTTCGTCGCTGTCGAATCCCCAGTCGGCGAGCGCCTGAGCGCCGCCTTCCCCGCGCTCGGGCGGCGCGCCCCGCAGCTTTGCGGGAGTGCGCGAGAAGCGCGGCGCCGGTGCCGGCTGCTCGACGCCGGCGACGGTTACGTAGCTGTTTCTCGACATGCTTTGGGGATGGCGGCGCGCCTCCGACCAGCTAAGCACCGGCGCGAAGCAGGCATCCGACCCCTCGAAGACCCTGCACCACTCGTCACGCGTTTTCGTTTTGAAGGTTTTCGCGAATTGTTCCCGCATCTTCGGCCAGATCGCGCGGTCGTGCTGCGGGGTGACTTCGCGAACCTGCAGTTTGGAAAGCAGCTGCTTGAAAAACTTGTCCTCGATGGCGCCGATGGCAACGTATTTGCCATCCTTGGTCTCGTAGACGTCGTACCAGGGCGCGCCGGTGTCGAGGATATTGCTTGCTCTTTGCTCAGACCAGTTATTGGTGGCAAGAAAACCCGCGAACATCGCGGCAAGCAGCGCTGCGCCCTCGACCATCGCGGCGTCGACCACCTGGCCGCGCCCCGAGCGCTGCGCTTCGAGCAGCGCGCAGGCGATGCCGAAGCCGAGCAGCATGCCGCCGCCGCCGAAGTCGCCCACCAGGTTGAGCGGCGGCACTGGCGCCTCGCCTTTGCGTCCGAAAGCGTGCAGGACGCCGGCGAGGGCGATGTAGTTGATGTCGTGGCCGGCGCGCGGCGCGAGCGGCCCGCTCTGGCCCCAGCCGGTCATGCGGCCGTAAACCAGGCGAGGGTTCCTTTCCAGACTTTCATGTGGACCCAGACCCAGGCGCTCCATGACACCCGGTCGGAATCCTTCGATCAGAGCGTCGGCGCGCGCGATCAATTGAAGAGCGACTTCCTTTCCGGAGTCCGCCTTCAGGTCCAGCGTCACCGAGCGCTTGCCGCGCATCAGCACGTCGTACCAGCGCTCGCGCTTCAGGCCGAGGTCGCCGGCCGCGGGCCGGTCGACCACCAGCACGTCGGCGCCCATGTCAGCGAGCAGCATGCCGGCGAACGGACCCGGGCCGATCGCTTCGAATTCCAGAACCCGGATGCCGGAGAGCGGACCCATTTGGCGGCTAGTTTAACTAGTCGCGCGTGGGACTCCCGTCGACGTTTCGCTTTAATACAGCAAGGAGCGACGCGACAGGCGCCTCGTCGAATCGCCTCGGCAGGAACCACGCCATGGCGCCGACTACCAGCGCCGGGAGCAGCCAAAGCGCGGACGACAGACCGCTCGCCGAGGCATGCTCCAGCTCATGGCCGAGCGGGTGGAGCCGATCGATCATCCAATGCCAGCCAAGGTGGCCGAGTACCGCCGAGACGACCACTACGGCGAGGGACGCAGGCAGGAGGTGCGCAAAGACGAGGCGCATGAGCGCAAAAGCGAGCGCGAGGCTTGCCACCTCGCCGGCCGCAACGCCGATATTGAATGAAGCGGCCGATACCGCGGGATGCATGCCCGCGAACTGCCATGCGTCGTCCAGGACGCTACCGAGGCCGAACCCGCCGAGCGCGCCGAGGGCAGCGCTGATGGCCCAGCGAACACGCACGCTGGGGGCGGCAAGGTTGCCGATCGCGAGGAGCAGGATCGCAGCCGCGAGCCCCGCGTCGTACAGTGAAGTAAGCCAGCGGATGCCGCGGATGTCTACGACGGCGGCAGCAGTCAGCGTGAATGCCTGCAGTGCGATGAATGCCAGAACGAGCGCGAGGACGCTGCGAAACTGCCGGAACGGAGCGATCAGGCACAGCAGGAACACGAAACGTTCGAACGAAAGAGCGGCAGCCAAGCCCTGCTTCGCGAACAGCCAGGCGGCCTCGTACCAGCGTGGATCGAGCGCGATCCAGCCCGAGCCGCCTCGCAGCACATAGCTGCGCGCCGGTTTGCGGTCCGGCAGGAATTCGAGCTGCAGCTTGAGCCGCCGCCCGAGCTCGGGCGCTACGTTCACGCGGATCGAAAGGTGAGCCGAGGGCGAGCGCACGGGATATTCGAGCAGCGTGTCGAAAAAGCCCTGGTTCCAGAAAAGATCGGTCTCTATCGGCAAGCGCGCACCCTGGAGGTGGGCGAGCGCCGCGCCGTAGGTCGCGAACGAGCGGTCGGAGAGAAGCGAAATGCGCGCTTCGCGCGCGGTGGGGACCAGCGGCACCCCGTCCTCGCGCAACTCGATCTGCCGCCCGGTGGCCGCCGCGGCTTGTTTCAGCGGCTCGTCGACAGCTGCGAGCTCCAGGTAACCCGGCCCGCGCTTGGGTAGCCGGAACGGGGAGAGGAGGTCGAGCGGTACCCTGACCAATAGCCGAAGGCGCCCGTCCTCGGCCTTTGCGAATCCCTGCAGGACGACCTCCGCCGGCAGGTCCGCGCCGTTGGCAACCGCGTTGCAAGGAAAAGCGAGCGCGGCGAGTAATGCGATCGCCGCACTTGCCTGCGCTGTCAGCGACAACCCCTTTTAATCGTCATCCCCGCAGCCGCGCGGCCCACGGGCATTGCCGCGGCCTCTGTCATCGTGCTTGTCGCGGCCGCAGTTGACGAACTTCTGGACGCGCCGGCCGCCTACCGTCTCGCCGACGTACAGATTTCCGCTCGAGTCGATGGCCATCATGTGCAGGAAGGTGAACTCTCCGGCCATGTGCCCGGGGCGCCCGAAGCCTGCAAGGATCGCCGGATTGGGAACTCCGGCGGGAGGATTGCCTTTGAGTGCAGCCGCGTGGTCCAGGATCCACATGATCTCGTTTCCGCCGTCGGACTCGTACATGAAGGTTTGCACGGCATCCGGCGAAAAATCGACGTCCCACGCCGAACCGGCCGTGCCGAGCGCCGCGGTGCCCGGAACGATCGGAATAGCCTTCACGAACGTGCCTGCGGTGGTACCAGAGCCCTTCGTGTAAATGTTGATTCGATCCTGGCCGCGATCGCACGCATACACTAGCCCATTCTTGCCGAGCACGACGCAATGCGGATGGCCGCCCCCGCCGGCGGTGAATTGACCGTCACCCGAGCCCACCGTGCCCATCTGGCGCAAATACTGCCCGTTTGCGTCGAACACGACCACGCGATGATTGCCATAGCCGTCGGCGATGTAGATCTCGCCGTTAGCGGGATCCACGGCGATGTCCGCCGGAAGGCTCAATAGCGTGTGGCTCGTGCCGGTTATTCCGATGTTGCCGAAACCGGTTCCGGTACAGGGCCCGCCGGCGGCGGTTCCATTGTCGCAGACGAACTTCGTGCCGATCTGCAGCAGCAGGGTGCCATCGTGCGAATACTTCTGCACGACGCCATCGCCATTGCCGCCGATCCAGACGTTGTCCTGGTAATCCACGAAGCAGCCGTGAATGCTGTTCGGCAAAACTGCGCTTTGCCCCCCGATGTTATTGCCCGCGGGTCCTATCGTCCCCGCTGGCACGAGCGCTGGGTTACCCCAAGCGCGCACCACATTGCCTTCGGTATCGAATTCGATCACCGGCGGCGAGGCCTTGGACTTGAATGCCCCGCCGAGCGTGCCGGTTTTCGTGTCGGCTCCGCCCACGCCCTCCGGGGACGCGAGGCCGCCCGTCTGGAAACCACGGGTTACGATGATGAGGTGATCCTGCGAGTCGATGCAGGTCCCGCCGGGTTCGCCGGTTACCCAGTTGTCCGGCAGCGGCTTGGGCCAGAAAGGATCGACCTTGAAGGCCGGTGCTACCAGCCGCTTTTCCGCTTTCTGCGGGCCGGCGACCGGCTCCATGCTGACGAGGCCGACGCCGATGGCGAGGCCTAGGCCAATGGTTACCGCAAGAACATGCCGTTTGTTTGCCATGACACCCCCTCGTGCAGTGGAGCGGGCAGTATGACCACCAACGGCCCGGCAAGACATTAGACTCGGTCATTAACTAATTAGCCATTCGAATGAATACGCTGGCACGCTATCCCGAGCGCATTGTCTGCCTTACCGAGGAAACCACCGAGACGCTGTACCTCCTCGGCGAGGAGCGCCGCATCGTCGGCGTCTCCGGCTACACCGTGCGGCCGCCGCAGGCGCGCCGCGAAAAGCCGAGGGTGTCGGCGTTCCTTACGGCGAAGACCGACAAGATCGTCCAGCTCGAGCCCGACCTGGTGATCGGCTTCTCCGACCTGCAGGCTGACATCGCGCGCGAGCTCGCCAAAGCCGGCCTCAACGTGATGCTCTTCAACCAGCGCTCGATCGAAGAGATCCTCAACATGATCCTGGTGTTGTCGTCTGTCGTCGGGGTTGGCGAAAAGGGCGTTCAGCTGATCGCCAAACTGGAAGACGGCTTGTCGAAAATCCGCGTCGAAGGCGAAAAATTTTCGCGAAAACCCAGGGTCTATTTCGAGGAATGGGACGCGCCGATGATCAGCGGCATCCGCTGGGTGAGCGAGCTGGTCGGCATCGCCGGCGGCGAGGACGTCTTTTCAGAGCTTTCGCGTTCCCACGCCGCGAGCGGCCGCGTGATCGCGGATCCCCGGGCAGTAGTGGAGAAACGGCCCGACGTGATCCTGGGCTCCTGGTGCGGCAAGAAGTTCCGCCCCGAACGCGTCGCGGCGCGGCCGGGCTGGGACGCCGTGCCCGCGGTGCGCGACGGCGAGCTGCACGAGATCAAGTCCGCCGAGATCCTGCAGCCCGGCCCCGCGGCGCTCACCGACGGCGTGCGCCGCATTCACGCCATCCTCGCCGACTGGGCTAGGCGGCGCTCGCCTTAGGGGTGCTGATGGTGAGGTGCGGGAACGGAATCTCGATGCCGCGCTCGTCGTAGGCGTTCTTGAGTCGCTTGAGGAACTCGCGCCGCACGTTCCATTGCTCGATCGGCGGCGCGACGCGGATGCGGCCGCGCAGGATCACCGCGGAATCCGCCAGGCGCTCGACTCCGAACACTTCGATCTCCGCCGCGAGCCTTGCCGCCCATGCCGGATCGCTGCGCAGCCCCTGGCCGACCTCGCGCATGACCGCGAGCGCCCTGTCGATGTCCGCCTCGTACGCGATGCCCACTTCGATCACTGCGTGGGCGTAACCGCGCGTGCGGTTGGTGACGACCTTGATCTCGCCGTTCGGAACGAAATGAACGTGCCCTTCGAAGTCGCGCAGCCGCACGTAGCGCAGCGTGACCTCCTCGACGAGGCCGGCCTTGCCCGCGACCTCGACCACGTCGCCTTCGCGCACCTGATCGTCGAGCAGGAGGAAGAAGCCGTTGAAGTAGTCCTTGATCAGGCTCTGCGCGCCGAAGCCGATCGCCACGCCGGCGACGCCCGCGGTGGCGAGGATCGGCGCAATGGAGATGCCGAGCTCGCCCAGCACCAGCGTGCCGGCGACGATGACGATGACCACCGCCGCGCCATTGCGGAACACGCGCGCCAGGGTCTCGACGCGCGAGGCCTCGTCTGCGCCAGAGCGGCGCGCCATGTAGGAACGGAAGACGCGGATCAGGCGCGCGGCGATCGCCTGCAGCACCCACGCCAGCGCCAGGATTACGAGGATGCGCAGCGCGTGGATGGCCGCGAGCTTCGCGTCCGCATCGAGCTCCTGGAAATAGAAGAGAACTTCCTTCAGTGCAGCCCTAGCGAAGCCTCGATGTTGCGCACCATGGCCACCAGGCGCGGGCCGAGGTCTTCCTCGAGCTGCCCCTTCCTCACCATGAACGCCGGGACGGCGCAATTGAACGACACGATCTCGCCGTCGACGGTGCGCCGCATCGGCACCCCGACACCGTACACCTCGCGGCGCAGCTCCCCCATCGAGGCGCAAAAGCCGCGCGCCCGGATGTCATCGAGGGACTTGTCGATCGAGGGGCGAAACTTGCGGTGCGTCTCGGGCTCCTTGACCTTCATCTGGTTGAGCACCGCTTCGCGCTCCGGCGGCGTGCAGGCGGCGAGGAACGCCCGCCCGATCACCGATTGTGAAATCGGCACGGAAGTGCCGATATCCGGCAGCGTGGTGATGCCGTTGCCGCTGCGGCAGGACTCGACGTAGACCATGTTCAGGCGGTCGCGCACCCCCATCGACACCGAGCCGTTGCAGTAGTCGGCGAGCTCTTTCATGAGGGGACGCGCTACCTGGCGCACGTTCATCGAGGCGAGCAGCGGATAGCCGATCGACAGCACCGCCGAGCCGAGCTGGTACTTGCCCAGGCGCATGTTGTGGCGCAGGTAGCCGAGCTTGGTGAGGGTGTAGGTGAGGCGCGAGACCGTCGGCTTCGGCAGCCCGGTGCGCACCGAGATCTCCTTGTTGCCGAGCAGCGGCTCGAGCGGCGTGAAGCAGCGCAGCACTTCGAGGCCTCGCGCCAGCGTGGTGGCAAACTGGCGATCGCCTTCGTGCTCGTAGCTGAAGGTTGCGGCAGGCTGGGAAAGCGGTACCGCGGGTTCAGGTGCGCCCATTGAGAATCTCTCCTCCGACGATTCGTGTGGGAAATGCAGCGGAATGTTTCGCGTTTCGATATTCTGTCGCCACGCCCTCGCATGTCAACTTAGTCGTATCGGATTTCACATAGTGAAATAGATGGTGGCCTCACTTTTCGACCTGAACGGCAAGGTCGCGCTCGTCACCGGCGCTACGCGCGGCATCGGCAAATCGATTGCCGAAGAGCTGGCGCGCGCGGGCGCAAGAATTGCGCTCTGCAGCAGGAAAGCTGAGGCCTGCGAAGAGGTTCGCAAAGTATTTGAAAGCAAAGGGTTCGAAGTCCTGGCGCGGCCGTGCAACGTCGCGCGGCGCGAGGAGCTGCAAGCTCTGGTGGATGAAACCGTCGCCAAATGGCGCGGTATCGACATTGTCGTGGCAAACGCCGCGGTAAACCCCTACTACGGCCCGCTGACCGGGATTCCGGACGAAGCTTTCGACAAGATTCTTGCCGCCAACGTGAAGAGCGTGCTGTGGCTCGCCGGCATGACCCTTCCCGGCATGGCGGAGCGCGGCGGCGGCAGCTTCATCGTCATCGGCTCGATCGGCGGGCTGATCGCCAACACCGTGATCGGCGCTTACGGCATTTCCAAGGCCGCCGACCATCACCTGGTGCGCAATCTCGCGGCGGAATGGGGGCCGAAGAGCATCCGCGTCAACGCGATAGCTCCCGGGCTGGTCAAGACCGAGTTCGCCCGCGCGCTGTGGGAGGACGAGAAGCGGCGCAACGAGCGCATCCAGGCGACGCCTCTGCGGCGGCTCGGCGAGCCGCGCGATATCGGCGGCATCGCGGTGTTCCTCGCCTCCGACGCCGCCGCGTTCATCACCGGGCAGTGCATCGTCGCCGACGGCGGGTTTACCATTCTCTGATGGATCTGAATTATTCGGTCGAGGAAGTCGACTTCCGGGACGCAGTGCGCACATGGCTTTCCGAGAACTTGCCAAAGGACCTGAAGGAAAAAGTCGACCGCTACGCGCACCTGTCGAAGGAAGACCTGCTGCGCTGGCACCGCATCCTCGCCGGCAGGGGCTGGGTGGCGCCGGCCTGGCCCAAGGAATGGGGCGGCACCGGCTGGAACGTGGTGCAGCGCTACATTTTCGAGGAGGAGCTCGGCTACGTCGGCGCGCCGCCGCTCATCCCGTTCGGACTGGCGATGTGCGCGCCGGTGCTTCTACGCTTCGGCAACGAGGCGCAGAAGAAACGCTTCCTGCCGCGCATCTACCAGGGCGAGGATTTCTGGTGCCAGGGGTATTCCGAGCCCGGCTCGGGGAGCGACCTGGCCTCCCTGAAAACAAGGGCGGTCAGGGAAAACGGTCACTATGTCGTCAACGGCCAGAAGATCTGGACCACGCTCGCCCACTACGCCGACTGGATCTTCTGCCTGGTGCGCACCGATCCGACGAGCGAGAAGCGCCAGGAAGGCATCTCGTTCCTGCTCATCGACATGAAGACGCCGGGAGTCAGCGTACGCCCGCTCATCCTGATGGACGGCGCGCACGAGGTGAACGAAGTGTTCTTCGACGACGTGAGCGTGCCGGCCGAGAACCTGGTGCACGAGGAAGGCAAGGGCTGGACGGTGGCAAAGTACCTCCTCGGCTACGAGCGCATGAACACCGGGCGCATCGGCGAATCCAAGCGCCAGCTCGCGCGCCTCAAGGAATTCTCTTCCGGAAAATTGAATGACCTCAGATTCCGCGACCGCCTGTCGCGGGTGGAAGTGGAGCTCGCGGCGCTCGAGATCACCAACCTGCGCTTCCTCGACCGCATGCGCCGCAGCGGCCAGCCGCCCGGCGCCGATGTTTCGATGCTGAAGATCAAGGGCACCGAGATCCAGCAGGCGCTGGCCGAGCTGATGATGCAGGCTGCGGGCGAAGCCGGCAGCGACGAGTTCGCCTCGGCACTGGGGCGGCGCTACCTCAGCATGCGCAAGACCACCATCTACGCCGGGTCGAATGAGATTCAGCGCAACATCATTGCCAAGATGACCTTGGGTCTATGAACTTCGACTACAACGAAGAGCAGCAGCTCCTCGCCGATTCGGTGCGGCGCTTCCTGCAGAAGGATTACGACTTCGAGGCGCGCAGGAAAATCCTCGCCTCGCCCGAGGGCTGGAGCGCGCGCGTCTGGTCGCAGCTCGCGCAGATGGGCCTCACCGGGCTGCCGTTCTCGCCCGACTACGGCGGCTTCGGCGGCGGCGCGGTGGATCTGATGGGCGTGATGGAAGCCTTCGGCGAGGCGCTGGTGGTCGAGCCCTACCTCGCCACCCTTATGGGTGCGCAGCTCGTTGCGCGGGCGGGGAGCGCCGAGCAGAAGCGGGCCATCCTGCCGGCCGTCGTCGAAGGCAGGATGAAGCTCGCCTTCGCGCACACGGAAAGAAAAGACGGCGAAAAGCTCGGGGTGGTTGGCGCGCCGATCGCCGACAAGCTCGTCGTTTCTTCCGGCAACCGGCTGTTTCTCGCCGATCGCGCAGACGTCAAAATGAAACCGTACCGCACCATGGACAACATGGTTGCCGCGGACCTGATCTTTTCCAGCGACCTGGCCGCGCCGATGCCGGGCGCAGATCAGGCGATTGAGGAAACCGTCGACTTCGCTACCGCGCTGGTTTGCGCCGAAGCCGTCGGCGCGATGAAATTCGCCTGCGACACCACGCTCGAGTACCTCAAGACCCGCAGGCAGTTCGGCGTGCCGATCGGCACGTTCCAGGCGCTGCAGCACCGCATGGTCGACATGGTCATCTCGTACGAGCAGGCGCGCTCGATGGCCTGCCTGGCTTGCTCGAGAGTCGATCAGGCGGCCAATGCCGCCGAGCGCTCGCGCTCGGTCTCTGCCGCGAAGATCAAGATCGCCGACAGCGCGCGCCACATCGGCCAGGAAGCGGTGCAGCTGCACGGCGGCATGGGGATGAGCGAGGAGCTGAAGCTGAGCCACAGCTTCCGGCGGCTGACCGTGGCGGCGCGGCAGTTCGGCGACGCCGATCATCACCTCGCGCGCTTCGCTTCGCTGTAGATGGAAAACCGGCGCATCGTGCTCGCGAGCCGCCCGCAGGGCGCGGTAAGCGAAGACAATTTCCGCATCGAGAGCGCGCCGCCGCCCAGGTGCGGCGACGGCGAGGTGCTGGTCAGGAATCTCTGGCTCTCGCTCGACCCGTACATGCGCGGGCGCATGAGTGATGCGAAAAGCTACGCGAAGGGCGTCGACATCGGCGAGGTGATGGTTGGGCAGACGTTGGGTGAAGTCGTTGAATCCAGGCATCCCCAGCTCAAGAACGGCGACAAGGTACTAACGCAACTCGGCTGGCAGCTTTATGGTTGTACTAAAGATGCTGTGAAGATCGACGGGACGCGCGCGCCGCTCACCTACTACCTGGGCGTACTCGGCATGCCGGGCATCACGGCGTATTTCGGCCTGAAGGAAATCGGCTCGCCGAAGCCGGGCGAGACCGTGGTGGTGTCCGCAGCCTCGGGCGCGGTCGGCAGCGTCGTCGGGCAGCTCGCGAAGATCTGGGGCTGCCGCGCCGTGGGCATCGCCGGCGGCCGCCAGAAATGCGAGTACGTGACGCGCGAGCTCGGCTTCGATGCCTGCGTCGATTACAAGGCAGGCAACCTGTATCGCGACCTGCAGGCCGCCTGCCCGAAGGGCGCCGATGTGTATTTCGACAACGTCGGTGGCGAGATCCTAGACGCGATGCTGCGGCTCACGAACCTTTTTGCGCGCATCGTCGTCTGCGGCATGATCGCCGACTACAGCGCGACCCAGCCGTACGCCGTGAGGAACCTGCGCTTCGTGCTCATCAACCGCATCAAGATGCAGGGCATGATCGTGTTCGACTGGAAGGAGCGCTACGGCGA
>Ga0209158_1002642_pt1 | contig 10842 bp, 7 predicted proteins | sample GraSoiAngelo_140_FD_185897 | JGI IMG/M metagenome (GOLD analysis project Ga0209158, IMG submission 185897) | Grasslands soil microbial communities from the Angelo Coastal Reserve, California, USA - 14_0929_12_30cm (SPAdes) (version 2) | ecosystem: Environmental > Terrestrial > Soil > Grasslands ...
TGTCATCGAGCGCCACGTAGGTAGTATCCTTGTCCACGACCGGCCTCCTTTTGCATGTGGCTCTGTTCCTGCCCGGAACAACCCACGACTGTGCAATAGGTCAGGCCGGTCCTTCCATATTGTCTAGCCGTTCCGCTCGGGAGGTTGCCCGTGAAGGGTCACGACCGGGTTGTCGCACTGCTGAACGACGTCCTCACCGCCGAGCTCACCGCGATCAATCAGTACTTCATCCACGCGCGCATATGCGAGAACTGGGGCTACGAGCGGCTCTGGAAGAAAATCCGCAGCGAGTCCATCGGCGAGATGCGCCACGCCGATGAGCTCATCGCGCGGATTCTCTACCTCGAAGGCACGCCGAATGTGCAGAAGCTCGGCAAGGTCAACGTCGGCCAGACCGTCCCGGAACAGCTCCGGCTCGACCTCGAGCTGGAGAAGGCAGCCGTCACCATGCTGAACCAGGCGATCGAGACGTGCCGGAGCCTCGGGGACCACGGCAGCCGCGACCTGCTGGAGGGCATCCTGAAATCGGAAGAAGAGCACGCCAACTGGATCGAAGCCCAGCTCACGCTCATCGAGCAAGCCGGCGAAGGCAACTACCTCTCCCAGCAGATCAAGAGCGACGACGACTGACCCGGGCGGGAAACAGCGCGGGAGCCTCCTGGGAGGCCCCCGCGCGCGATCAGGGGGACGTGGGCAGTGCTACGGAGCCGAGACGGTGGCGCCGTCGCCTGCCGCTGAGATCGTGAAGGTGCCGAGGGCGGCGTTGATGGCGAAGTTGTACGCGGCGCCCCACGCCGTGCTGGGCGGGGTCGGGATCGTCGCCATGAACGGACCGGCCGTGATGTTCTGCGGGCTGGTGGCGATCGCCGTGAGCAGCCCGAGCACGCTCGGGAGAGTCCCCATGTGAGCGGTGTAGATGCTGACGGCCGATGCGAGTCCGCGAATATCGGCCTGGGCCTTCGCGATGCGGGCCCGCGCCTGCATGTTGGCGTAGAGCGGAACAGCGATGGCGGCCAGGATTCCGATGATCGCGACGACGATCATCAACTCGATCAGCGTGAAACCCTTCTGGCCGCCGAGGCCCCGCCGTGTGTACCAGAATCTGGTCATCTCTTGCGCCCCCCTTTATCGACGATCTCGACGAATCGATCGCACAAGGGTGCACGGCGGGTGCCAGGCCCATCGCTGGAGCCACCCACAAGGATTCCGGTGACTTGGAACGGTCGCCCATTCCCGAGGTGTGTCATCTTAGGACGAGCAGCGACGTAGCATGTCACCTCGGCGGAACGACGTCTGGGCCATTTGCATCAACGCACGCACGCCGCCGTCTCGGTGTACTGTGTACGGCCAGATACTGGTCCTCACTTCTTCGAAGCGGAGGGACGGACTGATGATGCGATTGATGGCCCTGCTCGTGACGCTCGCGTTCGCCGCCGGCATGCTGGGCAGTCCCGCCGTGTGGGCGCAGACGAAGGCTGCGCCCGCGAAGGAGGCGCCAGCCAAGTCCGAGACGAAGCCCCGGCGAAGAAAGGCCTGGTCGACCTCAACAGCGCCAGCGCCGACGAGCTCCAGAATCTGCCGGGCATCGGCGACGCCTACGCCAAGAAGATCATCGAGAATCGTCCGTACAAGCGGAAGGACGAGCTGGTCAGCAAGAAGATCGTGCCGCAGGCGACCTACGACAAGATCAAGAACCAGGTGATCGCCAAGCAGGCCACGACGAAGAAGTAGCCCGGCGGCTCAGCGCCAGATGAGCGGCGCCATCAGCGTCACCGTGAGCGCGATGGCGACGGTGAGCGGCGCGCCCACGCGGGCGAAGTCCCAGAAGCGATAGCCGCCGGGGCCGTACACGACGAGGTTGCCGTGGTGGGCCATGGGCGTGAGGAACGCCGTGACCGACGCCATCGCCACGGTCACCACGTACGGCTCGGGCGGCTGTCCGAGCGCCTGGGCGAGGGCGGCCGCCACCGGGGCGAGCAGGGCCGTGGTGGCGGCGTCGGACATGAACTCCGTCACGAAGGCCACGACGGCGTAGATCGTCAGCAGCACCAGCCACGGACTCCAGTCGCCGACCGCGTTGTGGAGCCATCCCGCCAGGAGCGTCGACGTTCCGCTCTTTTCCATCGCGGCACCGAGGGGAATGGCGCCGGCGATGAAGACGAAGATGCGCGAGTCGATCGAGCGATGGGCCTGGCTGGGCGACAGACAGCCGGTGAGGACCATGGCGACGGCGCCGGCGAGCCCCGCGATCTCCAGGGGAACGTTGAGCGTGGCCGCGACGACGGTGCCGGCCATGATCACCGCGGCGATCCACGCCCGTCGCCACACCGTGCCCTGGCCGTGGAACGGCACCAGCATCAGGAAGCTCCGGTCGTTCCCGATGCGCTCGAGCGCCTCGTCGTCGCCTTGCAGCACGAGCACGTCACCCGAGCGCAGCCGGACGTCCGCCAGCTCCTCCTCGATCCAGCCGTGACGCCGCCAGAGTCCCAGCACGATGACGGCATAGCGATGTCGGAAGTCGATGTCGGCGATCGAGCGCCCGACGAAGTCGGAATCCGGAGCGACCACGGCCTGCACGAGCCGCTCGGCGATGTCGCGCTGGGCGGCCAGTCCTCCCTCTGCGTTGCCGTTGCGGGCGCCGTACTGCTGGACCGGATGCAACTCGACGCCCTTGTCCTCACGGAAGGCAACGAGATTTTCGGGCGTGGTCCGCACGAGCAACACATCGCCGGCCGTGAGTCGCCGCTGATCGAACGGCCGGCGCAGACGGCGGCCGTCGCGCACGAGGCCGACCACCGCGAGGTGATTGCTCTCGTCTTCCTCGATCTCGGACACCCTCTTGTCGAGGAACGGCGAATCGGGCAGCACCGTCAACTCGGTGAAGTAATCGTCGAGCCTGAACTTCTCGGCCGCCGCCGCGGCCGCCTGCCGCTCGGGGAGGAGCAGGCGACCGATGGTCATCATGTAGAGCGTGCCGAGCGCCGAGATGGCGAGGCCGATCGGCGCGATGGAGAAGATGCCGAGACCCGGGCGACCGGCCTGCTGGAGCACGGCGCTGGCCACGAGGAACGCGGGCGCGCCGATGATCGTGATCGTCGTCCCGAGCGACGCGGCGAAGGAGAGCGGCAACAGCAGCTTCGATGCCGCGATGTTGTGCCGGCGGCCGAGGTCGAGCGTGGTCGGCAGCATCACGGCCGTCATCGTGACGTGATGCGTGAAGGCCGACATCAGGGCCACCGAGGACATCAGCACGGCGACGACGCGCGTGTAGCTCCCACCGGCGAGACGCGCGATGAGACGCCCGAGGGCCTGGGAGACGCCGGTGCGATAGAGCGCCGCGCTCAGCACGAAGACGCTGGCGACCACGATGGCCGGCTCGCTGGCGAAGCCGGCGAGAGCCTCCCCCGGCTCGAGCAGTCCGGTTCCCACCAGGGCGAGGATGATCATGACGGCCACCACATCGTTGCGGATGCGCTCCGTCGCGAGGAGCACGAACGCGCCGAGGAGGATGGCGAAGAAGAGCAGGTGCTGCGCGGTCAACCCGCCGGGCACGATGACTCACTCAGCACGCGCCATGCCAGTCACCCTCGAGACGCTCGACGGTTGGCGTGGGACACGCAGCGAAGACGTCCGGTCTGACCCGGCTCAGCGGCTGAGCCAGTCGCGGAAGCGCCGCCACCAGTCGATGACCTGGTCGGTCACGCCGCCGTGCTCGTCGCACGGCGGCGGCTCCGTTCCCTGCAGGAACACCTCGCGGGCGGTGACCGGGCAGTAGCGATTGGCCAGCTTGCCGTTCGTCGGGTCGATGCTCGTGACGGTCGCGCCGGCGGGGGCCGAGAAGACCGGGCCCGGGTAGGCGTCGAGCGTCTGACGCATGAAATCGGTCCAGATCGGGAGCGCCGCTTGAGCGCCGGTCAAGCCGTGCACGTCGCCGCTGTCGAAGCCCACCCAGACGAGCGCGACGAGGGTGGGGGTGTAGCCGACGAACCACGCATCGCGCCCGTCGTTCGTCGTCCCCGTCTTGCCCGCGACGGCGCTGGTCAAGCCCAGCGCCCGTGCGCTGGCGCCCGTTCCCGTCGTCATCACGCCTTCCAGCAGCGACGTCATCAGATACGCCTCGGCCGGTGAGATGACGGGCGTCGGCGCGACCTCTCGCAGCCCGATCGAGCTTCCGTCGCTCTCGTAGGCGGCGCGCACCGCGGTGATCTCTCCGGCCTTGAAGCCGCCGTTGGCGAAGGGCAGGTAGGCAGCGGCCAGCTCGACCGGGGTCACCTCGAAGGCTCCGAGCACCATCGCGGGGACGGGGCGGAGCGGGCTCGCGATGCCGAGGCCGCGCGCGGTCTCGATCACCGCGGGAAGCCCGATCTCCTGTGCGATCCTCACCGTCGCGGCGTTCAGGGACTGCTCGAGCGCGTGCCGCACGCTGACACGGCCTTCGTACCGGTCTCCATAGTTGCGCGGGCTCCACGGCGTGCCGTCGACGTCCACGGTGAGCGGGCTGTCCTCCACGAACGAGGCGGGCGTGAACGCGACCGCGCCACGACGCTCCCGCAGCGCGGCCATGTACACGAACGGCTTGAACGCCGAGCCAGGCTGCCGGCGGGCCTGCAGCGCGCGATCGAACTGGCTGACGCGATAGTCCCGTCCGCCGACGAGTGCCACGACACGTCCGCTCGTCGGGTCGAGCGCGATCAGCGCCGCCTGGAGCCGCTCGGTCGGATCACCGCGGCGCAGCCGTGGCGATGAGGCCTCCAGACGCTCGAGTCCGCGCGTCAGCGCGTTCTCGGCGAAGCGTTGGAGCGCGAGGTCGAGCGTCGTGTAGATCCGTGCGCCGCGGGCGCCACCGTCGAAATCGGGCAGCCGCTGCTCGATCTCCTGCTCGACGTAGTCGACGAAGTAGGGCGCGCCCTGGTCCGGCCGCACGTTCGGCTGGACGCGCACCGCCTCGCGCCGGGCCTGGGCGTAATCGGCCTCACCGATGCGACCGAGCTCGCGCATCCGAGTCAGCACCACGTCACGGCGCTGACGCGCGCGTTCCGGGTTGATGACGGGCGAATAGCTGTTGGGCGCCCGCACCATGCCGGCGAGCAAGGCCGACTCGGCGAGCGTGAGCTGATGGACCTCCTTGCCGAAATACGCGCGAGCGGCCGAGCTCACGCCGCGGATCGCCTGCGATCCCCGCTGGCCCAGGTACACGTCGTTCAGATAGGCCTCGAGGATCTGCTCCTTGGGATAGCGCCACTCCACCACCGCGGCGAGCCAGGCCTCGCGCAGCTTGCGCCCGAACGTCCGGCGCGGGCCGACCAGCCGGTTCTTGACGAGCTGTTGCGTGATCGTGCTGCCGCCCTGAGCCACCCGGCCGGCGCGAATGTTCGTCCAGGCGGCTCGCACCAGGCCGTGAAAGTCGACGCCGCCGTGCTCGAAGAACCGGTGGTCTTCCGCGGCGAGAATGGCGTTCATCAGGCTCAGCGGAACATCGGCCAGCCGCACCGGACGGAAATCCTCGCCGCGGCGGTCGGCACCGCTCGTGAGGACCTCGCCCTCCAGACGTACGCCGTCGATCAGCTCGCCGTCCCGCCGCACGCGGACGATGCGATCGCCGGACAGCTCGATGCGAATGCGCGCGGGGGCCTGGCCCGCGTCCTCCTCGAGCCCACGCACGTAGAGGTCCCACACCCCCGCGGTGCGTCGAAAGTGACCGGGCGTGGGGGGCATGGTGGACGTTTCCCGGTACTTGAGGCGAGTCAGCGTTCCCGCGAGATCGACGGCGCGAACGCTGATGCCCGGCGCCAGCGGCTGGCCGGCGGCGTAGACGAACGTCGCTCGGCGCGCCTCGGCCCGGCCGAAGCGGTGGAGCTCGATCACGGTGTAGGTGGTGATGCCGGCCGTCGTGAAGGCCATCAGCGCGCCGACACCGGCGACGACCAGGGCGAGGCGCCCGGCCTGCTGGTACCAGCGCCGCAGGCCGAGCAGGGCTCGCGCGCCGTGCCGCGCGAGCCTCGAGCGAAGCTCAGGGGTCACGAGCTCAGTATGCCCAATGATTCTTCGAACAGGGCTCGCGTGTGATCAGCGCGCCGGCGTCGTCCTCAGATCAGCCGTTCGCGAAGATGACGGAGCACGCGGCCCACGACGCCGGGCCGATGCGCGTACGCGATGCCCAGCCGGGCATAGGCGTCGGGCGAGAGGGGGGCGCGGCTGGCGAGCGCGGCGCGCGCGCCACGCAGGCCGTCGCGCAGGCCGCGCGCGTACGCGCGTAGCTCGCCGGCGCGGGTGGCGCAGAAGCCCATGAGCGCCAGGTCCTGGACGATCGAGGCTGCGGCCCGGGCCGGCCGGTGATTCCGCAGCGTCACCCACAGCGCGTTGCGCGTGAACGTGTAGTAGATGCGGCTCGACGGCCGCACCGAAGGCTCGACGAGGTGACGGACACGGATCTCCGGCGTGTAGACGAGGTCGTGGCCGGCGTTGATCAGCCGAAGCGCCAGATCGAGGCCTTCGTGGCCGATGAAGAACGGCGGCCAGTAGCCACCGGCCGCCAGGAAGGCCTCGCGCCGACAGGCCGAGGCGCCTTCCAGGACGTACGACGTGGTGAACTCAGTCTCCGCCCAGCGATCGGGGTCGCGCGGATGGCACCAGTCGCGCCGCGAGAGGTGCCCGTCGGGCCCGACGATCATGAAGTTCACGACGGCGGCCCGTGGGTGACGGGCGAACACCGTCACGACACGTTCCACGTCGTCGGGCGTGGTGAAGAGCACGTCGTTGTCGAGCGTGACGACGAGATCGCCCTTCGCCGCCGCCACGCCCGCGTTCCGCCCCGAGGCGCCGCGATTGTCGGGCAGCTCCACGAGGCGGACGTCGGGGAAATCGCGCCGGACCATCTCGGCGCTGCCGTCGGTGGAGGCGTTGTCGACGGCGATGATCTCGAGGGCGCCGCGCTGCCGGCGCGCCATCTCCAGCGCGCCGCGCAGCACCTCGCGCCGCTGATAGTTGAGGATCGCGATCGAGACGGAGCTCAGTTCGGCACCTGGCGTCTGATCATCGGCCCGACCACGTTGGCGATCGGCACGGGCACCCGCTTCCACGCCTCGATGAAGTGGCCGTAGCGACTGGCGTCACGATCCACCGAGGGCCGTGCCCCTGGGACGACGTCGACGAAGATCCACGGAAGCGAGTGGGGCAGGGCGCCCCACTGGCGCTTGAACTCGAACGTGCCCGCATTCCGGAAGGAGCGGCCCAGGTCGAGCGTGCGATAGCCGCTCCGGCAGCCGGTGCGGATGACCTCCCAGTAGAGGACGAAATTCGGGCACAGCGCGAAGGCCTCACGCAGCGAGGAGACCCAGGGCACCATGATCGTGTCGCGGAAGAAGAGGCAGACGGCGGCGCCGACGGCGCGCCCGCCGGTGTCGCGGACGAGCAGCACGCGTGCGACACCCGCCAGCTCCTCGACCATGAGCGTGAAGAACCGGCGACTGTGGACGGGCGAGCCGAGGTCGCGCATGTTGATCGCGAACACCCGGTAGAAGTCGTCGAGCAGCTCGGCGCCGCCCCACACCGCGCGCAGGCCTTGCTTCTCCCCCTTGCGCACGCGATTGCGCCGCTCCGATGGCAGCGCCTTCCAGGCGGCTTCTTCACTCGACAGCGGCAGCAGCATCGTCACGCGCTCGCCGGCCGTTGTGGCCGGGACGCCGATCGGATGAAGCTGGCGCAGCCCGACGGTTTGAGCGCCGCGCTCGCGGGCGACGTCGAGGGCGGCGTCGGCGAGTCGACGCTCGGCTTCGGAGCCTGGCTCCGCCAGGATCCCGCCGTAATCGAGGAACGGCATCGACACGACGCATCGTCCGAAGAGACGGCTCCTGATCACTACCAGAGGAAGCACGCCGGCGATCTCGCCTGATTCCTCGGCGACCAGGTACACACGCTCGTGCCGGTAGGCGCCCTCGAAGATGCTGCCCCACGCGGCGAGATGGGCCACCGTCGCGTGAGGGTGTTGCTCGACGAATCGATCCCAGGACTTGTCCGTGTGGTCGTGACGCGTGATCTCAAGCACGCTCACTCCACGGCGCAAGGGCGATGCCACCCGCCGTCGCGGCCAATCACCACGATTTCGCAGGCGCCGCCGGCAACCTCGCAACCATTTCGTTCCGCTCGCGACGACTTCCCTTCACAGCCTCCGATGCCCTTGGTGTCAGGCTCGCATTTGGACGCGTCAGGGAGCGGTCACCTCGAGGCAAAAGGTAGATTGTTCAATGCCTTAAAAATCCGCCACGTCGGTAAGATGCCGGCTCTGGCGTGTGCATTGGCCTTACCCAATCGCCGCTGGGAAAAAGATTCCCCAGTTTTGTAATCCCGGCAACGACTTGCGATGGGGGTGAGCATGCGACGGTGGATGGTGGCGGCAGTAGCAGCGATGGCGGCTCTCACGGCTCCGGCGCCCGCGACGATGGCCCAGACCAACTTGATACCGGGTGGGCTGACGGCGGTGCCGCCGACGGCGCTGAGCCCGAACCTGGCCCAGAACCCCGGCTTCGAAGCGAACAGCGGTGGGGTACCGACCGGCTGGACCGGCGGCGGTGGCTGGGCCCTCGATCAGCAGACGACGCATTCGGGCGCCTTCAGCTATCGCTGGAGCAACGGACCGTCGTCCGACCAGCCGATCTTCCTGAAGGCCGGCATCTACAACTTCAGCGCCTGGATCAAGACGCAGGGTGTCGGCAGCGGCAACGCCGGCCTGCGACTGCAGGTCGACTTCCGTCCCGGCGGCGTCGGTCAGTGGTTCACGACCGATCCCATCCAGGGCACCGCTGACTGGACGCTCTACCAGATCAGAAGCATCGTCGTGCCCCAGGATCTGCAGGCTGCGCTGCGCCTCGAGAACTTCGGCGGCGCGACGGGGACGGCGTGGTTCGACGACGTCGTCATGGTCCAGCAGCTCCCGCAGCCGGTCGACGTCTTCATGCTCTACCCGAACTACCGCGGCATGCTGTTCGACGATCAGCCGCAGACGATGAGGTTCGACGTGACGGTCACGCCTCCGGGCGGTGACTTCGGTCGCGTGAAGATCCGTGGCGCCCTCAAGGACGAGGGCACCGGCCAGCAGCTGTCGAGCCAGGACTTCACGGCGTCCGCAAACTTCGTCGCGCAGATCGACAGCAGCGGCATGCAGGCCGGACGCGCGTATCAGGTCGTCTTCTCCGTGGTCGACGCCGCGACGGGCGGTGTCACCTACACGTACCCGGCCTATCGCGTGTCGAAGGTCGCCGGCAGCGCGCGGGCGTCGATGAACATCTCGGTCGACGCCAAGAATCGCCTCCTCGTCCGGGGCACGCCGCGCTTCGTGCTCGGCGTGTACGACTCCGGCATGGGCTACGGCAGCGACGACGTCTTCTGGGAAAACCTGCTGTGGTCCGACTCCGGAGAGCGCCACATGAACGGCCTCCGGATCAACTTCTACCTGAACTACTGGTACGGCGCCGCCCCGGCTCCCCAGATGGACTCGCTGATGGCGAACCTCCAGAAGCACGGGGTCATGTATCTCCAGACCGGGAACTGCTTCGACAAGTTTCCGGCCGACAACGCGTTCCTGATCAACAGCTCGGACGCCTACCTTCAAGATATCGGCGCGCAGCGTGGCAGCGCCGGCTATTACACGATCGACGAGTGCCGGGCGGATCTCCGGAACGGCGGCTTCGCGCAGTACGACCGGCTGCGTCGTCTCGATCCCGACAGCATGACGTTCGCCGCGCTGCTGCCTCAGCCCGATGCCGGCCTGTGGCGTGACTCGGCCGACGTGCTCAGCACCGATCCCTACCCGATGTTCGGCGCCGAGCCCGCCGGCGGCTATCGCATGAGCGCGGTCGCCGACGGCGCCCGGATCGCCCGCGACGCCGTGAAGGATTCGCGGCCGTGGATGACGGTGCTCCAGTTCTTCCAGTTCACCTCGCAGGGACGGTGGCCGGCGCGCGCCGAGATGCGCAACCACGCCTTCATGGCGATCGTCGAGGGCGCGCACGGTCTCTGGTGGTGGAGCCTCGGCGACAACGCGCTGGCTCCGATCTGCGCGGGCTGGTGTGCGGCGAAGCAGGGCCACATGGACGATCTCAAGGCCGTCGTGAGCGAGATCGCCGACCTGGAGCCGGTGCTGCTCGCCGACGACGCGTCCGGAGCGATGACGGCGAACTCCAACACGACCAACATCAAGACGAAGGTCAAGGTGGTGGGCGGCAAGGGGTACCTGTTCGCCTACAACTACTCCGGGACCGCGACCAGCGCGACGTTCGCCTGGAACACGGCGCCCGGCAGCATCACGGTCAACAACGAGGGCCGGACCGTGGCGGCCAGCGGCAATGCGTTCACGGATTCGTTCGCGCCGTACCAGGCTCACGTCTACGTGATCGCGAACGGTGGTGTCTCCGGGACGCCGGACCCAACCCCGACGCCAACGCCAACTCCAACTCCTACACCGACTCCCACGCCCACTCCGACTCCGACGCCAACTCCTACGCCGACGCCTGGGCCGACGGGCGGGTTGACGGTGGCGATCACGCAGCCGACCTCCGGCGCCACGCTCAGCGGCACGTCGTGGGCGGTCGTGTGGGTGCAGGGCAGCACCGGCGTCAACAACATCTTCACGATCGGCGTCGACGGCCAGACGATCGGCACGCAGACGGGTAACAACGGCCCGGTCTCGATCCCGATCGACACGACGAAGCTTGCGAACGGGTCTCACACGCTGAGCGTCGTCGTGAAGGACTCGACCGGCAGTACGGGTAACGGCAGCGTGACGGTGAAGACGTCGAACGCGAATCCGACGCCGGCGCCTGTCCCGACGCCCACTCCTACCCCGAT
>Ga0209158_1002643_pt1 | contig 10841 bp, 10 predicted proteins | sample GraSoiAngelo_140_FD_185897 | JGI IMG/M metagenome (GOLD analysis project Ga0209158, IMG submission 185897) | Grasslands soil microbial communities from the Angelo Coastal Reserve, California, USA - 14_0929_12_30cm (SPAdes) (version 2) | ecosystem: Environmental > Terrestrial > Soil > Grasslands ...
AGCAGGCGGCCAACTCGAGCTTGATTCTCGTCGACGGTCTGCCGCGACCGGGCGCCGCCGCTCGATCCTAGGGAACGCGGCAAGGCAGCGTATCGCACACTGGACATTGACGGGGCCAGCGTCGGGGGCGACGCTGCGCTGGTGCACCTCGCCGATCTCCTCGTCGCCATCGCCGTGTTCGGTCTGATCGCGGCTGCCACGTTCACCACGCTCCAGGAAGGCCTGCGTGCGTACACGACCGGCGCGGCGCGCGCCGAATCGCAGCAGAGCGGTCGCGTCGCGCTCGAGCGTCTCGCCGGCGACCTTCGCATCGCCGGCCTCGGCCCTCAAGACGCCGCGTTCGCCGCGATCTCGCTCGCCGAGCCGACGCGGATCGTTCTCCATCGCGACCTCGACGGCGACGGCGCCGTCACTGCGAATGGCGAGACGATCACCTGGGGCCTCACGGGCCGGACGCTGCGGCGCGACGCGGGCGGCGGTGCGCAGCCGATCATCGACGGCGTGCGGAGCTTCGTCCTCGAGTACCTCGACGCTGCCGGCGCGCCCACCGCGAGCGCGAGCGACGTCCGCACCGTCGTGATCACGCTGGTGACCGAGGCCGAGTCGGTGGTGGCTGGCCGCGAAGTCACGACGACGTACTCGACGCGCGTACGACTGCGCAATCGGTGACCCGGCGCGTTACACTCTCGGCATGAGCCTCCGCGTGCCTCGCATCCCCACGACGGTCCTGGTGCTGGCTCTCGCTGTCGTCGTCGCGTGCACCACCGTGCCGGGCACCGGGCGACACCAGATGATGCTCGTGCCGGAGAGCTACGAGCAGGAACTGGGTATCAATAGCTATCGAGAGGTTCTCAGCAAGTCCAAGGTCTCCGCCGATCCCGTGCTCAACGACCAGCTGACGCGAGTCGGCCGTCGCATCGCCACCGCGACCGAGCGCACCGACTACAAGTGGGAGTTCAAGGTCGTCGACGACAAGCAGGTCAACGCGTTCTGCCTCCCGGGCGGCAAGATCGTCGTCTACACGGGCATCCTACCGGTCACGCGTGACGACGCCGGGCTGGCGGCGGTCGTCGGCCACGAGGTCGCTCACGCGATCGCGCGCCACGGCGGCGAGCGGATGAGCCAGCAGATCGCCGTGCAGGGGGGCCTCACGGCGTTCCAGGTTGGCTACGCGCAACGACATCCCGAGACCGTGCAGCTCGCGACGGCCCTGCTCGGCGCCGGAGCGGCAGTGGGAATTCTCCTGCCCTACAGCCGTCTCCAGGAGTCGGAAGCGGATCACCTCGGCCTCATCTACATGGCGAAGGCCGGGTATCATCCGTCGGCCGCTCGTGACCTATGGGTGAGGATGGCCGAACTGTCGAAAGCCCAGCAGAAACCGCCCGAGTTCCTCGCGACGCACCCGGCCGACGCCACCCGGATCAGGCAGATCGAGGCCTGGCTGCCCGAGGCCGTGAAGTACTACCAGCCCGGCTCCTAGGGTAAGGTCCCGACCCTAAAAACCACCATCCGGGGGGCCGAAGTGGGATTGGCCCCCCTACCCGTCGCTCGTTAGCTCGCGAGCCCTAATCCCCATAAAAATCTTCAGTTTTCCCCTTGACACCACCTTGTGGGTGACGCTAATGTCGCTATCTAAGTGGGACAGAGTGGGATGAATCACAGAGTCGTACGGCTCGGCCGTGTTTAGGGGGCGTTATCAGCACACGCTCGACCCGAAGGGGCGCCTGAGCGTGCCGGCGAAATTTCGGGACGCCCTGGCGCATTACGAGGGCGGGCTGATCGTCGTGCCCGATGGCCAGTGCCTCGAGGTGCATCCGCTCGAGGAGTGGCAACGGATCGAGACGAAGCTGCGCGAGCAGCCCTCGTTCAACCCGGAGGTGCGCGAGGTGAGCCGGCTCTACGTCTCGCGCGCCAAGGACGTGTCGCTCGACTCGGCGGGGCGCATCCTCCTCCCGCCGGACGTGCGGGAGCTGGCGGGGCTCCACAAGGAAGTGACGCTGGTGGGCGGAGGGCTGCCGCGATTCGAGATCTGGGATCGCACCCGGTTCGAGGAGTACGAGCGCAACCGCTCCGAGCGGCTGCCCTCGTTGTTCGACCGGCTGTCGGGCATGGGAGTGTAGCGGTTCACGTTCCGGTGCTCGCCGACGAGGTCGCGTTCTTTCTGCGACCACGGGGCGGGGGATGGGTGATCGATGGGACGGTGGGGATGGGCGGTCACGCCGAGGTCATGTTGAGCGGCACCGACGCCTCGGTGCGCCTCCTCGGCCTCGACGTGGATCCCGAGGCGCTGGCCCGGGCAGGCGCGCGGCTGGCCGTGTTCGGCGACCGCGTGAGTCTCGCGCGCTCGAGCTTCCGGCACATCGGGCGCGCCGCCGCTACCCAGGGGATCGACCGGGCCGGCGCGATCCTGCTGGACCTGGGTGTCTCCTCCTGGCAGCTCGAGGAGTCGGGCCGGGGCTTCTCCTTCCAGCGTGACGACGAGCCCCTCGACATGCGCCTGGATCCCTCGGCCGCGCAGACGGCGGCCACGCTCCTGAACCACCTGCCGGAGGCCGAGCTCGCGCGGATCATCTTCGAGTACGGGGAGGAGCCCCACGCCCGGCGCATCGCGCGGGCGATCGTCCGTCGCCGACCCCTGGCGCGCGCCGGCGACCTCGTCGCCGCCGTCCGCGCCGCGGTGCCCCGCGCGGCGTGGCCGAGGCGCCTTCACGTCGCCACGCGCACCTTCCAGGCCCTGCGCATCGCCGTCAACGACGAAACCGGCGCCCTCAACGAGGCGCTGGCGGACGCGCCCCCGCTGCTGGCCCCCGGCGGCCGGCTGGGCGTCATCTCGTTCCACTCGGGCGAAGATCGCATCGTGAAGCGCACGTTCCGAGCTCTCGAGCCGGCGGGATTCGCCGAGCTCGAGCCGTCGCCCCGGCAGCCCACGGACGACGAGGTGCGGGGTAATCCCCGCGCCCGGAGCGCGAAGCTGCGAGTGCTGGAGCGGCTCCCATGAAAAAGGCCCAGCGACTGCATCGCGAACCCGACCCCCGCGTCCGGCGTGTGCTGGGGGTGGCGCTCGCCACCTCGGCATTGCTCGTCGCCGGCGCCCTCACCGTCGTCGGCGTCCGCCTCGAGCAGGTTCACCTCGCGTACCGGCTCGACGCCCTCCGGGGCGACCGGACGCGGGCGGCGGAGACGATCCGCCAGCTCGAGATCGAGGTGGCCACGCTCCAGTCGCCCAGCCGGCTCGAGGCGCGCGCGCGCCAGATCGGCCTCGTCGCGCCTGGGCGCGATCAGGTCCGGCTCGCGCGCGAGTACGTGAGCGCGGGCACCGGTCTCGCGGCGGAGCGCAACCGCGCCGCCGCGCTGGCGGCGCCGGGCGCTCGGTGAAGGACGCCGCCGTCCGGACGCGGGTCCTCCTGCTCGCGGCGGTCCTGGCGGTCGTGTTCGGCGGCCTCACGGGCCGCCTGGCGTGGCTGATGATCATCAAGCACGGGGACCTGGCCCAGATCGCCGAGCGCCAGTACTCCCGCACCGTGGTCCTTCGCGCCCAGCGCGGTCCGATCGTCGACCGTCAGGGCGCTCCGCTGGCAACCTCGACCGCGACCGAGTCGCTCTTCATCCAGCCTCGCAGCGTCGGCGACCCGGTTCGCGTCGCCGCGCGCGTCGCGCCGCTGGTCGGCGTCCCCGAGGCGGAGGTGCACGCGGCGTTGACGGGCTCCCGCTCCTTCGTCTGGCTGCGGCGGAAGCTGCCGCCGGCGGTCACCGACCGGGTCAAGGCGCTGCGCGAGCCCGGGCTCGGCTTCCTCCCCGAGCCGCTCCGGCTCTATCCGAACCGGGAGCTGGCGGCGCACGTCCTCGGCTTCGAGGGCGCCGCGGGCGGGCTCGAGGGCATCGAGCGGGCCTGGAACACGGAGCTCGCCGGCGTGCCGGGCAAGGCGATCGTGGGTCGCGATGCGCTCGGCCGCGAGATCGAGGCGCCGCACACGCTCCAGGCCCCGCAGCCGGGCCAGGGGATCATGCTGACGATCGACCGCACGATCCAGTACGTGGCCGAGCGCGAGATCGACGCCGCCTACCGGCGTACGCGCGCCAAGGCCGCGATGGCGGTCGTGCTCGACCCGCGCACCGGCGACATCCTGGCGCTCGCGATCCGGCCGACGTTCAACCCGAACACGTTCCTCGACGTCACGTCGGCCGACCTGTGGCGCAACCGCGCGGTGACCGATCCCTTCGAGCCCGGCTCGACGTTCAAGGCGATCCTCGCCGCCGCCGCCCTCGAGGAGGGTGCGATCCGGCCCGACGACCGGGTCTACGCCGAGAACGGCTCGATCACCGTCGCCGGGACGACGATCCGCGACTGGAAGAAGTACGGCTGGCTCACGTTCGCCGAGGTGCTGCAGAACTCGTCGAACGTCGGATCGATCAAGGTGGGGCTCGCCCTGGGCCGCGAGCGGTATCACCGCTACATGAAGGCGTTCGGCTTCGGCGCGGTCACCGGTGTCGGGCTGGCCGGCGAGAGCCGCGGGCTCCTGCGCGACCCGCAGCGCTGGTCGGCCCTGTCGCTGCCGACGATGTCGATCGGCCAGGAGATCTCGGTCACCGCCCTGCAGCTCGTCGCGGCGTTCGGCGCCATCGCGAACGGCGGCACGCTGATGCAGCCCCGGCTCGTCCGGGCGACCTTCGACGCCGAGGGGCGCGAGGTGCGCCGCTTCGAGCCCAGGACCGTCCGCCAGGTGATCTCGCCCGAGACCGCGCGGACGCTCACCGGCCTGCTCGTGCGGGTCGTGGACGGCGGCACCGGGCGCTTCGCGGCGATCCCCGGGTACGCGGTCGCGGGCAAGACCGGCACGGCGCAGAAGCTCGATCCGGCGACCAAGCGCTACTCGCACGCGCCCGGTGTCCTCTCGTTCGTCGGCTTCGCGCCAGCCGACGATCCGCGGTTCGTCATCTTCGCGATGCTCGACGAGCCGAAGACCGAGCGGTGGGGCAGCGAGGCGGCGGCGCCGATCTTCAGCGCGATCGGTCGGGAAACCCTCCGCTATCTCGAGATCGCGCCACACGACGTGCCGCCTGTCCAGATCGTCACCGGCCCCGCGACGGAGACCGGCGCGCCAGCGCGGGTGCGGCTCGTGAGCACGGCGGCGGAGATCGTGGACGCGGACGGGACGCGCCGGATGCCGGACCTGACCGGGCAGACGCTGCGCCAGGCTCTCGGCGTCCTCGAACCGCTCCACGTCGAAGTCCGCCTGGCCGGCCAGGGCCGCGTCGTGCGTCAGGTGCCCGCGCCGGGAGAGCCGCTCGAGGCCGGAACCGTCGCGCGGCTCACGCTGGCGCACGCCTCGGGGCGCGAGCGGTGAGGTGGCGGTGCGAGCGACGCCCATGAACGACCTGCTCGCGGTGCTCCCGGAGAAGCGCGTGATCGGCACGCTGCCGGCCTCGGTGTCGTCGATCGCGGGCGACTCGCGCCGCGTCGAGCCGGGCGCCTGCTTCGTGGCGGTGCCGGGCTTCAAGCAGGACGGCCGTCGCTTCATCCCCGACGCGGTCCGGCGCGGCGCGGCCGTCGTCGTCACCGAGGGCGAGCCGATCGCCGACCTCGCCGTCGCTCAGGTGCTCGTGCCGTCGACGCGGGTGTCGCTGGCGCGGCTCGCCGGCGCCTACTACGGGCATCCGTCGCGCCAGCTCACGCTGGTCGGAATCACCGGGACCAACGGCAAGACCACGACCTCGTATCTGGTCGAGGCGCTGCTGCGCGCGCGCGGCCTAGCCACCGGCGTGATCGGCACCATCCAGTACGTGCTCGGGGACGAGACGCGGCCCGCCAACCAGACGACGCCGGAGGCGCTGGAGCTGCAGTCGATGCTGGCGCACATGCGCGATCGTGGCGTCGGGGGCGTGGCGATGGAGGTGTCGTCCCACGCGCTGGCACTCGCGCGCGCCGATGGTCTGGCGTTCGACGTCGGGGTCTTCACGAACCTCACGCAGGATCATCTGGACTTCCACGGGACCCTCGACGCCTATCGGCTCGCCAAGCGCCGGCTGTTCGAGCTGCTGGCCGAGTCGCCGAAGTCCGCACGCGCGGCCGCCATCAACGGTGACGATCCGTCGGCAGACGCGATGGTCCGCGGCCTCGACCTGAACGTCTACACCTTCGGGCTCGGTCCCAGCGCGCGAGTCCGGGCGGTGGAGCACAGGTCGTCGCTCGACGGAATCCGCATGACGGTCGCGACCGATGGAGGGCGCGTCGAGCTCACGTCGCCGCTGATCGGCGAGCACAACGTGATGAACCTGTTGGGTGCCGTCGCCACCGGACTGGCGCTGGGTCTCGAGCCGGCGGCGAGCGCGCTCGCGCTCTCGACGGTCGGCACGGTCCCCGGGCGCTTCGAGCAGGTGCGGGCCGGTCAGCCGTTCCTGGTCGTCGTCGACTACGCCCACACGCCGGACGCTCTCGAGCGCGTGCTGACCACGGCGCGCAAGCTCACGCGCGGGCGCCTCGCCGCCGTGTTCGGCTGCGGCGGCGACCGCGACCGCGGCAAGCGGCCGATCATGGGCGAGATCGCCGCGCGCCTGTGCGACTGGGTGTGGGTGACCTCCGACAACCCGCGCTCGGAGCGACCGGAGGCGATCATCGACGAAATCGTCGTGGGCGTACGTCGAACGGGCATGGGGTCCGACCGCTACGCCATCCAGCCTGACCGGGCCGCCGCGATTGGGGCGGCCCTGCGCTGGGCCGACGCTTCTGATACGGTGGTCATAGCGGGCAAGGGCCACGAGACATACCAGCTCATTGGGGCCGAAATACTCCCGTTCGACGACCGAGAAATCGCGCGAAGAGTCCTGTCGGAGTCCCGGACCTAGGAGCGCCTGTGCCACCCTTTACGGTCCAAGACATCGTCCGCGCCACCCAGGGCGCCCTGGTCGCGGGCGACCTCGTCGTGCCCGTCACGGGCGTGTCGATCGACTCCCGCGGGCTGGGGGTCGGCGAGGCCTTCTTCGCGATCCGCGGCTACCGTCTGGACGGCCACGCGTTCCTGGGCGAGGCGGCCTCACGCGGCGCGGCATGCCTCGTGGTGCACGCGCTCCACGACGACGTGCCCGCCAACGTGCCGTTAGTGCTGGTCGAAGACACCACCAAGGCGCTCGGCGCCCTGGCGGCGTACCACCGCGCGCGGTTCTCCATGCCGGTCGTCGCCGTCACCGGCTCGAACGGCAAGACGACCACCAAGGAGCTGATCGCCGGGGTCCTCGGGACGCGCTGGCAGGTGCTCAAGCCGACCGCCAGTTTCAACAACCAGTGGGGGCTTCCCCTGACACTCCTGCGGCTCGGCGCCGAGCACGAGGCGCTCGTGATCGAGATCGGCAGCCAGCATCCGGGCGAGATCGCCGCGCTGGCGGCCCTCGCCAAGCCGACCGTCGCAGTCGTCACGACCGTCGCGCACGCGCACACCGAATTCCTCGGCTCCCTCGACGACGTCCGCACCGAGAAATCGGCGCTCGTCCGGGCGGTCGGCGCCGATGGGCGGGTCGCGCTCAACGCTGACGATCCGCGGGTGGCCGGGATGGCGCGCGATTCCCGGGCGCCAGTGATCACGTACGGACTCTCGCCGACCGCCCAGGTGCGGGCGACCGGTGACGTCGTCGAAGAGGGCCGCGGCCTCACGTTCACGCTCGAGAGCGGGGGCGTGCGCGCGCCGGTGACGCTCGCGTTCGCCGGCCGCCACAACGTGACGAACGCCCTCGCCGCCGCCGCGGCGGGCGTGGCCCTGGGTTGGCCGCTCGACGAGATCGCCCGCGGGCTCGGCGAGGCGCGGCCGGTCGCGGGACGCTGCGTGTGGCGCGACGCGGGCGGTGTGCGGATCCTCGACGACACCTACAACGCCAACCCGGTGTCGGTGCGCGCCGCCCTCGACACGGTGGCCACGCGCCGCGGCGCCGACGCGTCGGCCGGCCGCCTCGTGGTCGTGCTGGGCGATATGCTTGAGCTCGGCGCGATCACCGACGAGGCGCACCAGGAGATGGGGCGGGCGGTGAGGGCGACCGGCGCCGACGAGTTCGTCGGCGTGGGACGCCATGCGCGATTGGCGGTGGAAACGGCGCGCGCGGCGGGCCTCGGCCACGCGCATCACGCCACGACGTTCGAGGACACGGTGGCCCACTTGCTGAAGCGGCTGGCCCCCGGAGACGTCGTGCTCGTCAAGGGCTCGCGGGGGATGCGCATGGAGCGGGTCGTGGATGCCCTGGTGGCGCGTCTGGCCCGATGAGGGACATCGATGCTCTACTACTTCCTCGTCCCCCTCGCGAAGGACCACATCGTCTTCAACGTCTTTCGCTATCTCACGTTCCGCTCGTTCATGGCCCTGATCTCGGCGCTGATCATCTCGCTGCTGATCGCGCCGTGGCTGATCCGCCGGCTGCGCGTGCTGCAGCACGGCGGCGAGACGATTCGCGAGGACACGCCGGAGCGGCATCGCACGAAGAAGGGCACGCCCACGATGGGCGGCATCGTCATCCTCACGGCGATCATCGCGACGACCTTGGTGTGGGCCAATCTCACCAACCGGTACGTGTGGGTGGCGGTCCTTGCGACGGGCGGCTTCGGGCTGATCGGCGTCTGGGACGACCTGACCAAGGTGCGCACGCGCAAGGGGCTGCCGACCCGCGTGAAGTTCACCGCCCAGCTCGTGGTGGCGTTCTCGGTGCTGCAGCTGATCTTCTGGCAGCCGCCCAGCGCGTGGCTCCCGGTGCTGGCGATTCCGTTCTTCAAGGGCTGGTTCGTGAATCTTGGCTGGCTCTGGATCCCGTTCGCGATGCTCGTGATCGTCGGCGCCTCGAACGCCGTGAACCTCACGGACGGACTCGACGGGCTGGCGATCGGCCCGATCGTCATGGCCGGCGCCGCCTTCGGTGTCATCGCGTACTTGACGGGCAACTTCCGGGCCGCCGACTATCTGAAGATCCTCAACGTGCGGGGGGCGGGCGAGCTGACGGTGTTCTGCGGGGCGCTGATCGGCGCGGCGATCGGGTTCCTGTGGTTCAACTGCCATCCGGCCGAGATCTTCATGGGCGACGCGGGCTCGCTGGCCCTCGGCGGGGCGATCGGCACGCTCGCGGTGCTGACGAAGGCCGAGCTCTTGCTGCCGCTGATCGGCGGCCTGTACGTGGTCGAGGCGCTGTCGGTCATCATCCAGGTCGCGAGCTTCAAGCTGACGGGGCGGCGCGTCTTCCGCATGGCGCCGTTGCACCATCACTACGAGCTCTCGGGCTGGGCCGAGCCGAAGATCGTGGTGCGATTCTGGATCGTGTCGTTCGCGCTGGCGCTGCTGGCGATCACGACGCTGAAGCTCCGGTGACGGGCGCATGAGCCCGCTGGACGGGCTGGACGAGGTGGACACGGTGGCTCGAGGACGCGCGTACCTTCGCTTGCTGGGCGGCCGGCGCGTGGCGGTGGTCGGCCTGGCGCGCAGCGGCGTCGCCGCGGCTCGCCTCCTGCGCGCCGCCGACGCGGACGTCGTCGGCGTCGACGCCAAGCCGCTCGGCGCGCTGGGGCGCGAGGTGGCCGCGCTCGCCGAGATCGGCGTGCGCCTGCACACCGGAGCCGAGGGCGGCGCCGCGGCGCTCGCCGGCGCCGAGCTCGTGGTGGTGAGCCCTGGTGTCCCGCTCGACGGCGATCAGCTCGCTTCGGCCCGCGCGCGGCAGGTCCCGATCATCGGCGAGCTCGAGCTCGGCTGGCGGGCGACCGAGGCCGACACGATCGCGATCACCGGGACGAACGGCAAGACCACCACCACGACGCTCGTCGGCGCCGTGCTGGCCCAGCAGCCGCGTCCGGTCCTGGTCGCCGGCAACATCGGCACGCCGCTGGCGGCGCACGCGCTCGCGTTCCCGGCCGACGGGCTCGTCGTGTGCGAGGCGTCGAGCTTCCAGCTCGAAGCCACCGAGCTCTTTCAACCGCGGGTGGCGGTGGTGCTGAACCTGGCGCCCGACCACCTCGATCGCCACGGAAGCTTCGAGGCGTACGTCGACGCGAAGGCGCGGATCTTCGCGAATCAGACGCCGGCCGACTGCGCGGTGCTCAACTTCGACGACGAGCCGACGCGGGCCCTGGCCGACCGGACGGCGGCGCCGGTGCTGTGGTTCAGCCGGCGGTCGCCGATGGCGCACGGCGTGTTCGTGCGCGATGGCTGGATCGCCGCCAAGCTCAACGGTCACGTCGAGGAGATCTGCCCGCTGTCGGAGATCTTCCTGCGCGGCCAGCACAACGTCGAAAACGTCCTCGCCGCCACCGCCTGCGCATTGTGGACGGGCATGGCCCCGGCCGCGATCCGCTCGGCGGTCGGCCGCTTCCGCGGGGTCGCGCACCGGATCGAATGGGTCCGCGATCTCCGGGGCGTCCAGTACTTCAACGACTCCAAGGGCACCAACGTCGCGTCGACGCTCAAGGCTCTCGAGAGCTTCCCGGGCCGGATCGTGTTGATTGCGGGGGGCAAGGGCAAGGGCCAGGCGTGGGAGCCGCTCGCCGACGCGGCGCGCGGGCAGGTGATCCACACCGTGCTGATCGGGGAGGACGCGAAGAAGATCGGCGCCGCGCTCGCGGCCGCCTCGATCCCGCTGACGTACTGCGACTCCATGCAATCGGCCATCGACCGCGCGAAAGCGGTCGCGATGCCCGGCGACGTCGTGCTCCTCTCGCCGGCGTGCGCCAGCTTCGACATGTTCGACAACTTCGAGCACCGCGGCGACGTCTTCAAGAAGCTCGTGGAACGCCTCGACTGATGACCCAAAACCACGAGCTCGAGAAGTTGACCAGGACCGTGGCGAAGTCCGCTGCGCACCTTCGAACGCTGGGGGGGTGTGGG
>Ga0209158_1002652_pt1 | contig 10819 bp, 16 predicted proteins | sample GraSoiAngelo_140_FD_185897 | JGI IMG/M metagenome (GOLD analysis project Ga0209158, IMG submission 185897) | Grasslands soil microbial communities from the Angelo Coastal Reserve, California, USA - 14_0929_12_30cm (SPAdes) (version 2) | ecosystem: Environmental > Terrestrial > Soil > Grasslands ...
GGCGAGCTGAACTTCTACGTGCCCTCGATGTCCTACGGGCACGTCGAGGTGACGCATCTCGCGCTGTCGCACACGCTGGTCGACACCATCATCGACCGGCGCGCCTCCGGCTCCGCCTGACCGGCGCCCCGGCGACGACCCGCGATGGTCGGGCTGGTGAGCGTCGGCGCCTACGTCCCGCGCTACCGCCTCACCGGCGCCCTCCTCCGCGAGGCGTGGGGCGGCGCGGGCGACGGCGAGCGCGCCCTCGCCAACTACGACGAGGACAGCCTGACCATGGCCTGCGAGGCCGCGCTCGCCGCCCTCACCGGCCGAGACGTCTCGCGGGTCGGCGCCTGCTTCCTTGCCTCGACCTCGGCCCCGTACGCCGAAAAGTCGACCGCGACGCTACTCGCGAGCGTGTGTGATCTTGCTCCCGACGCGATCACGGCTGACCTCGGCGGATCGCTCCGCTGCGGGACGACGGCCCTCCGCCTGGCGCTCGATTCGGTGCGAGCGGGGTCGGTTGCTGAGGCCCTGGTCGCCGCCGCCGACGTGCGGACGGTGCCGCCCGGGACCGAGCTCGAGGGCCTGCTCGGCGACGGCGCGGCCGCGGCGCTCGTGGGCGCCGACGGAGTCGTCGCTTCCTTCGAGGGCGCCCACACGGTGAGCCGTGAGTTCACCGACGTGTGGCGCAATCAGGGTGGCCGCTACCTCAACGTGCTGCCCGACATGCCGTTCGTCAAGGCGCACGGCCTCGACCGGCACCTCCCCGAGGCGATCGACGGTCTCCTCGCCAAGACCGGGCGGAAGAAGAGCGACATCACGCGGCTCGTCCTCGGCGCGCCCGACGCCCGGCTGCACGCCACGCTCGTCCGGCAGCTCGGCTTCGCGGCGGCGGTGCCGAAGGAGCCGCTCATTGCCAAGGTGGGCAATACCGGCTCGGCCGCGGGCCTGCTCGGGCTCGCGGAGGCGCTCGAGAACGCGCGGCGGCAGGACCAGATCCTCGTCGTCTCCTACGGCGACGGCGCCGAGGCCCTCCTCTTCCAGGTCACGGACGCGATCACCGGCTCTCGTCCCGCCTGGCCGCTCCGCGCCCAGCTCGCCCGCGGGCAACCGCTCGCCCACTACGGTAAGTTCCTGCGCTTCCGCCGGCACGTGGAGACCGAGGTGATCCGTGCGTTCACGAGCGTCCCGGCGATGGTGCGCGAGGAGCGGCAGAACTTCCGCCTCTACGGGCAGAAGTGCACGGACTGCGGCGCCGTCTCGTATCCGCGGCGGCACCTCTGCTGGCAGTGCTCGTCGTCCCGGCTGGCGGAACACAAGCTGTCCCGCCGCGGCCGTGTCTTCACCTTCACGAGGGACTTCCTCGTCCCGACCCCGGACCCGCCGACGGTGGTCGTGTCGTCGGATCTCGAGGGCGGGGGCCGCTTCTTCGCCCAGCTCACCGACGCCGATCCGGCGACGGTGACTGTCGACATGCCGGTCGAGCTCACCTTCCGCCGGATCCACGAGGGCGAGGATCTGGTGAACTACTTCTGGAAGTTTAGGCCTGCGCCGTAAGTTCCCGTCCCGACGGGAGTGTCTCCGGATCGGGGCGTATCCAGGCGCACCTGGGGTGCGCCAGGGTGCTCGATCACAGCCGTCGGCAGCCAGCGGGCATAGACCTGGAGGAGTACCGCGGCGGATCGCCAGCCCCCTTGCTGCTGGACGTAGAGCACGGGGGCGTTACGGCTGAGCAGGGTCGACGCGAAGGTGTGCCGCAGCTGCTCGGCGGGACGATAACGAACCTGGGCAACCCGCAGGAGGCGCTTCCACTGCCTGTTGACGGCATCCGGGTGGAGCGGGGCGACCCCGCCGAAGACAAAGCCTTCCGGCTCGATCGACTGCACACGCCGAGCCCGGACTCGGGTGAGGAGGCTCCGGGTCTCCGGCGTGGCCCCTGGGTGCCATGCGGCCGTGGCCTCGCAGACAGGGTGCAGGATCGATACCGTCCGCACGTGCCCGGTCTTCGTCGGGCCGAGCCTACCCCTCGTCCAGGTCCGCCGGACAGTCACGGTCCCGTGAAGCATGTCGAGGTCCCGCTCCTGCAGGCCGAGCACTTCGCCCGCCCTCAGCCCAGACTGCACCCAGAGCCGGACGAGCGTCGCGAAGCCCGGGTCGAGCCGTTCTGCTGCCATCAGGATTGCCCGCAGTTCCTCGCCCGTGAAGGGGTCTACTCCGGCGTCTTCAGCCTTACGGGGGAGCAAGCGACCGAGGTCCGTCACGGGGTTGCGGGAGAGGTAATCGTCAAGCACCGCCCGCTGAAGGATCGCGCGAAGAGTCTTGAGACCCACCCGTAGCGAGGCCGGGCTCAAGGGCCGGTGCGTGAAGCGGACACTTCCGCCGGGGCTTCGCTTCGCCGCGATGAAGTCCTCGACCAAACGGGATGTTATGTCCGAGACTGGCGTAGAACCGAAGAAGGGCAACAGGTGAGCCCGGAGAAATCGCTCGTGATTCTCAACGCTTGTCTGCCGCAACGAGCGGAGCAGGGGATAACGAGCGAGCTAGGCCTCGGCGACCCGGGCGAAGGTGGGGATATCGGCGCTGGGTAGCCGGAAGTCTCGCTTGCCGAGTTCCGCTTCCAATGTTTTCGCCAGGTCCATGGCTGCTTTCCGGTCGCCGACTTGCTTTGATGTTCGCCGCCCTCGGTGGGCCACGAATACCCACCACGGGCCGCCCTTCACCTTCCGCCGAACGCGCACGCCCATCGGTATAATTCCTCTCTACCACGCCCGGTGCAGGCCGACGTAGCGGTTTTCGACAACATTCAACAGATCCTGAATCCGCCCGGGGTGCGTGCGTTGGGCCGCGCGGGATCTTTGACAGGAGAGCACCATGAACACCATGCTTCGCTGGTCCCCGACCCGGCAGTTCCACCGCCACCACGACGACAACCTCTTCGCGAGGTTCTTCGGCGACGCCACGGATGAGGCGGCTCAGCGTCCGCCGTGGCTTCCCGCCGCGGAGGGGCGGACGGAGGACGGCACCTACGTCATCCAGCTTGCCCTGCCTGGCGTGGATCCGCCGCTAACCACTTTCGTTTACCCAGACTTCACCCAGGAAGCGGTTCAGCCGCCAGCCTCGTCGACGAGGTGCTGCCGCGGGTCCCGGGGGCCAGTGGGTGCTGAGTCTTCCGTACCATCTTCGCTACCTGCTGGTGTGGGATGACCGCACAGATGCCGACTGGAGCCGAGCCACGCCATGGTCTTCGTGATGGCCCTTCGTCGTGATGACGGTGCAGGGCCCCTTCTTCGAAGCGATCGAGGCGGCGGCGAGCTGTCCATGCACTACCTCGAAGGCGAACGAGATATGCGAGTCTCCGCTCCCGGAGCCTCCGGTTTCAGATAAACAACCAAGCAACAAACACAAATTCCTAATCCAACGAGAGGATATTTCAGCGCTACGACGGCAGCGGCTCCGAACAGACACAGAGTCGCGATTGATCGGACACGCATGATCCTGCGCACCTTCGGCGGTACGTCATGGACGGGACGGCGATCAACGAGCTCCCAGATCAGAAAGATGTAGGTCGCGTTCACTAGAAAGAAGACCGCCGCATAGAAGGAAACCGGCTGGGGCGCCAATTCGCTCACGGCCATCCACGCGGTGGAAAGCGGAAGCAGTGACACGGAAAATAGATGCGCGAAATTGAACCACATCAGGCGGGGCGTCGCTGTTGTCGCGTAGCGCATCAGATGATGATGATTAGCCCAGACAATTGCGATGAAAACGTAGCTGACTGCGTAGCTCAGCCAGGTAGGCCAGAGCAACAGGAGCGCCTTGAAGGTAGGTAGCTCTGGCGGCCGGAGATCTAAAACCAAGACTGTGATCAGAACGGCAAAGACGGCGTCCGAGAACGCGCTCAACCGCTCGGGTGTCGCTGCGCGGAGCACGGCCGTCTTCTTTGTCGGCGCTGGGAGGTGCACGCCACAATCGTTGCAGAACCTCGCGCCAGCAGGGTTCTCGTGTTCGCAGGATGGGCAGCTCACTGGGTGCTTGCCTATCTTAGCCTCATCCGCGTGTAAGTCACCTCGGTGGACACCTGAAAACCGGCCAGTCGTGGACGGGGCAAAACCGGCCAGTGGGAGAGCCGCCCCAAGCACGAGTGTTCTACCGCAGTCGATCATGATCGAGCAAGCGCCCCGCTTGGCGTCCGCGGGGCCGACGAGGGGATACCGAGATAGGGCCCCGACGAGAATCGGCCCTTCCTGCGCCAAAGCGCGCTTAAAGGCTCAACGCGGCTCGCGGCCAGAAAGAAATCTTTCTCCTTAACAAGCTTTGATGTACCTGTAGTGAAGTCCCCTTGCCAGCGACCGGCAGATCGCACGATGCGGCGAGGCCACGGGTCGTATGATCAATGGCTGCGTCGAGCACTTCTCGCCCTAGCGGGATCTGGAGGCCGCAGTCCTCAACGTGATCTGATCATCGATAATCGCCGATCAGGCGTAACCGGGCCCGGAGGATGCGCGGAACGAACTCAGCGTCCAGAGATGCTACCGGAGGCTTCCGACTCGGAGCTCAGGATCCCTTTCCAATCCCTGAAGGGTCGGGGCAATCTGTGAGCGAGAGGACTCTATGAGAACTGTGGGGTCGTGTCAACTAACCGAGAGGTCCCCTGCTTAAGAGTGAAACTCCGCGAACCAACCAGTACGAGCCTCCCGCTTATCCCGCAGCCCGTTCTGCGGGCGGAAGAACTGTCCCCAGGGCGGCTCAATGCGGTCGCTGACGGGGCGGGAGGGCTCCGGTTCGAACCGGAGCCCTCCCCAGAGCTTACTGGTGATCGAAGAAGACGGGGGCGTCCTTGGCAGGAATGGGCATCGTCGCACACGCGGTCAGAAAGCCGCTCAGGACCGCGATCGCGATAATCAGCTTCCGCATAGCCGTCACCTCCTTTCGAGAGAGAAGCAACTGCTCCGGCTCCGCCCTGGGGGGTCACGCTCGTCTACGACCGTGGCCCGAACGTCTGGGGCTGCGGACAGGGTGGGATCGGGCGCTGCGTTCGCACAAGGCACTTGGGCCGCACGCGCCGCGGCGATGCCGGTCTCGATCCTCCCGTCCCGTACCGAACTCTTCATCCTTCCTAACGCAGCGTCCCCGGCGTCGTTCCGCGGGTCCCGCGAATACACTCTAAGATTGTTCCGCTTCGGTTTTCGTGTGCCCATACGCGACTGTGCTCCGTTGACGCAGACTTAGGCCTCACCGCCGTCCTCCCTGTCCGGGTCACCGTCCGCGCTCGGGACGCCGACGCCCGTGAGCGACTCGCCATCGATCGCGATGAACACGATCGCGCGCGGTGACGTCAGGCGGTTCACCCAGATCGCCGAAGCCACGGATCCGGTGCGCGTGTTGAGTCCCTGCCACACGCCGCCGGCCGGCCGGCTATCACGCCGGCTCGTCGTCAGCTCGCGCTTGCATTCGGCGAAGCCATCAGTGGCAAGGGCATTCGCAATGTCCTCTGGTGCGGCCACCCATCCGTGCTCCTCCTCCGTCCAGGTCATTCGGCCTTGCTCGCGAAGCTCGTTGAGGCCGGTCATTGCGTGCATTGGGTCCTCCGATCACCCGTCGAGGCTCCGAGCCTATACCGGAGGTGACGCCAGACGGAGCCTCGACCTCCGCTGCCGTTGCCGAGGGCTGCTGGGCGCTCCGAGCGTCGTCACCGCCACCGCCGCCGAGCCCGATCCAGGACGTCCTGGGAGAGAGTGAGAGGACTCTCGTGTTATTGTTGAACACCACGCCTCCTGGCCCGTGCCGGCCAGCCCGCCAGCCCGTCCGACGTCGCCCACTCAACTGATAATATATTTTATATTTGTTATATAATTTATTTTGTGATAGAAGTCAAGGGCAATCCGAAGGGAACCCCGGGAGAAGCCGGGCGCCGAGAGTAAGGAGGAGGGATCATGACTCTGGAAACGTTCGGGACGTGGGTCGTCTTGGGGCTCCTGACCGGCTGGCTGGCGGGGTTCGTGATGAAGGACGGCGGTCATGGGCGGATCTCGGACCTCCTCCTAGGTTTGGCCGGGAGCGGCATAGTGAACACGTTCGCCGCGGGCGTGGGTGCCCTCTCGGAAGCGGGAAGGGTCGCGATGGCCGTCGTTTCGGTCGCCGGGGCGGCCTTCGTGATCGTCAGCCAGCGGAAGATCTGGCCCGCGCTCGCGTAAGGACGTAAGTGCCTCGGCGGGCTGGACCACCTCCGTAAGCATGAGCATCAAAGCCGCTGATGCGGTTGAATTGCTGGTGGGAAGATGTGCGGCAGAGTTCCAGGTTACCGAACGGGTGACGGGGGAATGACGAAATGGAAGACCGACAGACTCTGAAGCAAGCGACGAAGCTGTGGCAGGAGGAGCTCGACCCGGAGTTCGGCAGGTCGTCCAAGAACATCGGCGCCTGGCTGCAGAAAGCCAAGCAGGCCAGGCAATGCGAGCCGCGGGCCGTCCCCCTTTATGAAGCGCGGGCGGATTTACCTCCAAGGGGGGCGCTGTTGGGAGGCGCCCCATGAGGTCGGGGGGTCCAGTGCGGCGAGCTCCGGGCGACGCTCGCGCGGCCAAGATGCTTCATGGCCGGCGCGCTCGGCTGAACTGACGGAGGCCGACGCTCCCAATGACGACAAAATCATCCGACATTCATCCGCGACGTCCGTCTCACCCTTAACGCAAAGGAGGGCCGTCCCATGCCCAGTCGCGTGCTGGCCCGCATAGCTACCACAGGCATCTATCTTCTGCACAACGTCCCGCGTGACCTTCAGCGGGCCGCACGCGTCCGCGCCGGGCGTGAGGGAATCACGCTGCGCTGGGTGCTCCTGCAAGCCCTGCGCGAGTACGCCGCTGGAACCTGGGCACCACAGCCAGATGAGAAATCGTGCGGGGTGCCTCTAGCCAGCGCCGTTGACCGGCGAGTAGTTGGGGAGGGAGCTTGAAATGACGACCTACATTGCTCTCGCCCTGATCTTCCTCGTCTCGTTCGCCGCCACGCGTACGGCCGACGGCGAGGTCCCCAGCGTCGCCGACTTCGCCGCCTGCAATGGAGAAGCGCCTGAAGCGGTCAAGGCAGGAACTGCCTCGCCGACGAGGGGCGACTACGTCCGGGCCGATAGCGCACGCGCCGGCGCCGTGACAATGGACGCCATCGACTTCACGGGCGGAGTCATCGAGTCGTCCGATCCACAAATCCACGGTATGAAGGCGGAAGGAGCACAAGACGCCACGTACCAGGCCGCATATCGCAGTTGCATGAGACGGAAGGGCTTCTAAGCGGCACGCCGACCGAGGCATCCTGGCTCAATCTCATCGAGGCCTAGTTCGGCGTGCTCTAAGGCTTCACGCTTGCGAATACGGACGACCCGGATCACGTGACGCGTCGGCGCCGAGTGTACGGGTACCTGCGATATCGTCACCGGAAGCTGGACCGGCTCACGCATCCGCTCACTCGTATACGTTCAATTATTAATAGCCCTGTTAAGTTGGAACGGCACTAGTGTTCCGTATAGTAAGTCATGTTAACTTAGCCATGGATATTCTCTGGAGGGAGAGCCATGGCCAACCGCGTTCGACCGATCGTGGTGAGCGAGCGGGATCGGCAGACCTTGGAGCACCTGCACCGGGCGCCGTCGACCCCGGGGGGACTGAGCCGGCGCGCCCGGGCGGTCTTGCTGATGGCGCAGGGCGTGCCCGGCGTGGAGATCGCGGAGCGGGTGGGGTATACGGTGGTGCAAATCAGCCGGTTGCGGCGGCGCTTCGCGGAGCAGGGCGTGGCGGGCTTGCACGACCACCCGCGCTCGGGCCGGAGACTCGCGCTGCGGCGGCGCCGGCGCGTACTCCGGGTGCAGCCAGGGTGCAGTCGATGCCGCGCTACGCCGTAGTTTGCACACCTACGCAGGCCAACTATTCGCCGAGTTGAGCGTCGTCCGACTCCTTCTGGAAGTTTAGGCCTGCGCCGTAAGTTCCCGTCCCGACTGGAGCGTCTCCGGATCGCGTCCACCGGTTGGGATGTCGGTTGAGCCCAGGCGGATTCACGACGACCCCAGGAGCATGTAGCTACATACAACTGCTTGTGGACGGGCAACATGGCGAGTAGCATGGCGCCATCGTCCTCATCGATTTCTCAAACGATAGGAGGGGGGCATGAAATTTGGCACGATCGGCGCCGGCGCTGTCGCGCTCGCATTCGGGCGAGAGGCGCTGGCCAGGGGCCATGAAATGGTCTTGAGCAGCCGGCATGGTCCAGATGTACTCGGCGACAAAGTCGCCGAGCTCGGTCGTGGTGCGTCCGCGGCCTCGGTCGAGGAAGCCGCGAGCCTCGACTACGTGCTGCTCGCCGTGCCTTGGCGAAACGTCGAGTCAGCGTTGAAGAGCCTACCCGCCTGGAACGGCCGGGTGCTCATCGATGCGACGAATCCCTTCGTCGAGACGAGTCCGAAGCTCGTCCTCGCCGATCTCGGCGGCAAGGGCGCGAGCGAGGTCGTAGCGGCCCTGGCGCCAGGTGCCCGCATCGTCAAGGCGTTCAATTCGATCGTCACCGCCCGCTTCAATGAAGGGCCGGTTAAGAACGGAGGACGTCGCGTGATCTTCGTCTCCGGGGACCATCCCGAACCGACCGCATTCATCAAACAGCTGATCGAGAGTTTCGGCTTCACGGCGATCGATCTCGGAGGTCTCGCGACGGGTGGCCGCCTGCAGCAGGCCGGGGGCCCGCTCGCCGGTCGCGACCTCGTCGAACTCGGCCATCACTAACACGGGAGGCGCAGAATGCGTGCAGTGCAAATCAGAACTTTCGGCGAGCCGGGAATCGTCCTCGAACTTGCCGACCTTCCCGAACCTCCAGCACCCGCCGCCGGCCAGGTGCTGATCGGTGTCGAGCATGCGCCGATCAACATGAATGACTTGTATCTCATCCAAGGTGTATATCCGGTCCGGCCTTCGCTGCCGAGCGTCGTCGGAAATGAAGGGGTGGGGCGAGTGTTGGCCATTGGCAGGGGCGTCGACCACCTGAAGGTCGGCGATCGCGTGCTGGTGCCGCTCTACAGCTTCAGTTGGCGCGAGCGACTCGTTGCACCCGCCGCGAGCCTGTCCGCCCTGCCCGAGGCCGATCCGCGCCAACTCGCCATGCTCGGCATCAATCCGCCGACGGCGGCTCTGCTGCTCAACGAGTCCATCGACCTCAGGCCCGGCGACTGGGTCGCGCAGAATGCCGCCAACTCGGGCGTCGGCCGGTCACTCATCGCAATTGCCAAGGCGCGCGGCCTCAAGACAATCAACTTCGTTCGCCGCCCCGAGCTTGTTCCCGAGCTGCAAGCCGTCGGCGGCGACCTCGTGATCGTCGATCAGAGTGGGGCAGTCGACAAAATTCGGGCGACGATCGGCGACGCCCGCGTGCCGCTCGGCATTGACGGGGTCGCAGGCAAAGCCGCCGCAACCATAGCCGGCGTTCTCAGCCAATCCGGGACGCTCGTCGTCTATGCTCTGATGAGCGGCGAGCCAGTCACTATCGCCCCGCTCGACCTGATCGCCAAGCGTGTCGTCGTCAAGGGCTTCTTCCTCAACCATCCTGATGTCGAGTTGAAAATACCGGGCGCGCTGCGCGAGACGGCGCCGCTCGTCGCTTCAGGCGCGATTCGAGTGCCTATCGCAGCGACCTATCCGCTCACCGCCTTCCGCGAAGCCGTCGCCCACGTTCAGCGGGGCGGCAAGGTGATGTTTGACGTCGATGGAGCCAGCGAGTCCAGGTCAGGGTAGCTTGTCGAAAAAGAGATAAACGGCGGCAATCCGGCCGTCCCGGACAATGATGAAATCAGTCCCGGCGTAAGCTGGCGCCTCACCAGGACGGCCCGAAGCCCATTGGATCCGCCCGCCATTGCCCAATTCCTCGGGCCCGGTAATTATCTGATATCGAAAGTCAGGGTGAGTAGCCTTGATCGCGCCCGCGACGCGATCGATCTCGTCGCGGCCACGGTAGACGCCCCTGGGCTCGTAGAACACGCAATCTTCGGTGAAGATCTCGTCGATCGCCGCGCGGCGGCGCGCGGGGTCGTTTTCACCGAAGACGTCGTGAAGATTGCGGGTCAGCAAGGTCGACATGCTGTAGGACATGGCTTGCCTCCTCTCGGCTCCTTGCTGCGAGGTCGAGCGAGCCCCCGGCCGCGACGTTTTCCAGATGCTAGAGCGGGCAGTTGACGCTCATGCTGTCACAGCCCACATCAGCGAGCGCCGATCCTGTCGAGTTCGTCGACCGCGTCGGCCGGCAGCTTGATGTTGGTAGCGGCGATATTCTCGCGCAGGTGCGCCACGGAGGAGGTGCCGGGGATGAGCAGGATAGTGGCGGAGTGCAGCAGTAGCCATGCCAGCGCGACCTGCCGGGGCGATGCGCCGAGTCGAGCGGCGACCGCGTCGAGCACCGCTGACTGCAACGGCGTAAACCCTCCGAGGGGAAAGAAGGGAGTGTATGCAATGCCTTCCCGGGCGCAGCGATCGACGAGTTCGCGGTCGTACCGGGTCGCAACGTTGTAGTTGTTCTGCACGCAGACGACCGGTGCGATGGAACGCGCCTCAGTGAGCTGCTCGGCCGACACGTTGCTGACCCCGAGATGCCGGATCAGGCCTTGCCGCCGCAACTCCGCGAGGACGGTGAACGGTTCCGCGATCGAGCCGGGAGTGGGACGCTCCAAACCACCGACGCGCAGGTTGACCACGTCGAGAGTCTCCAGCCCGAGATGCTTGAGATGCAAGCGGAGACTGGAGTGCTCCCCAAAGTTCTGCTCACCGCGAGGAGCTTAGCGTGAGCTGCTCCGACCGGTACTCGACCGGGC
>Ga0209158_1002657_pt1 | contig 10802 bp, 14 predicted proteins | sample GraSoiAngelo_140_FD_185897 | JGI IMG/M metagenome (GOLD analysis project Ga0209158, IMG submission 185897) | Grasslands soil microbial communities from the Angelo Coastal Reserve, California, USA - 14_0929_12_30cm (SPAdes) (version 2) | ecosystem: Environmental > Terrestrial > Soil > Grasslands ...
TTTGATGACCAGCCAAGCAACCACGGCATTCTCTCTGACGAAATGCATCCGGTTTCGCTGATGCGTGACCGCATGATGAAAGCCGATGCCGCCGGCCTTCAGCTGTGCACCCACGCAATCGGCGATCAAGCCATTTCGATGATTCTCGACATTTATTCCGAGATTACGAAAGCTCATGGCGAAGCCGACCGCCGTTTTCGCATCGAGCATGCGCAGCACATGGCCGCCAAGGACTTCGACCGTTTCGCCCAGTTGCACGTGATCGCCTCCGTCCAGCCTTATCACGCAATCGACGACGGCCGTTGGGCGGAGGGGCGAATCGGCCATGATCGCGCCAGCCGCACTTACGCCTTTCGCACGTTCCTGAATCATGGCGTGCGCCTCGCCCTCGGTACCGATTGGGATGTCGCCCCGCTCAATCCCATGCTCACGGTCTATGCAGCAGTCACTCGCGCTACGCTGGACGGCAAAAACCCCAATGGCTGGTTCCCCGAACAGAAGTTAACCGTCCCAGAACCCATCGAAGCCTATACCATGGGCTCCGCCTACGCCGAATTTCAGGAAAACGAGAAAGGCTCAATCACGGCTGGGAAGCTGGCAGACATGGTCCTGCTGAGCGACGATATTTTTTCCATTCCTCCCGAGAAGATTCGCGACGTAAAAGTTTTGAAAACAATTGTGGGAGGAAAGATCGTATGGGATGCGGCGGAGCAGAAATAGCTTGAACTGGAGAGTTTATGGACGACATCGAGAAGCGCGGCAGACAGCGCGCAGTGTTACTTAGCATCAGGGATTATGCACGTCGCGTGGTTCCTGAACCCGAGGTTCTTTGAATCATCGGGAAGGAATCCAAACAAAGAGTCACGAATAAGCTCAGTTCAAGGCAGATCGATCAGATCATCAAAGCCGCTCGCAAAGCACGGAGGCGATGAGTCCGCCTTCATGTGTTGTGGGTACGGGTGTGGCGCGACGCCGTCACAAAGAAGGGTTTGAGCTCGAGGGTCAAGATGTTCGATAAGAATCTGGTTCATGCGATCATTGGCGGCAAAGATCTGGACTGCGGCTCGGCCGAGTTGAGTGTGAACCTTGGGTTGACGCGTGGTCACGGCTCCTGACCTAATAATACTTCCGGGCCGTCGGCCAGAGACAAAGCTTGGCCAGCTCCGAGAATTCAGTCTTTCAACAGCGGAGAGTCAGGAGACCAGACACGCACGAAATCACGGTAGCAGACCTGTATCGCGTCTTCGAGTCCTTCGATCTTGAAGTGTTCGCTCTGCACTTTCAGAGCATCAAGGATACAGTTGTGGGCTGTCATCAATGAACGATCTGCAATCTCAGGCTGTGCATTACCCTTTAGACTCATCTGCTCGTTCACTATCTCCAGTCGCTCGGTCAAGCCTCCGAATGTCCGGGTGAGCATGACGCAACGGGAAGTAGTAGCCGGGGACGATGAGCTTGCCGATCTCTCCTGCCTTCTTCGCCATCGCAACAAAGTCCAGTTTGTTCCACGTGTGATTCAGTCGCATCTTCGAGCCGGGATGATCACAGACCGGGATCATGAAGTCTTCTTTGACCTCGGCTGCCTTGCGTTTGATTCTGCGATGAGTTCAGCTGGCAGGATGCTCTCGCCGAATGTCTCAATCAAGCGACTAGTGAGCTGGTCCTGCTGGACGAGATGGTATGCCAAGAAGGTGTCGGCCTCGTCCGGGTGTTCATGGAGGTAGCGAAGCGTAACCGTGAACTCGTACATGCTGCGGACGAGCTTGGAAGCAGCAACTCCGTAACCGTGATAACAGACGAGTGCGACCTCCATGAAGTCTTCGAGAATGATCCGCCCGAAGAAATAGACAAACTTGTCCGCGGAGCCTTTCATCACTTCCACTCTTGTGAACGCAAGGTTCAGTTCACGGACGAGATTGCCCATCATTTCGTTCCACAGGGGATGCCGCTCATCGAAATTGCGGCATTCGTCCGGGAATCCGTAAAACGTGAAGTTGTTAGGTGATACCATGGCCGAATTGTCTCATGCTGCTTCTTAACCCGTGCTGGCAAGGCTTGAATTGAGATAGATAGAAGCCGGGGTGCCCCAGGTCTCGCGGGTTTTGCGAGACCTGGGAGGGGCCATCTCGAATGTTCATCTGTCACAGACAGGCCTTTCCGATTTTCCTACTCTCCATTCATGACCGAAGGCCTGCACCGATTTTATGGCGGCAACGACCTACACTTTCTGACTTTCAGTTGTTACCAACGCCGACCGCTCTTCAGGAACGAGGCTTACTGTGATTTGTTCCTGAAGATTCTGGATCGGGTTCGCCGGCGTTATCGGTTCGTGGTGTTGGGGTATGTCGTCATGCCCGAACACGTTCATTTATTGGTGAGCGAACCGCAGCGGGAGACGTTATCGACTGCGATTCAGGCATTGAAGCTCGGCGTTGTGCGCAGTATGCAGTGTTCTAGTGGGAGTGTCGTGGCGGCGGCTCCCAGGTCTCGCGAAAGCTGCGAGACCTGGGGCACCCCAGTTCATCCTGACCGATTCTGGCAGGCGCGGTTTTATGATTTCAATGTTTGGACGGAGCGCAAGCGGATTGAAAAGCTTCGCTATATCCATCGCAACCCGGTCGAGCGTGGGTTGGTGTCTTCACCTGAGCAGTGGCGTTGGAGCAGTTTTCGATGGTACCTGTGCGGAGAGGTAGGTCCGGTGCGAATCGATGATACGCATATCATGGCAATGAAAATCCGCCCGCCAGCCGCGTGATCGAAACGTTTTTACTGTCACTCATAGGGCTCCCGGCAAACCTATGCTGCGTCTTACTATCCTCCAAGCGTAGCTCGCGCATCTTTCGGTACATGCTGATCTCAAGTTCCTTCGCTACGCGGCGGTTGCCCGCGCAGCAGGCGTAGAAGTAGCGGTCAAGCATCTGCATCAGGATTTTTCCTATTTGCCCCCAAAGCGCGATCAGCTCTCTGCCCGAAGCAGATCGCCAATAGTCTCCCGCCGGCGGATCACGCGCGCCGATCTGCCCTCCACCAGCACCTCAGCGGGCCGTGGACGCGTATTGTAGTTCGACGCCAGCGCCATTCCGTACGCTCCCGCGTCTAAGATCGCCAGCACGTCGCCCTCGTTGGTTACCGGCAATTCGCGATCCCGAGCGAAAAAGTCCCCGCTTTCGCAAATGGGTCCGACCACATCGACTCTTTCACTTAAATCTTCTTCCCCCAGGCGTAGTGGAACAATCTCGTGATAAGCCTCATACAACGAGGGCCGAAGGAAATCGTTCATGGCGGCGTCAACTACAAGGAATTTCTTGCTCCCATTAGTTTTCTTATAAAGCACGCGGGTAAGCAAGGCACCCGCAGGTCCTACAATGGAGCGGCCCGGCTCCAGTAAAAGATGCACTTTCAATCCCCGCAATGGACCGAGCACCGCCTCCGCGTAGTCACCCACGAAGCTCTCAAAATCAGGATTGTCCGATTGGTCATAGGCAATCCCCAAGCCGCCCCCCGCATCCACATACTCAATGCGATGGCCATCCCTCCGAAGAGCGCGAACCAGTTCTGCCACACGCTTCATGGCGGCCGCAAACGGATCGACGTCGGTAATCTGAGATCCGATATGCACGCTGACGCCGGCAATCTGCAAATATCCGCTCCCGGACGCCTGCGCATACAGCTTGCGCGCCTCGTCGATCGGAACCCCAAACTTGTGCTGTTGCAATCCGGTCGAAATGTAAGGATGCGTATTAGCGGGGACATCGGGATTCACTCGCAATGCGATTCGTGCCTTTTCCCGCGCCCGCGCGGCACACTCCGCCAGTACCCACAGCTCCGATTCACTCTCCACGTTGAACAACAAAATTCGCGCCTTGAGAGCCGCCGTCATCTCGTCGGACGTCTTCCCTACTCCGGAGAAGACAACTTTCTTAGCCGCGCGCCGGTCCACGCGCAGAACCCGCTCCAGTTCCCCGCCCGAGACCACGTCGAAGCCGCAGCCTGCTCTGCCGATCAGCCGCAATATGCCGAGGTTTGAATTTGCTTTTACGGAGTAGCAGATGGTATGCGGAACTTTGCGGAAGGCATGCTGGAAAATCCGCAGACGCTCGCGGATGGCTGAGGCTGAATAAATGTACAAAGGAGTGCCGAAGCGCTCGGCCAGCCTCTCCAGCGCCGCCTGATCGCAGTTCAGAACCAAGGCGCCAGGCCTGCGCCGCAAGAATCCACCGCTTTGTTCGCGATAAGTAAAGGCCGGCGGGCGCTCGATGCGCTGGCGAACGGTCCGGCTCACTAGAGGCTTCCCGAACCGTCTTTCACTTTGATGACTACCACTGTCTGATCGTCAAAAGTCTCCACGCCGGCAGCATGCTCCGCGACTGCATCAAAAAGCGAGTTCACCAAACCTTCAGCGGACACTCCATCGGAATTGGCTACGATCTGCTCAACGCGCGAGCGTCCGAATAAGTCTCCCGCTTCATTGCGCGCATCGAGAATACCGTCGCTGAAAAACACGAACTTGTCCCCCGGCTTCGCATTGAACGTAAACTCGTCGTAGTCCGCGTCATCGAATAATCCCAAAGGGAGACCGGTAGCCTCAATGATTTCAATCTTGTCATCATGCCAATAGAGCGGACGCGGCAGCCCAGAGTTCGCCACCTGCAAAGTTTGCTGCTCATCGTCCCAAACCGCGTAAATGAGAGATACGAACTGGCCATCAATACGCCGCTCGCCCAGCGAAAAATTCACCGCTCGCAGCATCTCCGCCGGCACCGGCTCAATGGGAGCATGGGACCGCAGAATGCCGCTGACTAGCGCCGCGTAGATGGCTGCGGGAGCGCCCTTGCCGCTCACGTCACCAATCACCAGCGCGGTGCGCGAGAGCGAATAGCTGACGAAGTCATATAGGTCGCCACCAATCGCACGGGCCGGTGCGAACTTTGCCGCCAGCTCCAGATGCGGCAGCTTCGGGAGAGACTGCGGCAGCAATCGGAACTGCAGCTCACGCGCCAGCTCCAGATCGCGTTCTAGCCTTTTCTCCTGGCGCTCAATCTGCTCATAAAGCCGGGCATTCTCGATGGCAATTGCAACTTGCGCCGCTAGCGTGGTGACCGTGCGCTTGTGATCGTCGGTAAAGAAACCACGCCGTGTGTGCTCCAAATCCAGAACCCCTATGACTTTGTCCTTGTAGATCAAAGGTACCGCCAGCTCTGACCTGGTTTCGGGATTTGACAGCACATACCGCGGATCTTTGCTCACATCTGGAACCAGTACGGCATGCTTGTGCTGGGCTGCATGCCCGACGATTCCCTTGCCCAGAGGAACATCGTGCTTGAGCTGAATATTTTCCTGAAATCGTAATGAAAAGCGGTGCTGCAGCTTTTCTCCGGACGCATCCAGCAGCAGAATGCTGAACATCTGGTAGTCAATCAACCGGCTCAGCAGTTCGGCAATTCGCTTGAGCAGTTGATCGAGGTTAAGAATCGACGTCAGCTCACGAGCAATTTCATTGAGCAGCAGCAGCGTGCGTGCTTGCCGGGTGGTTCGGGTGTAAAGCCGCGCGTTCTCTATGCCGACGGCCACGCGCGACGCAATGAGAGTGAGCAGTTGCTTGTGTTCTTCAGTGAAATGATCCGGCTGGAGCGATTCGATGTCGATCACGCCGATCACACGGTTCTTAATGATTAGCGGAACCGCCAGTTCGGAACGGACCTCAGGGATGGCAGAAATGTATCGGCCATCTTTGGCAACATCCCCGACTAGGATTGCTTCGCGACGCTGCGCTGCCAGCCCGGTAACACCGTCGCCAACCTTTATCCGCATCCGGTCGGCCACTTCCTTCGGATAGCCCACCTGGAAACGGATGCGCAGGTCCTGAGTCTTTTCATTCAGCAACAGAATGGCGAAGATTTCATAATCAACAACCTTGCGCACCAGTTCGGCCACGCGCCGAAGAGTGGTGTCCAGGTCGAGCGTGGTGTTCACCACGTCTGCTACTTCGAGCAGAAACGGTTCGATTTTGCTCTGAACTTCCGGCTGTTCGGTAGTCACATCCACAGCTCTTATCATATCAGCCAATCCAGCATGTACTCAGACCGCAGAATTCACGGCAGCGACGATCAACCGGGAAATCCACCATGGCAAACTTGTGCTTCCTTCGTGTACCTTCGTGTGCCTTCGTGCACCTTCGTGCCCTTTGTGGTTACTGCTCCTTCTTGACTACCAAGAGCATGGGTGTACGAAAAATCACTCGCGTGGCACAATGCAAATATCGGGCAAGTTGCGGTATCGCTCCGCGTAATCCAGCCCGTAGCCCACAACGAACTCGTCCGGAATGCTGAAGCCTACGTAATCAGCCTGAATCGGCTGTTTACGCCGCGAAGGCTTATCGAGCAGAGCCGCAATGCGAAAGGCTTTGGGCTGACGCGCCAGAATCAGCTTCTTCAAATACGTGAGCGTAAGCCCGGTGTCGAGAATATCTTCGACGAGGATTACGTTTTTGCCCTGCATAGATTGATCGGCATCTTTGGTCAGGCGAACCTCGCCGGTCGAATCCCACCCGCTTTTCAATTCCTGAGCCGGACTGGGCCGGTTACCGTAGCTCGAGACTCCAATGAAGTCGAACGTAGCATCGAGCTTGACCTGTCGTGAGAGATCGCTCAAAAAAATAGCTGCGCCTTTGAGCACGCCCACAAAGATTACCGAGTCGCCGGAAAAATCACGGGTGATGTCAGCAGCCATCGCCGTTACCCTGGCGGCAATCTGCTCGCGCGTAATCAAGACTTTCAGTTCAGTCACGGCGCTCCATATTACTCGCCAGAATCCCTGAGTCAAACTTTTCGTTCCACAACCGTGGCCGTTGCGCTTATTCCGGTCGCTCAATAGAATGAAGCGCAATCAGCAGTCAGACTGAATGCTCAATGCTGAGTGCTGAACATGAACCAATGCACCTCAACGGTATCAAAATCACCTGGCTCGGCCACGCGACTTTCCGTATCGAAACTCCCCGCGGCAAAATCATCCTGGTTGATCCCTGGATCATGGGCAATCCCATGTGCCCTGAGAAAGAAAAGGAAATTAAGAAAGTAGACGTCATGCTCTGCACGCATGGCCACTTCGATCACATCGGCGATGCAGTCGAAATCGCAAAAAAGCACAATCCCATGGTTGTTGGCATTTACGAGCTGTGCTCATGGATGGAGAAAAAAGGCGCAAAACAAATTTCGCCGATGAACAAAGGTGGAACACAGACGGTCGGCGATATCAAAGTCACCATGGTGAACGCGCAGCATTCCTGCGGAATTCAGGAAGGCGATCAAATCATCTACGGCGGAGAAGCCTGCGGTTACGTGATCCATTTTGATAACGGCTTGAAGATTTACCACGCGGGTGACACGAACGTTTTCGGTGACATGCAAATAATCCGCGAGCTATACGCCCCCGACATCGCCATGCTGCCGATCGGCGATCATTACACCATGTCGCCGCGCGAGGCCGCGTACGCTTGCAAGCTGCTCAAGCCGAAAACGGTCATACCCATGCACTTCGGCACGTTTCCTCTATTAACCGGAAGACCGGGCGACCTGCAAAAGCTCGCGCCCGATGTTGAGGTTGTGGAACTCAAGCCAGGCGTAACCGTTTCCTGAAAACACGTAGGGACAGCCGCCCTCGGCTGTGCGGCGACAGCGCTTGCCAGGAGCGAAACTTGGATAAAAAGAAGATCAACGAATATTGGCGCATGGGCGGCATCACCACAGCCGCCGTAGAAGACTATATCTATTCCATCCTGCCACCGCGCGATGAGGTTCTCGCCGAAATGGAGGCCGAAGCCGCCAAACACAAAGTTCCAATTGTTGGCCCGGCAGTTGGGCGCCTGCTCTATCAATTGGCGCTCATGACCAATGCTAAGACTGTCTTCGAAATGGGCTCAGCGATTGGGTACTCGACCATCTGGTGGGCTCGCGCCATCGCCCAGGGCGGCAAGGTAATTTACACCGACGGCGACTCGAATAACGCCGCGCGTGCTCGGAAGTATTTTGAGAGGGCCGAGGTCAGCGACCGCATCACGCTGAAAACCGGAGACGCGCTCGAACTGCTGTCGGAAGAAAGGCAGCAATTCGACATCATTTTCAATGACGTCGATAAAGAAGATTATCCGCGCGTTTTTCGCATTGCGGTTCCCAAGCTGCGCAAAGGCGGGCTGTTCATAACCGACAACGTTCTCTGGAGTGGCAAAGTTGCACAGAGAAATCCCACAGAAAAATCTACCAAAGCGATTTTGGAGTTCAACAAATTGCTCTATAACTCGCTGGATCTTTTCACCACGATCCTGCCGATCCGCGATGGAGTGGCAGTGGCAATCAAGAAATAGCTTCCGCACTTTGCGTGCTTTGCGTTCTCTGCGGTTAAAGATTCTAATCGCAGCCGAAGCCGCAATCACTCTTGGTCCTCGCTCTCTGGTTTCCTAGCCTTGCGACCTCGTTTGGTTTCGGACAAATCGTCCTTCGCAATGCTCATCAGATACCTCACCACATCGTCCAGCTCCACGCGGCTCAATCTGGAGCTGTAGTCGGAGGGCATCAAGGACCGGTCCTGGTGCTCCACGCTTTTCAACTCTGATTTCGTGAAGAGATGAAATGCGCCATCCAAAGTTTGAAGTTGCAGCGAGAAGTTGTCTTCGTTACGCGCTACACCGGTGAGCTGCTCGCCTGACGTGGTCGTCACGACCACGGTTTTCTTTGCCGGGTCCGCCTTGGCTTCAGGATGAAGTATTGCGTTCCGAATCTCCTGCGCAGATTCTGTGGCCGCGTAGTTGCTCAGGTCGGATCCGATGAATCCTCCCGCTCCCGCGGCCATGTGGCACTCAGCACACTCGGCTTTGCCGAAGAATAGGACTTTGCCGGCTTGAGGATTCCCCGGCAGTCTGCCCCCCTCGCCGCGTCCTTGCAAACTTCGCACGTAGAGCACCACAGCCTGTATCCGCGATGCCCCCAGCGACTGGAACGATGGCATGCCGGTGCCCGGAACGCCATCGTGCACGATTCGCTCCAGTGCCGCACTCGAGAGCCGCTGCGCTTCCCGTTTGCTGGCGATGTCTGGCGCCCGCTCGCCACCGCGGCCATCGAGGCCGTGGCATCCCGCGCAGCTTGAGGAAAATACCTGCCGTCCCTGAAGCAAGGCAGCGGGTGAGGGCGCGCGCTGCTGGCTTCGCAAGTTTACGCAAACGACAAAGATAATCAGGCAAATGCAGGTTGCATTTTTGGTGAATGGTTTCACGATATGAAAGATTTACTTCTGCTTTACCGCGATTGCCGAAATCTCAATCCGCGCATTGTTCACCAACGCCGCGACCTGCACCGTAGCGCGCGCCGGCTTGGGATCGGGCATGATGCTCTTGTACACCTTATTCATATCCCCAAACTCGTGAATATCGGCTAAATATACGGTCACCGAAACAATGTCCTTCAGCTCAAAGCCGGCTGATTTTACGACTCTTTCAATGTTCGCCAGCGCCGCTTGCGTTTCCGCGCTGATTCCTCCAGTGGCCAGTTTGCCTTTATCATCCGTTCCCTCTTGTCCGGCAATGTAGAGTGTGTTGCCGGCAATTACTCCATCACTGAAGGGCAGCGATTCCGTTCCCGGAAGCTTAATCACGCGCTTCTCCTGGGCGACAGATGTGCCAGAACCCGCGAGCAAAACAGCAAAAGCTACAATGAATCCCGCTGTGAACACCCACTTTCTCTCTCGTATCATTTGAATCCAGCTCCTTTCATGCAGTGAAAATGGTCTCTTCCAATCCTCGACCAGCAATGTTAGAGTCCGCGCACATATATACAACGGGAGGACCCAATGCACAAATCGCGAGTGCTGCGAATCAGCGCAATCTCTGCCATTTTCTTTGCCGTTCTGTTCATAGTGATGATTCGGAAGTCCCCATTCAGCCTCTTTGCCCAATCTACGTCCAACAGCGCTCCGGCAGCCAAAGATCAGAACCTCATCGACGCATACCGTCACGTAGAAGTCGCGTCGGTTTCAGATGCCCTAGAGCAACTCACCGGCCGCCGCATGTACATGTCGCACAAAATGCAGCCAATTTTTCCCGCCAAGTTTGCCGGTTTCGCTCTGACTGTAAATCTGCAGAAGGACGAAGGTAACAAAGACCCCGCCGCCCTCAACGGAATGCTGGCGGCGATCGATCAAGGCGCGTTAAATTCGGTGTGGGTCATGGTAGTCGAGGATGGTGTGAATATCGCAGGGATGGGCGGATTAATGGGAACCGCAATGTCGTCGCGCGGATATTCCGGCGCGGTGATCGACGGTGGCGTTCGCGATCTCGGACAGCTCCGCAAGATTGGGTTTCCGGTATTTGCGCTGGGCGTCGTGCCCTCCACCTCGGTTCACCATTACCGTTTCGCGGGCTCCAACGTTCCTCTGGTCTGTGACGGCGTAGACGTCCAACCCGGCGACATTATCAGCGCCGACAACGATGGCGTGGTCGTCGTGCCGCGCGCCAGAGCCGAGGAAGTCCTTGCCTTGGCCCAGACGTTGGATTTTCAGGAGCACTCGATGTACGGATACATCGAGAAATATAAGTCCATTCAGGAGGCGGTCAAGAAATTTGGTCGCCTATAGCTTTCCGCATTGCATAAAAGTCGTTTTCATACCATAATTCGCACTTTCATTTCTGAGCAGCAGCTAACCGGCAGCATGACAAAAAATCCAAAGCGGACCTATAACATCACTGCCCTACAACGCGGCCTGAAGCTCCTGAACCTGTTTGCCAAGGCCGAAAGCGGCCTCACCGCAACACAGGT
>Ga0209158_1002659_pt1 | contig 10798 bp, 10 predicted proteins | sample GraSoiAngelo_140_FD_185897 | JGI IMG/M metagenome (GOLD analysis project Ga0209158, IMG submission 185897) | Grasslands soil microbial communities from the Angelo Coastal Reserve, California, USA - 14_0929_12_30cm (SPAdes) (version 2) | ecosystem: Environmental > Terrestrial > Soil > Grasslands ...
ACTCACTGGCGATCGTGGTCGGCGACAACGCCGTGCCGCCGGGGAATCCGTTTGCCCTCGCGCTCAGCGGCGGCCGCAGCTTCACCAACGCGAAAGTGGGGCAGCCGATCGCGATCGACGTGGTGATCGATCTGTCAGCGGTGCCGGCGACCGAGCTGCTCGGCAGTTACGACGCCCGGTTCACCTGGAACACCGCTGTGCTCAGGTATGACAGCACTCAGGCCGGCGGCTTCGGGATTCCGGCGATCATCCCCGACACAGCGGCGGCCGGCGTGCTGCGCTTCAACGCCACCGACGCGGTGGGGAGGGGCGGGTCACTGACCCTGGTCCACCTCTGGTTCACCGCGGTGGGTCCGGGGATCTCGAATCACCTGACGGCCTTCACCACCCTGGCCACGTCGGTCAACCTGCTCGACATGTTGCCCGGCCTTCTGGTCGCGCCCGGCAACGTGACTGTCGGCCCCTGAGGGGTGCGGGCCTAGACCCGGAATCCCTGCACCAGTCCGTGCAGCTTCTCGGCCGCCTGCAGGAGACTCCCCGCGGCGGCCGCCATCTCCTGGGTCGACGCGCCCTGTTGCTCGGCGGCGGCCGTCGCCTGCTCCGCTCCGCTTGCATGCGCCGTCGCCCGTCCAGACACCTGTTGGGCCTGTTCTTGAAGACGCGCGGTCGTCGCACGGTTCGACTGCGCCGCCATGCGGACCCGCGCGGCCGCCTGCTCCACCAGCTCCACCGCGGCGGCGATCTCGGCCAGCGCGTGCGCCGCCCCCTCGGCGACGGATTCGATGCCCCGCACTTTGGCCTGGCCGGCGGCCATCGTGGCCGTGATTTCCTCCATCTGCTCGCGGATCAGGCCCGTGGTGCGCGTCACCTCCTCGGCCGCGCGTGCCGATTCGTCGGCCAGCTGGCGGACTTCCTCGGCCACGACCGCGAACCCGCGGCCGTGCTCGCCCGCGCGGGCGGCCTCGATCGCGGCGTTCAAGGCGAGCAGGTTCGTCTGCGACGAGATGCGCTTGATGAGATCGACGAAGTCGTCGATCGAGGTGGAGAGCTCCGTGAGCTGCGCGATCTGCCTGGAGCTGGTCTGGACCACCTCGCGCACGTCGAGCAGTACGCCGCCAGCGGCGGCCACGTCGCCGCGGTGCCGTTCGGCCACGCTGCGGATTTCCTCGCCGAGCGTGGCCGCTCGCTCCGCCGCGTCCGCCATGTCCCCCGTGGCCTTGCCCAGCTCGTCGAGTCCCGTGCCCATGGAGCCGAGCGCGGCCCGCTGCTGATCCGCGCCCGTAGAGATCTCCACCATCGCCGTCGATACCTCGCTCGAGGAGGCGGCGAGCTGCTCGCTCACGGCGGACAGATCCCCCGCCGACCCGGCGATCCGGTCCGCCTCCGTGATCACCTCTCCCACGATCCGGCGCAGCCGGTCTCCCATGTGCTGCATCGCGTCCGCGAGCACCCGGAACTCCCGGGGCATGTCACCGGTCGTGACCGGCCGCAGGTCGCCCGCCCCGAACCGCTCGGCCGCGGTCACGAGCCGCGCGAGCGGGCCTTGCACGGACTGGAGGGTGTAGCGCGAGAGGAACACACCCGCGACCACGAGGGCGACGACGAACGCCCAGAGCTTACGCTCCCGGTCGGCGGCGTCCGCCGTCAGGCGTTCGGCGGCCCTCGCGGCCCTCTGTGCCTGGCGCCGCGAGAGATCGCGCACCAGGCGCGTCAGCTCGGTCGCCTGGGCGCGTACCGCGGCCGCCCGCGCCACGGCTTCCTGATCGCGCCCGAGGTCCTTCAACGCGTGGGCGATCGAGTATTCGGTTTGGATCATGGCGTGCAGCTGCTTCAGGCGGTTGACCGTGAGGCGGTCCTCGGCCGTGAGGCCGCCCAGGGCGTCGAGGCGCCGCTCATACTGGAATGCGTCTTCGGCGGTCGTCTGAAACAGCCGTCGCGCTTCGGCGCCCGGGGACGCGAGGTACTGCTCCGCCGCGCGGATCTCCTCGAGCACGCTCGTGACGAGACCGCTCCCCACCTCCATCGACGTCCGCAGCCCGGTCAGCTCGTCTGCTACGGCGTAGCGCATGTGGCGCAGCGTGGCCGCGCCGGCGATCGCCGTGACGAGCAGGCCGACCATGAGCAGCACCAGCCCCACCAGAATCCGGTTCCGGATCGTGGCGAGCGGGCTCCGCATCAGCGCTCCGCCTGGGTCACCAGCGCGCCGTCGTGCACGACCCCGATCACGACCGACTTCCCCCGCACGTCGCCGTTGGCGTCGAACGCGATCGGGCCGGTCACGCCTTCGAACTGCGCCCGGCCATGGCCGACATGCGCGAGATAGTCGCGGACCGCCGCGCGCTCGGGCCCGGCGCCCTCGACCGCCCGCGCCAGGAGCAACACGGCGTCGTAGGCACCGGCCCCGCGATGGTCGGGGCGCAGCCCCGGGAAGGCACGGGCATAGTCCGCCACGAACGCCGCGTTGCGCTCGTCGCGTCGGTCGGGAAGGTAGGCCGACGAGATCCGCACCCCCTCCGCGAGCGCCCCGTCTGCTTCGATGCCGGTGAGGGCGTCGCCCCCGAGCACCGGCCAGCGCACGCCCAGCGCAGCCATCTCCCGCAGCGCGAGCTCCGCCCCCGGCCGCTCACCCGCGACGAGCAGCACGTCGATCCCGGCCCGCCGCATGCGGGACAGGTACGGCTCGAGCGACTGCGTAGCCGGGACGTAGGGATCCGCTTCCACCACGGCTCCACCCAGATGGGCGAACTCCGCCGCGAACGTGCCCCGGACCCCGCGCCCGTAGTCGTTGTTGATGTAGATGGTGCCCGCCCGTCGCGCACCCAGCGCCTGCCAGGCGAAGTGCGCCAGCTCGGCTCCGTGCTGCACATCGCTCGGGCACACGCGGAACACCCACGGGCTGAATCCCGACAGCTCAGGGCTGGACGCCGACGGCGAGATCATCGCGACGGGATCGGCCCCGGCGCCGTACACCCGTGCGGCGGCGATCGTCGCACCGGACGAGAGGTGCCCCACGACCGCCACGACCGTCGGGTCCGCGTACAGCCGCTCCGCCACGCGCACGGCCGTATCCTCGCTCCCCGAGTCATCGGCGACCCGCAGCTCGAGCGGTCGGCCGCGCACGCCGTGCCGGGCGTTGATCTGGTTGACCGCCAGCTGGGCAGCACGCAGCATCGAGGCGCCGCGCGGTTGGGAGAAGGGACCGGCCAGCCCGATCGCAACCGGGCCGGCGGGGCGGGAGGAGCACGCCGCGAGCACGACGGCGCCGACGACGACCAGTGACGTTCGCAGAAGCCCTCCCTTCCACATGCGGCGGGGCAAGGTTAAGCCCGACCCGGGGGAAGCGCAACATTCCCTCAGGGTTTCCACGCGGTTTTCCAGATCGATGTGGACAAGTGCCGTTTGCGAGCGCGCCGCCGGGGGATAGCTTGATGCAGATGGAACCGTCGCGCGCGCTGTATCGGTTTGCCGGTGCTCTCGAACCTCTGCTGGCCGCTCCCGATGCCGCCGCCTTCGAGCGGGCGTGGGACGCCGCGCACCTCGACCGCGTCGCGTGGGAGGCGCTCGCACTTGCCCGACGGGAGAACAGTGCGGCACTCGAGCCCGCGCTGCACGCGGTGGACCGTCGGCTCCTCGCCGTGCTGGAGCGCTGCCGCTCGTTCCTCGATCCGCACCTCGTGACCTTCCGCGTTCCCGAGCTGGAACGCTGTCAGCACGCGGCCGCCGCGGCGCTCGCCGGGGCCCGCTGGGGCGTCGCGGGGTTGCGCACCGTCATCTCCGACACCGCGGCTCCGCTCGGCCGCCGCTACTTCGCGTTCCTCGCGCTCGCGGCGCGCCATCCGGAGGGCGCGTGGCCGCTGTTCGAGCGCTATCTCGTCACTCCGGGAGCGCACCACGCGTTCGTCGCCGCGGCCGTGGAAGCGGCGCGCTTCTACGTCGGGCACGCCGACGTGCTGGAGCGCCTGTTTCACCGCATCCGGGGCGACCAACTGCTGCGCCGCTTTCTCGGTCCCAAGATCCTCGAGTCCCTGTACGTCCTCGCCGAGCAGCGCACGCTGCCGCTGTTCGAGGAGCTGCTCGTCACGGGCCACACCGACCCCGATGTCGACTGCTGCGAGGTGACCCGTGCCCTCGTGGCCGTGCGCCGGCTCACGGGACGGGTCGCACGGAGCTCCAAGTTCGCCGACGGCGACGATCCGGCGGTGGTGCGCACCCTCGACGACGCGGAGCGGCACTTCGAAGCGACGCGCGATCGGATCGATCAGGTGGTGGTCATCTAATGAACGCCCACAGCTTGTCGCGGTACACCCGCCCGCCGATGTCGTAGGTGTCGTTGTGCCCCGCGCCGTGGATCAGGACCAGCTCGACCGGTCCCGCTGCGGCCGCCGCGACGTCCCTCCCCATCGTCGTCGGCACGAGGCGGTCGGCGTCCCCGTGAAAGACGAGCACCGGGCAGCGGATCTGCCGCATACGACCGAGGTTGTCGAGTGACAGGCGGAGGATAAAGCGCGGCAACAGGGCGTACAGCTGGCGGGCCATCGCGGCCGCGCTCGTGAACGGGGACTCGAGGATCAAGCCGGCGACCGGATGGCGCCCGGCCACCCAGGTGGCGGCTGCGCTGCCGAGCGAGCGACCGTAGACGTACATGCGCCGCTGGTCGACGCCGGGCCGCGCGACCAGTGCTGCGTAAGCGGCGTCCGCCGCGCCGTACAGTCCCGCTTCGGTCGCCCGGCCCCCGCCCCCGCCGTAGCCCGGATAGTCGACGACCAGCACGGCAGTGCCGAGTGGCTGAAACTCCCGCACGATGGGCCAGATCGCCGCGATGTTTTCGCCGTTGCCGTAAAACCAGAGAAGGCCTGAAGCAGGTTGGGGAGGTTGTGGAGGTCGGGGGAGGTCGGTGGAGGTACCATCAACCTTCGGGTTGAGGTACCACCCCGCCAACTTCGTCCCGTCGCCCGAGATCAGCTCGACCTTCTCACCGTTCGCGACGCCGACGCGTTTCGGGTCCGGGACCGGCGCGCGCGGCGCGGGAAAGGCGAGCCGCTCCTGCAACCGCCACGCGAGCAGCACGAGCAGCGCGTACGCCAGCGCGAGCCCGAGCGCGATGCGAAGAGCGAGCATCGGGGGAAGTTAACTTGCACCGTGCGCCCGGAACACAAATCTTTGGAGCCGTGGCGACCCAGCTCCCCTGTCCCTCGTGCCGTGCGGAGATCCCGTCGGGCTCGGCATTCTGCCCCGCCTGCGGCACGCCGTCGCCCACCGTGATCACGAACGAGCGCGCCGCGGCAACGGCCGTGCCGGTGGCGGGGCTCGCGGGTGTGCCCGCGGCGCAGCGTCTGGCGCGCGCGCTCGGGTCCAAGTACGAAGTGCGACGCCTGGTGGGTCGGGGCGGATTCGCCGAAGTGTACGAGCTGTGGGACAAGGATCTCGACCGGCGGCTCGCCTGCAAAGTGCTCCATCCCGAGATCGCGTGGACGCCCGGCATGCTGGCGCGCTTTCGTCAGGAAGCGAAGGCGCTGGCCCGGCTGCAGCATCCGTCCATCCTGCCGATCCACTTCACGGGAGACGGGGAAGGCCTGGTCTACTACGTCATGCCGTTCGTCGAGGGAGAGTCGCTCGCCGACGCGCTGCGGCGCCACGGGCCGTTTGGCACCGAGGCCGCCCTCGCGGTCGCGGAACCGGTGCTGCAGGCGCTGCTGCATGCTCACGCCCAGGGTCTGGTGCATCGCGACATCAAGCCGGACAACGTGATGCTGGAAGCGAAAACCGGCCGCGCCCTGCTCGTGGACTTCGGGATCGCGAAGCTCCTGGATCCCGGCTCGGGCGAGGGCAGTGCCAAGACGGCCACCGGCTTCACGGTCGGGACGGTACAATACATGAGCCCCGAGCAGGCCCTCGGCCAACCGAACATCGACGGGCGCAGCGATCTGTACGCGTTCGGCGCCATGCTGTACCAGATGGTGACGGGGACGCCCCCGTACGACGGCGCCTCGAGCGCGGAGATCGTCGGCAAACATCTCGCCGATCCCGTGCCAGTGGCGAGCGAAGTGAACGCCAAGATCCCGCGCTGGCTGTCGAGCGTGATCGTCAAGTGCCTCGCGAAAAAGCCCGAGGACCGTTACCAGAGCGCCGATCAGGTGCTGGCGGCGCTCGAGGCCGGCCGGGCGTTGGGATCGACGGGGCTGGTCGGGGCGCGCACGCTCGAGCGACAGGTGCGGCGCTCGGGGGGCATGCGCTCCCGCACCGCGCGGCTCGGGTGGTGGGCCGCGGGCGCCCTGGCCGTGCTCGTCGCAGGCGGCGTGGCGCGCCGCGCCGGCTATCTCGGATCCGCGGTTGCCTTCGTCCACAACACGCTCGTCGAGCCGGTCGAGATCCTGCGGGACGGCGCCCCGTTGGACACGGTCGGGCCGGACGCCACCGCCCGGCTCTGGGTCCCCCCCGGGCGCGACGCGGCGCTCGGCTGGCGACTGCTCCGGCCCGGCAACCCGCCCCTGGGCGAGCCCATGGAGGGGTCGCTCGCGCCCTTCGCGCGGATCCGGGGACGCCGCGTCGCACGAGTCACCGCCGCGGTGGGAAGCCAGGCCTATTTCGCGCCCCTCATCACCAACACCAGCGCGTCGGACATCACCCTCGATGTGAACCCGGGGACCGCCGCCGAAGCGCGCTGTGGCTGCCTCGTCCCCCGCGGCGCCGTCCGTGCGCATATCGGCTACTACCGGCTGTACCGCAACTCCGCCGTCGCCGCCTACAACAGCGCCCATCCCTACACCGGGCCGCACGTGGACCGGGAGGGCTTCGCGGCGCGCGTGACCCCGCCGGACGGGGCCGTGGTGCTCGAATTCTAGTTCCCGCCCCCGACGCCCAGCTGGTGACCCGGGCCCGCGGCGCCCTCCTGGGGTTGGTGGTCGGCAATCAACTCGGCGTGCCGACCGAGCGATTCGGCAGCGCCGAGGCGATTCGCGCCGCGTTCCCCCAGGGCGTGCGCGATCTCCAGCCGCCGCCCAAGGGATCGCCCTTCGACGACGACGCGGCCATGACCCTGCTCCTGGCCGAGTCGCTCGCGGAGCGAGGCGACTTGGACGCCGGCGACGTGGCGGGGCGGTGGGTGAAGTGGATGAAAGTCGATGGGCGCGGGGTGGGACTGACCACGCAGCGGGCGCTGCGCCTGATCGAACGCGGCGTCGAGCCGTTCGAGGCCGGCCGCCAGGCACGCAGTGCGGGGGCCAGCGCGTCGAACGGCGCGGTGATGCGGTGCATCCCGGTCGCGCTTCGCTACCACGACAACGTCGACAAGCTGATCCGCGTCTCGACACAGCAGGCCGCCATCACGCACGCCGACGAGCGCTGCACCTGGGGAGCGGCTGCCGTGAACCTGGCGGCGCGCGAGCTGCTCCACGGCAACCAGTATTTCGTCGAGGAGGTGCTGCACCGCCTGCAGGGCGCGGCGCCGCGAGTGTTGATCGAGGCGATCCGCCGCGTCCCCTGGGAGCAAGAGAGCGACCTCCCCGTGGCCGTGCCCAATGAGTTCGGCTACGCCGTTCACTGTGTCGAGGTCGCGTTCTGGTGCGCCGTACACCGGCCGTCGCTCGAGGAGGCCCTCGTGTTCCTCGTCGAAGCGGGCGGCGACACGGACACGAACGCCGCGGTGGCGGGAGCGTTGCTGGGGACACGGGACGGGGAAACGGGCATACCGCCGCGCTGGCTCGATCAGCTGGGGAGGGCCAGCGCCCGCGGCGTGTCGGAGCTGGCGGAGCGTCTGGTCCGGATGTCTTAAGACTTACGTCGCGCGGCAGCCTTGGCGTATCGGCTGATACGGTCCATCACGTCGCCGTCGGTGAGGGTGATGGAGACCCAACGGGCCGATCCGCGCCCTCTCCAGCTGAGCCGCACGACCCGGCGGCCGTAGCGCCATTGCCAGGCGCCGGCGCCGAGCACGTGAGGCCTCCCGAAGACGCGCGTGAGATCGCGTTTCGTCCGATCCACCAGCGCCACGCCATGCGCGTTGCCGAACCCCGCCGAATCGTACAGCGCGACCATGTCGGCGTCGCTCTCGATGAAGTGGGCGCTCAGATAGAAGCGCGCCCCATCCCGGGGATCGCGGATCAGGACGGCACACTCCATGATCTGCGCCGTGCGCGGCGACGTCTGGCAGCGGAGCACGTCGTTGTCCGCGAGCGCCCGTGCCTGCTGCACGAACGCCCGATAGCCGATGCCCGGCGTGAAGCCGCGGTAGGGCGGCGGGGCGGGGGGGGCGGGAGGCGTCGGCGCGGCGGTCTGGCCGGCGACGTGCGCAGGGAGGAGCAGGACCAGCAGGGCGCCCCGAAGCGGAATCATGGCGCAATATAAGGCGCGGAAAACGCAAACGGGCCCGGAGCGGCGCTCCGGACCCGTGCGAGCTGCGATCCGCGTCGAATCAGACCTTGCGGACGTTCTGCGCCTGCAAGCCCTTCGGACCCTGGGCGACTTCGAATTCGACCGTATCGCCCTCGGCGAGGCTGCGGAAGCCCTCAGCCTGGATCGCCGTGAAGTGGACGAACACATCGGGACCCGACTCCTGCGCGATAAAGCCAAAGCCCTTCGCGTCGTTGAACCACTTCACCTTACCCTTTGCCATACCGTTTGAACCTCAGCACTAAGGGGCACTGCCCCGGACATGTTCGACCTTGGTCACCGCGACCAGGGACGGGCTCAAACAAAAACCGCGAGACAAGTGGTCCTCGCGGTGCGCAGACAAACCGGTGACGGTGCCACGTATTGCTTGAACCGGGGCCAAAGCTAGGATTGGGCCCCACCGCTGTCAATAGAGTAAATGTTAGGCGCTGCGGCGGTTGCGCCCTCGAGCCTCTACTGGCGTCACCATAACGACAGTATCAAGGCATCTAAGGCCGCCGGGTGGTCTTGGTGGTGTCCTCCTTGACTGGCAGCCCGATCGCCAGACGGAAATCGCGCAGCGCCGCGTCATAGCTCTTCATGCGCTTCCCGAGCCCCAGGACCGTCGCGCCGGGGGCGACCGTCGCGCTGTCCTCGCACGTCGTCGTGTACTTGATGAGCGAGTCCACCTGAGTGACGAGACGCTTCGCCTTGAGTTGCACTGAATCGTCGTACACGGTGGGGCTCATCTGGGGACGCCCGCGTTTCATGAAAGCGCGACTGCTGCCGCACAGTCCCGAGAGCCTTCGGCCCGCGAGTCGCTGAGTCGCTGTGTCGCGTCCTCCGGCCCGCGTGACGCGGCTCAGGCCGTCCTTGAGCTGGGCGATGCCGCGCGTCGCCGTGCGCAGCCCGTTCATGAAACGTTTCTGTTCGGGACTGGGCGGGGGCGGTGGCGGCGTGGACTCGACGCGCGCCGAGTCCGGGAGCGGCGGCGGCGTCTGCGCCCCGAGCGAGATCGCGGCGCAACAGAACAGCACGGCGAGGCAGCGCATGATCCTCATGATCCTCTGGGTGTCACGGGAAGCCCTGGTTATAATGTCACAATGACCGTTCCCGCAACCTCGCGCCAGACCCGTACCTTCGAAGATCGCGCCGACGCCCTGGCGCACTTCTTCCTGCGGGCCGGCGAAGCGCCGCGCTTGCTCGCCTACGACGACGCGGTCGGCTGCCCGCTCGACCAGGCCATCGCCGCCCTCGAATGGACGGTCGCGGTCGGCATTCTCGCGGCCGACGATCTGCTGCACGCCGCGCGCGTCGGCACCGACAGCGCCGCCGCCGTCGTGGAGCGCAAGGACGGCGACCAGCGGGTGTTCATCTATCTCGGACCGCGTATGGACGCGCCTCCCGCCGACCCCTACGAAGGCACGCTCCTGTACGACGAGCCCGGGGTGCGGGCGTATATCTTCGCGCAGCGCGTGCACGCCATCGCGCACTTCCTCCGCGCCAGTCTCGGACTCGGCGCCGTCATCGCCATGCTCGGCCGTCGCGCGCCCGAGCTGCGCCACGTCCGCCGGTGGCTGCAGGCGGTGTTCGCCGAGCCAGCGGGAGAAACCAGCTCCACGCGCATGCTCACAGGCTGGTTCGCGACGGGCGGCGCGGGCGTCCTGTTCCTGCCCCACCACAGCGACGAACCGTACACGTACTGCGAGGTGGGAGCTGAAGCAGGCTAGGGAGGTTAGGGAGGTCTGGGAGGTTGCATGGCAGCGGGACAACCTCCCCCAACCTCCCCAACCTCCCCAACCTCCAGAACCTCCACAAACCTGCCTTTCTGTTGATTCACAACTCCACATCATGTGGACGGGCGCGGCAATGGTAGGCGCCCGCAGCGCTTACTGTCCACACGCGATGCACATGCAAGTGAGCTAACCCGAAGAAACATCGGCACTTGCGCGCTTTAGACCGGCCCCTATATTGATGCCACGCGGCTTGGGGGGAAGGGTCGGGACCTGGTGTCCCAGCTACGCCTTCAAGACGGGTCCGAGCGGAAATTCCGGGGAGACCGCCGATGCAAACAAGGGCTCAGGCGGCCGGCGATCCGGGAGCAGGCTCTCCGGCTCGGATAGATAGGGCCAGTCGCGTGCCCTATCCGCGTCGACGTGGTGCCTCGACGTGCAGTGCGGAAGGTCGGTCCGCGACCCGATCTGACCCGCAGCACCCACATCGGTGAACCTTGCAGCCCGGCCAGGCTGCTTGGGGATGGAAGCCGGAGCTCCTGTTCGCCCTACCGAGCGACGCATCAGTCAACCGGCGGCGGCAGGATGAAGAACGGAGGGAGCAATCCCCCGGCTCCGGGTAACCGATGTGCGGAGCCCCCGGGCGGCCTATCGTGCCGTCCCGGGGGCTTCGTGTTTATTATGCCCGCATGCTGATC
>Ga0209158_1002662_pt1 | contig 10789 bp, 5 predicted proteins | sample GraSoiAngelo_140_FD_185897 | JGI IMG/M metagenome (GOLD analysis project Ga0209158, IMG submission 185897) | Grasslands soil microbial communities from the Angelo Coastal Reserve, California, USA - 14_0929_12_30cm (SPAdes) (version 2) | ecosystem: Environmental > Terrestrial > Soil > Grasslands ...
CCCTTCATTGCCCTCAGTTATCCTTTCTGGCAAGGACAGCTTGATTCCGACCCACAGATTGTTGGGAAAGTCATAAAGCTGAACGGCGCGGCATTTGAAGTGGCCGGTGTCGCCTCACGGGACTTCATCGGAACAGCAAATCCGCCAATCGTGCCGGATTTCTGGGCACCGCTCGGTATGCAGGCTCAGCTTTTGCCCGGCGAGGACTGGCTGAACCAGACGAGCGGCTACCACGTTCAGCTTCTCGCTCGCCTGGAGCGTGGAACGGAGCTCAGTCAAGCTCAGGCTGATGTCACTGTCTTGGCCCAACAATTTCAGGCGGCGGAGGCCCAGCCCGTACAGGACAAAACCGTTGCCATTACGCTCCAACATGCAAATTACTTTGCCGATGCGAACGATATCCGATTCCAAGCCTTTGTCACGCTCCTCATGGTCGCGGTGGGATTGGTCCTGGTGGTAGCTTGCGCGAACTTAGCGAATATGTTGTTGTCGCGAGGCGTTGGTAGACAGAGAGAAACAGGCATTCGTCTGGCAATGGGAGCCAGCCGAAGACGGCTCATCCAACAATGGCTGACGGAAAGTATCTTGCTCGCACTCTTGGGCGGCGCGGCTGGGCTCTTTCTTTCTCTATGGACTACAACGCTCTTGCGGTTGGCCGTTGCCCCTGTAATCCAAGGGTTGTTTGGCATCAATCCTTCCGTAATTCAATTGAGCCCTGACCTTCGCGTGTTCACATACACGTTGTTGATTTCAATCATTACGGGCGTTGCGTTCGGCCTGTCGCCGGCGTTGCAGTTCACTAAGGCTGACCTTGCTGCCGCTCTCAAAGATGAAGGAACAGCATTCAGCCAGCGGACGAGCCGGTCTCGCCTGCGGGACTTCTTGTTAGGAGCGCAGGTTGCCATCTCTATGCTGCTTCTCATCAGCGCAAGTCTGCTGTTAAGAGGGCTTTTGAAGTCCCAGACTGCCGATCCGGGATTCGAAACGAAGAGAGTTTTCCCGCTGGGACTTTACTTTTCAGACGACACGGCAAAATCAAACGCTCTCGCAACGAGAGTCATTTCCCATTTGACAGAACTTCCCGTTGTCGCGAGCGTTGGCCTTGCGCATAATGTCCCTTGGCTGGGAACCTGGACGCCACCCGTCCGCGTTGAAGGAACGAGCGCCCCGCCTAAGAGCCTGCCTTGGCAAGTGCTCGCCAACTACGTCTCCCCCGGTTACTTTTCTACTTTGAGTATTCCGATCTTAAGAGGACGAAATTTCACGCTTCTTGAAGGCAATTCGGGTGCCCCGGTCGCAATCGTGAGTCAGGCAACCGCTCAGCAATTCTGGCCAGGCGAAGATCCAGTCGGCAAAAGGCTCAAACTTGATTTGAACTTTCGTGGTAGTTGGACGGAGTTTGAAGTTATCGGCGTGGTCAAAGACGTTCGAACAGCAAACCTTTCGCGTGTCGATCCTGGTTACATTTATGTCCCGACCGATGCGGCAAAGCTCTTCAATTACTCACTACTTCTACGGACTCACGGAGATACGAACACATCTCTGGCCTCAGTACGCGCAGCTTTAGAAGACCTCGACAGGACTCATTTCCCACCGGGAATGCAATTGACCAGCCTAGAAGAGGGTCCAATGCGGGTGCAGGAGGTTATCCCGCATGCGATCAGCAACTTTGCAACCTCGCTCAGTGTGTTAGCGCTCTTGCTGGCACTCGTGGGCGTGAACGGGGTGATGGCCTACTTCGTGAGCCAGCGTTCGCACGAGATCGGCGTGCGCATGGCTCTAGGCGGGACGGCCCAGGATATTCTTCGGTGGACCGTGCGATCTGGGATGCGACCCGCGCTGATTGGTGCAATGGTTGGCTTGGTGGCGGGGCTCGGTGTTGCAACCTTCCTCCGTGCAGTGTTAGTCTTTCCCGGCAGCCCGAACCTTTTGTTCGGTGTCAGCGCGTTCGATCCCCTCTCTTTTGTTGTTTCGGTTGGCTTCCTCCTAATCGCAGCACTGGTTGCTTGCTATATTCCTGCTCGGCACGCTATGCGCGTGGATCCTATGGTTGCCTTGCGTTACGAGTAGGAGGCTACTCATGTCCTTCTTTCGGAACATTACAAAGGGCCTCCGATCATTGTTCCGAAAGGAACGGGTCGATCAGGAGTTGAAAGAGGAGCTCGGCGCTTATCTGGAGATGGCCGCCGAAGAGAAGATGAAGCAGGGGATGAACCGCAAGGATGCGCTTCGCGCTGTGCGTTTAGAGCGAGGCAGCCTCGAAGTTTCGAAGGAAATCGTCCGCTCTGCTGGCTGGGAGTTTCTTGTGGAAACGTTGTGGCAAGACCTGCGTTTCGCCGTCCGTATGCTGCGCAAATCGCCGGGATTCACCACCGTCGCGATCCTCACCCTCGCCCTCGGCGTCGGCGCCAACACCGCCATCTTCAGCTTCATCGACGCCGTTTTGTTGCGCGCATTACCTGTAAAAGACCCGCAACAACTCGTCGTTTTTAATTGGAGCGCCCGCGCAAAGCCGAAACTTAAAGGCCATAGCAGCTATGGCGACTGCGCGGATCAAACTGGGATCGGCGATTGCTCCTTCTCCATACCGTTTTACAAAACCGTTCGCGCGCAAGCTGGCGCTTTCTCCGGCATGGCCGCGTTCGCCGGTCCGCTTGACGTCGACCTTAGCGGCAACGGCGCCGCCAGCATCGTCCGCGGCCTGTACGTTTCCGGCGATTTCTTCTCCACTCTGGGCGTCAGCACTTTTATCGGCCGCCCGCTTACTCCCTTCGATGATTCACCGTCCGCTCCGCCCGCCATCGTTTTGAATTACGCTTATTGGGTCCGCGCTTTCGGAGCCGCTCCGTCCGTCCTAGGCCGAACCGTCCGCCTGGATAGCACCACCGTCACGATTGTCGGCGTCGCCGACCCGCACTTCACCAATCTCACGCCCGGCAAGCCGCTGGATTTTTTCGTGCCGTTCTCTGTCGCTAATAGCGTCCGCGGCGAGTGGTGGGGTAACGAAGATCGTCTTTCCGACCCCACCGACTGGTGGGTCGTTATACTCGGGCGTCTCAAGCCCGGCGTCTCCTCCGGCCAAGCGCAGGCCGCCGCCACTACAATTTTCGGCAGCGAAATGCTTCACGGCGCGGCGCCGCTCTTCAAATCCGAAGATGCCCCCATTGTCTTTCTTCGTCCTGTGCGATCGGGCCTTGACGGAGAGACCAGCCAGATTGCTCCAGCCCTTTACGTCACCGTGGTCATCGTCGCTTTCATTTTGCTGATCGCCTGCGCCAACGTTGCCGGACTCACGCTGGCTCGCTCTGCCTCGCGCCAAAAAGAGATGGCCGTTCGTCTTGCGCTCGGAGCCGGCCGAGCGCGCATCGTCCGCCAGCTTCTCACGGAAAGCATTTTGCTGGCCTGCGCCGGAGGAGCGCTCGGCGTGCTCGTCGCTGTCTGGGGCGTCGACGCGATCGCCAGTTTGCTTTCTAACGGCTCCGGGCAGCCGTTTCCTTTCGCTGTCGCGCCGGACTGGCGTGTGCTCCTCTTCACGCTCGCCATCACATTTCTTGCCGGAATTCTTTTCGGCCTCGCGCCCTCGCTGCGCGGCTCGCGCGTCGATTTGACGCCATCTTTAAAAGAAAGCCTCTCTTCGCTCCCCGGTGTCGCGGCGCACACCGGCCGCCGGTTTCGTCTCGGCGATGCGCTCGTCGTCGCGCAAGTCGCGCTCTCTATGGTCGTCCTCGTCGGTGCGGGACTCCTCGTCCGTACCTTGCGCAATCTTCACAGCATCAATCCCGGCTTCGACGCGCAGAATATCCTGCTCTTCGGCATTGATCCGCATCTCGCCGGTTACACCGACCAGCAAACGCAGCAGCTTTACGCCAATCTGCAGCAGCGTTTCGCCGCGCTACCCGGCGTAATTTCCGTTAGCTACTCCGAAGAGGCGCTTCTGAGCGGCGGATGGTCCGCCGGCGACGTTCATGTCGACAGCGCGCCGCCGAAGCAGAACGCGAATACGGGCGAGCTTCCTGTTGGGTTGGATTTCTTCGCCACCATGCACATTCCGATTCTCGCAGGCCGCAGCTTCACTTCCGCAGACTTTGCTATTGCCGCTGCGACCAACGCCGCAGAGAAAGCCCGCGACGCAGCCGCGGCAAAAACAAATACTGGCTCGGCCTCGAGGCCCACATCCGCTTCGCCCACGGCACTCGATGAGGCCTATTATCATTCCGCGCCCGTGCCTCTCATCATCAACGAGTCCTTCGCGCGGAAATATCTTGCGAATAAGAATCCCATCGGTTTGCACATGGGCGACGTCGAGCGCAACGAGGTTCGAAGTCCCGGCCCCGGCTACACTATCGTCGGTGTCGTGGGCGATACTAAGTACGCCCAATTGCGTAGGAAAACCGCGCCCATCATATTTTTGCCGCTTGTAAGCAACAGCGCGCATTTCGAATTGCGCATTGCGGCGAACCCCACTGCGCTGGTGAAAAACGTCCGCGAAATTGTTTCGCAGGCCAGCAACAATTTGCCGCTCACCGACGTGCGTACGCAGACTGAACAGATCGACCAAATTCTCTTTCACGAGCGCCTCATGTCCCGGCTCTCCAGTTTCTTCGCCGCCCTCGCGTTGGTGCTTGCCTGCATTGGCCTTTACGGTCTGCTGTCCTACGAAGTCGGGCGCCGCACTCGCGAACTCGGCATTCGCGTGGCCCTCGGGGCGCACCATCGCGATCTCTCTCGCCTCGTCATCGGGCAGGGGATTTTGCTCGCGCTCATCGGCGCAGCCATCGGCATCGCCGCCGCTGTAGGCGTCACGCGCTTCATGGCCAGCATGCTTTTCGGCATAAAGGCAACGGATCCCGCGACGTTTATCGGCGTCGCAATCATGCTGATCGTCGTGGCTCTAGCGGCCTGCTACATTCCCGCCCGGCGGGCAATGAAGGTTGATCCCATGGTGGCCTTGCGTTACGAATAGGAGCCTACGCATGTCCTTCTTACGCAACATTACAACCGGCCTCCGATCATTGTTCCGGAAGGAACAGGTCGACCGGGACTTGGATGAGGAGCTTCGCGCCTACCAGGAAATGGCTGCCGAGGCAAAGATGAGGGACGGCATCACTCGGCAGGAAGCTCTTCGGGCAGTGCGCTTGGAGCGGGGGAATCTTGAAGTTACGAAGGAAGTCGTCCGCTCTGCCGGCTGGGAATCGCTTGTGGAGACGTTGTGGCAGGATTTGCGCTTTGCTGCGCGCACGCTCCGGAAGTCCCCCGGCTTCACTGCCGTCGCAGTCCTGACGCTCGCTCTCGGCATCGGCGCAAACACTGCCATCTTCAGCATGGTCAATTCGTTCCTTCTCCGCGCTCTGCCCGTGAAGAATCCGGAACAAATTACCGTGCTCGCCATGCAGCTCAAAAAAGGCGAACTGCAAACCGGCTTCTCTTATCCGGAATTCGAGGATCTTCAAAAGCAATCCTCTTCGGTTTTTTCTGATGTGATCGCCATGAGCATCAACGCTGGTGGCCTCACGCTGAACGGAAAAGCCGAACCCATCGTCGTCTATGACGTCAGCGGCAACTTCTTTGCCGCGATCGGCGTACGGCCGCTACTTGGACGCTTCATTCTTCCTGAGGAAGGCTCCGTCACCGCGCTGAATCCCGTCATCGTTCTCGGCAATTCCTTCTGGCAAACGCGCTTCGGTGGCGATCCTAGCATCGTTGGCAAAACCGTCCTCTATAACGGTCGCCCCGTCACCGTCATTGGCATCACGCCAAGGGAGTTTCACGGCGTGAGCGCCCTTGTCGACATCCAAGGTTACTTGCCCCTTGGCATGCAACAAGTGGATAGCTCTTACCAACAAGACATCCCGACCAATCGAGGCTTCCGCAATCTTGCTCTCTACGCGCGCTTGAGTCCCAAGGTCACCCTGCAAGAGGCGCAGTCCGCTCTCGACGTCATCGGCGACCGCCTCGCAAAAGAAAATCCAAAAACTGAAGAAGGCATGACGATCAGCGTCTTCCCAGAGCGCTTCTCCCGTCCAGGACCCAACCCCGACCAACCCGTCCTGAAGGTGTCCGTCCTCTTCCTGGTCCTTGCCGCTCTTGTTTTGGTCCTCGCTTGCGTCAACATCGCCAATTTTCTGCTCGTGCGTGCCACCGCGCGCCAGCGCGAGATGGCCATTCGCGCCGCCCTCGGCGGCACGCGCCTTCGTCTCATCCGTCAGTTGCTTACCGAAAGTGTGCTGCTGGCACTTTGCGGTGGAATCGCGGGCATCCTTTTTGGCCTGGCTGGCAGCAATGCCCTGAGTTCCATCGGCCATCTCGCCACCACCATGCCTGTGCTTCTGGACTTTCATCTTGATTGGCGCGTCTTCGGTTACGCATTCGGCGCCGCGCTCGTTACGGGATTGGTCGTTGGGATCGTTCCTGCGCTGCGTGGTTCACGCCGCGGCCTCATCGAAGCCATCCGCGACGGCGGCCGCACCATGACCGGCAGCCGTAACCATCTTCGCGCGGTCCTCGTCGCCGCGCAGGTCGGTGGCTCGCTCATGCTTCTCATCGTCGCGGGACTCATGATCCGTAGCCTGAATCACGCGCAGCGCTCCGATCTCGGTTTCGATCCTCGCAATGTCCTTAACTTCACGCTCGATCCAAACGAAATCGGTTACGGCAGGCAACAGGGCTTGCAGTTTTATACCCAGCTTCTCGAGCGGATCGAGTCCATGCCCGGCGTCGAAGTCGCCGGTGTCGCTTTCTCTGTACCCATGGGCTATTACAACGATTCCGACTGGGTTGAAGTCCCTGGTTATGAGGTCCCGCACGGCGAGGCACAGCCTATCGCCGCATATAACATCGTCACGCCCCGCTATTTCCGCACCATGCGCATCCCGCTTCTTGAAGGCCGCGATTTCACGACAGCAGATGTTGAGAACTCTGCGTGGGTCGCGATTGTGAACGAAACCATGGCCCGCAAATTCTGGCCCAACCAAAGCGCCATTGGTCATGAATTCAAGGTCGCCAGCGACCACGTCCACTCGCTTCGCGTCGTGGGCGTCGTGAAGAACAGTCGCACTCTCGGCCTTGTAGGTCCGATTCGCGAGTACTTCTATCAACCTTTCGCTCAGGGATACACTTCGCTCGCCGTGCTCCACGTGCGCACCACGTTTGCACCCGAAACGATGATCGCATCCATTCGTCAGCAGGTCGCCTCGCTCGCTCCCTCCATGCCGGTGTTTGACGTGCACACCATGCTGCAAGCCCTCTACACGATCAACGGCTTTCTCTTGTTCCAACTGGCCGCCGCTCTCGCGGGCATTCTTGGCGCTCTCGGGCTGATCCTCGCGCTGGTCGGCGTCTTCGGGGTCATCTCCTTCAGCGTCAGCCAGCGCACCAACGAAATCGGCATCCGCATGGCCATGGGCGCCGCGCAAGCGTCTATCCTGCGCATGATTCTTCGTCAAGGCGTGTGGATTATTTCCGCCGGACTAATTTCGGGGATCGCCTTGGCGCTTGCGATTTCGCGGCTCGTCTCGGACTTCGTCGCCGGGGTTAGTCCCTACGACCCGCTAACCTACGTGAGTGTGACCGCGCTTCTCGGCGCCGTCTCGTTGCTGGCGTGCTATTTCCCTGCGCGCCGCGCCACGCGCGTCGATCCGATGATTGCGCTGCGTTATGAATGAAGGACGAGTGAACGACATGAAGGTGGGCCGCGAAGACGTTGCTTGTGACGCCGCGGGAGGGGCTCGGTGAGTTGAGAGGAATGTTACGAGGTGCATGTGAGGGTCGAGGGGGGACTTATGAGATTGGGAAAATGGCTCTACACCATTTCGCTAAGGCTCCACTCACTTTTTGGTCGCGAGCAAGTCGAGAAGGACCACGCCCCACCTTACTGTGTACTTGATAAGGTTTTGCAAGTTGCCCGGCACCCGGCGGCGAGGCCGTGGAATGGCTACCACTGGATGGCGCGGGCGGCGGCGAGCATTTGTTCGGCGCGGGGCCTTACGCGGATGTCTTCCGTGAAGTTTTCCCAGCGTACTGTGCCGGAACGATCCACCAAAAATTCGGCGGGCCGGGAGATGTCGTGCTCTTTGGGGCCTCCGGCTTTGTGCAACAAGTCGTAGCGGCGAATCACCTCGGTATTTGGGTCCGAAAGAAAGGTGAAAGTGTAGCCTTGCTTTTGCCGCAAATGTTCAGAGACGTCGGGCGGGTCTACGCTGATGGCCACGGGCCGGATGCCTTGTGCGGCAAACTCGGGAAGATCTTCCTGGATGCCTCGTAACTCGAGGTTGCAGAAGGGTCACCAATATCCACGATAGAAAACGAGAAGCAGGGCTTTGGGCTGAGCCATTCCCGGCGCGGCGGAAAACAGTTGGGCAAGAGAGACAGTCTGGTTGGTGCTGTCGGGCAAAGTGAAGTCCGGTACGCGCTGGCCTGTTTGTGGAGCGCCGGCGGAGCGAGGCACGTCCCGGACGTGAATGAAGAGCCATGCGGAGCCGGCAAACAATAAGGCCGCCAGCACAGTGAAGATGGAGCCCAAGATCTTGCCGCGGTAGAGTTGCGACTGGCGCGACGCGCGGACGACGCCGATCAAGACGAGGAGCAGGCCGATGGCTGGTATGGCCAGGTTGAGCCACGGGAGCACGGCTGCGGGAATCTTGGAGTAATAGAGGAAGTTGCTCAGGGGGCCCAGCACGGTAATAAGCAACCCGAGCCAGAGGGCGGAATTGGTTCGTTTTTGGTTTGGGCCTGGCATGAAGTGCAAAAGCGTAGCACGCGTGCAGACGCACTTCAAAAGCGCATTCTCGATCTGCCGGAGAAGGACGCAATCTCTGAGAAGCTGGGGCCCATCTCGGTGCAGCGTCGGTGCAATTCGAGGGGGTGATTGCACCGTGCGTTTCCGCGTAAGCGACACCAGCAGCGGCACTTAGTTAGTTTGCATCGCCTTGTTAGAAGGCAGACGCTCTATCCAACTGAGCTACGGGCGCATTAGCTACGTTGATTCTAAATCATTTATCGCGGGTGACGATACCATTTTGGAGGCCTTTAGCCTCTGCCGAAAGGGCAGACGCTCAATGAAACTGCGCCACGGACCAATCCGTTGCTACTCATTTGATTCCAGTAAAGTTGCAAAACCGATTCGACCTCCCATTCTTCCGGAATCCTGGAGCAACTTGGAGCAATTGGAACGGGCGGGGACATCGTCTCGGGCGCTTGCCCCATCCAGAAGTTGTTGCTGTCTTACGGAAGGCGCTTGCTTCTCATGATTGACCGCAATCCGCCAAATGGAACGTGATTTTCGGCTTGACTTAAACTTCGCAAAATGCGAAGATTTGTCATGCGGATCGTCAGCCGGAAGGCGATTAGAGAAGCGACCGCAAGGCACAGCGAATGGGGCGCATCTCTAAACGCTTGGTGCAAGATCGCGAAGAACGCGGATTGGAAAAACTTTGCTGAGGTTCGGAACAGTTGGAGAAATTCAGATATTGTTGGGCGCTTCGTTGTTTTCGATATAAGCCATAATAAATGCAGGCTGATTGCCACTATCAAATACAGATGGAGAATGGTTTACATCCGACGCATTCTGAGTCACGCCGAATACGACGAGAAGGAGTGGCAGAAATGATCATTGCTGTGCCCGAAAAATACGCACTCGAAGTCGGCTCGCCAACGCCGATCACATCCGGGCGTCAACATGAACAGTACCTGCGCGTCTTGGACAAACTGGCAAGCAAAGATAATCCAACCACTGAAGACGAGAAGTATGCCGAAGTCTTGATGACCCTAATCGAAGCGTACGAAGAAGAGCATCATTCCATTCCTGATGCTTCCCCGGTCGAAGTCCTCCGCACGTTGATGGATGCGAATGGTCTGCGCCAGAAAGATCTTGTTCCAATCTTTGGCTCTGAAAGCATCGTATCCGAAGTCTTGCATAAGAAACGTGGCCTCAATAAAACCCACATCGAGAAATTGAGCAAACGATTTAATGTTTCTCCGGCAGTGTTTTTCTAAATCGCTGCTTCGATTCGGCGCGCCCTTGGCCCGGTTCTCAGTTCAAGGGCCTCGCCTTCCGTTTTTCAGTGCGTAGCTTCACGCCTCGATTTACGAATAACTGGATACCTGAGAATCTTGAACTGTAAAGGTTGGAGCAACTTTGGAGCAGGCCAAGGATGGCCCCGAACTCGTAAGCGCAACCGAAGCAACGACTTGGATTGAATTTGCAGCTGCTTAGAAGGCAGACGCTCTATCCAACTGAGCTACGGGCGCTCTCTCCCTAATTTCTCATATTACAACTACTTACGCTACAACCTGCTCTTCTGCGCCCATATGTCAAGTTTTATTGCAGAAAAACTTGACAGATTTTCGAGGTGCGCCGATACTTTCGACATGGGAAGACGCGCTACACCGTCAAAAGGCTCAAGCCGGGTCATGGCCTTCGTCCGCCAGCAGATCGAACGCGGCGGCGAACGGCTGTGGCGGCTTGACGACTTCCGGAACCTGCCCTTCGAGGCCGTCGCGCAGGCCCTCTCGCGCCTGACGCGGCAGGGGCGGCTTGAACGCCTGAGCAAGGGCGTCTACTACAGCACCCGGCAGACGGCCTTCGGCAAGAGCCGGCCGAACCCGACCGCAATCCAGAAGCTCGCCTCACGGCGCAAAGGCGTTTTCCCTGCGGGAATCGCCGCTGCCAATCTTCTCGGATTCACGACACAGACGCCGCGACGGAGCGAGATTTCCACCAGCGCCCTCAGCCTGCCCCGCAAACTCGTCGGCAGCGACACCGTCATTCATACGCGCAGGCCGGAAGCATGGG
>Ga0209158_1002663_pt1 | contig 10788 bp, 9 predicted proteins | sample GraSoiAngelo_140_FD_185897 | JGI IMG/M metagenome (GOLD analysis project Ga0209158, IMG submission 185897) | Grasslands soil microbial communities from the Angelo Coastal Reserve, California, USA - 14_0929_12_30cm (SPAdes) (version 2) | ecosystem: Environmental > Terrestrial > Soil > Grasslands ...
GGAAGAGAACTACACCCACTCGCCGTATTGGCTTCACCATCCCCTAGGGTCCTTGGAGAAAAAAGATGTTACTCAAAATCGCGAGACTTCGTCAAACCCGGAAGCCAAGCTGAGATCCAGAAATCTGGCCGAGAAGAACTACTCACCGGTGAGAAACGACAGCGGAGGTTTCCATAGCTTCAATCACCGAATCGGCAAACTCAGACGTGCCGGCCTTGCCGCCCACATCGCGCGTAAGTTTATCCCGATCACGATAAACCCTCTCCAGAGCATTGCGGATCTTGAGAGCCGCATCGAACTCGCCAATATGACGAAGCATCAGAAGAGCGCAGCGAATAACAGCGGTGGGATTAGCGATATTTTTGCCCGCGATATCAGGCGCAGAGCCATGAACCGCCTCAAATATCGCACAGCGCTCGCCCAGATTCGCGCTTGGAACAAGCCCGAGGCCCCCCACAAACGCGGCGCATAGATCGGAAATGATATCGCCGTAGAGATTCTCCATAACCAGCATGTCGTACTGATAAGGATTCATGACCAGTTGCATGCAGGTGTTGTCTACAATGTGCTCGCCGTAGGTAATCTCCGGATATTCCTTCGCCACATTGCGCGCGCAACGGAGAAAAAGACCATCCGACAGCTTCATGATATTGGCTTTGTGGATGGCGTGAATCTTCTTGCGCTGATTCTTGCGAGCGTATTCGAAAGCAAAGCGGGCGATGCGCGTGGATGCTTTCTCAGTGATGACTTTCAAACTCTCGACTACGCCAGGAACAACTTCGTGCTCAAGCCCGGAATAAAGTCCCTCGGTATTTTCCCGGACAATGATCAGATCAACGTCGGGATAGCGAGTGGGGATATGCGGCAGGTTACGAATGGGGCGAAAATTCGCGTAAAGCTCGAAGCGCTTGCGCAGTTCGACATTGATACTGGCGAACCCGCCACCAATCGGCGTAGTCACCGGACCCTTCAGTCCAACTCGCGTGCGCTCGATCGATTCGATCAGCTCTCGCGGAATGTATTCGTGATATTTCTCGTAGGCGTCAGCGCCCGCCTCGAAAGTCTCCCATTCGAACTTCAAGCCGGTTGCTTCTAAAATGCGAACGGCTGCCTGCGTGACCTCGGGGCCAATACCGTCGCCGGGAATGAGAGTGATCTTGTGGGTCATATAAGCGTGCGTAGGCCCGGACGTCCTCGTCCGGGCGGCGAGCGGAGCTCGCGGATTCCTGTGCCGAGCTTCGCTCGGCTGGGCGGGTGGGGACACCCGCCCCTACGTGGTCTTTGCCACGCCCTTGCCGCGCGGCTCTGGCGTTTCTTTCGTCTTCAATAAATCTTTTAGCTCCACCATGAATTCTTGCACGTCCTTGAAATCCAGATAAACCGAGGCAAAGCGCACATACGCGACTTTGTCATAGCGCCGCAGTCGGTTCATGATCAGCTCGCCCAGTTCGCTGGTCTTGCGCTCGCGCTCGGGGGACTCGATTACAAATCCTTCCGCCTCATTTACGATCTGCTCCAGCTTACTGATCGGTACGGGTCGCTTCTCGCAGGCCCGCAGCAAGCCATTCAGCACCTTCTGGCGATCGAATTTCTCCCGGCGGCCGTCTTTCTTGACCACCATGTAGGGAATTTCGTCGATGCGTTCGTAAGTAGTGAAGCGCTTACCGCACTTCAGACACTCGCGGCGCCGGCGGATGGAATCGGCTTCCTTGCTTTCGCGCGAATCCACCACCTTGTCATTTTCAAAACCACAGAAAGGACACTTCATGACTCTGGGAACTGCTGCAATTGTAGCAGGGGACTCTTCAGGCGCCGGTCGTGAGCCGTCTGCCGAATCGTGACCACTACACACGAAGGTTCTATAGAATTGCCGATTCGGAACCGCTCCATCAGGTGGAAGCGGCGGAAGGCGGTGTGCTGGCCTCTTCCGCGAGCTGGCTCTCTGCCGACAGCTTACGGAACGACAATCTCTCGCGATGCGCCAGTACCAATCCCAGCGGCACCACCGCAACAAACGTCACTAGCCAGAGCATAATTCCGCAGCTTGCGGCCAGCTCTTTGGGAACGTCGAAGAGGTGCTGAAGGGCGGCAATGGTCGCGAGCTGTGAGCCACCACCGACACCCGGTAACTGGATCAGCGATCCCACCATGCTTGAGCCCATCAACAGCAGAACCTGGGTTTGTGGAATCTCCAATGAGTCCGCACCATAAGAATGGGTCACTTCTTTATAGGCGACGGCGATCACGCACCACATTAGGACCGAAACGCCGATCAGCATCAGCAGGGATGCGGGATCGTGAATCGTATCCAGGCCGCTGCGAAATTCACGGATGCGCAGAGCGATGCGATGACCCAGATTCGCAGCAAGATGCGAAAAACGCCGCTCCACCCAGTTCGCCAATGCCTCTCCACTGCGGGCAACCGCTATGGCGGCCAAAGTCAAGCCTACCGACAAAGCAGTGAGCACCAGGCCAGCTTCACGAAGACTGTGATAATCGGCTAGCCTGCGAGGCGCTCTGGCAAAAAAAACTGTCAGCAAGAGCAGGAACGTAAAAGCTCCAATGTCAAAAATGCGTTCGACTGCCCAGGCGGCAAGCTGAGAAGAGAAACTCAAATTCTCTCGGCGAGCGATCAGATAAGGGCGGATCAACTCGCCGGGACGTCCAAGCATCGCCAACCCGGTGAAGCCAATCAATGTGGGCGCCACCAAGCCCCAAGCAGAGGCGCGTGGACGTACTGGACGAAGAAAGATTTTCCATCGAATAGCTCGCATCACATAGGCGAGGTAAATGAGCGCAATCGCGTGGAAAATATGCGACTTATTTACCTCATCGGTCTGGCTCCAAAAAGTAGGCCAGTCAAAGTTCCGCCAAGTACGAAATTGCATATAGACCAGCACAGCCAAAACGACAGCAGCCAGCCCGTAAAGCAAAATTTGCTTTTTTGTCATTGAATGCGCACGCCCAAGACGCAAGCAAGTGTCGCTTGCGTACCCAAACACGCCCATGCCAAGGTAAATGACAGGAGCGCGAGGGTCAACGCACCCAGACAGGCGCTGTTGTTTGGCAAGACCGCTAGCGAGTCACTTGCTGAGAAGTTTCTGGAACAGAAGCCTGCTTCACAGTCGCGCGAGGATGCCCCTTGGTCTTACTCTGCGCATTCTTCGCGGCGGAAGATGCTTTCTGCTCCGCCAGTTTCTTGCGATTGAATTCGCGAACAATGCGGGCGACGTATGCTCTGGTTTCGTAGTACGGCGGAACGCCGCGATAACGTTGCACCCGGTGTGGGCCTGCGTTGTAAGCAGCGAGGGCTTTGATGAGATCGAAATTGTACTGTTCAAGAAGCTGCCGCAGATAAGATGTACCGCCCTCCACGTTGTCATGCGGATCAAACGCGTTTCTCACTCCCAACTGCGAGGCAGTCCCTGGCATCAACTGCATTAGTCCTTGGGCGCCCTTCGGTGATACGGCACGCGGGTTGAAGGCGCTCTCAGCATGAATCACGCTATTGATGAGATCGGGATCAAGATGATGGCGATCGCTGATGGTGTTGATGATCTCGTCCAGGTTCTTGGGAATTTCGCGCTTAGTCGCCGGCGGCGGAACTGAAAAATCCTTTTCGAAATGATCGATCTGATCGGTGGAAACGTCGACATAACCGCTGGCGTCCGCCGCAGTGTACAGGCGCGTAACCGCTCCCAACACGTCGCGGCGCTCATGGCGGATGGAGAAACCATTGCGCAGAATGGCCACATCAGATGCGGACGATGATATTGCGGCGGTAAGCAGCGCAACACATGTAACGAATTTTATGATCGTGAACATCCAGTAGCGCCTGCATCTTGCAGTAGCGCCGGCATCTTGCCGGCTGTCCGGCGGGCGTCTTCGCCCGCCGAGTTTCAGTCTCCCATCACCTGCTCAATGGCCGCTGCTACGCCGCTCTGATCGTTTGGCAGAGTAACCGCCCAGCCGATGCGGCGGCGCAGTTCCTCTGATGCGTTTCCCATGATAAACGGGAGCCCGGCAAAGGCAAGCATTTCTATATCGTTATAGTTGTCACCGATGGCCATGACCTGCTCGCGCGCAATGCCGCGGTAATTGGCCCAGCGCTCCAGGGCGTGGCCCTTCGAACAGCCTTCTTTCAGAACGTCAACAATCGATAAATCACGCACCGGGTATTCCGTCCGTAAAACGGTCACAGCTAACTTGCTCGCGGAAAGAACCTCAAGCGCTTGACGCATACGTGCGATCGGCCCGCAGAACATGGCTTGTATGGGATCTGCGGTGAGCGCATCTTCAATCGGAACCACAAAGTCGATGTAGGAAAGATTCTTTTCCAGCCAGCGCTGAATGCTTCCATTCAATTCATTCATGTGCTCGAGCACCAACGCGCCTTTGGTTTCTTTGTCGAAGGTTAGGACGGTATTGCCGCGAAATTCCCGCATGCTGCCGCACAATTCCCGGCAAGTCTGCGCCGGCAGCATGTCGCGATGGAAGGTCTCTCCGCTCAAAGAACGCGTTACCGCGCCGTTGGAGCTGATCACCCATAGATCGAAGCCGAGCTGCTGCACGATGGGCAGCGCGAAGGTGTGGCGCCGTCCTGTGACCACGATGATTTCGACGCCCTGCGCATGAGTGCGGTGCAGCGCACTGAGATCTGCATCAGAGATCGAAAACTGAGGATTCAGCAGAGTGCCGTCGATATCGACGGCTAAGAGGCGGATGGGAACCTTCACCATACAAATTCTAGCATTGAGCCGAGGTCTTCGATGCAATTCAGGTGTCCATTGCGGCTATGTTATAGTGCGCGGGCAATTATGGGTTCATTGCTTTTTTTCGCGTTTTCATGGTGGGGCATTCTGGTGCGGATTGTCGCCATTGTCCACTTTATCCGCCGTCGTCCCGACACGTATTGGCTATGGATCATCCTGATCCACTGGATGGGAGCGGTCGTGTACATCGCGGTGGAGGTGCTGCCGGACGCTGGCCTGCTCCGGCAATCCTTTAAGGTTTTTCCCCGGCGCAAGCGCATACGCGAATTGGAAGCCGCCATTCTGGACAATCCCTCAGCCGGAAATTATGAAGAACTGGCCGACCTGTATTCGGAAGAAAAGAAATTTGCGCGGGCGCGTCAGTGCTATGACAAGGCGATTTCATCGCGCACCGATTCACCGGATCCTTTTTACCGACGCTCCATTGCTGAAATGGCAATGGGAGATTTCGCTGCTGCCGTACCCGACCTCGAGCGCGTGGTCTCGAAAGACGGAAAGTACGATTTTCATCGTGCCAAAGGATTGCTGGCACACGCATACGCCCATACAGGCAAGCCGGAAGGAGCGGAAGCGCTATTCCAGCAGGCGACGGCGATTTCCACGCTATCAGAAACCTATTACAACTATGCGTCGTTTCTGGCTGCTCAGAATCGAAATGCGGAAGCGAAAGAGTGGGCGCAGCGAATTTTGGCGAAGAAGCCAACCATGCCGGGATATCTGCGCCGCCGCGAGCGGCCCTGGTTCCGAAGAGCGAACAGTCTCCTGAAGCGTCTAAGCTGAGAAACTGAGAACTGAGAACTGGCAACTGACAGTTGAGAACTAAAACTGAAAACTGGCAACTGAGAACTGGGACACCAGGCGGCAACAATTTGAGAACGGCGTTGCTGGGCATCAGATATAGCGCCCGCCAATGTCGCAGGGACCCTCCATAGCCCTGCTAGACTCTATTGACAATGAGCCCTGTTTCGTATCTGGAGTGCACCAGGTGTGGCGCGCGCATAAGCGCCGAGCGAGCTCAAACAACTTGTCCCAAAGACTGCGGGGTGCTGTATGCGCGCTACGATCTCGAACATTTAAAGCATCACTTTAAGCCCGAGGCTTTGGGTGGGCGCCCAGCCACCATGTGGCGCTATGCAGAAGTTCTGCCGCAAGCCGAACCTGTTTCATTAGGCGAGGGCTTCACTCCTATGCTGCCCAGCCGCGAATTTGCGAAGGTCTTTGTTAAAGACGAAGGGCTGAATCCTACGGGTTCGTTCAAAGCTCGCGGCCTTTCGGCGGCAGTCACCATGGCGAAACAGTACGGCCTAAGGAAATTGGCTATTCCATCCGCCGGAAACGCAGCCAGCGCCCTGGCTGCTTACGCAGCTAGAGCTGGGATCGAAGCACACATTTTCATGCCTAAAGATGTGCCCCAGGCGAACCGAGTGGAATGCGAAAGCTACGGCGCTCGGATCACGCTTGTGAACGGCTTGATCAGCGATTGCGCACGGATCGTCGCCGAGCGCAAAGAGCAGGAAGGCTGGTTTGATGTCTCCACGTTGAAGGAACCCTTCCGCGTTGAAGGGAAGAAGACCATGGGTTATGAGGTAGCCGAGCAGCTCGGCTGGCGGCTGCCGCAGGGAATCATCTACCCGACTGGCGGCGGCGTGGGATTACTTGGCATGTGGAAGGCGTTTGAAGAGATGCAAACGCTAGGTTGGATCGGTGCGGAACGTCCGAAGATGGTAGCTGTTCAATCAATAGGATGTGCTCCAATTGTTAAAGCATGGGACGAACACAAATCCAGCACCGAATTCTGGCCGAGCGCATCCACCATCGCTGCTGGTCTGCGCGTACCGAAAGCGTATGGCGACTACTTGATTCTCGATATCCTTAAGAAGAGCGGCGGGATTGCGCTTACAGTAACAGATGAAGAAATTATGGACGCGCTACGGGAGTGGGCTCGTGTTGAAGGAGTCTTTGCGGCTCCGGAAGGCGCCGCATCGCTGGCCGCTTACCGGAAACTGCGCGCCAACGGATTTCTTAGTGAAATAGATCAGGTAGTTCTGTTTAATACCGGCTCGGGTTTGAAGTACCTCGATGTAATCGATGGACAGAAGATGCATGCGCAGAAAGAGTGCGCGGCTGGGCCAGTGTCGCGGCAGATCGGCGGAATTATCGGGCCATACTGATCCACGGAACTGCTTCCCGCCAGGGCTGGACAGAAGTTAAAGCGCGGCATTTCTGCTCCCCGTGCTACATTTTGTTCATCGGGCCAGTTTTCGGCGGAGCCATGGAACAACACTTCATCCTGATCAATCTGCTGGTGAAGCTCGGCGTGGCCGCGGCTCTAGCCAGCGCAATGGTGCGCTCCGTCGAATTCAAATCACTTCTATTTCGCGAGGACCGCTCGTGGAAGCAACGCATTTACCTGGTCCTGTGGTTCGCTCTGGCGGAATGGATCGGGATACATCTGGCGCTGGGTGTCTGGATCCGTTTCGGCGCCGAGCGATCATTTGCGGGCGACTTATCATTTGAAACCATCGTGCTGATGGGCGTGATTGCGGGGCGCTTCCCTGGCATTTTGTGCGGAGCTCTGCTGGCAGGACCGGCGGTCTGGCAAGGGCAATGGGCAACCCTGCCGCTGAACGTACTCACCGGATTCGTGGCCGGGCAGTTGCGAACCATGGTCCCGAGTGACGAAATCTGGTCGTTTTCGCCGTTTAATTACTTCAGTCTCTATCGCTGGATCCGCCGCCATTTTCCTAAGCCACATATTTTCGATTGGCAGATTCTTTTTCTATTGACCATCCTGGTGTTGCGTTTCATTCATTCGGAATTTTCCCGGTTCTTCCCGCACGCTACCTATGGTCTGGAAAGCTCGAATCTCTGGGTGGAAATCCTGATCTACGCCACCTCGGTTCTGGTCATCGTGATTGAGCTGAAAATCTGGAACAGCGTCCGCATCCAGATCAAATTAGAAGAGCAGGAACGCCTGCTGCTGCACGCCCGCATGGAAGCGCTGCAGAACCAGATCAATCCCCACTTTCTCTTTAACACCCTTAACTCCGTGTCATCGCTAGTACGCTTTGCTCCCGACACTGCGCGCGAACTTATCCTTAAGCTCGCCAGCATTCTGCGGCGTCTGCTGAACAGCAGCGATGCTTTCGTTCCTCTCCGCGAAGAGCTGGAGTTCATCGATAACTACCTCGACATCGAAGTCGTTCGCTTCGGCCGCGACAAGCTGCGTGTCATCAAGGAACTCGATACTTCCTCCCTCGACACCATGGTTCCCAGCATGCTGCTCCAGCCCTTGGTGGAAAACTCCATCAAACACGGTTTGTCATCGAAGATAGATGGGGGAAGCATCTACTTGCGCAGCCGCCTCACCAATTCTCATCTCATCATCGAAATCGAAGATGACGGCGTGGGTATGGGCGCCGCAAATCTTCTGGAACAGCCCAGCGGCCTGGGCGGAACCGGCATCGGCATCGCCAATGTCGCCGAACGGCTCAAGGTGCTCTATGGACAGACAGCGCGGATGACTATTGATAGCCACGAAGGCAAGGGAACATTGGTGCGTCTTCGTGTGCCGGTATTACAAACGGATGATGCCATCCCCGCCGCTCTCTATGAAGAGCGCTCCAGCACACGCCGGTAAAACTCTTCGTATTGCGGAATGATTTTGCTGGAGCAGAATCGAGACTGGGCCACCGCCCTCGAAGCCTTCGCCATTTCCTGCAGGCGCTTCTCATCACCCAATAATTCAACTGCGTAGCGGGCCATGGTGGCCACATCGCCTACATCGGCAAGATAGCCACTCTTGCCGTGCTCGATCACTTCCGGAACACCGCCGACGCGCGTAGCGATCGGCACTACCTCACAGGCCATCGCCTCGAGTGCGGCGAGCCCAAATGATTCCAGTTCACTCGGCATCAGCATGATATCGGCAAGAGCGAGCTTCTCGCGAATCTCTTCCTGCTTGCCCAAGAAGAGCACGTCCTGATGCAGTCCTTTCTGCACCGCCAGCCATTCCGCGCGTGAGCGATCGGGGCCATCGCCGATCAGCAGCAGCTTGGAAGGAAATTGCTTTCGTACCAAGTCAAAGATCTCAATTGTGTCGGTAACCCGCTTCACCGGCCGGAAGTTCGATAAGTGCACCAGAATCCGCTCGCCATTTGGAGCGTACTCATGACGAAGCTGCGAACTCTTCTCGCCCCGGCAGTACACATCGCAATTCACAAAGTTGTAGATCACCTGGATATTATTTCTGACGTCCAGCTCACGCATGGTTCGTTCTTTCAGATACTGTGAGACAGCCGTGACTCCATCGCTCTGTTCAATGGAAAAGCGCGTGATGGGAAGATAGGAACGGTCAAGCCCGACAAGTGTGATATCGGTGCCGTGCAACGTGGTAACAAACGGGAGCCTCCGCCCGCGGGGTTTCGCGGCAAGCATTTGGCGCGCAAGAAGGGCGCTCACTGAATGGGGGATCGCATAGTGCACGTGCAGAAGGTCGAGATCGTAAAGCTCCGAGACCTCCGCCATGCGCGTCGCCAGGGCTAGGTCATAGGGCGGATAATCGAAAAGCGGATACCGCGAAACTTCAACCTCGTGGTAATGAATGTTGGGGTGGGGCGCGGTCAAGCGGATCGGCTGGGCATAGGAAATGAAATGAACTTCGTGGCTGCGCTCGGCTAATTCCAGCCCCAGTTCGGTTGCAACCACCCCACTGCCGCCATAAGTCGGATAGCAGGTGATGCCGATCTTCATGCTCGCCCCTCGCACCTATCGCTCCATATTCGATGGCGAGCGATAATGTCGGATTCAGATTTTGCCGCGAAGAGGATGACGTTTGGACACTTGGGGTAATCGCCTGTATGCGTCAGCAATAGCCGGATGTGTCCCTTCAACTCATTCCAGCGAACGTAGAAACTAACGTATCGTATAGCGTCTACTGGGGGAGCGCTGGCATGGAACATGCAGTTTTGGGAGCAGGAGCCATCGGAGGTCTGGTCGGCACCGCGGTGGCATCGCTTGGCGAAGGCGTCACCGTACTAGTTCGACCAGAGAGGCTGCCGGGTTATCCCGCAAACTTGTCCGTGGAACGTCCGTCAGGCGCCATCACGGCGCTGGCGAAAGTCGCAGCCACTCTCCCAAATCCGGTTGACGTGCTGTGGATCGCAACCAAAACCTATCAACTAAGAACGGCGCTGCAAGCCGTGCAGTCATTGCCACGCTGCATAGTTCCGTTGCTGAACGGAGTGGATCACGTCGAGGTCCTACGCGCACATTTTGGCCGTGATCGCGTGCTGCCGGCGACGATCGCGGTTGAAGCCGAGAGGATTGCCCCCGGACGGTTCGTGCAGCGCTCCCCGTTCGTGAATCTCAACCTTCCCGCCAGTGGAGAGCAAGTCCTGGGAGCAATCGTCGCACGATTGCGTGATCTCGAATTCACGTGCAGGTTCATCCAGAACGAGCAGACTTTGCTGTGGAGCAAGCTCTGCTTCCTAGGACCCTTCGCGCTGGTAACGTCGGCATCAGGTATGAACAAAGGGGAGATTTACGCGGACGCGGAGTGGAAACGCAAATTGATGTCCGCTATGGCTGAGGCCTGTGCCGTCGCGAAAGCAAGCGGCGCAGAAGTTGACGCGGCCCAGGTCCAGGCGATCTTCGATGGCTTGCCCTCGGGCATACGCAGCTCCATGCAGAAAGACCTTGCCTCCAGTCGGCGGCTCGAGTTGGATGCCATTGGCGGCCCGATTGCGCGCGGTGGCGAACGTTACGGCATCGACGTCTCCACTACGGCGGCCCTGATTGCTGTGATTCGCGCGAAAGCTACTGAATAGACGAATGTAAGCGCGAGCTTTCTCGCCCACGGCAGAGGCCTCAGTTCGTGTAATCGCCTGGTTACGACACTTATCCTGTCGGCCTCGGGCAAGCTGGCGCCTGGGCGCGGGAAGCTTGTAACTTTCTGGAACCTAACTGCGGCATCTTGCGTATCATTTCCCAAGCTGGGGGTGACGTATGCTCCAAA
>Ga0209158_1002665_pt1 | contig 10785 bp, 11 predicted proteins | sample GraSoiAngelo_140_FD_185897 | JGI IMG/M metagenome (GOLD analysis project Ga0209158, IMG submission 185897) | Grasslands soil microbial communities from the Angelo Coastal Reserve, California, USA - 14_0929_12_30cm (SPAdes) (version 2) | ecosystem: Environmental > Terrestrial > Soil > Grasslands ...
GATTGCGTAGGGCGGCGACCGCCTTCCGAAGGGGCGGAGTACCGTGTCGAACAACACGTCGCTAAGTTAGGGGGCCGCCACCGTAGCTCAGTGGTAGAGCTCTCGATTCGTAATCGAGCGGTCGTCGGTTCAAATCCGACCGGTGGCTCTTTGACGCCGCGTTGACCCCCCACCTACCTTCCGCCATGCCGCCTTCCGGATCTCTGGCGGCGAGCACGCGGTCCCCGGCTTTTCCTGCCCGCTCAAAGCGGTCCTGTAGCCGCCGCGAGGAACTGCTCGATCCGCGGCCACTGGGCCCGCCCGTCTGCATAGCCCAGCTCGATCAGCGCGGTCGTGTAGGCCGGATCGAATAACAGGTAGCTCAGGAAGTCCACTGCGGTGGCCCCCTGGCCGCCCATCCCGCGCACCGCCCAGCGCACCGCGGCCGGCAGCTTGGCCCCACAGGTCGCGGCCAGCGCGCCGAGGCTGCGCGAAGGGCGGAGCATCAAGAGGCGGATCGGTCGCAGTCCGTCGGGCGCTGCGCCGGCAGGCACCCGCGCCAGCGTTTGGTTGATGCGATCGATCCGCTCGGCGTCTGCCTCGAGGGCGTCAAGGAAGATCGCGTGTAGCAGCAGCCCCATCACTTCCGCGAGGGTGGGATAGTCCCCCGGCGCGGAGGCCGGCGAGGCCGCCCGCTCGGGCTCGCTGCGCTGGGTGACCGCGAGGATGGCTTGAGCGCCGAGATGGATCGCCGGCGCGAGCGGGGCCGTCTGCCGCACGCTGCCGTCGCCGTAGAATGACTCCCCGAGGCGGACCGCGGGAAAGAGTATCGGCAGGGCGGCGGACGCGAGCACGTGGTCCAGCGTGAGCCGCGCCCGCACGGCGGAGCGCATAGCGCGCCGCCACATCGGCGTGTCGGGCGTGCCGTGCACGAACGTCACCGTCTCACCCGAGGCATACGAAGTCGTGCTCAAGGCCACGGCGCGCAGGCGGCCGGCGGCGATCTTGGCGTCGATCCCCGTGAAGTCGAGGCGCGCTGCCAGAGATTCGCGCAGGGGGCTCATGTCCAGCAGGCCGCGCACGACCGCGGCTCCCCCCCGCGTCCCCAGCAGCGTTCCGGCCACGCTGCGCAGCAGCGCTCGCACCAGCCGCCAGGGCTCGATGCGGTAGACGCGATCGACCACCAGGTGGCTCCAGTGGTCCCGCAGGGCTGCAACTGCGCCGGAGAGCGACTCCGCGTGGGCCGCGAGGTACACGGCATTGATCGCGCCCGCGGACACGCCGGTCACGATCGGAAACTCGAGGGCGGGCGCCCGCTCGGCGATCGCCGACAGGACGCCCACCTCGTACGCGGCCCTGGCGCCGCCGCCCGCGAGGACCAGCGCGAGACTACGCCTACGAGCCTCCATCGCGCCGCCGCGCGGTGACAGCGACGTGCTGAATCCGAATCGCTTCCATGATCCGATCGACTAGCGCTTGGGCCGTCTCCCGCGTACGGGGCAGGGTGACGAACTCCGCGTAGTCCACCGGCGGGCCAATGGACACCGAGATCCGGTGGAAGATGCGCGGGACGTAGCACCCGATGGGCAGCACCTCGCGCATCCCCTCCACCGCGACGGGGATCACCCGTGGCCGAGTCGCCAGTACGAGTAGCCCCGGTCCCGGGCGGCCCGGTCCCACGGAGCCATCTCGCGACCGCGTGCCCTCCGGAAACAGGGTCATCGTGCCCTGGGGCAGCACCTGCATCATCCGGTGCAGGGCATGCAGGTCACGCCGCCCTTGCCGCACCCAAATGCACTTCCAATTATCCGCCAGCCACGCCAGAATCGGGTTCTTGTAGAAGTTCTCGGCGGCCGCGGGGTTCCAGGGAATGAGGTGCGGCTTGAGCCACGACGCCGGATAAAACGCCACCAGGCCCACGAGGAAGCTGTCGAGCATCGACTGGTGATTCGCGAGGAGCAGCGTGTTTCTCGCATCTCCGACGTTGCGCCGGCCGCTGACCGTGGTCCGGTTCAAGACGAAGAAGAACACCCAGAACACGGTCACCGTCAGGTTCGTCACGAGATAGGACGTCAGTGGCCAGAGGACTTGGAACAGCCTGCCACGGCGTGGTGCTGGAGACGTGGTCATGGTTCGCTGAACCTCACGCGATTGACAGCCGGCCGGAAGGGGGCTAGCCTACCCGCATGGCACACGCGTCCTATTACCGATTTTTCTGGTTCGGTCCCGAGGGGGCCGGTGGGCGCGTGTGCGCAGGTGACGGGATAACTCAGTAGCCTGCAGAGCGACACGAGCCTACGCGGCCCCGGTTCACGGGGCCGCTTCTTTTTTCCCGTGCCACGGAGCGTTGCATGATCATCGTCCTGCGACCCAATGCGAGCGAGCACGACCTGGAGCAGATCGTCGCCCAGGTCACGGCGCTCGGCCTGACACCGCATGTCTCGCGTGGGGTCAGCCGCACCATCATCGGCTGCATCGGCGATGAAGACCGGTTGCGCGAGGTGCCGGTGCTGGCGTTCCCCGCCGTGGAGACGATCCTGCCGGTCGAGAAGCCCTACAAGCTCGCGGCTCGGGAGTTCGTGGCGCGCGACACGGAGGTGATGCTGGGCGGCGCGGCGGTGGGCGACGGCGCGGTGCACGCCATCGCCGGCCCCTGCTCGGTCGAGGGGTGGGACATGCTGCTCGAGACCGCGGAGGCGGTGAAGGCGGCGGGCGCCGTGGCATTGCGGGGCGGCGCCTTCAAGGCGCGCACGTCGCCGTACGCGTTTCGCGGCCTCGGGGCCGAGGCGCTCGACCTGCTGGCGGCGGCGCGGGAGACCACCGGCCTTCCCGTCGTGACCGAGGTGCTCGACACCCGCCACGTGGCCCTGGTGGCGGACAAGGCCGACTGCCTCCAGGTGGGGGCGCGCAACATGCAGAACTTCGCGCTGCTCACGGAAGTGGGCGAGAGCGGCAAGCCGGTGCTCCTGAAGCGGGGCATGTCGGCCACGCTCGAGGACCTGCTGCTCGCCGCCGAATACGTGCTGGCCCGCGGCAACACCCAGGTGATGCTGTGCGAGCGCGGCATCCGCACGTTCGAGCGGGCGCTGCGCAACACGCTCGACATCGGCGCCGTGCCGTACCTGAAACGCGAGACGCACCTGCCAGTGCTGGTGGATCCGAGCCATGCCGCGGGGCGGCGCGATCTCGTACCGGCGCTCGCGCTCGCGGCCGTCGCTGCCGGCGCCGACGGGCTGCTGATCGAGGTCCACCCCGACCCCGATCACGCTCGGTCCGACGGTGACCAGTCGCTGTCGTTGGATGGGTTTCGGGGACTGATGGATCGCATTCGGGACGTTGCAGCTGCTGTAGGAAGGCGTGTCTCAGAGCCGTTGTCGACGGTTCTCCGAGACGCCTCTCCGTGACGTTCTTTCCGTGACGTAGTTAAGCCGTCAACGTGAGTTTATGCCCCTTCGCCTTTAGAGAGGCAGCCAGGCCCGCTTTTTCGACCGACTTCATGTAGGCCTCGTCGGGGCTGACTTCCTTTTTCTCGACCAGTTCGAGCAAGGCGTCGTTCAGCGTGAGCATGCCGAGTTGCTTCGAGGTCTGGATGATCGAGGGGATCTGGAACGTCTTCCCCTCGCGGATCAGGTTTGAGATGGCAGGCGTCGTGAGCAGGATCTCGCGCGCGGCCACCCGCCCGCCGCCCAGCTTCTTGCATAGCGTTTGCGCGATCACGCCTTTGAGCGACTCCGACAGCATCACCCGGATCTGCGATTGCCGGTCGGCGGGGAACTGGTCGATGATGCGATCCACGGTGGACGCGGCCGTCGTGGTGTGGAGCGTACCGAACACGAGGTGCCCCGTCTCCGCCGTCTCGATCGCGATCGCGATAGTTTCGAGGTCCCGCATCTCGCCCACCAGCACGATGTCCGGGTCTTCACGCAGCGCCGACCGGAGCGCCCGCTTGAAGCTGTCGGTGTGCACGCCGACCTGGCGCTGCGTGATGACGCATTTCTTGTTCTCGTGCACGAACTCGATCGGGTCTTCGATCGTGATGATGTGATCGGTGCGCGTGCGGTTGATCAGGTCGACGAGCGAGCACAGCGTGGTGGACTTGCCCGATCCGGTCGGTCCAGTGACCAGCACGAGGCCCTTGGTCAGGTAGCAGAGCTGCTGGACTTCCTTGGAGATGCTCAGCTGCTCGACCGTCACCACCTGCGCCGGGATCACGCGGAATACGGCTATCGGGCCCTTGCGGTCGCGCGCCGCATTCACCCGGAAGCGCGCCAGACCGCGGATCTCGTAGGCGAAATCCGAATCGCCGGTCTCTTTCCACTCGGCGCGATTGCGCTCCGGCATGACCGACAGGAGCATGAGCTCGAGCTGCTCCGACGACAGCGGCGGCGTACTCTGGCGCTTCATCTCGCCGTGTGTGCGGAACACCGGCGGCTCTCCCACGCGCAGGTGCAGGTCGGACGACGCGGAATGGACCAGGGCCTTGAGCAGCTCGCCCAGCGCGCGCTCGGCTCCCTGGTACTGGGAGGCGGCGAAATCCATGGGCAGGCCGGCAGGCGGTGACGCGGCGGCTGGTGGCGTTGGCGCCGGGCCTCCCCGAGCCGCGGCCGCAGGGGCTCCCGCGACGGCGGGTGCCCGCTGGGCTGCCGGAGCGGGAGCCCCTGCGGCCGCGGCAGCGGGCGCCCCTGCGGCGGCATCGGTGCTCGCGTTCCCGCTCGGCGCCACAACCGCGGTCAGGCGACCCATCTCGGGCACGATCCGCACCCGCACCATGCCGCGGTCCGCGATGTACTCGAACTCCGTCTCCGCCATCTTGTCGATGTGGTCCGCCGCCTCGGAGGGGGCCACCTCGACCAGGAGCGCGTAGATGTGCTGGTCGGTGAGCGGCTGCCGGCTCACCTTCCGCGGCTTGCCGTCCTTGACCATGGTGACGGGCTCGTCCGGGAGCAGATAGAGCTGATCCCCGCGCTCGCGGAGCAGGACGTCGACGAACGGATCGATGCGGGCGGCCATGTCAGGTCGATCTCAACTCAGGGGGCGCGCGAACAGGACATACGCGCGGTTCACGTAATGAGTCGCGGCGTGACTCCACACCGCGAAGAAGGCTTCCTCGGACGCGTTCAAGTAATCGAGCAGCCGTGCGTGCTGCTCCGGCAGCTCCACGCTCGCCCAGCCACCCAGCGTGGCGCCGCCCGCCAGCACCACCTCCAGGCCCAGCATCCGGGCCGCCGAGAGACGCGCCGGGTCGGCGATGGGCGCCTGGCGGTCGACCGTCAGGGACACCGTCTGCACCTTCGATACCAGCAGGATCTCGTCGTCCTCGGCGGGCCGGAACGCGAAGAAGCCCTCGGGGCGATTCAGCAGCTCGAGCACGGTTTCCGGCCCGTCGTGGTGCGCCACGCGCTCCATCACGTAGATCTGCCCGGGGCGCGAGACGCCCTGCGTGAGGAGCAGGCGGGTGGGGACGGGGGTGCGGGGTAACGACAAATCCGACACAGCAACATCATAAGGGCGTCGCGGGAAAACGTCTAGGAAGAACCGCGACGCTTTTTCCTCGACGTTCTTCGGTCATGTCACCGGGACTGACACTGCACCGAGGTCGGCGCCGTTCGCCCACACCCGATCTGCTCGTCCATCCCGCTGGCGACGGGCCCGCACGCGGTGGTCTGGGCTCCCTCCCGCGCGGCCTGCTCGGTGGCGCCGGCCGCCGTGGCGCAGGTCGTCCGGCCGCGGAACTCCACGCACACGCGGCACCGCACCTTGGCGCGGGCTGTGGTCATCACAAAAAACAGCGCCGCCACGGCGAGCACGGCGGCCAGGGCGTAGAGCGTCGAGCGCCTCATGTCCCACAACGTAGGGGGCCGGGCAGCGTGTCGCTACCCGGCCCCCTTGTGAAATGAAACGCCCGGCGCCCTTGCGCTAGCGTCCCGCCGCGGCCTTCGTGCGCCCGGGCTCGTGGAACTGCTGCTGCTCCGTCGAGCCCTCCATCGCCGTGACCGACGACGTTCCGCCGGTCGCGATCTGGGTGATCTCGTCGAAGTACCCCACGCCCACGAACTCTTGGTGCCGCACCGCCGCGTAGCCGTCCTTCTCGGAGGCGAACTCGCGGTCCTGGAGGTCGGCGTAGGCCGCCATCCCCCGCGCCTTGTAGTCCCGCGCCAGGGTGAACATGCTGTGGTTCAACGCGTGGAACGCGGACAGGGTGACAAACTGGAACTTGTAGTCCAGGGCGCCGAGCTCCCGCTGGAACGCGGCGATCTGGGCGTCGCTCAGGTGCTTGCGCCAGTTGAAAGACGGCGAGCAGTTGTACGCCAGCAGCTTGCGCGGATACTTCGCGTGGATCGCCTGGGCGAACGTCGTCGCCTCCGCGAGGTCCGGTTTCGACGTCTCGAACCACAGCAGGTCGGCATAGGGCGCGTAGGCGAGGGCTCGGGCGATGGCGGCGTCGACGCCGTCGCGCACCCGGAAGAACCCTTCGGCGGTCCGCTCCCCGGTCAGGAAGCGGCGATCGTACTCGTCCGAGTCGCTCGTGAGCAGGGTGGCGCTGTTCGCGTCGGTGCGGGCGATCAGGATCGTGTCCACACCGCACACGTCCGTCGCGAGGCGCGCCGCGACCAGCTTGGTGATGAACTCACTCGTGGGAACGAGCACCTTCCCGCCCAGATGGCCGCACTTCTTGACCGACGCGAGCTGATCTTCGAAGTGCACGCCCGCCGCTCCGGCGTCGATCATGTTTTTCATGACCTCGAAGGCGTGCAGCGGCCCGCCGAACCCCGCTTCGGCGTCGGCCACGAGCGGGGCGAACCAGTAGGTCGAGTGGTCGTCCTTGAGGTGAGCGATCTGGTCGGCCCGCTTGAGGGCGTTGTTGATGCGTCGCAGCAGGGCAGGAACGGAGTCGGACGGGTAAAGGCTCTGGTCGGGGTACATCTCGAGCGCGTGATTGGCATCCGCGGCCACCTGCCAGCCGCTTACGTAGATCGCTTTCAGCCCGGCCTGGACCTGCTGGATCGCCTGGTTGCCGGTGATGGCCGACAGCACGGCGACGTAATCCTCGTCCCGCAACAGCTCCCACAGCCGCGCCGCGCCGTAGCGCGCCAGCGAGTATTCGAAGTCTATCGAGCCGCGCAGCCGGTACACGTCGCCGGCCTTGTACGGTCGCGTGATGCCGTTCCAACGCGCGTCGTTCGCCCAGGCGCGCTCCAATGCCGAGATCACCGCGTGCTTGTCCATGGCCGCCCCGTCCAGTCGGTATCAGTCCAGATAGTCGTACGCCACCGTCGTCAGGAACTCCGCAAACTCCGCGCCAGTGGTCAGATCGGCCAGAATCCGCGCCGCGAGCGAAAACTGATCGGCGCCGGGGGCCTCCGCACCTACCCTTTCGGGTAGGGAGGCCATCACTTCGGAGAGCGTCTGTTGTATCACGGCGGCATTCACGTAACGCCCGTCCTGCAATCGCGCCCCGTGGCGCTGCCACTGCCACACCTGCGCCCGGGAGATCTCCGCGGTGGCGGCGTCCTCCATCAGGTCGTTGATGGGCACGCACCCGAGGCCGCCCAGCCACGCCGCGAGATAGCGGACCGCCACATCCAGATTGGTGCGCAATCCCTCGAACGTGATCGCGCCCGACGGCGTAGCCAGCAGGTCCTGGGCGGTGGTGCGCACGTCGTCGCGCCGACGCTCGATCTGGTTCGGCCCCGGCATGTGGGCGTCGAATATCTCGCGCGCCACGGGGACCAGCCCGGGATGTGCGACCCAGGTACCGTCGTGCCCCTGCCGCACCTCGCGCAGCTTGTCCTGGCGCACCTTCTCGAGTGCCTGCGCGTTGAGGTCCGGGTCGCGCTTGATGGGAATCTGCGCGGCCATGCCTCCGAGGGCGTGAATCCCGCGGCGGTGACAGGTGCGGATCACCAGCTCGGCGTAGCTCTTGAGGAAGGGCTGCTCCATCGTGACGCGCGCGCGATCGGGGAGCACGCGCTCGGGATAGCGGCGCAGCTTCTTGATGTAGCTGAAGATGTAGTCCCAGCGCCCGCAGTTGAGCCCGGCGGAGTGATCGCGCAGCTCCCAGAGAATTTCGTCCGTCTCGAACGCCGCGAGGATCGTCTCGATCAGCACGGTCGCGCGGATCGTGCCGCGGGGAATGCGGAGCGCGTCCTGCGCGAAGATGAAGACGTCGTTCCAGAGCCGCGCCTCCAGGTGACTCTCCATCTTCGGCAGGTAGAAATAGGGACCGCTGCCTTTGGCGATCAGCGCCGCCGCATTGTGATAGAACGCCAGCCCGAAATCGAAGAGCGATGCCGAGATCGGGGCGCCGTCCAGGTGTACGTGTTTTTCGACCAAGTGCCACCCGCGGGGCCGCACGAACAGCGTCGCCGTCTTGGCGGCCAGCGCGTAGCGCTTCCCCTCGGGACTCGCGTAGGAGATCGTGCCGGCGACGGCATCCTTCAGGTTGCGTTGGCCGACGACATTGCTCTCCCAGGTCGGAGCGTTCGCGTCCTCGAAATCGGCCATGAAGACGTTCGCACCCGAATTGAGCGCATTGATCATCATCTTGCGGTCCACCGGGCCCGTGATCTCCACCCGCCGGTCGCGCAGATCGGCCGGAATGGGCGCGACGGTCCACGCGTCCTCGCGCAGCTTTCTGGTCTCGGGCAGGAAGTCGGGCAGGCGACCCGCGTCGAGCTCCGCCTGCCGCTGGCGGCGGCGCTCGAGCAGCTCACGGCGCCGCGGCTCGAAGCGGTGCGCCAGGCCCGCGAGAAAGTCGAGCGCGCCGGCGCCGAGCACTTCGTCGCAGCCGGGGGGCGGGGGCTTGAGCAGACGAATGGTCGAGCCGAGCGCTGGCATGTCGGGACTCCGAGGGGCTAACCTAACACTAACCGGCTGGCGTAGCTTAGACGACCGACATGCCCACGCGCCTCATGATCGCCGGTCTCTGCCTACTCGTGCTGGGCGTGGCGTTGTGCCGCGCGGGGCTCGCGGCCCTGCGCACCCGACGGTGGGCCGGCGGCGCGCTGCGCGGGCTCGCGGGGCTCCTGTTCCTGGCGCTGGCGGGCCTCGCGGCGGCAATCGTCGTCGGCCTGCGGACGTACCAGGCCCTGACGCTCGAGGTCCTGGCGGCGACCGTCACGACCCAGCCCCTGGGACCGCAGCGTTTCCGCGCGATGATTCTCCTCCCCGACAAACGCCTGGCCATGTACGACCTGGCGGGGGATGCCCTGTACATGGACGCGCACATTCTCAAGTGGCACCCCTGGGTGAATCTGCTGGGGCTCCATACATCCTATGAGCTGGACCGGGTGGCCGGCCGCTACAACGAGGTGTCCGACGAGCGCGCCAAGCCGCGCACCGCGTACGAGCTGGCGCGGCCCGCGGGCATCGATCTTTTCTCGATCGCGCGACGCCACCTGCTCGGGCCCCTGGTAGACGCGGAGTACGGCTCGGCAGCGTTCGTCGCGGGCACGAGACCCGCGCGCTACGAAGTGCGCGTCTCGACCACCGGATTGCTGATGCGGCCCGTCCTTCCCTAGGCGCCCCCGGCGGGGCTCTCAACCAACCACGGCCCGGTGGCATCTTAGCAGCGTGCCGGCCCCCGGCCCCCGGCCCCCCGGCCCTGGCGACCCGATGCAGGCGGACCCGAGCGATCTCATCCAGCGTGCGCAGCAGGGCGACCAGGCCGCGTTCGAGGCGCTGTACCGGGCGCACGTGGGTCGGGTGTACGCGCTCTGCCTCCGCCTCACGGCCGATGCCGTGCGCGCCGAGGAGCTCACGCAGGACGCGTTCGTGCGGGCGTGGGAGCGGCTCGCGAGCTTCAGGGGCGAGAGCGCGTTTTCGTCCTGGCTGTACCGGCTCACGGTGAACGTGGTGTTCTTGAGCCAGCGGGCGGGGCGGCGGCGCGCGCTGCGGCTGTTCACCACCGACGACCCGGCGGCGCTGGAGCGACCGGCGGACGGATCGGGCACGGCGGGAGTGCAGCTGGACCTGGAGCGGGCCATCGCAGCGCTCCCCCCGGGCGCACGGGAGGTGTTCGTGTTGCACGACGTGGAAGGCTATCGGCACCATGAGATCGCCGGTCTCACGGGGATCGCGGTGGGGACTTCGAAAGCACAGCTGTTCCGGGCGCGGCGACTGCTGCGGGAGGCGTTGAGCAGATGATGTGCAGCGAGAGGGAAGCGCAGCTGAACGAGTACGTGGACGGCACGCTCGCGGCCGAAGCGCGGGCGCTCGTCGAGACGCACCTGGCGGGGTGCGTGGGCTGCCGCGAGGCGGTGGCGGAGCTGCGTGCGTTGGTGGACGGAGCGCGGGGATTGCCGCGGGCGATCGAGCCCGCGTCCGAATTGTGGACCGGCATCGCTGGACGTATCGGGAAAGGGGAAAGGGGAAAGGGGAAACGGTGGTGGAGGGGCGCACTCGCTGCCGCGGCCGCGCTCATCATCGGCTTCGCCGTCTACCGTCTTCTACCGTCTTCTGCCGTCTTCTACGGTCCGGAGGTGGACGGGTGGGCGGCCGCACAAATCGACTACGCGCGTGCGACGGACGAGCTCGCCGGAGCCCTCGCCCTCGAACGCGACCGGCTCGAGCCCGCCACGGTCGCGCTGCTGGAGCGCAATCTGGGCGTGATCGACGCGGCGCTACGCGAATCGCGCGACGCGTTGGCCCGTGATCCTGGCAACGTCGAGCTGCGGGCGCTGTTTGCGGCGGCGGCTCGGCAAAAAGTCGAGCTGCTCCGCTGGGCGACGCGGGCGGCGACGTGACCCGACACAGCCCTTGGCTCGTGCTGGTGCTCGCGCTCGGCGCCCGGAGCGGCACCGCCCA
>Ga0209158_1002667_pt1 | contig 10782 bp, 6 predicted proteins | sample GraSoiAngelo_140_FD_185897 | JGI IMG/M metagenome (GOLD analysis project Ga0209158, IMG submission 185897) | Grasslands soil microbial communities from the Angelo Coastal Reserve, California, USA - 14_0929_12_30cm (SPAdes) (version 2) | ecosystem: Environmental > Terrestrial > Soil > Grasslands ...
GCGCCTATGGCAAGGGCAACGCGTGGGGTGGCCGCGCGGCGCTCGGGGTGGGCACCGTGACGCTGACGGCGGGCGTCGCCACGTACAAGCCCGAGGGCTCGAGCGACGCCACGACCACGGTCGGCGGGCAGGCTGCGTTCCGCGTGATCGGCGGCAGTCTGTTGCCGTTCGCCGTCAACCTGCAGGCCGGAGCCGGCACCTCCACCAAGATCACCTCGAGCGGCTACCCCAAGCGCACCAGTGTCACCGGCGCGGTGGGGATGAGCGTGCTCCTTCCCACGCCGGGCGTCAGCATCGAGCCCTATTTCTCGCCGGGCGTCCGCTATGTCAGGGTGGAGGACGCGATCACGGGCGTGCCCACGTCGCACACCAAGTTCGGCTACGCCCTCGGCGCGAACCTGACCTTCGGAATGCTCGGCGTGCATCTGGCCTACGACTATCAGAAGCTGGACGTGGGCAGCACGGGCGTGTTCGGCGTGGGAGCCCATGTCGACATCCGGGCTCCCGGGGGCTTCTGAGCGATTCACAACCGCACGAGATTCGGTCTGCTCTCGTGCGCGGGTCACACGTCGCGCTCGCCCTCGCCGTGAGCGGCTGCGCCCTCACGTTCGACAGCACGCACCTCGGCGTGCCGGTGACGATGGCGGAGGCGGCTCAGGCGCCCGCGGCGGGCACGCCGTTCCACGTGACGAAGCACCCGGTCTATCTGTTTCTCGGGCTGGTCTCGGTGTCGCGGCCGAACCTGGAAGACGTACTCGCGGGGCAGGTGGGAACGGGGGCGTCCGTCGCGAGCCTCAAGATCAAAGTCCGCAGCCGCTGGAGCGACCTGCTCGTGACCGCGCTCACGCTGGGCCTCATCGTGCCCCGTTCGGTGACGTTCGAAGGCGTCGTCGTCGGCGGCCGGGCCGCCGACTCGCGCTAGCCCTCTACGGCTCGACGATGTCGATCGTCCGGCCGCTCGCGACGGGGCCGGCGACCGTCTGTCGCCGACCGGACGGCCAGCGCACCTCGATCGCAGCGGCGTGGTCCGCGTCGCCCAGCCCGAAGTAGAGCGGCAGCTCGCTCTGCGACAGGTAGCCCGACTTCCCGTCCATCGCTTTGAGGATCCGTCTTCCGTCGGGGAGGACGACCGTGACGTGAGCGCCGAGCCCCTCGCGGTTCGAGCGCGTCCCGCGCAGCCGGACCTCGAGAAAGTTGACGCGCCGCCGCCGCGCCAGGTCGCTCATGAGCACCTGCGGCGGCGCGTTGAACTCGTTGGTCACGATGTCGAGATCGCCGTCACCGTCGAGATCGAGGATCACCGCCGCCCGGGTGCCGAGCGACCCCATCACGCTCACGTGGCCCCCGGGTTCGTGGCGACACCCCAGCGCCGCTCCGCCCGGCTCGAAGCACGCGGCGCACATCACACTCCCCCGGTCCGCGCCGCCGCAATCCAGGGTGAACCACACCTGCTTGGTCGCGCCGTTGGGGCGGGGCTCGACCCCGACCAGAAACTCGGCGGGGAGGAAGTTCCGGCCCGCCTCGTTCAGGAGCACGGAGTTGATCCCGTAGCGGTGGGGGAAGTTCATCCCGGCGGCGATGAAGATGTCGTCCCAGCCGTCGGCGTTGAGGTCGTCCACGCTCGGTCCCCAGGGCCAGTACGTTTCCACCCCGACCGCGTCGGAGACCTCCTCGAAGCGGCCGCCTCCGCGGTTATGGAAGAGCGCGTTGCCGAAGATGAAGCGACTCTTGCCCGTCGGGAAGAAATCGGCCAAAGCGCGCGCCGAGTCGGCCTTGCGGCCCTCCGCCGCCCAGTCGCCAGGGGGAACGTTGACCCACATGTCCGAGTGCATGTCGGTGACGAGGAGATCGAAGCGCCCGTCGCCGTCGAAGTCGAACGCCTTCACCCCCATCGCGCCCCACGGGGTCTTCGGAAAGTAGCTGCGGGTCGCGTCGCGGAAGCGCTTCCCGCCCTGGTTGAGCCAGAGGTGATTCTCCCCCTGCATGTCGAGCACGTAGAGGTCGGGAAACCCGTCGTCGTTCACGTCGATGACCGTGGCGTCGCCGCTCCAGCTCAGGTCCAGGAGCCCGACCTCGCGGGTGACGTCCTTGAAGCGATCGCCGCCGAGGTTGTGGTAGAGGATGCTCGCCTCGGCGCGATCGGGATGGGTGTGGCCGTGGAAGGCGTCGCTCAGGCCCACGTAGTAGCCGCCCGGCCCCTGCTCGTCCGTGGTGTAGCGGCCCACGTTCGTCACGAACAGGTCGAGCAGGCCGTCGCCGTCATAGTCGAAGAAGACCGCGCCGGAGGAATGGCCGACGTAGCCGACGCCCGCCTGCGCCGTGATGTCGCGGAACTTGCCGCCGCCGAGGTTCTTGAAGAGCCGGTTGCCGTGGCGCACCGTCGTGACGAACAGGTCGGGCAGCCCGTCGTTGTCGATGTCGGCGAACGCGCACCCGGCCGCGATGGCGTCCGGCATGCGGAGCCCCGCCGCGTCGGTGATGTTCTCGAACCGGCCACCGCCCAGGTTGCGCCACAGCTCGTTCGTGCCGAGCTGAGTGACGAAGTAGAGGTCGGGCAGCCCATCGCCGTCCACGTCTGCCGCGCACAGCCCCGTGCCGTGGTCGTAGTGGACCTTCTTGTAGGCCTTGCCCGCGTCATCCACCACGCGGTTCACGAAGGTGATGCCGCTCGCGTCCCGCCGATCGCTGAACCGGAAGTCGTGGAACGCGCTCGAGTGCGCGGCCAGGGCGGCTTCCTGGCGGGCGCGCTCGAGCAGCCACGGCGGCGCCGCCGTGGCGGGGCGTTCGACACTCCGCGACCGGCACGCGAGCAGGAGGGGGAGGGGGAGGGGGAGCGCCGTGACGAGGAGCCGGGCGGCCCACCAGGGAAGGCGCGGCATGGGTGAAGGGGACACTAGCCCGTCACCAGCTCGAGCACCAGCGCCGTCGTCCGCTCGGCCGCCCCGCGGCCGGCCAACACCATCTTCTTCCCCGCTTTGCCTGCCTTGCCGCGCGCCGCGTCGTCGTGGTGCCACACCAGCCACTGCGCGTGCAGGGGGTGCCGGCCGTCCGCGGGCAGGGCGACGGCGCCGCGCCGCTCGATCAGCAGCGCCGCGTCCCGGCTCCCGTGCCAGTGCGGCCCGACGACCACGGGCACGCCGAAGACCGCGGGCTCGAGCACCGAGTGGAGCCCCGCGCGGTGGTAACCGCCGCCCACGAAGGCGACGTCGGCGAGCGCGTAGAGGTCCGCCAGGATACCGACGCGGTCCACCACGATGATCGGGGAGGGCGCCGCGTGCTCGAGCTGCGACAGCCGGACGGGACGCGGCAGGTTGAGGCGCCGGGCCACGAGGGCGATTCCCGCCAGGTGATCGGGGTGAGGCTCGTGGGGCGCGAGGATGAGGCGGGCGGAGGGCACCTGGGCCAGCAGATCCGCGAAGGCCGGGAGCACGACCGCCTCGTCGCCCGGCCACGTGGACCCGGCGACGATCGTGAACGCGTCCGCCCGCACGGCGCCGAGGCGGAGGAACGGCTCGCGCGTGCGATCGAAGCGCTCGGCGCGCTCGACCACGCTGTCGTAGCGCGTGTCGCCCGTCACCTGAATCGCCTCGGACCGGGCGCCCAGCGCCCGCAGCCGCCGGCCGTCCTCCTCGCTGATCGTGCCGATGCGGTCGAGCGCGCGGTAGGCGGCCTCGGCCCACTGGCGCGCCGGCCAGCGCAGCCGCGAGCTGTGCGGGGCGACCGTCGCCGCGATGAGCCCGAGCTTCACGCCGCGGCGCGCCGCGGCGAGCGTCAGCTCGGGCCACACGTCCAGCTTCGCGAACACCAGAGCGGAGGGCTGGAGGGCCGCGAGCACCGCGTCGATGTGGGCCGGTCGGTCGAACGGCAAGTAGTCGGTGACGTCCGCCGGCAGGGTGCGGGCCAGACGTTCCGCGGAGGGAGAGAAGAACGTGTAGGCGAGCTGCCACTGGGGTCGCTCGGCGCGCAGCGTTTCCAGCACCGGCTTCGCCTGCAAGCCCTCACCCACCGAGGGCGCGTGCACCCACACGAGAGGACGTTTGGGGTCGCGGTGGGCCCGCGCCCACGCGGCGAGACGCTCGGTCACGCCGCGTCGCGCTTCGAGCCCGCGCTTGATCTTCTTGTCGAAGCGGGCGGCGAACGGGAGGGCCCGCTCCGCGAGGGTGACGCTGAGCCGGTACGCGAGGGACGGGCGGGCCATCAGCGGGCCCGCGCCGTCTTGCTGCGGTAGATCGAGTCCAGCACCTGACGGAAGGCGTCGACGGGCGGGGCTCCCTCGAGCAGGCCTCCTTCGATGTAGAACGTGGGCGTGCTGTGCGCACCTGCGCGCACCGCGCGCGCGGCGTCCGCCCGGATCTCGGGCTCGGTGGCTCGCGACGTCACGCACTGCGCGAGCTGCGCGGGGTCCGCGCCGGCCGAGTCAGCGAGCGCGAGCAGGTAGGGGACGGGCTGCTCCGCGCCGGCCCACCCCTCCTGCCGCTGGAATAGCAGGTCGTGCACGGGCCAGAATTTGTTCTGGCGCGCGGCGCACATCGCCACCGCCGCCGCAGCGACGGCGTGGCGGTGGATCGCGGTGAGCGGGAAGTTGACGTAGACGAAGCGGACTTTCCCGGTTGCCACGAACTCGCGGTCGAGCGTCGGGAAGACGGTGAGCGCGAACTGGCGGCAGTAGGGGCACTGGAAGTCCGACATCTCGTACACGACCACGGGCGCGTCGGCGCGGCCCAATGAGCGGGACGCCAGCGGATCGGTCTGATGGCCGCGCCACGCCGGCGGGGCCAGAAGCGCGAGGGCGAGCGCGAGACTTCTCAGGGGTAGGACTTCGTCCAGATCGCGATCACGCCGCACCCGGAGCTCGAGCCGCCGAACTCGCCGGGGATCTCCGAGCCGCCGCGGTAGATCTCGACGCCCTGGATGTCGTGCGGCGGCGTGTTGCGCGCGAAGTACGGCGTCGATTCCCGCCCGTCCAGAAAGTACTGCGGATAGCATCCCGGCGGCGCCCGCACCATCTTCGCGAAGCAGTCGTTCGTGATGCAGACCTGCTGCACGCCGCGCACCGTGACGAGGATGTCGATCAGATTGGTCGGGCTGGCGCGCTCGATCTGCTCCTTGGTAATGAAGTAACCCATTCCGGACTGGCGGCGCCGCTCGAAGTCGGCGAAGCGCCGTGCCGCCTTCCTCGCCTCCACAGTGACTTCCGGCAGCTCGTAGGCCAGGAGATCGAGGTCGAACCGGTGGTCGATCACTTGGCCGGGCCTGAGGGTGAGGCGCCAGTTGCCGGTCGCGTACCCGACGGCCCGCGCCTCGAGCATCACGGGCCCCGGCGGCAGCCCTGTGAGGGCGAAGCGACCCATGGAGTCGGTCGTCGCGGCCATGCGCGTGCCCATCATCTGCACGGTGGCTCCCTTGATGGGCGCCCGGGTCTCGCTCGCGACGATCTGCCCTGTGATCGCCGTCGAATCGCCGAGCGTGGAGCTGTCCTGGGCGGCACGCACCGGAGGGACCCCCCAGAGCCTGATATAGAAGAAGGAAAGGGCGACGCACAGACGGTGAGCCATCATGGGACCGAGCCTCGCGGTCTCCGCTAATGTATCGCGGGGGCGAAGACGCGGAAAGGCCCGCAACACCGACGCTTTTCGCCCCTCGGGGGGGTCGGTCCGGGGGGGGCATTGCGGGATTGCGGACTTCCCGGATACGGTGCAGTATATCCGACGCTGTTACCGCTCGGCCCCTGTCCGAGCCGTCCGGAGTTGAAGCGCAACTTCCATCCGCAGGGGGCGTCCATGATGAAGCGTGCCACGTTCAGCGCACCGCTCTGCGCCGCGACGCTGTTCGCGCTCGTCGCCGTGAGTTTCGGCGAAGCGCTGGCGCAGTCGGCGGTCATCACAGGCAAGGTCACCGGGAGGCAAGGGGAAGCGCTGGGCGGCGCGATCGTCGTGATCGACGAGTTCAGCGCCGCCGTCGCCACCACGACCGCCGGGTCCTATACACTCACCGTCGCGCCGGAACGCACCAAAGGCCAGACCGTCACGTTGCGCGCGCGCTACATCGGGTATTCGCCGAGCGTCAAGCAGATCACGCTGACGCCCGGCACCCAGACCCAGGACTTCGACCTCAAGTTCGACCCGATGACGCTCGACGCCGTCGTGGTGACGGGTGTCGCCGAGGCGACGGAGGCGAAGAAGCTCACCTTCGCGGTGGGCCACGTGGACGCCGCGACGCTGCAGCAGGTGCCGGGCGTCTCGGCCCTGGGCGCGCTCGAGGGCAAGGTGGCGGGGGCGCGGCTGCTCCAGAGCAGCGGTATGCCCGGCGGCGAGCCGACGATCCGGCTGCGCTCGGCGACCTCGCTCACGTCGCCCTCTTCCTGCGGCCAGGCGTTGTGCGCTTCAACCGCCACGCCGGGTCCGCTGATCATCGTGGACGGAACGATCGTGCGGCACGGGCTCTCCGACATCAACTCCGAGGACATCGAGCGGGTCGAGGTGGTGAAGGGCGCGGCGGCGTCGTCGTTGTACGGCTCGGACGCCGCGAACGGAGTGGTGCAGGTCTTCACCAAGCGCGGCGAGCGCATCCCGGACGGCAAGCTCTCCGTGACCGTGCGCAACGAGTATGGCCAGTCGTTCCGTCCCCATTCGATCCCGCAGGCGCTGGCGCATCCCTACCGGATTGACACGCTCGGGACCTACATCGACGCGAACGGTAATACGGTCAACAACGGGGATTTCATCAACAGCGCCGGGAATCTGCGTGGAATCAGACAGACGGGCAGCGTGAAGCCCGATGCGATCGCGGACCGCCCGTACTCCCTGTACGGCCGGCCGGTGTACGATGAGCAGTCGCTGCTCCTCACGCACGGCCCGTCCTACACCAACTACGTCTCGATCGGGCAGCGGCGCGGCAACACGAACTTCAACGTGTCGTTCCAGAACTTCAAGCAGGACGGCGTCATGATCCTGTTGAAGGGCTACAACCGGCAGAACTTCCGGGTGAACGTGGATCAGGCATTGACGCCCCGGTTCGACCTGTCGGTGGGCGGCTTCTTCGGCAAGTCGAACAACAATCAGGTCACGGAGGGCCCCGGCTCGCCGTTCTTCACGGTGACGTTCCTCGAGCCCTACGTCAACATGTTCGCCCCGAACCCGGACGGGACGCCGTACGCCGCGAAGATCCCACACGGCCAGCCGAACTCTGCGAACCCGCTGTACACGCTGGCGAACGAGCACATCAACACCGATCGTTCGCGCGTCAACGGGTACGCCAAAGCGACCTACCGCATCTTCGACTGGCTGTCGCTCGAGGGCAACTACAACTACGACCAGGAGTCGGGCAACTACACGGACGAGACTCCCAAGGGCTTCCTGAACTCGGCCGGCTCCCCGACGAGCGGCTCGCTCGTGAAGTTCGACAGTAGCGGGCGGACGTTCAACACGGGCGCCACGCTCACGAGCGTGCGCAACTTCCGGCTCGGCTCGGCGAACGTGCGCAACACCACCAAGGCCGCGTACGTGTACGAAGACCAGACGCGCAGCATATTCAATCTCACGGGCTACGCGTTCACCGTGATAGCGACGCCCGAGTTCAACGCGGTCGATCCGACTCAGCTTCTGCCTGGCTCCCAGGACATTACGATCCGCAACAAGAACTACTACGTCGTGTCCACCTTCGATATCAACGACCGCTACCTGCTCGACGGCCTGGTGCGGTGGGACGGCTCGTCGCTGTTCGGCCCCGAAAGCCGCTGGCAGACGTACTTCCGGGCCTCCGGCGCATATCGCCTCTCGCAGGACTTCCATATGAAGGGGATCGACGAGCTGAAGCTGCGCGCGTCCTACGGGACCGCCGGCCTGCGCCCCACCTTCGACGCGCAGTACGAGACGTTTTCCGTCGTGGGCGGCGCGCCGGTGAAACTGACGCTCGGCAACAAGGCGCTCAAGCCGGCCCGCTCGGGGGAGTTGGAGCTGGGTGGCAACGTCGACTTCCTCGGCCGCTTCTCGCTCGAGTACTCCTATTCGCGGAAGGAGACGAAGGACCAGATCCTGCTGGTGCCGGTCCCGGCGGCGACCGGGTACCTGAACCGGTGGGAGAATGCCGCGACGCTGCTCGGACACACGCATGAGCTGGCGCTCGGCGCGATCATCGTGGACCGGCCGGAGTTCTCCTGGCGTCTCAACATCGCGGGCGACCGCACGCGCCAGAAGATCACCGCGCTCAACACGGCGCCGTACTACACCGGGCCGAGCTACCAGGGCAGTGAGGACGTCACCCAGAGCTTCTACATCGCGCCGGGCGAGACGTTCGGCGTCATCTACGGCACGAAAATCGTCCGCACCCTCGCCGAGCTGTACGATGACCCGGCCAAGAGGGCGGTGTCGGGCCCGGGCCAGGCGTGGAGCCCCGACAGCGTGATCATCAACGAGGACGGGTACGTGGTGCGCCTGAGCAAGTACCACACCAAGGGCGAGGTGCCGCTCGCCTACGTGGGTCCTCGGGGGCAGACGGCCGTCAAGATCGCCGACGTGAACCCGGACTTCAACCTCAGCTTCACGACGAACCTGCGCTACAAGAACTTCTCCGCCTATGCGCTGGTGGATTGGGTGCAGGGCGGGAAGATCTACAACGGCACCCGGCAGTGGCCGTTCTTCGAGCTGCGCGACCGCATCTACGACCAGACGAGCAAGCCGTCGGTGAATTGCGCTGGCAGTCCGGACCCTACGCACTGCCCGTACAGCACCGGGAAGAAGCCTATCGGCTATTACCAATCGCTGTACAACGGCATCAACCCGATCGACTTCTTCGTCGAGAACGGGACGTACGTGAAGATCAAGGAGATCAACGTCAGCTACAACATCGGCCGCAGCCTCCTGGAGAAGATCGGTATCGGCGGGATAAGCGGCATCAAAGTTGGAGTGATCGGGCGCAACCTGTTCACCTTCACGCAGTATTCGGGCTACGACCCCGAGGTGGCCGGCTTGTCGGGCGACCCCTACTCGTTCCGGTTTGACGGGTTCTCGTATCCGAACTTCCGGACCTTGACCGGCGTGGTGGAGATCAGCTTCTGATCCCGCGGACCGACCTTCTGAGGAGTTTACGACTTATGAGCCTGACTAAGCGTATCCCGGAGGTCCTGGGCCTGGTGGCTGCCCTGGTCCTTGCGAGTGGGTGCGAAACCCTGAACGTGAAGAACCCGAACGCGCCGGACGCCCCCCGCATCCAGGCGGACCCGACGACGTGGCAGGCGGTCGCCATCGGGGCGATGCGGACCTGGTATAACACGACGCAGGGCGGAACCGGGCCTGACGCCGATCCACAACCCTTGCTCGCCGTCATGGCGAAGAGCCACGTCGCGGCGTGGAACAACTTCAACATCCGGTTCTATACCGGGTGTACCGATTATGCGTTTCCTGGTTACCCCAATGGTTCGTGCAACGGCTCATCGCAAGGGACGCCGTACCCGCGGGTCGCGTGGCAGAACGACCCCGCGTCGCGGCAACGGACCCAGATCGAGCCCTTCTGGTACGGCTACAACTCGGCTCTGTCCTCGGCCAACGATGTCCTCCGGGCCATTCGGCTGCGCGGCGTGGTCATCACGGACGCCGCCACGACCAAAGTTGTGGAGACGATGGCGGTGCTGGTCCAGGGGCTGGCACTGTCCGGCCTGTCGATGAACTACGACCAGGCCTTCATCGTGGACGAAAACACCCCGCTCGATGCGTCGGGGGCGCCAATCGTCGCGCTGAGGCCCCGGAAGGAGGTGCGGGACTCGGCGGTCGCGAAGCTCGACCAAGCGATCGCACTGGCCGTAGCGAACACCTTCACGGCTCCAGTGGGCTTCTTCGATGGGATCAGCTACGACCATGTGAAGATTGCGCAGATCGCGCGCACCATGGCGGCGCGGACGCTGGCGTACTACCCGCGCGACGCGGCGGAGAACGCCGATATCGGGTCGGGTGGGCAGGTCGACTGGACCAGGGTCGCGACCTACGCCTCCAACGGCATCAGCGCCGCGACCGTGCCGTTCGACTGGAACTTCCATGTGGACGCCTGCGTCAATTGGTGCGACTTCCTGAAGGTCTGGACCAACGACGCGAGCACGATGCGGGTCCACACCCGCGTCGCGCACCTGTTGGATCCGGCGACCCAGCCGGACCCCTGGGATCTCCCTACCAACTCCGCACCCAATTCGCCGGACCATCGCCTGGGCGACGGAACCTTTAGGGGTCCGCCGGCTTACGCATGCCTCATACTGTGTGCGAACCCCGACCTGACCGGCAATGGCGGATACGACTTCATCTGGAGCTACACCCAGGAGATTCAGAACCCGGCGCGCGGGTACTGGCACCAGAGCGCGATCGGACAGGTCCGCTATGACAGCCTTGCCGGGTGCGGCGACAATCCACAAGGCTCGTCGTCGCCGGGGGACGTGGACACCCCGATCGTGCTCGCGGCCGAGAACGACCTGATCTGGGCGGAAGCGCTGCTTCGCAAGCCAGCGCCCGATGCCGCGACGGCGGCGAACCTCATCAACTTTACGCGCCATGGCCCGGATCGACTCGGCCGTCCCCGAGGCAACCTGCCGCTTGCCACCGGAACGCTCGCAGAGGTGCAGTACGAGCAGGATGTCGAGCTGATCGGCTCGAACAATGCGCCGTATTACAACCAGCGGCGAATCGACAACCTCGAGCCGGGCACGCCGCACGAGATGCCGGTGCCGGCGAAGGAGCTGGGCGTGCTCCAGCTGCCGCTCTACACGTGGGGCGGCGTGGGCGGTACGGCCAACAGCAACCC
>Ga0209158_1002670_pt1 | contig 10772 bp, 6 predicted proteins | sample GraSoiAngelo_140_FD_185897 | JGI IMG/M metagenome (GOLD analysis project Ga0209158, IMG submission 185897) | Grasslands soil microbial communities from the Angelo Coastal Reserve, California, USA - 14_0929_12_30cm (SPAdes) (version 2) | ecosystem: Environmental > Terrestrial > Soil > Grasslands ...
GCAAGTCGCTCGCGGAGCACAACGTGGTGCTGGGGATCACCTACTACGGGCTGTTCCGCGCCAGCCTCCGGATCTTCGGCGTCATCGGCGTCGTCATGCTCGTCACCATGATCCGCCCCACCTGGGCGCGCGACGCCGTCCACTGGCTGGCCACGCGGCTCGAGCGCCGCAGCCACCGCGTGGCCGTGCGGATCGAGCAGCTCCGGGAGGGAATCGACCGTGCCCACGACTGCCTCGTGCTCTTCGGGAACCCCCGGGGCTGGCTGGCGCTCTTCTGGGCCGTGCTGCTGTCGGCGCCCTCGCATGCCAACAAGCTGCTCGCCGGCTATGTCGCCCTACGCGCGCTTGGGATCGTGCCGAATTTCGTCGACATTCTGCTGCTCCAGACCTTCATCACGTTCCTGCTCTACTTCGCCCCGACTCCCGGGTCATCGGGGCTTGCGGAGCTGCTCTCCGCGGCTGTGATGAAGATCTACGTGCAGGCCCCCGCGCTCCCCACGTACATCCTCATCTGGCGGTTCATCAACAGTTACGCCACCGTGATCGTCGGCTCGCTCGTCTTCTGGCAGTGGCTGCGACGGGGGCTCATCGGGCGCGGAGAAGCGGTGCTGACGGACGAACCGGCCTGACGGGGCGTAACCCGTGTTTCCTTGCGCGGTTACGCGGTCGGCCGTAACTTCCGGCTCGGTTTCGCGGCGAAAGGCTGGCAGCGATGGCGCTGTTGGAGCTCGGTCAGAAGCAGTTCCCCATCCCGGTGGGCGAAGTGGTGCTGGGGAGCGACGCCGGCTGCGCCATCTCCCTCACAGGCGCGGGCGTGCTGCCCCGACACGCCCTGCTCTTGGGCCAAGCGGACGGCCAGGTCGTGATCCGTAAGGCCGCCCCTGCGGCTGAGGTCATGATCAACGGCGTGCGGCTGGGGTCCGAGCCCACGCCGCTGCTGCACGGCGATAAGGTCGAGGTTGGTGACCACGAGCTCACGTTCGTGGACGAGCGTCGTAGCGGCAGCACGCAGTACGTGCAGGCGCTGCCGCAGGCCACGGGAGGGGCTGGAGGGGGGGGAGCGCGCGCGAAGCCGGGCGCCACGGGAACCACGGGCGGCCGGATCGTGAGCCTCACCGACGGGCGGGAGTACGTGATCGCGGGACCTTCGCTCGTGTTCGGCCGCGAGGCGGGGTGCGACGTGGTGGTTGCGGGCAAGAACGTGTCGCGGCGGCACGCCGAGATCGTGCAGACGCCGAGGGGATATCTGCTCGTCGATTCGAGCACCAACGGCACGTTCGTGAGCGAGACGCGCGTGGAAGGCCAGCGCATCCTGCAGCGGGCCGACGTGATCCGGATCGGGGACGAGCAGTTCCGTTTCTATGTCGACGTGGCGCCTGCCCCCGCGGCCCCCCCGGCCCCCCCGGCCCCCGCAGCCCCCCCGGTCGTCCCACCCCCCGCGGGCCCTCCACCGGGGCCGGCCGGTAGCGCGCAGGCCGCGCCCCAGGCTCCGCCAGGGGCGAGCGCGCGGCTCAGGGACACGATGCACGGGTTCGAGCCGGCGCCGCGGCCGTCGCAGGCGGGCTCGCTCGCGAACTTCCTCGTGAAGAGCGGCACCCTGAAAGGCCAGCGGCTCCAAGTCCGGACGCCCGTGGCGAACGTGGGGCGCGCCGACTACAACGATCTCGTCATTGCCGACGGCTCAGTCTCCACCTCGCACGCGAAGCTGCAGCGCCGCGAGGGCGTCTGGGTGCTCGTGGACCTCGACTCCACGAACGGCACGTTCGTGGACGGCGAGCGGGTGCACGGTGAGAGCCCGCTCGCGCCCGGTGCCGCGGTGCGCTTCGGCGACGTGCAGCTCGTGTTCGAGCCGACCGACGACGCCCTGGGAGTTGCGAAGGGCGGCGGCACGCAGGTGCTCAGGACGCCCCACTCCGCGCCGCCCGCTGCCAAACCGGCCCCGTCCAAACCCCCGCCCGCGGCGAAGGCTGCCCCCGCGGCGGCCCCGGCGCGGCCCGGGGGGAAGCCGGGAGGCAAGCGGCCGCAAACCGCGCCGCCGCCTGAGAAAAAGGGTAAGGGGTGTGGGGCGGGGGCGGTGATATTGCTGTTGGGAGGGGCGGGGGTGGCGGGGGTGGCGGGGCTCCTCATCCATTGGCTCGTAGCGTAACGATCAGCGTGCACATAACCTGCGCCGGCCGTAGCGATGTCGGGGTCATCCGCTCCGGGAACGAGGATAACTACCTCATGGTCCCCGACCGCGGGATCTTCATCGTCGCGGATGGGATGGGCGGGCACGCGGCGGGCGAAGTGGCGAGCGAGATGGCGGTGCGCTACATCGCGCGCGAGCTCGGGTCGTTGCGCGGACTCGGCGACGACCAGGTGGCCGAGCGGATGCGCGCGTCGATCCGGGCCGCCAACGGCGCCATCTTCCAGCGCACCCTCACCGAGCACGACAAGCGCGGCATGGGCACCACCGTGACGGCGCTGGGGCTCTACGAGACGCACTTCCTGATCGGACAGGTGGGCGATAGCCGGGCCTATCTGCTGCGAGAGGGGAAGCTCATCCAGCTCACGAAAGACCACTCCTACGTGCAGGAGCAGGTGGACGCCGGCTACCTCACGCCGGAGCAGGCGCGGACTCACCCTTACAGCAACGTGATCACGCGCTGCGTTGGGGCGAACAACGACGTGATGCCCGACGTGTACCTCGGGACCGTAAAGCCGCGGGACCTATACCTGCTGGCGTCGGACGGCCTGACCGGGATGTTGGAGGACCCTGAGCTGGGGGAGCTGCTGGCCCGCGACCGCATGCCGCAGGAGCACGTGGACGTGCTCATCGGCGAGGCGAACCGGCATGGCGGCCTCGACAACATCACGGCCATCGTGGTGCGGATCGATTCGGTCGACATCCCGCTCGGTGACACCCAGCAGATCACGCAGCCGGGGGCGCGGCGGTAGTAGTCGGACTGCTGCTTCAACTCCCGGTTCCATCACATAGCCGCGAACGTGCGTCTCATGCGGCGCGAGTAAACTCGCGGCTCGGCCGCGGCCCATAAACGGGCGTGTGCGCCATGCCGCTTCAGCAGCCGGGGCCGAGCCGCGGCTTGAGCCGCGCCCTACCCTAGGAGGCTGTGGTTTCCCTCTACCCGCCTCGCCACTTCCTCCCGGGGCAGCATCACGAGCTCGACGATCCGTTTGGGCTCGAGCGCGACGCTCTCCAGCACGAACACGCGCAGCCTCCGCGCCGCGCGGTACAGCTCGGCCGCCACGCGCGGCAGGCCGGTGAGGCGCTCGACCGTGCCGTTCCGTTTCACGAGGGGGATATCGACGTCGAGCATCCCGTCCTTCGCGGGGAAGTCGAGGAATAGCCCGCCCGGGTGCGCGCCCAGCTCGGCCGCGAGCCGGTCCTCGACCCGCGCCACCAGGTCGGGGTCCGTGGCGGGCCAGGACGGGGTGGTGGCGGGGAGCTCGGTTGCCGGCAGGTCCAGGGCGCGCTTGGCCAGCTGCCGCTCCCGCAGGCGCCGCGCGAGCCCCATGACGTCCGCCTGCAGGAGCTCGTGGATCAGGGCGTCGTCGGTCGCGAGGGCGATCTCGTCGGCTCGGAGCCGGCCGCCCGCGATCGCCTGCCGCACCAGCCGCTTGAACATCGCCGTGGCGCTGCGCACCGCGTGGTGCCAGTAGACGGTGCGGTACATCTGATACTTGGCGAACAGCAGTGATTCCAGCGGCGCGAGCCCCTTCTCCGTGAGCCCGAGCGTCGCGGCGCCGGCCGCGCCGCCCGCGCCGGGCGCCAGGGTGAGCGAGGTGAGCAGCCGGTCCACATCGATCACGCCGTAGGGGACGCCGCACATCCACGCGTCGCGCGACAGGTAGTCGAGCTTGTCCACGTCGAGCGACCCCGACACCAGCCCCGCGAGCGGCGCACGGCTCCGGCCCTGGATCAGCGCCAGCAGCGTCTCGCACCGGGCTCCGATTTGTGCCAGCCGCGTAGCGAGGTCGCCGCCGGCGAGGTGGCGTTCGGCCAGGGCCTCGTGGTGCGGCAGCCCGGCCTCCTCGAGCGCATGCGAGAAGGGGTAGTGCCCGATGTCGTGGAGCAACGCCGCCAGGCGGATGGCGAGGGCGTCGCCCGCGTCGAGCCGGGCGCCGGTCGTCTCCTCGAGCTGAGCGAGCGCGCGCCGGGCCAGGTAGTAGGCGCCGAGCGCGTGCTCGAAGCGGCTGTGGGTCGCGCCGGGGTAGACGAGAAACGCGTGCCCCAGCTGGCGTACGTAGCGGAGGCGCTGCACCGCGGGCGTGTCCACCACGGCGAGCGCCTCGGGGTCCAGCCGGATGTTGTTCCAGAGCGGGTCGCGGACGACCTCGAACTGGGACGGTCTCACGCCCGCGGTCCGGCGTCCCGCACCGCGTGATGTACCTGGTCTTGGAACTGCTCGAAGTTCTCCCGGAACATGCGCGCCAGGCGCGTGGCCTGGGCATCGTAAGCGGCGGCATCGTGCCACGTGCTGCGGGGCAGCAGCATCTCCTCCGGCACGCCGGGCACCTGCAGCGGCACCTCGAGCCCGAACACCGGGTCGGGCGTGGTGGCGATGCGGTCGAGCTTCCCGGCGAGCGCCGCACGCACCATCGCACGCGTGTGGGAGAGCCGCATGCGCTGGCCCGCTCCGTACGGCCCGCCCGTCCACCCCGTGTTCACGAGCCAGCATTGCACGCCATGCCGCGCGATTCTCTCGCCCAGCAGGGACGCGTACACGTTCGCGTTGAGCGGGAGAAAGGGGGCCCCGAAGCAGGTGGAGAACGTCGCCTTGGGCTCGGTCACGCCGCGCTCCGTCCCAGCCACCTTCGCCGTGTAGCCCGACAGGAAGTGGTACATGGCCTGCGCGGGCGACAGCCGCGCGATCGGGGGCATGATGCCGTAGGCGTCGCACGTGAGGAACACGATGTGCGCCGGGTGGCCCGCCACGCCGCCCGGGACGTGGTTCCGGATGAAGTGGATCGGGTAGCACGCCCGCGTATTTTCCGTGATCTCCGCGGACTCGAGGTCGATCGCCCGGGTCGCCGGGTCCACGACGACGTTCTCGAGCACCGTGCCGAACATCCGCGTCGTCGCGTAGATCTCGGGCTCCCCCTCGCGCGACAGCCGGATCACCTTGGCGTAGCAGCCGCCCTCGAAGTTGAACACCCCGCTGTCGGACCACCCGTGCTCGTCGTCCCCGATGAGGGCGCGCTCCGGGTCGGCGGAGAGCGTGGTCTTGCCGGTGCCCGACAGCCCGAAGAACAGCGCGACGTCACCCGCCTCGCCTACGTTGGCGGAGCAGTGCATCGGCAGCACGCCGCGCCGCGGGAGCAGGTAGTTGAGGATCGTGAACACCGACTTCTTCAACTCCCCCGCGTACCGGGTGCCGCCGATCAGGATCGTTCGCTTCCCGAAGTTGATCACGATGAAGGTGCCCGAGCGCGTGCCGTGCACCGCGGGGTCGGCTTGCAGCTCGGGGCCGTGCAGCACCAGCCAGGACGGGAGGAAGGAGGCGAGGTCTGACGGGGTGGGGCGCAGGAACATGTTGGAGACGAACAGCGTGTGCCAGGCGTTGGGGGTCACGAATCGGATGGCGACGCGGTGGTTCGGGTCCGCCCCCGCGAACAGGTCGCGCACGAACAGCTCCTGGTCGTTCAGATGGCGGGCGACGTCCGCGCGCAGGCGGTCGAACTGCGCCTCCTCGAAGGGCTGGTTCACCCGCCCCCACCAGATGTCGCCGTGCGACGATGACTCGCGCACGACGAACTTGTCGTTCGGGCTGCGCCCGGTATGCGGGGCGGTGACCGCGCAGAACGCCCCGCCCTCCGTGATCACGCCTTCGCCGCGCCGCACCGCGTGCTCGTAGAGCGCTGCGGGGTGGAGGTTCCAGTGAACAGCCAGCCGGGGCGCGAGCCCGGCGGCCTCGAGCGCGGCGCCGGGCCCCCGCGGCGGCTCGGCCGGGTGACGGGATTGGGAGGGCGGGACGTGAATGGCCATGGCGCTCGCGCGGTTCGGCGGGGCTCAGGCCCGGGGGCGGGGCCCGTGCTCCTGCGCGTCCACCGCCGCGATCACGGCCATGTTGACGATGTCGTTCACCTCGGCGCCTCGCTGCAAGATGTGGACCGGCTGCGCCATTCCCACGAGGATCGGGCCGATCGCGTCGGCGCCCCCGATCCGGTTCAGCAGCTTGTAGGCGATGTTCGCGGCGTCGAGATCCGGGAAGATCAGCACGTTCGCCGGGCTGCGGAGCTTCGCGAACGGGTAGGTCTTGGTCAGGATCCGCTCCACGACAGCGGTGTCGGCCTGCATCTCGCCGTCCACCTGCAGCGCGGGCTCCCGCTCGTGCAGCAGGGCGACGGCGCGCCGCACCTTGTCGACGCTGGGATGCTTCACCGAGCCGAAGTTCGAGAAGGAGAGCATCGCGACCCGCGGCTCGATCCCGAGCCGCCACACGAAGCTGGCCGTCGCCGAGGCGATCTCCGCCAGCGTCTCCGCGTCCGGATCGATGTTGACCGTGCAGTCGGCGAAGAAGTACGTCTGCTGTGGAAACACGAGCATGTAGATGCCGCTCACGTGGCGCCGGCCCGGCTCGGCGCCGATCACTTCGAGCGCGGGCCGGATCGCGTCGTGGTAGTACATGTCGACCCCCGCCACCACCGCGTCGGCCTGCCCCGCGCGCAGCATCATGAGGGCGTGGTGCATCGGGTCGAGCACCCGCACGCGGGCCTCGCGCAGCGTGATCCCCCGGCGCCGGCGCAGCTCCCACAGCGCCTGGGCGAACGTCTCCTGGTGCACGCTGGCCCGTGGGTTCGCGAGCGCGATGTCCTCGAGCGTCACGCCCGCGTCGTCCGCCTGGCGCCGGATCAGGTCCGGATCGCCGAGCAGGATCGGCTCGCCGATCCCGTCGTCCGCGAGCACGCGGGCGGCGCGCAGGATGCGGGCGTCCTCCCCTTCCGGGAAGACGATCCGCTGTGCCTGCTGCTGGGCCCGCGTCGAGAGCCCCCGCATCACCTCTCGGGTCTTCCCCAGGCGCGCGTCGAGCTGCGCGCGGTACTCCTCGACGTCGATCACTCGGCCCGCCACGCCCGAGCCGATCGCCGCCCACGCCACGGCCGGCGCCACCCACAGCAGCACGCGGGGGTCGAACGGCTTGGGGATGAGGTAGTCGGGGCCGAAGCGCAGCCGCTCGAGGCCGTAGGCGCGCATCACCGATTCCGGGACTTCCTCCCGCGCGAGCGACGCCAGCGCGCGGGTGGCCGCCATCTCCATCTCCTCGTTGATCTTGTGCGCCCGCACGTCGAGCGCGCCCCGGAAGATGAACGGGAACCCCAGCACGTTGTTCACCTGGTTGGGAAAGTCCGAGCGCCCCGTGGCGATGAGCGCGTCCGGCCGCGCGGCGCGCGCCTCGTCCGGCATGATCTCGGGCGTGGGGTTCGCGAGCGCCAACACGATCGGCCGCTTGGCCATCGCCTTGAGCATATCGCCGGAAACGATTCCGGCGACCGACAGGCCCACGAACACGTCCGCGTCCCGCAGCGCCTCGGCCAGCGTCCGGGCCTTCGTGCGCTGCGCGAACCGGCTCTTGTACTGATCGAGATCAGCCCGCTCGCTTTGGATCACGCCCTGCTGGTCGCACATGAAGATCTGGTCGCGCTTCACACCGAGCCGGACGTAATGCTCCGCCGTGGCGATGGCCGCGGCCCCGGCACCCGCGAACACGACCTTGATCTGCCCGATGTCCTTCTTCAGGAGCTCGAGGGCGTTGAGCAGTGCGGCCCCGGAGATGATCGCCGTGCCGTGCTGGTCGTCGTGGAACACCGGGATGGAGAGGGTGGCGCGCAGCGTTTCTTCGATGTAGAAGCAGTCGGGGGAGCGGATGTCCTCCAGGTTGATGCCGCCCACGGTCGGCTCGAGCAACTGGCAGAAGCGGATCACGTCATCCGGCCGCTCCGAGCCGACCTCCAGGTCGAACACGTCGATATCGGCGAACGCCTTGAACAGGATCCCCTTGCCCTCCATCACCGGCTTCGCGGCGAGCGGGCCGATGTTGCCGAGGCCGAGCACCGCGGTCCCGTTCGTGACCACCGCCACGAGATTGCCTTTGGCGGTGTAGCTGTAGACCTCATCGGGGCGCTCGGCGATCTCGCGGCAGGGCTCCGCCACCCCGGGCGTATAGGCGAGCGACAGGTCGCGCTGGTTCTTGAAGGGCTTGGTGGGCGAGACCTGGATCTTCCCAGGACGACCCTGCGCGTGGTAGTCGAGGGCATCCTGGCGACGGCTCGACATCGAGGACACAAGTCCTTTTTTGTGAAGGAGTTATGCTATCGGCCGGCGCCGGGACTGTCAAGTCTCGCTCATTGGGTCCGCACAATGTAGAGCCGGGCACCCGGGAAGGTGACCAGGCCCCCAGCCGTCGAGACGAGCCGAAACACCGCTGCGGGGGTGGTAGGGGTGCCCAAGAGCCGGAAGTAGTTGCCGGAGCCGGGGTAGGCGGCGGCGGTCACATCGGCGCCGCTCCCCAACGCCCTGACCTGTAAGGGATAGGCCCCGCTGAGGGCAGCCTCCACATCGCGGAAGTTCCAGCTCTGGAATGTGTAGCGGGCGGCGAGGCCGGAGATGCCCAACCCGTCCGCGTACATCGCCACCATCCAGCCCGCCATCAGCGAGTCGAACGGAGCTCCGGCCCGGGCGGTGAGGTTCCCGAGTCCCGAGTCCGGTCCCGACACGAGGCGCCGGGTGAAGCCTGGAAGGTCGCCGCCGGCGTACTGGTCGGCGGCGTAGTGGAGCAGCGCCCAGGCCGCCCCGCCGTCGCTCAGGTTGCGGTCCGTGTTCGCGATGGACGAGCCCGTGTCGGGGCGTTGCAGCCACGACCGGAGATTCAGCAGCTTGTCCCGGTAGAAGGCCTGGTAATCGGTCGCGTTGGCGGAGACGTCGCTGTAGGTGAGCTTCTGAAACGGGCCGAAGCCGTCCTCAGCGCGGCCGACGTACTCCTCCGCGAAGTGGGCCAGTGCCTCGTCCAGCCAGATCGACTCGAAACGGGCGCCACTCTGGAGGCGGATCCCCAGGTTGATGAGGTGCTCGACCTCGTGCGCGATGGTGCTGCGGGTGGCCTGGCGTACGAACTGTGTCGCGCGCGGATCGCTGAAGACGCCGGAGGGATCGGGAGCGATGAGATAGACGATCTCCCCGACGTTGCTCTCCGGGCATGCCAACTGCGAAAACAGGTCGCCACCGAAGAAGAACCCCCCGACGAACGTCCCCGACCCACGGGGGGCCAGTGCGTTCACCCGCGGGGTGTAGAGGAGGTAGACCGCGCCGTTCCCGTCCAGGTCGGTCGGGGCTCCGAAATACGTGTTGTCGGTCGGGAACGAGTAGGTCTCGAACTCGCTGCCGATCGCGTTGAAGTCCGCGAGCGTGAACCCGCCGGCCGGCGCCGCGCTGTCTTGCACGACGATGGCGTGGGCGGTCACCGCCTGAACGATCGCCTTGATCGGGAAGTACGACGTGCACGCGTTGCTCGCGTTGGCGTCTGGCACCCGCAGGTGCAGGGTGTCGCCCACGTTGGGCGGCGCCGCGGCGACGCTCGCCGACAAGGCGTGACCGGGGAGCTGTAGCAGGCGCCGCTCCATCGTCCGCAAGCGGAGATCGACTCCGCCGTCGTCCGGGGGTTGGAACAACGACGCGGCGACCGCCGGGGCGGGCGCGGCGGCCGTGGCCACCGAAAATGAGCTCATGATGCGGTAGCTCGCCGCTTGATTGGCGCCCGAGGAGGCATTCGCCGCGACAAAGACGTACTCGCTGGGGCTCGCGCTCGCCCCAATGGACATGCAGGCCAGCGCCCGCGGGTCGGCCAGCGCCTGCACCCCGCCCACGTTGAGCGCGAGCGTGGGCGGGGTCGTACCCGGGATACAGGCGGCGGTGGAAGGACCCGTCGCGTCATGGCAGGCGCCGAGCACGAGCGCGGCGCCGATGGTGAGTCGCTTCACGGAATTCCTCCTGTGTCACATCCCCACGTTGAGCCGCACCTGCACGCTGCGAGGCCGCCCCACCGACGCGCCGCTGAAGAACGCGCCTTTGAGCAGATAATGGTTGTCGAGCACGTTCTCCACGTACACCTGGGGCCGCACCACCACGCCACCTAAGGCCATCGTGTAGCCGGCGCTCGCATTGAGCACGAAGCTGGGATCGACCTTGATGGACTTGTTGAAGTCGAACAGCCCTGTGCCATAGGTGGAGTCGGGATCGTTGCCGTTGGTGAGGCCGCTCCCGTAAACGCCCGTCGCGGAGAGGTAGAGGCCACGGCTCGAGTAGACCACGCTCGCGAGCCCCGAGATCCGCTGGTCGTGATCGAGATCGAACGACCCGGAGGGCGGTTGGTCCGGGAAGAAGCCGCCGGTGATCTGGCCGAACCCGTACGCGTGGTTCAGGGCGAGGTTCACGTAGCCGGACACCGGTCCGCGGGGGCGGATCTCGGCGACGGCCTCGATCCCGGTGATCCGCACCTGCTCGATGTTCACCGACGTGACGATGGCCGAGCCCGGCACCGTGTTGTCGTCGATCCCGGGGGAGCTGTGCTTGTGGTAGACCGAGAGCTTGGTGACCACGCCGAAGGGGAAGCGATGCACGTATCCCGCCTCGAAGAAGTGGTCGCGCTCGGGCAGTGTGGGCGCCGCGGCGACGCCGCCCTGGGCCGCGCTCGTGATGGCGCGTAGGTCCTCGACGTTGGTCGGGATGAACAGCCGCCCGTAGTACACCCAGAACGTGTTCGCCGGATCGGGAAAGA
>Ga0209158_1002672_pt1 | contig 10762 bp, 9 predicted proteins | sample GraSoiAngelo_140_FD_185897 | JGI IMG/M metagenome (GOLD analysis project Ga0209158, IMG submission 185897) | Grasslands soil microbial communities from the Angelo Coastal Reserve, California, USA - 14_0929_12_30cm (SPAdes) (version 2) | ecosystem: Environmental > Terrestrial > Soil > Grasslands ...
GCATATTGCTGTCGCGCTCGTCCCGTCACGGCGCCTCCCTTCCGGTACCGGTCTCGGTCACATCGGTTTTGAGGCACCGGCATCAGGTTCGGTAACACTTCTTTTGAGGCAGATGGGCCCCTTGACAACCCCCGCCCAGGAGGGCAAAGTCTGGGCCCCGCAGGCGGCTTCCTCACCAGGGAGGCCGACACTAGGCGCGGGGGCGATAACCGAGGGGTACGCGGCCATGAGATCTTGGCGTGATCGCGTCGCGGCAGCCAGGCTGCCCACCGGGGGGGTATTCGTGCGAGGCTTCACCAAGCTCGACCGCCTCCATGCCGGTGATTGGAATACGTGTGCGGTCGGAGAGCAGATCCGGCTGGGACGGGTCGACAGGGCGGTGCTGCGAGACGTCCGGATGTGCCACCTCGGCATGAAGTTTCACGAGGCCGTCTGGATGTCTCGGTTCCTCGGACGGTTTTGGATCCGGCGTGCCGCGGCGATCCTCGAGAAGATCGAGAACCGCGCGCTGGACCTCGACTGGCAGCGAGCCCGGCGCTCGCCGGCTCCCAAGGAAGGGGCTGCTGCCGAGTCTCGGGACCGCGTCTTCCACTTGTGCGCCATCGCGAGGACCGTCGACGATCGCTCACGCGAAGCCCCAGGCCCGGCGCCGAGCTTTCGATGAAGTATGCGGCGTTCTGCGGTCCACATCGAAGGGACGGCGATCAGGGGGATCCACGGGCAGGCTCAGGTGGATGAGGTCGTCGATCCGGGGCAGCCCCGTCGGACGCGCGGGCGCCATGTTCGCCTTGGCCGCGGACTCGGCCGCGGACTCGGCCAGAGGACCGAACGCGCGGTCGAGGGTTCGCGTCGACAGAGGAGACTACGACCTCGTCGCTCGGCGGCGCTGGGGCTGGTGATCTGACATGCAGCGATCTCGCCGGCGGTATCCACGTGCTGAGGCGGCCTTCCCGGTGCGGGTCGTCGGGCCATCTGGAAAGGTCTGGATCGGCGAGGGGCATGACCTGAGCCCGTTCGGGGCGAAGATTCGCAACGGCCACGTCAGGCTCCACACCCTGGTGCGGCTGGAGGTCGACCTCCCCGGCGGCGGGCCGCCCCTCGCGATCAAGGCCCTGGCTGTGCGAAGCGAGCCGGACGGAGTCGCGTTCACCTTCGTCGACCTCGCGCGGGCGCAATATCATCTCGTCCGGCAGGCCGTGGACGGCCTCCTCCTGCACACGAAGCTCTGGATCATGATCGTCGAGGCCGACCGCGCCGCCGCGAGGGTGTTGGCGGACCACGTTGAACGGGAGGGGCACGCGGCGCTCGTCCTCTCGACGGCGGAGGAGGCCCTGGCCTACCTCGCCCAGGATCGGGTCGACGCCATCATGCTCGATCTCGGCCTTCCCGGAACGAGCGGGATCGCGTTGCTCGAAGCGCTCGCGGCACGTGAGGTCCGGATCCCGGTCGTCGTGGTGTCGGGCCCAACCACCGAGGCAGAGGCGGCCCGATGCCTCGAGCTCGGCGCCCTCGATTTCGTGACCAAACCCTTCGGGGAGGACCAGCTCAAGATGGTGGTCTCCGCGCTGAGCCTCAAGAGCCTCGAAGAGAGGCTGTCGGGGTAGCGGATCCGTCAGGCCGGCCGATTGCCCGGACAGGCACGGCGACCGTCCGGGCCGGCCACCTCCCCTCCGACCCTCGTTCGGATCTTTCCCACCATGCCCTGGCGGCCCCCCTCCGGCGGCGCCGACATCGCGCGCCGAGGGTTGCCGCCGGACTTCGGCCGTGAACGCACGCCGTCTTCGCTCGCGAGCCTCGACAGATCAGGCCGTCGACATCGACGGCGCCAGTCCGGTAACATCCGCCGTGCGAGACCGATCAAGAGCGTGTCCGGGCCGTGATGCATGGGGCGAACGCCCTCGCGCATGGAGGTGGACGATGAAAACACTGTTGACCCGCCGCGCGGTTCTCAAGGGAGGCCTTGCGCTCGGCGCCGGGCTCGGGCTCGGCCTCCGCATTCCCATCGGCAATTCGGCCGTGGCCCAGGGGGTCGGGATGCTGGCGCCAAGTCAGTGGCTGGCGATCGACCGCGACGGCATCGTCACGATCGTCAACTCGGTGCCCGAGATGGGACAGGGTTCCTTGACCACGATGCCGATGATCATCGCCGACGAGCTGGACGCCGACCTCGCCAAGGTCCGCGTCGAGCAGGCGCCGGCCAACCCGACGCTCTACGCGAACCCCGTCACCGGCCGCCAGGCCTATGGGGGCAGTCGGGGTGTCCGGGATCATCTCCAGATATGGCGTAAGGCGGGCGCCGCGGCGCGGCAGATGCTCATGGAGGCCGCGGCCCACGAGTGGGGGGTTTCGATCGACGAGGTCGAGACCGAGCCGGGCGCGGTCATTCACCCGCGCACGGGACGCCGACTGCCCTACGGCGAGCTGGTTGACAGCGCCGCGCAGCTCCCGGTCCCAGACCACCCAACGCTGAAGACCCCCGACAAGTTCCGCTATATCGGCAAGAGCGTCCCACGGCGGGACCTGCGGCCCAAGGTGGACGGATCGGCGGTCTACGGCATCGACGTGAAGGTCCCGGGCATGCTGGTGGCGTCGATCGAGCGGTGCCCGGTGCTCGGAGGCAGGGTCCGGGCCTTCGACGCTGAGGCAGCCAGGGCGGTGCCGGGCGTGCGCCACGTCGTCCAGGTCAGCAGCGGCGTCGCGGTCGTGGCCGACTCATTCTGGGCCGCCCTGACCGGTCGGAAGGCTCTCACGATCACGTGGGACGAGGGGCCGCTGGCTGAGGTCAGCAGCGCACAGATCCTGCGAGACTACGCGGCGCTCGGCGCCCAGCCGGGCCGGGTGGTGCGGAAGGACGGCGACGCCGAGGCGGTCCTGACGGTCGCCCATGGCAGGACCCTCGAGGCGATATACCAGGTCCCCTTCCTCGAGCACGCGTGCATGGAGCCGATGAACGCGACCGCGCACGTGAGGGCCGACGCCTGCGAGGTCTGGGCACCGACCCAAAACCCGGGAGATACGCAGGAGACCGCGGCGCGGCTCGCCGGTCTGCCGCGGGAGCGGGTCGCCGTCCACACGACGCTCCTCGGCGGAGGGTTCGGGCGACGAGCCGAGGTGGACTTCATCGTCGACGCCGTCGAGACCTCCAAGGCCGTCGGCGCGCCGGCGAAGGTCGTCTGGACCCGCGAGGACGACCTGACGCACGGCTTCTACCGCCCGACCACGCACAATGTGTTCAGGGCAGCGCTCGCCGAGGATGGGACGCCGGTCGCTTGGTGGAACCGTATCGTCGGGCCCGGCATCCTCATCCACAAGGGTCGTGCGAAGCCTGACGAGATCGACCCGACCGCGGTCGGCGGCGCCCGAGACATCCCCTACGACATCCCGAACGTCCTGGTCGAGTGGACCAACAAGGACTTCGGCGTCCCACTCGGATTCTGGCGGTCAGTCGCCTCTTCGGCGAACGCGTTCATCACCGAGAGCTTCATCGACGAGCTGGCGCACCTGGCCGGCAAGGATCCGTACGAGTACCGGCGGGCGCTCCTCCGCCAGTCACCCCGTCACAAGGGGGTTCTCGAGCTGGCCGCGACACGGGCCAACTGGGGGGCGCCGCTGCCTGGGGGGCACGGGCTCGGGATCGCCGTGGCGTCGTCCTACGGCAGCTACGCCGCCCACGTGGCCGAGGTCTCGGTGGCGTCCGACGGCAAGGTGCGCGTCCACCGGATCGTCTGCGCGGTCGACTGCGGAATCGCCGTCAACCCGGACCAGGTCAAGGCGCAGATGGAAGGGGGGGCGGTGTACGCGCTCACCGCGGCCCTCTACGGGGAGATCTCGATCGAGCACGGCCGCGTGCAGCAGTCGAACTTCCACAATTACCCGATGCTGCGAATCAACGAAGCGCCCCACATCGATGTGCACATCGTCGACTCGGGCGAGGCGCCAGGGGGCATCGGCGAGCCAGGTGTACCGAGCGTCGCACCGGCCGTCTGCAACGCGATCTACTCGGTCACGGGCAGGCGCCTTCGCACGCTACCGATCCGGCCCGATGAGTTGAAACGCGCCTGACCGCCGGGGCGGCTGACCACCCAGCGGGAGACAACGAGAAGGGGTCCCGAAGCCGGACCCGTGACGGTGTTGCCGGAGTCCCTACCGCCCGGGCGGGGTCAGCTGGGGGACCACCTGCATCCAGCCTTCCGGACAGTGCGAGACGTACGGGTAGTATTCCCTTACGCTCGCGCAGTAGTACCAGTACTGGGGGGCCGCCTGCGGGGGCGGTGGTGGAGATCCCTGCGCCAGCACCGTCGAGGGAACGTAGGGATCGGGAAACGGGTAGACCGGGGCCGGGTAGAAGTACCACACCCCGTCGACGATCCACCACCAGCCTAACCGCCCAAAATGCTCGCCATGAACCCAGCGGCCGCCGCGCCACCGGTCCCGATCGCCCTCATGGAAGCGTCCGATATCTCCATGCCGCCAGCGCTGGACCTCGTGTCCGCGCCGGTCTTCCTCCCCGCGCCCTCGTCGCTCTTCCGCCAGCCCGCACGGCGCCAGCGTGAAGTCGAGAAGCACTACGAGAGCCACCGAGACGCCGACCCGGACGATCCACCCTATCTGTTTCGTGTTCAATCGCAACCCTCTGATCCGGTGATCGGCGCTCGTCGCTCACGGGCCCCGACTTCGTTCGGATTCGTCAGCGCAACGGCGGCGGCGGCGTGCCCGGCGGGGGCACCGCCGCGCCCGGAGGAGGCGCCACGCCCGGCGGCAATGCGGCCGCTGGTGGTGGCGGCGGCGGCGGCGGAGCGAGGTAAGGAGACCGGCGGGCGGCTGGCACGGCGCTCACTGGGATCTGGTTACCCTTGGCGTACATGCATTGCTGGTAGGCGTTGTCGTATCGCCGCTGCACTTCGTGGGCCGATGTGTCGCCCGCCCCGGCGCCGACCGCGGTGCCAGTGAGGAGTCCCCCGCCGGCGCCGACCGCGGCGCCGACACCGGGGTGACCCGCGGCGGCGCCGATAGCCGCACCCAACCCGGCGCCGACGAGCGTGCCAACGGCCGCGCCAGTCAGCGTGCTCTGGCCGGAGACGGCCTGCGCGGTCGTCCCAGCCTGCTGGGAGGCCCACTGACGGCAGACCGCGTCGTCAGTTTGGAACTGCTCAAAGGACTTGCCGGCGCCCGGCAGCACCATCACCCTCGGGCCCGGGAGCACAGTCGTGCAGGCGGCGAGGAGCACCACACAGGCCAAGATCGTCGTGTTTCGCATTCGTCACCTCGATGGCGCCTGCGGGACGACCTGCATCCAGCCCCGCGGGCACTGCGGGACATAAGGGTAGTAGCCCTTGGGGTCCTCGCAGTAGTACCAGTAATTCTGCGCCGGCGGCGGAGCCGGCTGAGACTGCACATAGACCTGCGGCTCGGGCCGCTCGATAACGACAGGTGGCGCCTGGTAGGCGTACGGATACGGGTAAGGATAGGGGTACGCGTACCACGGGTGCCACGGGTACCACAGCGGGCCGACACCGACGAAGACTCCATGGCGCCACGCGAGCGCCGGTTGGACCCCTGCGACGAGTAGGACCAAAGCGACTAGCAATACGACCCGGAGCCTCATTGACCTGACTCTCCCCTCTCCGGTCCTCCCGGATTCCCGGCACTAGCTGCCACCTACATAAACGTACGAGGCCCGTGCGGCGTTTACAACTCGTCGCTGGGTGTCATAAAGGCACGCGCCACCCGCCGGGCGCGCCAGTCCTGCAGGCGATCGCGCTCGGGCCCGGGACCACGCCGGAGTTCGCGCCGGCTGGCCGAAAGGAGGACGAACAGTTCCCGGCCTCCGCGGAGTTCCGGCTGCCCCGAACCAATCCCTTCTGAGGAGACGGAGACCGTAACGAGGCGAACCAGACGGCCGCCGCGCCGGGCTTCGCGACGCCGCGCGTCGATCGTTGGAGCGGTGGTGCGACGGGTAGGGCAATGGGACCTTGTCGCACTTGGCTACGGTCACCGTCGTCGGGCTGGTGCTCTTCCCAAATCGCCGTTGCTCCGGGAGGCACACGCGACTCGTCCGAATCGGAAGGGCCGCGGCGTGGGGACTGACTTCATGATCCCTGGCAGGGAGTCGCCCGTGCTGGTTCTCGTCGGGTTCTCGGCTCCGCGGATCCTCGCCAACGCCCTAGGCGGCGCCAGGTTCCGTGGGGAGTGCGGCGGCGATCAGCCGACGAACCGGCACGGGCGAGCTAACTCGCCCCGACCATCGTTCCTATGGCCCTCGTCACCCAGGGCATAGTGAGGGTCCACTCACCACGATGCCGACGTCGTTGAATGGTCATCTCGGTCGCCGCAGACAAGAGCCGCCGTGCCGGGATTCTCAACGCCTCGTCGCGCCCGAGCCGCCCCCCTCTACCGGTTAGAGCACCCAGATGCGGTCCGTAGTTCGAGGATGACCGCTCCGACCGCGCCGTGGAATGAGAGTGGCGGGACTCGGCGACGACTCGCGTCGGTCCTCAGCGGCCAAACCGCGCGGTCTTCGAATTCGCGGCGGCCGAGCGCGCCACCTGCGCCGGGCCGCGCGCCTCACCGAGTGGTTCAAGAGAGCTTCGAGGGAAGAGTTTCGGCGCACCCCGCGGCCTGCGGTAAGCTGGAGAGCGGGATGAACGCGCCGCTCGGCAGGGTCCTTATCGTCGACGACGAGCGCGAGATTCTCGGCATGTTGACGGACCACCTCGAGGACGAGGGGTACGCCGTGTCCCAGGCCCTCGACGGAGAACAGGCGCTCGAGAGTGTTCGGAGCGAGCGCCCGGATCTCGTCCTCCTCGACATCACGATGCCGGGACTCAACGGGCTCGAGGTCCTGCGGCGGCTCCGTCGGGATCATCCGAGGATCCCGGTAGTCATGATCACGGGCATCGAGGATGAGGCGCTCGCCCGCTCGACGCTCACGATGGGCGCCTTCGATTACCTCCAAAAGCCCTTCGACCCGTATCGCCTCAGCCGCCTCGTCCTGGCCGCCATGGGCGCGGCGTTCGACCCACGCAGGGAGGACCCGGGGGTCCCGCGCGGAACGGCGCGTCCGGACCGACTGGCAGAGTGATCGGCTCGGCTCGCCGAGTCGATCGCAGCTGACTCGCGACCACCGCCGGCCACTCTCGACGCATTCGGATCACGCCCACCGTGCAGAGGCGGTCCACGGCTTCCGCCGCGGTCGGCGTCTCCCGTCAGGCGTGAAGTTTTGAGAGGCTCCGGACGGGATCTGTGACAGCCTACCGATGTGATCCCGGCGGGCGCTCCATGCTCGAGGCAAGGGCTCCACGCGGGAGTCTAGGGGTACCGAAGGAGATCTCCTCTTGACCAAGGCGCGTGTCCTCATCGTCGACGACGAGAGCGACTTCCGTGCAACGGTCGCCGAATATCTCAACGCCGACGGCTTCGAGGTGGTCGAGGCTGAGGATGGCGTCGAGGCCCTCGAGAAGGCAAAGGGAACGGCCCCGACAGCCGTCGTTCTCGACGTCATGATGCCGCGGTTGGGTGGGCTTCAAACCCTCGTCGCTCTCCGACAGGTCATTCCCGACCTGATGGTCGTCTTGGTGACCGGGGTTCTCGATCCTGAGTTGCTGCGACGCGCGACCGCGGCCGGTGCCTATGCTGTCCTCCTAAAGCCCGTGGCGCTCGCCGCCATCAGCGCGATTCTGCGGGATGCCTTTCCAGCCGCGCCAGCACCGCCGTCAACGCCCGCCTGACACTCGTCGGGCGGAGTCCCGGGCGCCCGCCCCCGGCACGTCGAGATCATGCTTCCAAGGACGCCCACGGCGAGCGTCGGGCGTGCGCTCCCTCGGCCGTGGAACCGTCCCGTTGTAGACAGGTGGCAGACTGGGCTAGACTCGCGGCCGTTCAGGTCCTAAAGGTTGCGCTTGGGGTGCGCGAGGTGGCCGAGCCGCCGCGCGCGTCGGTCGGGGCGGGGCGGAGCGCGGGCCGTGCGTCAACGCATGGCCCCCGACCCGCTCATGCCCCTCGCCGCGATGGTGAGCGGGGGGGCGACCGGTGACGACGATCACTGCACGCCTGCTCCGGGGAAACCCCGCCGCGCGTGAACGAGAGCCGCAGAGAGGACACCCGGGCGCCCCCGAGGAGAACGACGCGTGAAACCTCCGGCCTTCCGGTACGTCGACCCCCGCAGCGTGGCGGACGCCGTGGGGCACTTGCAGGAGCACGGCGGCGGCGCCAAGATCCTGGCCGGCGGGCAGAGCCTCCTGCCGTTGATGAACCTGCGGCTGGTCCGCCCGCAGGTCGTCGTCGACATCAACCGAATCTCGGCCCTCGCCTACATCCGTGAGACCGACGGGGTCCTCGCCCTCGGGGGGTTGAGCCGGCTCCACGCCGTCGTGGGCTCGGACGCGGTCACGCGACGCGCGCCCCTCCTCGCCGAGGCGGCCGCTCACGTGGGACACCTCGCGATCCGCCACCGGGGCACGATCGGCGGAAACCTCGCCCACGCGGACCCGGCCTCCGAGATCCCGGCGGCGCTCCTCGCGCTTGAGGGCGAGGTGGTGGCCACCGGACCGCGGGGCGCGCGGACCATCGCGGTCGCCGACCTCTTCCGGGGTCCCCTCTCCACCGCACTCGACCCCACCGAGCTCCTGACCGAGGTCCGCGTGCCGATCACCCCGCCTGGCTGTGGCAGCGTCTTCCTCGAAGTGAGCCGGCGCGCGGGCGACTTCGCGCTCGCCGGCATCGGTGTCCTCCTCCAGCGGGACGGGGAGCAGTGCGCACGGGTCAGAATCGGGGTCTGCGGGGTCGGCGGTACCCCCCTCCGCATGCGGGAGGCGGAGCGAATCCTGGAGCGCTCCGGCGTCACGGAGGACACATTGCGGGCAGCGGCCCGCGCGGTCGAGCACGCGGTCGCCCCGAGCGACGACACCCAGGCGTCGGCCGACTACCGGCGTCACGTCGCCGGCGTTCTGACAGTTCGAGCGCTGCGGCAGGCCTGGCAGCGGGCCGGCCGGGAGGGGCGGTGAGATGGCCAGGCGGGCGCGGGGGACGAACGTCCGAGAGATCGAGATGAAGGTGAACGGGATCGCCTACCACGAGACGGTCGAGCCGCGGCGGCTCCTCGTCGACTTCCTCCGCGACCAGCTCGGGCTCACGGGGACCCATATCGGCTGCGAGCACGGGGTGTGCGGCGCCTGCACCGTGCTCGTGGACGGCCAGAGCGTTCGCGCCTGCTTGATGCTCGCCGTCCAGGCGGACGGCGCCGAGGTGACGACCGTCGAGGGTTTGGCCCGAGACGGCAAGCTCCACCCGCTCCAGGAGGCATTCTGGGAGCACCACGCGCTCCAGTGCGGGTTCTGCACGCCCGGCATGCTCCTCACCGCCTACGAGCTGCTCCAGACCAACCGTAAGCCGGAGCCGGACGCGATCCGGGACGCGATCGCCGGAAACCTCTGCCGCTGCACGGGCTACCAGAACATCGTGACCGCCATCCAGGCGGCCGCCCAGGCTGGGGGGAGAGCGTGATGGCGGACACGCCGAGGCGCAAGTGGGTCGGGAAGAGCATCCGGCGGCTCGAGGACCCGAAGCTCCTGGCCGGCGAGGCCCGCTATATCGACGACGTCCACGAGTCAGGAATGCTCCACGCCGCCGTCCTCCGGAGCCCGTACGCCCACGCGCGGATCAAGCGCATCGACACGAGCCGGGCGAAGGCGCTCCCCGGAGTCGTGGCCGTGGTGACGGGCAAGGAGGCGGCGGTGCTGGCGGGGCCCGTCCCCGCCTTCTGCGCCGAGCCGGTCGTCCAGCACGCCATCGCCATCGAGAAGGTCCGCTTCGCCGGAGAGGCGGTCGCGGCGGTGGCGGCGGTGGACCGCTACGTCGCCGAGGACGCGATCGACCTCATCGAGGTCGAGTGGGAACCGCTCGCGGTGGTGAGCGACGTGGAGAGCGCCCTCCGGCCCGGCGGGCCGCTCGTCCACGAGAACCTCGGCACGAACCTCGTATTCGGCCGGACCCTCACCTTTGGCGACGTCAAGGGCGACTTCGCCCGGGCGGACCGGGTCGTCCGGCGCCGACTCCGCTGGCCGCGCGTGGCGGCCGTGCCCCTCGAGACGGCCGGCGCCGTCGCCAAGTACGAGCGGACGAGCCGGCGGATGACGGTGTGGGCCAACACCAACATGTACCACTACTCGGCGATGCCGTTCGCCGGCACGCTCAAGGTCGACCCGAACAAGTTCTCGATCGTCCCGGTCGCGGTCGGGGGAAGCTTCGGCTCCAAGCACCTCCTGAGCAAGGTGATCACGATCGCGGGGATCCTGTCCAAGGCGAGCGGGAGGCCGGTGAAGTTCATGGAGGACCGGATCGACAACTTGGCGGCCTCTGACAGCCACGCCTCCGACCGGAGCTACGGCGCCGAGCTGGCGGTCACGGCGGACGGCCGCTTCTTGAGCCTCCGGATCGACGTGGTCGACGACTACGGCGCCTACTTTCAGTTCGGCCAGACCTCGCACGGGAACTACCTCTCCCAGGTGACGGGGCCCTACACGATCGGAAGCGTGGAGATCACGCTCAAGGCCGTGCTGACCAACAAGTGTCAACAGATGGTCTACCGGGGAGCCGGCTCCGAGGTGAACAACTGGGTCCTCGAGGCGCTCGTTGACACCGCGGCGCGGCAGCTCGGGATGTCGCCCGTCGACGTGCGACGGAAGAATCTGATCCGGCCGGAGCAGTTCCCCTACAAGATCCCGACCGGCAACTACTACGACAGCGGCAACTATGCCGGCGTCCT
>Ga0209158_1002678_pt1 | contig 10743 bp, 9 predicted proteins | sample GraSoiAngelo_140_FD_185897 | JGI IMG/M metagenome (GOLD analysis project Ga0209158, IMG submission 185897) | Grasslands soil microbial communities from the Angelo Coastal Reserve, California, USA - 14_0929_12_30cm (SPAdes) (version 2) | ecosystem: Environmental > Terrestrial > Soil > Grasslands ...
TGCAGGATGTCGGAGAGGTAACCCGTGCCATTGGCACCGAAGGCCTTCAATGGCAGCAAAAACGCGCTCGGCGCGACTAGGTGGATGACACCGATCACCATCGTGCCATGGCCAAATGCCGCATAATTTGAGTTCCCGTCCAGAATGGCCACAGAGGATTGGTCCAGAATCGCGACGCTGGACTGGTTGACGTTGCTCTCCGTGGTGCACGTCGAAGTTGTGCAACCGGGATGGGACGAAGGAAAATCGTTAAGCTCAGAAGCGCCCGACTGGTTGCGAGTGAAATCATAGCCCGGCAGAAGGACCCTCGCGAAGGCAGGGTGGTTAGGGTCAACGCCGGTGTCAATGTCGGCGACGACGATTCCGCTGCCCGTAACTGAAAACGGGGGGCTGTGGGCGGCCGAGACCCGAACCGTTTGCGCGGCAGGCTGATTCACGTAACCGTTCCAAACGTTCGAACCGTAATAGGTTAGGGAAGTCGAGTCCAGGAGAGCGGTGGGTGCGTTTGCTGGAGACCCAGTGTTCATGCCGCCTACGAGACTAATTAATTGGTCTAACTCAGCGTCGAGAACCCCCGGCACCATAAGGACAAGATTCAAAAGAGTTTTCGCGTCCAGGGACGTGGTAACGACAAACAGCTGGTTTGATGGGTCGCCCAGACCGGTGGGGATCACCGTGCACGTCGCGAGGAGGCAGAGTGGCTGAAGAGCCTGCTGAAGAACCTGTGCGCCCAGAGTCGTCCGAACAATGATTCGGTTGTCTGCCCTTGCAGGTACGGCTAGTACCAGAAATGCTACTGCAAAAAGCCCGATTCGGCGGATCATGACTCCCCCAACCTTTGCTTTAGTTCGTGTGACACCGAGTCGGGAGGGGACCACCTGACCGGCTCTTGAAACTTGAAGCCAACCCAAAAGCGGTTTCGGCGACTCTGCCAATGAACCGCCTCTCCTTGCATCGAAGGGCGTTCCTCCGAAATCGCAATTTGGGGGCGCTCACCAATTTGCCGGGGGTGGTTGGAAACTACGCGGATTCCGTGGACACTGATCTTATGGTTACGGTTACAGATCAGTTTTCGGCTGGCAGCTAAATCCTCTGCCTCTGAGAGCCGCCCTGCACTTACGATCCGAAGGCGCCTCCCCACCCTGCCGTTGAGCCTTTGGCTCATCTTCCGCGGAACCCCCACCTTGGCTGGGCAGGGTTACACCACACCGATGGCCGACTGACGACTTAGACTGGCCGTTTGAGATGTGGCCTGGCTTTCCAGTTCAGCCTTCATGTCTTCGCGCGCCCGGATCAGACCATTGGAACTCAAAGCGCAATCCGTAACTTTCGGCAGTATCGATACCATTGATCAAGTACCTGACCAATCCGGTGAAGACCCTAGTTGGCCATCCGGGAAGCTGGTTTCGGAGGCCATGGAAATCGGGGTGGCCGGAAAACGGATCCGGCTTGTGGCGCAACGTCCTCCGTTGGCGCCCTGCTTTTGCGGCTGGGTGGAGGAGACAAAACGGATCGCACTTAAGTCGAGGCGTCTGGCTCGTTTTAGCCTAGAATCATCGTTCGCAAAACGGGTGCTGCGCGAACTGATTCCCTAGTTGGACTGCGGACCAGCGAGCACGCCGGAAGATGGCGCTCGTCCGGCGTATGACGTCACTTTTGCAAGTACAGTATCTTGATATCGAATACGTTTCGCGTACTGAGTGCATGGCTACTAGGCTGATCAGGAAACCGTCCGATATGTGGGATGATGTAAGCCTCGTGAAAGAATGCTTGTCGGGCAATGAAGAGGCCTGGTCTTGCCTCATTGAAAAGTACAAAGCTCTAATCTTTTCGATTCCCGTAAAGTATGGCATCTCCCGAGAGGAGGCGTCGGATGTCTTTCAGGCTACTTGCCTCGAGCTGCTCGCTCGGTTACCGGATTTGCGCGAACCACGCGCCTTGCCGAAGTGGTTGATGCAAGTGGCACATCACGAGTGCTATAGGTGGAAGGGTTCGCAACGGCGAATGGTAAGCCGTGACGCTGAGCCGGAATTACCTGAACCAGAGACCCCCGCGATTGCGGAATCGCTAGTGCAACAAACCCAAGAAGAGCAAATCCTACGGCAAGCCATGAGGTCGCTAACACCGCAGTGCCGACGCCTAGTCGAACTGCTCTTTTTTGAAACACCTGCCCGACCGTACGCAGAAGTCGCCAAGGAATTAGGCCTGGCGCGTGGCTCGATTGGGTTTACCCGCGCAAAATGCATCGAGCGTCTGCGACGCGAGCTCAACAAAGGCGGTTTGCACTGATGCCTGTTTCTCGAACCAAACGTTCAGAGGACAAGCTCATTTCCGAACTGGCGCAGATCGATACTGACGTCGCTCGACGGCAATTCCTCGCTCGCCATCGTTCCTTGGTCCGCAGCCAAGTCGTAGGCCAGCTTGCTCCCATGGTCGTTGACATGGTTCGCGTCGACACCCGGCAAGCCTTGCACCTCGCCGAGGCGGCGGTTCTGATCGCGCGCTGCCTGCGCCGTAAAGAGGATTTAGCGCTCGCGCTGCGCGCGAAGGGTAACGCTCTCCACCTCTCCGGGAACAATCGAGCTGCCGTGAAACACCACGAAAAAGCTTTGAAAGTCTACGAATCCGTGGGCTCTTGGAAGGAAGTTGCCCGCACCCTGAGTACTTCGATTCAGCCTCTCAATCTTTTGGGTGAATATGACCGTGCATTTGCGGCTTCCGAACGCGCTCGAGAAATTTTTACGCGGTTAGGGGAGAGTGCGCGCATCGCGAGTCTCGACAACAATGTGGGGAACATTCTTCATCGCCAGGATCGTTTTGACGAGGCAATGGCCTATTACGAACGCGCGTATAAGGCTCTGTCGGATCATCAACAATGGGAAAACGCGGGGTTCACGTTGCTCAACATGGCCATGTGTTTGATCAACTTGAATGATTTTCGCAGGGCCTTGCATTGCTATCAGACAGCTCGCGACCTCTACGTACGTCACGACATGCCACTGCTCCGCGACCAGGCAGACTACAATATCGCCTATTTGTATTACCTTCGAGGCGAATACAGTCGCGCAATCGAGATGCTCTTTGAGGTACGGCGCTCATGTGAAGTAAGCGGCGATGCATACCATCGCGCCCTGTGTCAATTGGATTTGTCCGAGATCTACCTCGAGTTGAATTTGAGCGAAGAAGCGACGGAAGCGGCGCATCAGGGATATCTGCATTTTGAGAAGCTCCGCATGCGCTACGAAGCCGCAAAGGCGTTGGCCAACGAAGCGATTGCTTGCGGCCAGCAAGGCAAAACGGAGTTGGCGCTGGAGCGCTTTGCCGCAGCGCGACGGATGTTTGCGCGTGAAAACAATCTGGTTTGGCCGCGGCTCCTAGACTTTTATCAGGCACTTCTGCTCTTTCACGAGGGCCGTTATCCTGAAGCGCGTCTACTTTGCACTCGGGCCGCTGAGTTTTTCGATGACTCCGTGCTGACCGGCAAAGCTGTCCTCTGTCGTCTTCTGCTCGCGCGTATCGCGCTGCAACTGCGTGATCTGATTGCTGCGCGAGGGGAGATAGAGGTGGCTGCGATGAAACTTTCCGATCTGCAGGCTCCGGTTCTCGTCTACCAGACTCAACTCCTTCTTGGACAAATTGCCAGGAGCGGCGGTGAGCGAGCACTTTCATATACAGCGTACCAACAAGCCCGCAAAGTGCTTGAAGGCTTGCGCACGCAGCTGTCAAGCGAGGAATTAAAAATCTCATTTGTAAAGAACCGCATGTTGGTTTACGAGGGGATTGTGGATTTATATCTCGATGCCGAAAACACGGAAATCTCTGTGAACGAAGTCTTCTCGTGCATAGAGGCGGCCAAATCGCGCAGCATGATTGAGATGATGTTTCAAAGCGGGCACAGCTTGGGTGCCCACGACTCCGGGCAGAGCGAGCTCGTTCGAAAAACCCGCGATTTGCGCGAAGAACTCAACTGGTATTATCACCGCATTGAACTCGAGCAACTTCGTCCAGAACGGGTTGATGGGGAATGCATCGAGCGCCTGCAGGAACAGGCACGAGCACGCGAAGTTGAATTGTTACGAAGCTTGCGCGAGTTGCCGTCGCACGAGCGCGAAAGCGCGATGCTCGAGGCCCGCTCTGATTTTTCAGTCACGGAATTACAGGCTGCGCTCCCGGCCGGCACTGCACTGATTGAATACTATTCAGCGGGCGATCGGTTGCTGGCCGCGACAGTGACACGCGATCAGATCGAGGTTTTCCCGGTTGCAGTTGTTTCGCGCGTCATCCACTTATTGCAGCTTCTCAGATTTCAGTTTTCTAAATTTCGCCTGGGAGCAACCTACACGGAGCAATTCCAGCAACTCCTGATGCGTGCAACACTGAGCCATCTCGAACAGCTTTACGCTGAGCTTATCGCACCTCTCCGGATTCCTCCGTCGATCCGCCATTTGATCTTTGTTCCCCACGGGCCGCTGCATTTTCTTCCCTTCCATGCGTTGCGCTACGGCGAAGAGTATCTGTGCGACCAATACACGATATCTTATGCGCCCAGTGCGGCCCTCTTCGCGCTATGTCAGCAGACGCCCGTGCCCAACAATCAGAATTCCTTGGTTTTAGGAATTCCCGACCAGCGCGCGCCGCAAATTCTGGGTGAGGTTCAATCGGTCGCGGCGTTGCTGCCCCATGCAGATCTCTTTGTCGGTAAACAGGCGACCGCACAAGTCTTGAGAAGCCGCGGGACTGAGTGCGGTCTCTTACACATTGCGACTCACGGCATTTACCGGCACGATAATCCTCTGTTCTCGGCGATCAAGCTTGGGGACAGCTATCTGAATCTGTACGACCTGTACCAGTTACGCTTAGGCACGAAGCTTGTGACTCTGAGCGGCTGTGCGACCGGAATGAACTTTGTGGCCGCAGGCGACGAACTCATTGGACTTCAACGCGGATTGTTTTGTGCCGGTGCAACCTCTTTGCTGCTCTCTTTGTGGGACGTCCACGACGACAGTACTGCAGAACTGATGGTGGATTTTTACAAGGGCTACGTTCGCTCGACCGATATGGCGGGGTCTTTGCGAACCGCCATGCAGCGACTGCGAACACAGCAACCCCACCCGTACTTTTGGGCGCCCTTTGTCCTCGTCGGTAGAGTCGCGGACGCTCGAAGCATTACATAACTTTACTGCGCAAGGCCTATATTTTTCACGCGCCAACTTCCCCTTATTTCGATGAGCGGCGATCCTTTTGCTACGATTGCTACAAAGTCCTCGGCCAAAAGCTGCCAGTAAATTCGGGAGACGAATCGATGAACCACTTTCAAAAGAAGGAGCAATGGCGCAATACAGCCAAAGAAGAGAGAACCTACCCACCATCGATGGAAGCCCTGCGAATCGCGAAAACGGCTGTTACCTCATCGAATTTGCCATTTGGGCGAAGGGGAGCGTGCACCTTGGCCGGAGTGATGTTCGATAGCTTTTTGCAGCCAGTCGTCGAGGGCGCGCGTTCGACAGGCAATGGGGCGAGGCAGCAGTACGAATCCGCGCCGCCCCTGTCGGCACGCCTTCTTCAAGCTCAAGATGAGGAGCGCCGGCGAATCAGTCGCGAACTGCACGACAGTGTCGGGCAATCCCTCACTCTGGTTTTGATGAACCTAGAAATGCTGTCTAGAACCGTAATGGACAAAACGCTCAAAGAAACGATAGATCTCGTCAAAGATGTCTCACGTGAAGTGCGCACAGTTTCTTATCTGATGCATCCGCCTATGCTGGATTTGTCCGGACTCGAGACAGCCATCAACTGTTACGCCGAAGGCTTCAGCAAGCGCAGCGGAATAAAAACCGAGGTAGAGAGTGTTCAAGAATTACCGCGCCTGCCGATTGAAAAGGAAACCGCACTTTATCGCATACTGCAAGAATGCTTAACGAATGTTCATCGCTACTCAGGAGCTTCGAAAGCCTGGATTCGTCTCGGGATAAACGAAGGTCAATTGCGGCTAGAAGTAGAGGACAACGGCAAAGGATTCGCGGCCGAAGATATGCATGCCAGCCCGGACACGCCGGTCAGTCTGGGCGTCGGCATTCCGGCAATGCGCGAACGCATGCGCGAACTTGGCGGTTCGCTTCGTATTCAGTCCAGCAAACACGGTACCAAGGTGACTGCCGTCCTTTCCTTGACAGGAACAAACAAAGCAAACTGCAGCCGACTCGGAAGCACTCATCGCCTGCGCCCAGAAATTGCGAAGTTGATGAATGATGCGGCCAACGGTCGTCTCTTCAAGTGACAAACTGCACCCCACGCAAGGAGTTCTAGGCTGGCGCGCCAAGTATTCGGGCTTGCTCGCCCTGAGTTCGACTTAGGCCGTTGTTGCTTTCGCCTGACATTCCTCAGGCAAGAGGCGGCTGATCGCGGGAATCAATGCTTTGCCAGCTTCAGATTTAGGAACGAAGCCGCCGTCACCGAATAAGCGTGAAAGAACCACAGCCTCTTCTGGGTTGTAATGACTGCTGATTAAGACGATTTTCGGAGCATCCTTCAGTTTACGGATTTCGCAGGCCAATTCGAGACCGTTCATTTCCGGCATCACGACATCGAGCACGACGACGTGGGGTTGAATGTCGCGGACTAGGTCAAGAGCCACTCTACCGCTTTCAGCCTCATAAATGTGCCAGTGTTGTTGTTGCGCCAGAAGCGAACGCAATGTATTCCGCACGTAAGCCTGATCGTCCACGACGAGGATGAGAGCAGGTATGGGCATCCAGGGAGCGGCAAGGATTGAGGCTGGGGAAAATTCACGCTTGCCCAAATATGTATGTTACGTTGAATTCCAGTCTATACAATACAGGACATGCCGTATGACCTTTCGGAGTGCTGCCGGACACGGACGAAAAACACCTCGCCCGTGCTGGACTGGGTTGTTGTGGATTCGGCGGCTCGATCCGATAGCCGAGGCTTCGGAGTTGCCGGATCATTCTCGCAGTGCGCCTTCGCTTCGATTGTTTGGTAACGGCCGGGCCTCGAGTCCGTAACGCATGTAGCCCGTCGCATCTAGTGCGTGTTGCTGTACTACCAGACTCAAAATCGAGCGGCTTGCTCACCCAAAGGTTTAGGCTTTTCTGAGCCGTAACCACTTGCAGCATCGTGGGCAGCACGTAATCCTGGGGCCAATAATCCTGATAGCCCGACGTCTGCGAAAGCAGCTGACGGATGCTTAATTCGTTTGCCTGCGTGAGGCCGGGAATGAATTTCCCAGTCTTGTCATCGATCGAGAGCTTACCCAGCTCCTGGAGAAGAAGAAGCGCCGCGGCGGTGAACTGTTTGCTGATCGACTACGGGCCTAGCGAAACTATTCTACAGAAAAATGAGGCGCTAAGCGGCGTTACTCTCTTTTCCATTTTCCGTAGAATTGGGAACATTTCAGCACGAACAAGGCCAAGCTGGAAGCCATTTTTTGCCGGAAGTCCTTGGTGAAGTGCGTGGTAATTGGAGTCACGCGAGATTTGAATTACCGATCCGTTCCATGATGAGATCGTCCGGCACGCGATTCGCCCGAAGAAAAGACACGCGTCCGTGCCCGAATGCGTGGAGGTCGCCTTTCGGCAGTTTCGGCTTTTTCAGGATCGAATGCAGCTTCCTTCGCAGGTTGTCTTTTGAAATGGCGTTCCGTTTCTGGTCTGGAAAACGAGGCCAGAAGTCCGGCCAGCAAGATGCTGCCTCAGCATCTCTGCTAAGACCGGATCGATATAGGTCACGCGATGTCCTTTCTTCGTCTTTACGCTGAATTCCTAATTTTAGATCGGGAAAGCCATGACACCGGGCTCGGTTAAACCCCGGTCAAACGTTATGCGCTTGCCATCAGAGGTCCAAATGGGAGGATTGTTGCGGCCTTCGAACGAGCACCGCTCGCATTTAGCTACTCATCGGAACAGATCCTGTTCGCGACTGCGGATGAGAGCGCGTGCTGAACCCTCGGCTGCTTTCCAGTCGAATCCGCGCAATAACACCACTGGACATCCGAGGGGCTTGCGCATCGCGATGCCGGCCGCGGCGGCAAGTTGATCCGCAACCGCAACGATTGTACCGGTCAGCTTCCGTCCGCGGCGGTCTAACGTTCCTCGGTAGTCTTCCAATGGAGCGAGCCCCGCGACGCCAATGGCGACATCCACGAGTCCCTCGCGCCACGGTCGCCCGAACGTGTCGGTTACGATGACGGCGCCGCACCCCAATTCCTTCCGGAGGCGCACGGCCGAAGCATCAGGATCCTTCGGCAACACCGTAGCAAAGTCGTTACCTTCCACGTTCGATTGGTCCACGCCCGCATTTGCGCAGACGTGACCGAGGCGAGTTTCCGTTATGAGGACGCCACGGTCCATTTTGAGGATCCGCCTGGATTGCGACAAGATTAGTTCGACTAAGCGAGGATCCTTGCGCCACTCGCGCGCCCAGGATTGGGCGAGAGCGGAGGGCTCAATCTCCCGAAGATCAGCAATCGCGCCCTCCGCTTTCGAAACGATCTTCTGAGCCACCGCGAGAACGACGGAGGGGTCGATCGGCTGTTGCTCTTTCTTCGCTCCGTCGCGAATGAGCGCGGCAAGATCGTCGCCGCGACGCACTTCAGGCATATTCGAGAGCGCGACTATTTCGATGCGCATACGGTTCGCAGAAAGACGGCGACTTCACTATCGTGCGAACTGGCGATAAGTTCGGCCACGTCCTCAGGCGTGTCGATATCAAACATCAGCCCACGCAGGCGTAATATCTCGGAGGGAATGTTTTTCGAGCGCGCCTGATCCAGATGCGCGCGACAACTACCCGGGCCGAAGCGGCTCTCGATCACATCGGGTGGTGTACGTGCGAGCGCATTCGTGCCGGTCCCATCAGCGGAGGGCACAACGATAAGTCCAGGTCGCGCAGCTCCGGCAAGCCGGCTAAAATCGCCAGAGCTTACCAGCGGCACGTCGATGGGAACCAGCAACACGGTCGTGGCCCCCAACTTGATGGCCCGCAAGCAGGCTGCATCTGCGGACATGCTGTGACTCACTTGCTCATTTTCATCGAAGACCAGCACGCCAGAGCAACGCGCATGTTCGGCGACATCTGAATCGCTCGTTATCACGGCCACTCGATCGATGCCTTTCGCCTGGCATAATGCTGCAAGCGTTTGCCTGTATAAAATCCGAGCCAGCGTTTCTCGCTGCGCAGCCGAAAGAAATCCGCTCAGCCGCTGCTTGGCGTTTTGCGGGCTCTTGACCGGCAATACAGCAAATATCACGCGTCGATCTCCAGTGCGCGAACAACCACTCGGGCCAAAGATTTTTTCTCCCGCAGACTGCGCATAATGGTGTTCGTCACAATGGGCCTCATCCCGAGCTTTTCCACGAGAACGGCCTGCTTTTGGTCCGCTTCGTCCAACACAAACATGTTGACAAAATCCGCATACAATCGCGCTACTTCGACCGCAGCGGGCCGCAGGCGCATGCTCTTCATCATGTGCGCTGCGGGCCCCTTAAGCGCACGGCCGCCCACGATCGGAGAAATGGCCACCACTCGATTCCGTTTGTACTGGAGCGCTTCTCGTATTCCTCGAACGGCCAGAATCGGTCCGATGCTGATAAACGGATTCGAAGGGCACAAGATGATCGCGTCGGCGCCTGCAATTGCTTCGATTACCCCACGTGCAGGGGTTGCTTCTGAAGCTCCCTCGAAGTGGACGCTTACAACCTTATCGCGCGCGCGGCGTTTCACGAAGTACGTCTGGAATTCGAGTTCGCCGGTCGGTGTGCAAATGCGCGTTCGGATGCGGTCATCCGACATTGGGACGATCTGGGCGCGCACTCCCAGCGCTGCCGTTATCTCCGCGGTTATATCGGTAAGCCTCGCGCCTTGGCGCAGACGCTCTGTGCGGTGCAGGTGCGTTGCCAAATCCCAGTCGCCGAGTTGGAACCATATCTCCGTCCTGAGTCGGCCAAGCGCCTCCAGGCATCGGAAGCTGTCGCCACGGATACCCCAGCCACGCTTAGAGTCAGCCAACCCGGCCAAGGTATAGGTTACAGTGTCCAGATCCGGGGATACATGGAGACCGTGGATCTCCGCGTCATCGGCCGTGTTGCCGATAATAAAGATGCGCTCGGGCGCCAGCACGTGGGTCAGCCCGTTGAGAAAACGCGCTGCTCCCACCCCGCCTGCGAGCGCGACCACTGAGCCGCCGCTCATGGGTAAACTTCGCCCGGGCCAAGCCCCGTGATTCTCAACCCGCAGTGTTTTACTTTGTGTCGGAGATTCAGTGCGATGAGCAGCGCGGCAGAGCTTTCAAGGAAACGAGCGCTATCAAGCGGGCCGGCATCGATGGCGCGCACACCGGGGATCGTTTCGGCAATCTCGCTCACCGTGGCTTTTGCTTCTGGGTTGTCGCCGCAGATCAGCGCGTCACAATCAACTAGTTGGTCAATTCTCTTTAGCGCCTCCGCGCTCAGGGCGTGAAAAGTTGCAACTACTGGCACACCCGCGGGCGCAAGTCGCGCGGCCTGCTGTGCTGCTGATCCATCCCACAGACTCACCGTGCGAGACAAGCGGCCCCCGACGGCAATTTCGAGCGGAACCGTAGCGTCCACAAGGATTGCGCCTGATAAGAAACTGGTGCGAATAGATTTCAGAATGTCGACTTGGGCGGAGAGCGGCACGGTGAGAATGACAATCGCGGCCTTGCTGACGGCATCGGGATTAGTGTGGCCTATAACTTCGCCGGCCCCG
>Ga0209158_1002679_pt1 | contig 10742 bp, 10 predicted proteins | sample GraSoiAngelo_140_FD_185897 | JGI IMG/M metagenome (GOLD analysis project Ga0209158, IMG submission 185897) | Grasslands soil microbial communities from the Angelo Coastal Reserve, California, USA - 14_0929_12_30cm (SPAdes) (version 2) | ecosystem: Environmental > Terrestrial > Soil > Grasslands ...
GTCGAAAAGCGCCTTTTCCTCAGCGATCTCACCCCGGAATTGCTCCACCGCAAAATTGTGGAGCCGGGCAAAGACTGCCGTCATCTGCCGCAGAATCAAGTTTTCCGCGCCTCGATCGTCGGCTAAAACTCTCCCTCCATCTGCGCCAACGCAAATGTCGAAGGACCTTCCACCAGGCCCGCGACAATCCAACCTTAAGCCGCACCCGGTCCTCTTCGTAGAGCTCGCCCGAACTTTCGGGGCCGTCGCCGTACAACACGCCAAGGTCGAGCTTCGGTGTTTGTAAATTCTCCAACTCCTCCGGCTCTTTTCGCCACGCCTCATCGACGGAACTAACGTCTTTGGTTAAATCGTGCGCGACGAATTGACCAAAATATGTGTAACCGCAATCCACCAGGATCTCTGGGCGGTCGTCGGAAACGCGTGAACCGTCATCGATCATCGCGCTGCCGAGTGCCATAAGCGCCTCGCGATAGCGATCCTGATCGGCCGGAAGTCGCGACGGCGCGAAAAGACGGCAGTAATGATTGGCCGCCGATTCGCGAAACGGTTTTAGACAATAACCCACTTCACCGGCGTCTACGGGATCTGCGCGGTGAAGTTTTCGAAAAAGCCTAAAAAATTATCGATTTGGCCAGACGCCGATGGCGAGGCCCGGAGCTTCCAACGTCAGATCAGCCGACGCGAAAGCGAACGTCGCGAATTACTTTTGCGCCGAAACGCCGTTTCAACTTTCGCAAGATGTCGATCTTCGAAACCTGCTCGAGTTCGTAATGCAAGGCCGGCTGGAGCACACGGACATAAAGAATGCCTTCTCGCAAGACGACCGGCGACGAATGGGCCGCGATAAAATCGCCGACAATCTTGCTCCAGGCATCGATGACTTCTGTTTCGTGCAGACGTTCCTTCAGGCCGAGCCGTTGCATGACCTTTGGAAGCAACTCGGCAGTCGCCTGCCAGCGATCCGGGCGAGATTTGTTTTCCGGAAGACCGCGCCATTCGGCAATTGTGGAGGCTCGAAGTGCGGCGTTCATTTTGACTCTAGCGGCGCTCTGTGAGCGTCGCACCATTGTGGGTAATTTCCGTCAAACGGCGGTCATAGACCGCCGCTACAAAGAATGATCCTAGTACTTCCGCCGCATGTTGCTGGGAAGAATATTCAATTCAGTGCGATATTTCGCGACTGTGCGGCGTGCGATCGGGATTCCGCGCTGGCTCAAAATCTCGACAATCTCCTTGTCGCTCAACGGCGAATTGCCCTCTTCGCTTTTCACCAGGTCCAGAATCCCTTCTTTGACGCTGGTATTGCTCATCGATTCACCGGTGGCGGTCTGATAACCAGGCGTGAAGAAATATTTCATCTCAAACACGCCCTGCGGCGTGGAGATGTATTTCCCCGAGATCGCGCGGCTAACCGTGGTCTCGTGCACGCCCACCGCGTCGGCGATTTGCACCATGGTCATCGGCTTCAAATGGGCCGACCCGTGCTCGAAAAAATCGCGCTGCCGCTTCACGATCTGGTGCGCGATATTGGAAATCGTTTGCTGGCGCTGGTGGATCGACTTGATCAAAAATTTTCCGCTCCGGATTTTATCGCGAATGTAATCTTTGACTTCGTTGCCATTGCCATCCTGCGCCATGATGTCTTTGTAAGTGTTGCTGATGCGCAAGTGTGGGATTTGCTCGCCGTTTAATATGACCTGGTAATCTCCGTTCACTTTTTCGACGGTCACGTCCGGTAAAACATAATTTTGCGGCAAGGCGGCGAAAATCTGGCCCGGCCGCGGGTCGAGCTGCGCGATATTGTTGGCGCATTTTTGGACTTGCTCGACGCTGATCCCCATTCGCCGCGCAATCTCGGGGAAGCGCCGTTTGCCGAGATCCTGCATGTGCTCGGAAATGATTTTGTACTCGAGGCTGTTTTGTTTTCCCTCGCGCTTTAACTGAATGAGCAAACATTCGCGCAGATCGCGCGCCCCCACGCCCGGGGGGTAAAAGCTTTGGATGAGGGTGAGCATATTCTCAAAGTCTTCCTGAGGAATGCCGGTGTTGAGCGCCATCTCTTCCGGGGTCGTTTGGAGGAATCCGTTGTCGTCGATGTTGCCAATGGTCAGCTCGGCCGTCTTGCGGTCGTTGGTGCTAAGCACGGTTTGGTTCAACTGCCCCATGAGATGCTGCTGAAGCGTCTCCTGCGTGGCAATGGAATCGAAAAAGAATTGCCGTTTATCATCCGCTTCCTGGGAACGGCCAGTGTAGCTGCCCGACTGCGCCATGTAATCGCGCCACTCGTCATCGAGTTTCGCCAGCTTATCGAATTCTTCTTTGAATTTTTCGTCCGAAGCAGTCTCGGCATCATTGCGCTCGTCGGAAATCGGCTCATCCGGAAGCTCTTCCAGCACAGGATTCGTTTCCATCTCCTGTTGCACCAGATTGCGCAGCTCGAGCAGCGGCGCTTGCAGAATCAGGAGACTCTGCTGGAGTTGCGGCGCAAGCACCTGCTGCAGAGAAAGATTCTGCGATTGGTGCATGCCCTGGCTGGCCATGTGCGGAGCTTACCGACTTCGCCGACGAGAAGCAAACACTTTGCGCGCCGTAGATGTCGATCTAAACCTGTCTTGCCGAGCCAACAATGCGCTGCGGAACACGACTTGCTCCTCAATACGGCCAGTCGACTTTTGGCTATGAAACGCAGCTTCCTCACCATTCTTTTCCTGATATTGTTCGCCATGTTCTCGAGCGCTGCGCAAACACCGGATCCAAAAGACGACCAGGAAAAACTCCTGACTCTGGTCAAAGAAGTGCAGGCGCAGCAATCGCAAATCGCGGCGAACCAAACCAAGATCGACGCGAAACTGGGGGACCTGGCCGAAACCCTGCGCGTCGCGCGAATCTTTTCCAGCCGGAGCCGCTAATGCACAGGATCAGACGACAACTTTTCTCCATCTCTATTTTCGCGGCGACGTCGATCTTTGTCGCAAAAGCGCAGTCGCCCACCCCAATCGTTGTACAGGCAGCTTCACCAGCCGCCGTTTCATCGACAGCAGCCCCAGCACCCGTGACCGACTCCGATTCGCTGCCACTCACGATCAAACTGCTCCAGGAAATGAAAACAGCTAATGAGGAAATGCTGAAGAAACAGGAAGCCACCTTGCAGCAACTGGACGAGCTTCAGAAGGCCGCGGACGAAGTCAAGATCTTCAGCAAGCGCGGCTGACGGGTGCGGCTCACAATCCCGCCATGTCCCATTTCCTGATCGTTTCCTCGATTAAGCGCGCGACTTTATCGTTCACTTTGGCGAAATAAGTTTTCGCCTTTGCCAAATCAAACTTCGGATAACCCTGTCCCTCTTTGTAAAGCAAAATACTCGAGGGAAAGGGATAGGCGCTCCATGTATTCGGCGTCGGGATCGCCGTCACCATATCTGACTTATAACGCTCTTTCCAAACGAGTGACGGATCAACCGCCATCATGTAGGCAGTTTCATTTTCGCCAGCGTGTCCGCCATCTTCTCCATAAACTTCGAGTGTGACGTCGCTGCAAAACGACCACCAGTTCACCACCAAAATCCGCGTCGTTGTTTCGCGGCCGACTTCTTGCGTAAGCGCGCTCAAGATCGCGGTCTGGCCGCCGCCGTGACCATTGAGCAGGACGATGTTTTTGAATTTGTTTTTCGCCAGGCCGAACAGCACGGCGCGCACGTAGGCGCGATAAACGTCTTCGGGAACAGTAAAGCCGCCGGGATAGGCGTCGAGAATTCCAGTGAATCCGTACGGAATCGCCGGCGCAATCATCGCGTTCACGCGCGGGGCAATTTCCTTCGCCATCGCGACCGGTGCAATGATGTCGGTGCCATTGGCGGTGACACCATGTGCTTCGATCGTTCCGAGCGGAAGCAGTACGATGTCGATCTTTGCCGGGACCCATTCGCGAAATTCCATCCAGTTAATGCGCTCCATTTCGCGCGTGCTCGGGCCGGTTTGCTCCGCTTCATTCATGTCGATCTTACGGGAATCAAAGGAAGTCGAATTTCCAATTTGGCGAAGCGGTTGGGAGACCGCCGTTTCGAGAAATCTACTTTCTGCTCTTGGGTTCTACTTTGCGATAGAGCGTGGCCATGCTGATGTCCAACAACCTGGCGGCTTTCTCGCGAGAGCCTTTGCAATGCGACAATGTCGCTTCGATGTAGCCGCGCTCCTGTTGCTGAATGAATTCATCGAGACTTTGTCCAATCGGCATCGCGGCCAGCGCCTGCTCGGCTTTTCCGCCTTGCGCCTCGCTCACGATGTGCGGCGGCAAATCGCTCGGCAAAATCAGATTGTCCTCACACAACGCCCAGGCGCGCTCGATTGCATTTTCCAGTTCACGCACATTGCCCGGATAATCGTAGTGACACAAAATATCCACTGCCGCCGGATCGATTTTCTTCGGTTCGCCCCCGGCCGCGCTCGCTTGTTTTTGAAGGAAATGATTCACCAGCAGCGGCACGTCTTCGAGGCGTTCGCGTAAAGGCGGGATCTCCACCGGGATAACCGCGAGCCGATAGTACAGATCTTCACGAAATGTCCCGTCCCTGAGTTTTGGTTGCAATCGCTCATTAGTCGCGCCCACTACACGCACATTCACCGGCGCGCTCTTGTTATCGCCCACGCGTCGCACTTCGCGCTCTTGCAGAACGCGAAGCAGCTTCGTCTGTAACGGCGGCGCCATCGAGTTTACCTCATCGAGAAAAATCGTGCCCAGATTCGCCTCTTCGAACAATCCACGCTTGTCCGCCACCGCACCGGTGAATGAACCCTTTTTGTGACCAAACAACTCCGACTCCAGCAAGTTCTCCGGCAGCGCGCTACAGTTGATAGCCACGAACGGATGGTGCTGTCGATTGCTGTTGAAATGCAGACCGCGCGCGATCAGCTCCTTGCCCGTGCCGCTTTCACCCACGATTAGCACGGTGCTGTCAGTGTCGGCTACTTTGTTAACGAGATTGTAAACCTGCTGCATTTTCGGGCTGGTGCCGACGATGTTCTCGAAACGATAACGATTCTTCAGCTCCTTGCGGAGATAAACGTTCTCCCGCAGCGCCGCTTGATAATCGAGCGCGCGTTGGACCGTCAGTTGCAGCTCGTCGATCTTGAACGGCTTGGTCACGTAATCATACGCCCCCATCTTCATCGCTTCGACCGCTGTCTCCACCGACGCGTAGGCCGTGATCAAAATAACTGCGGTCTGTCGATGATGCTCCCGCACGTGCTGCAAGACGTCGAAGCCCGTCATCGTCTCCATCTTGATGTCCGCGATCACCACCTGCGGCTGAATAGTATCCAGTTGCTCGACCGCTTTCGACGCCGAATTAAACGGGAAAACTTGATGCCCTTTTTCGCGACAAAGCGTCACGATGACCTCTACCATCGCCGGTTCGTCATCGATGATTATGATCTTCGCCATGAATCTCAGCGCTGAGAATATTTTACTTTTGAGAAAAGGAAAGCGGAAATGAGAATGTCGCTTCCCGCACCTTCGCGCCGACACCGCTTGCCATCTATCCAGATTGTACTGGCTGATCGAACGCCACGATTTCTTCGAATAGGTTGGTCGACCCACTACACGGAATGCTCGTAAGATCGACATGAAAGCCCGGCCGGATCCGGCCGAGCGCGTTCTGTTGATTTAGCGCCCGCGCGGCATTCACCGTCACCATCTCGAAGATTTTACGTGGCGAAACGTTTGGCTCATTCCGCTGAAAGGCGCGCATCTCCGCGAACAAACTCAAGTTCTCGTTGCTCGCGAGGCTGTCAGTGCCGAGGCATATATTGAAACCAAGCGCGTGCAATCTTTCGAAAGGAAAGGGCGAATGTGCGAAATAACCGTGGCTGCGCGGCGAATGCACGAGGTGAAACTTGCTTGTCGATCTTGCGAGCAGATCGAAATCGCTTTCGCTCAGCTCGTTCAAATGCGCGATGATCCATTTTTGTGGTAGGGCGCTACCGCTGAGCGTGGCGACAAAAACTTCGAGCGGGGTTGCTTGACCGCAGTCGTCTATCGGTCTGCCGATCTCTTTCATAAATTCAAAAAGTGATCCCGTCCCGTCGCAAAACATCGACATTTCCTCGCGCGACTCCGCCAGATGCGTCGTCAGCAAGATGTTCTCACGGCGCGCGATCTCTTCGCAGCGATGAAACAAGTTTGGCGAAGCTGTGAAAAGTGCATGCGGCGCCAATCCCCAATTCTTTTTGGATTTCAGTGACTCAATCGCAAGATCGACAATTTCATTTGCGCGATCCGGCGAGCGAATATCGATCAACTCCGCAAACCACCACGTGCGGATCGGCTCGTCAATTTTCGAGATCAGTTCCGGATATGCCGTCAGATTCGCAATTGTCGTCGTTCCAAATCTTTTTGCTTCGGCAAAACCTTCGTTGATCGACGGAACATAATCCTCCTCTGACAGACTCGCCTTCGCTGCGTTGATCGCGCGAATCCAATCCGTGAAAGATTTTTGCGGGGCAATCTTGCCGCGCAAACAAGTGTAATCGAGGTGGCAATGCGTGTTGATCAGCCCGGGAAGCAACGCCCGCTCGCCAAGATCGACAATCTCACCGGAGTTGCGCGCTTTGATTTTGCCGAATGATCCAACATCAAAAATGCGATTCTCGGAAATCGCGACCGCGCCATTCTCGATCGGCGGTCCATCCATTGTCACGACGACGCGCGCGCGATAAATCATCTTCTCCCAAATTTGGAGGGACACGGTCGCCGGGGCGACTCGTGTCCCATTATTCCGGCGCTGACGGCGCAGCACCCTCCAGTTTGACTGCCTTGCGGCATTCCGCCACGAGCAGATTGCACGGTTCCTGGCAAAGCAGCGGAATTACTGGCTCGCCGTCGCCGGTCTGGTCATGCGACGTATCAAATTTCTCCGGTGGAAGCTGGGTCGATGCTGGCGCGCCGGTTGCATCGCGTTTCCACAAAATCGTCCGCAAACACCCGTCGCTCGAGCGACAGAAATCTCCCACGACCTGGTTGACTTGCTCGTCGGAAATTTTCGCTGCGACGCGATACATGCCCGATTGTCGATTTAAAGTGTCGCGCAGCGTCGTGGTGACGAGCAGATTTGCTTTCCACGCACTGAACAGCGCGAATCTGCCCGGATAGAAATAATCAAGAGCACGGCGTAACTCTCTTAGATCGACAAGCTCCAGTCGCCAGCCGTGCCGCAAATTCGGCGCCGTCTTCAGTGGCCGATAATTTCCCGCATCGTCGTAGCGTGCAATTTCAACTGCCTCCTCCGGATTTTGGAGGCATTGCAAGTCATCGCGGCCGCCATCATCGCAATGTGAAAGAACAAAACCGCCGCCGTTTATTCTTCGAATCGACATTTCACCAACTCGACTGCAGTTAGTCAGCGCAGTTTCGAGACTTCGCTCGATGAAATCGGGCATTGCGCCGTTTCGATTGGTTACACCAGGCAATGGGCAATCAAACCGGCAGCGCGTTCGAGGAATTGTCGATCTTCTTCTCCGAAGGCGTTCACCTTGTCGCTCTCGGCGTCCAGCATGCCGACGATGTGCTTATGATTGTTCGTCATCGGCACGATAATCTCCGAGCGCGTGGTGTGAAACGTCGGCAAATACCGTGGGTCGTTGCGTACATCGCCCACGATGATCGGTTTGCCCGTTTCCAAAACCGCGCCGCAAAGTCCTTGCGTGATCGGGAATCGCGGATATGCCGGCGGCTCGTCCCCGGTTTCGGACACGATGGCAAATTCCTTTTTCACGATTTTGTAAATGCCGACCCACCGGTAGTTGCGGGCCGCGCGGATCATTTCCGCCACCTGGTTGATTCGGCTCTTCGTGCAACCGCCCGCCAAAACGAACGCCCCGATCGCCTGCAAGTCTTTGCACGTGGTCGTCTTCATCATGTGGGAGAGTAATCTGGTTCAAAACAAAACAAGCGCGAGCAGGATTTCAACTTTTCGCGATCAACTCGCCAGAGCCCGCGGATTCAAATTTGGCTGCCTGTTCGATAATGATATCGGCGAAGCCCGGATCAGTGCCGATGGCGCTGGCGTAAAACAACGAGCGGCTGTCGATCTTGTACGGATTGCGCTTGAAAACTTCACCACGCTCCGCCGGCGAACCGGTTGTCGACCTTCCATTCGCGATTCCAAGCAGCATCGGAATGTCTTGGTAGCTGTGCAAGCCATCTGAGATGAAAAATGGAACAACGACCACGTGTGGCGTCCCCGTCAACTTCTTCCAGCCGGAAACCAAGGGTGGTTCTTCCATGTAAACGTTCAGTACATCCGCATATTTTCCAAGGCCACGGATTTTTTCTGCTTCGCGTTTCGCCGCCACCGCACTGTTTTCATTCAAATCCGTGCCGTGCGCCACGATTAGCAGGCTGGCGTCCGCGGGATCAACATCTGGCGCGATTTCGCCCGCGCGTTTGAGTAGTAATTCGGTCATCATCGAATGATTTCCGACTGGTTCGCAATATTTCCAGATTTGTTCATTCGCCCGTTTTGTCATTCTCCCGCTCAAATCCAATTCGCGCGGAATCACCGTCTCGGTGAAGTAACCTTCGCTGATGAAATTGGGCACAACGTAAACCTCGCGAATTTCCTCAGGATCAAACGAAAAGAGCGCATCGCGCAAGCTTGGCTCCTCTTTCCAAAAGGCGCATTCAACATCGACAAAAACTTCTCGGCGCCGAATTTCCGCCGCGTGCGCCAGCGTCGGCGCGCTCGAATCCGGATTCACGGTCGAGCCATGGCCGACAATTAAAAGCGCGCTGGTGTCGTGAGAGATCACAAAGAAAACGTTCAACGTTCAACACGCAACGTTCAACATTGAATTCAGGTGTAGCGGCGGCTGTCACCAGCCGCACGATCCCCGCGCGTGACGACACGCGCCCCCCTACACTTCTCCCGTTTATATTCGACGTTGGACGTTGGGCATTGGACGTTTGCTTCGTAATTCGCTAAGCTGATGAATCATGCGTTTCCGCACTTACAAGACACTAATCTGGCGGTAAGCGAAGCAGGTCGAGCTTCGCTCAGGAGCTTGCGATTAAGGAGTTGGGGCGAGTTTCGCGATCATTTTCTCGAAGCGCTGATCGCCACGCAAAGGATCCCAGCACGGGTTAAAGCGGAGATCGCCGTATGATGGACCGGCCGGAATCTTCGCGACAATCTGGAGTTGCTCGATCGCCAGGTCGCGCTCGCCGGTCCACGCGTAAACCAACGCCAGGTTCGTGACGAAGCCTGGACCCAACCACGAGTCCTTTGCAATCGGTATAAGATCGACCGCTCGCCGTGCCTCGGCGATGGCCTCGTTTTTTCGCCCAAGCCCGGCATTACACCTCGCGGCAAGCGCGAAGTATTCCTCATTCTTGTTCTTGTCACCCCAAGTTGCGTCCACTCTCTTCCGCGCAGCTGCAAACACCGTTTCTGCCTTCTCCTTGTCGCCGCGTAAACGCGCAATTAGCCCGTCAGCCCAACTTTCCGGAGGTTGTCCACCGAGAACGTCATCGGCAAACTTCGCAGGAGTAGCGCCAATCACCCGGTTCGCCGCATCATAATCGCGCAGGTAAAGTGCTGTCATGAATCGAATGTCCCACACCTCCATGGTCGGACTAAAGTTCAGCGGCACTTGTGCTAGAAGAGCCTGAGCCGCGACTGGAACACCCTCGTCCAGCTTGAGCTCAGCTCGCTCGAGCTTGATCCAAAAGCTCTGGGCTGGGTCCGGGTCGCTCTCATGCGCAAAGCGTTGTTCAAACTCGCCGTAAAGGTGCATCTGACGATATTGGCGCTTGAGATGGTAATTGATCTCGGTATTGCGCGGATCGAGCTCGCTGGCCTTTAGTAAATTGGCGAGCGAATCATCCCAGCGGTTCTGCCGGCGATCGATTCGGGCTGCCATGAAGATCGCCCGAGAATCATTCGGCAGAGTGCGACGAGCGACGGCCAGTTCGTCATGTGCCCGGTCGAACTCGCGAGCGTAGAAATAGTAGCGAGCCAGTTCCAGATGAGTCTCGCCCAGATCCGGCCGCAGCCGCAGCGCAACGTCCACCGCGTTCTTTGCTAACTCAAGGTGCGTGCGATCCCCGGTTTGCTCGTAGAGATCGTCCTGCGTTTGTGCGAGCGCGCAATGGGCGAGTGCAAAGTTCGGATCGCGCTGCGTAGCCTCATTCAGAAGTTCCAACTTCCGGGCAAAGGTTTTTTCCGCGCCATCCCAATTTCCCCAACCGAGCTTTCCCCAACCGAGCGCTCTTGCCTCGGAATACAGCGCATAGGCGATTAGATCTGCGGTCGGCTGTTCTGCGATCGACGCCCTCTCCGTCGGCGAGAGCTTGGCGCGAAGCTGATCGGCGATTTGTTGTGCGATTTCACTCTGAATCGCAAAAACATCGGCGAAGTCTCGATCGTAATGCTCGGCCCAAACGTGAGTGTCGGTGCGGGCATCAATTAACTGAACACTGACGCGAATGCGTCCCTCGGCGCGTTGGACGCTGCCTTCCACCACATGCGAAACACCCAAAGTTTTCGCGATCTCACGCAGGTTGCGCTCTAGATCGCTCTTGTATTTCATCACGCTTGTCCGGCTGATTACTTTCAGGTCCGCGATTTTCGCAAGCTCGGACAGGATTTCGTCCTGCATTCCTCCGGCGAAAAGTGCGTTCTCCTCGTTCTTGCTCAGATTTTCAAACGGCAATACCGCGATCGATTTCTCGGGCAACGGCGTGAG
>Ga0209158_1002686_pt1 | contig 10731 bp, 9 predicted proteins | sample GraSoiAngelo_140_FD_185897 | JGI IMG/M metagenome (GOLD analysis project Ga0209158, IMG submission 185897) | Grasslands soil microbial communities from the Angelo Coastal Reserve, California, USA - 14_0929_12_30cm (SPAdes) (version 2) | ecosystem: Environmental > Terrestrial > Soil > Grasslands ...
TCGGCGATAGGAATCTTGAAAGCGAAGACGAAGGATCCCTCAGGCAAGATAGTTGACTTAAGTCCAGTGGACCGATACGTGGGTGAAGATGCCGAACGGAAAGTGGCAGTGTGTTGCGAGTCATGGCTCGCCAATAAAAATCTGAGCAACCGCAAGACGCTGAATCGAAGTGGCCGCCATCACCTATGGCGGCCATCACTTTTATCCACCCGTCCAGTGCCACCCATGTGCGGTATTTGATCACTTTGCCATCAAATCTCGAAACTGGGTATGACTTCTGTGCCTTCGACGAAGCAGAGGCAATCTACGCCTATTCCCTTATGTGGAAGGCCGGTGCTGTGAACAACGCCGACATCACGGTCATCGCGCCGATCCCTAGCGAGAGCGCGAAAATGGCCGCCAGAGCAAGGCGGCGATCTCTTCCGAGGCCGCGAAGGGCGAACCGAAAATCGCGGAACAGACTTTCGACCAGAAATTTCCCAGCGGAATTTGCGGATAGGTCCTTCGTTAGCATAGACCTCTCACCGCAATAGTGAGCTTCAGGCCGAAGATATCATCGGGCTTCGACCCGCGGTCAAGATCATCGCTCAATTGTGGCGTAACGCGCATCTCGGGGGATATGAATCCTGTGGCTGGCGAATTGTTATTTCGCCCATAATTCCCCGCCCTGCTAGCATTCTGCGATGCGCCATCCGGCCCAACTTCTCTCTGAGCGTGAATCACTTCCGACAACATTGCATGAAGGCACGGCCAGACTGGAGGAGAGGCCGGAAAACAGAACGCAATCAGCGCCGGTGCGTTACAACTCACGTGCCTCATTCGGGGTCTTTGGGGTTATTGAAAAGAACCGTCAATTTGATACTGCCATGCCCGTTTTGCGGGAAGTTAGGCGCGCTTGGGTTCCCCGGATCCAAATTAGAAGCTGTGTCATCGGGTGGGAACAATAAGAGCGTTTCCAGGAAGTGCCGCAGGGCACCAGCATCTCCTTGGTCCTGCTGATCTTGGCTGGAGAGATTGGCGAATGCATCTCGCGACGCCTGGGCTTCGCCACCGTGGCGTAGGATCACCTCGACCAAATTGATGCTACGACCGTCATGACCCAACGATCCGACACTTCCCACGCCCCAAAGAGCCCTAGTGAGGAACTCGGTTTGGATTGTGCCGTCCCAGTTGCGTTCGTGAAAATTAGGTCCAAGATCATGACGTTTGAAATCGGTGAAGATGTTTTGAACCACGAACGGTTGCCCATTCGGCACCATCAAAGGCGGAAGTCCGCTACGATCGTTCACGGTGTGGATCAATGCGGTCGCAGTGGCAAACATGCGATTGAAAATCCCGTTTACAGGGTCGTAGACAGTGTTTATGTCGGCCACACGGCGATCGTGATTGATCGTAAGATTCTGGACGTGGCACGTTGTGCAGCCAAGCTGATTGAACACCTGCAAACCATGTTGTGCCCTGATGTCTTGGTGCGAGCTTCCCGGTTTGAAATAGTTAAGCAGGTAGAATTCGAGGTGATCCACCAGAGCAACGTCGATCTCATTGCCGTTTAGTGGATCCGGTGGTGGCGGAGCTTCGATTGCATCCTGGGATCCGTCCAGCACCATGCCCGAGGGCGTTACCACTCTGGCTCCGGCGCTTGCAGCTGCCAAGTCCGGATCTACAGCCTCAAGGCCCATTTCTCCGTGGAGAGCACCCACAATGAACTCACGCATGGAAATTGTGCCGCCCTGAGCAAAAAAGGGGCGAATTCGAAGGTCGGGGTCGACCCCCTGCACCTGGGAAGTGTTCACCGATCCATCAGGATTGCCAGTAATGGATCCGAAAGAGACGCCCTTCGTGACAAGTGGAAGACTGACGGGCTGACGCTTCTGTTTTGCGCTGGCGATAGCTTGGCTACGAACCGCACGCAAGTCCGAGGTCATTTCATCGGCTAGCATCTCTCTGAGACCTAAGCCGAACAGGTGTGGCGCATTTCGGCTGTCGGGCCGGGTAACCACGTCACCTCCTAAGCCGGCTGAGCCTCGGGGACGTCCATGGCAGGCAGCGCAGGAATCGGCCAATCCAGCGCCAATTCCAATCGTTGTACCGATGTTACCAACGCCGTCGTCGATGCCCGGACCTTGCCCCTGTGCCCTTGTAAATTTCCGCTGAAAAAGCTGACGACCACGACGCACAGCACGAAAAGCGTCGCGATTGATGATGAACAGCGAGGAGTCAGGAGTGTTAACGCTGCCGCGACTAGCACCGATCTCCTGTCTCAACGACTTGTTAATCCCAGCGTTTATCGGGTTAATCGCCTGGGTGTTGTCTACCATCTGCGCCACAGCAACAGCTGGCCACAGCAATAGAGTCCCCAAACAAATGTTGAGCAACGACCTGACCACAGCAAACAGCCCAAATGCAGGACTGGATTCTCTCATCTGATTTCCTCCAATCTACACATTCCCCCGTATGCGGGGAATTACGATTTGAACCCGAATTTCCGATTTCAACTCCATTTCTGCGCACAAGTAGGACCCGACTAAAGACACCAAGTTCGCGTTGCAGTCAGTACGACTTATGCCCCAGGAAAGGCTGACACATCACCGACGCGAAAACGCAGACACCAATTGTCGACAGTAAAGGCTAACAGATACAAGTAAGCTTTTTCACTTGGGCAGGAACCGGGACCGACTTCGTTGGACTATCTTCCCCATACAAGTCCGTTGTCAAGTAACATTCTTTGGCAGTACGTATAGAACCTATAGAAAAGGATTTCATTTCTGTGGGGGAATCCTGATCGAGCACGCTCCTCGAAACCGCCCGCTCGATGAAGCGCTCATGATTGTAGGTGTCGATCAGAACGCTCACGCGGATCCGAGCCGGAATTACCATCTTGATTAGACTGCTGCTCTGGCCGTACCCGGGAAATGTTGCATAAACAAATAAATGGTCGGAATAAGAGACCGTAGGACGTGGACGAATGTTACGGCGAGTGGCTAGCGAAGTCAAGTAAGAAAGAAGTACGAAAGATGCTTGCCTGGAAGCTTGCCCTCCCCCAGTTTTAGGTTTGTTTTTTCTGCGCGAGGTCTTGACAAGGGACTATCTCTTGCTGTTTCATGCGTCTAGATGAAACGCCAAGAAGGTATTAAGGCGCGCGCTCGGCTCGTCCGGCAGCTGCCAGACACTTCCGAGATCGTGCGGGGTTCCCTGTTACACCGGAAAATCTTTCATCGGCGGGGTTGTCGGAAGCGTCGGCGAGGGGAAGGCCACCGCGTCTGGATTCTGACGGTCAGCTATCCCGGAGGACGCACACGGCAGTTCAGCATCCCCGCCGAACAGCGGCCTCAGGTAGAGAAGTGGCTGGAGAACCACCAGAAGCTGCGCGCCAAGCTGGAAGCCATTTGCGAGCTGAATCCCGAATTGCTGCGGGCCAAGTGGTAGTCATTTTTTTTTGACCCACGTCTGTTTCATTTATATATAGATGAATCAACACATACGCAGATCTAGACGGCCAGGTACCTGGTCGAAGATAAAAAAGCGGACTACGTGTTAACCGTCAAAGACAACCAACCGACCCTCAAACAAGACATTCAAGACCTCGGGCTCGAGGCTTTTCTCCCCTCAGCACACGGAAATGACTAAGAGCCACGGGCGCATCGAAACCCGCAAGATCTGGACCAGCACGGAACTGGTCGGCTATCTGGAAATCCCCTTCGTGGCCCAGGTCTTCCCGTATCGAGCGTCACAGAACGAATCTGCAAGGAGAAAAGGAAGAACTGGAAGTGGCCTTTGGAATCTCCAGCCTCAGCAACGACGTAAGTTCTCGCAGGTTGGACAGAGTTCATGTCCTGGTTACGGCACTGTGGAGAAAGTGAGGAATGTAGGTCCGGAAATTGCCGTCGGCATCCATCTCCGGTGGGTAGTGCAGCGTCAAATTGACGAACTGACCGGGCTTGAGCTAAATGCCGTCGTGCTTTCGGTTCTGTCTCCCGTTTGCAATTGGGGTTCAGAGGGATTTCAAGTATTCAACCAGTGCCGTTTTTTCCTGTTGCCCCAAGCCCAATACAAAGAAGCTGTTGTAGTGCTCGACTACATCACTCAGGGTCGCGAAACGGCCGTCGTGGTAGAACCCGCCCGTTTGGTGGGTCCAAAGCCCCTTCAGCGGCGAAGTTCGGTAACGCTTATCGGGCGCCCGGTTTGCTTGGAAGTCATCGACGCCGATTTCTGACGGGGTATGCATGTTCCAGCCGGGCTCGGTGAAAAGCGGTGGAACATGGCACGTCGCACACCGCGCCGTACCATTGAACAGCGCCTTGCCGCGCTCCGCAGCTTCCTCGTCGAAGCTTCCTTTCCGCGGTTTGGGCGCCGGAATTCCGAGCTGATAGAATTGCAGCGGGCCCAGCTTGGAGGTGATCAGGTCGGGATCATTGCGGACGTTGCCGAACCCGTTCGTCGCCGCGATGGGAAAGCGCATGGGATCGTTGAGGCGCGGGTCAAAGAACGTGCCCTTGCCGTGCATCTCGAGGTTGGCGACGAATGCGTTCCAGTGCGTGACCGAGCCCCAGCCCGTCCAGGTGTGAAGGTTCACGCCGACCAGGCCGAAGGCCGGAGGAATGAGAGTCGCCGCAGACTTGCCGTCGGGGCGAAGCGCCTTGCCGTCCAGGAATACTTCGGCGTCAAACTTCCCCGGCCCCCAAGTCGCTAGGACGCTCTTGAGGTCGTTCACGGTGAGATGACCGCCGGTGGAGTTGAGCAGATCCACCACGGGTTGGAGATTGGGCGCAAGCGAGACAATTGCGCCGACATTGAGATCGCGGTTGGCCCAGCCATCTAGTCGGCGGCCGATACCGGGCGCAAAAGAATCATCCACCGTCGAATGGCAAAAGGCGCATTGAATCCCCATCGAGCGCAAGCTTCCATTCGAATTGAACGATCCGGTGACACCGACAACGGAGTTCAACTTGAGCAGCGCGAGCGTGGTGGCAGGATCATGGAGATTGACTGTGCCTTCCCTTAAGGCTTGGACGAGGTTTTCGGGAAGTGCATCCACATCAACCTTCAGGCCTACGGCCAGCGCGGTGCTCGGGTCGACACCCTGGCCAACTCCTCCGAACGTAGCGCCTTCGATGGCTTGGTGAAGGTGCAGCGTATCTCCCCAAAAGGCTTCGTCACCGAAGGTGTCAAAACGGAAAGTTTGCTTGCCTTCCGTGATCATCTGCCCCACGTTTTGTCGAATTACCCCGTCAAAGCCATCCCGTGAGGATACTGCCTGGTACTGAGTTTCTTGGGCTCCGTTGGCCCCTATACGGCTATAACCTGCGATACTCAAAGCGGTGAGAAAAACGAAACCTGCCAGCAATTTCCACCAATATCTCATAACAACTCCTCTTTACTCTAGATCTCTGGGAACTGTCCTGTAAATAAATAAGTGGCCGGAATAAGAGGCTTGGAGACGTGGCGGAATGCTGCACCTAGTGCCTGGCGAAGTCAAGTAACAAAGATGAAGAAACTTGATGTAGAAACTATCTAATAATTCTAAGAGTTGAAGGACTATGACTGCTAGTCCCAAGCAGAGAAGCGTGGTGATGGAGATGATGCATCGCAGCGCACCCGGCTAGTACATAACTTGTTTGCTGCTCGTGCCGAGCGATGCCGAACCCATGGTGACGCTGCTTGAACAGCTCGCGGCGAAGGTTCTCAGATTCCGATTCGCTCAGGTAGCCATAGTGCAACAGCGATTGAAGACCGTTGGGCTCGAACACAGCGAAGCTTCGAAATGCCTCGGCAGCGCGAGGGTGAAATTGCCATGCAGATGTTCAAGGTGGGCCAGCACGGGGACAGAATGTCGTTCACGGGACTGTGCAACGAATTTGAAAGCGCGCACGTGCCGACCGAATTGTGGTAAATATTTAGAAATACGTTTTGTACTACATCCTCCGCTTCAATTTCGTTCTTCAGGATGCGGACTGCGATGCTGAATATAAGCCTGTGATATCGATCTAGAACGAGATGCGTCATGGTTCCCACGTACCAATTCGCGTATTAAATCAGCATCTTCCAGAGCACGCAGCTCAACCCAGGACGGAACTGGAATTGAATCTGGAGAGGATAGCCAGTCCGCGGCCAACAAACACCACCCTTTGACAAATGTGTATAAAATATGGAGCTGATTGCTCCTTATCAAACCAAAAGAGCTTTCAAACCACAGTTTTTTCTTCATCGCCCACTGGGATCAAATGTCTGTTTGCGGGGGAACCCCAGGCCAGAATGGCTTAGCGACCGGCACGCTTTCCGGACCCCGGCTCGCGTTCAAAATCGCCACAGCCTTTCGAAAGAAAACCCACGAAGCCTCTATCGGCGACATCGGACTCCCCCACAAACGGCTGGCGTCGCGCCGGAGCAAGAACCGGATTCACCATTCGACAGAATTGATTTGCTTAGATTTCACTTTGTTTTGGTCCTTGCGGATCGCCAGCCACTCGGACACGCTAGGCGCATTCGCGAAGGCCATTCCATCAATGGGACTTCCCGAGCGTCCTCTTGGAGTGCTTTGCTGATTTTCCCTCGCTTTACGCTCGCTCCGGCAAGTTCTGATTAAAGTGGGGTGCTCCCCAGGTCGCATTCTCGGCAACCATACGGAAGATCAAGGCGCGAACCTCTTTGCTGACACGCTTCCGCCCTCCCGCTCGTCTGAATCTGGAGACCCATGCCCAATACAAACGAAACCCCGCTCGATGCCAGTTCACGACGGTTCTAGGAGTGACCAAGACGAGAAGCCTGGTCCACCCGGACCAGAACGTTCTCAACGCAATCCAGAACAGCTTGTGCAGGGTAGTCAATCGATGGCGAGGTCGTTGCGCGTGCAGGGCCAGCAGTTGCCGACGGAGAGCCGTCGAGGACGAGATCCTCGCGGGAACGGCAAGCGCTGAACATCCAACCGAGGAAATGCCGGAGCGACACGATCATAGCAAGAATCTTATCGGAACTATCCGAATTCAGCTTTTCGCCAAGTCATTCATTTTGCAGGTGTACGACGTTTTGGCGAGGCGTAACTAGCGTTTACCAGATGGCACTCGGAATCGCTATGCGCTTTATTCAGCCAACAGCGGCGCTGGTTCGTTGACTTGGCCCAACTAGCAACCTAAGATGTCGGCGCTATGCCGGGCTCCGACGCGCTCATCGGGCAGACAATTTCTCACTACCGCATGTTGGAGAAGCTCGGCGGTGGGGGAATGGGAGTGGTGTATAAGGCCGAGGACAACCAACTTGGCCGCTTCGTTGCCCTGAAGTTTCTTCCTGATGACCTTGCGAAAAACCCACTGGCCCTCGAACGTTTTCGTCGCGAAGCTCGGTCCGCTTCTGCACTAAATCATCCGAATATTTGCACCATTTACGAAATTGGCGAACACGAGGGCAGGCGCTTCATTGCGATGGAGTATCTGGAGGGCAAGACCCTCAAGCATCTGATTTCGCGTCGTCCTATGGAATTGGAGAGGACGCTGAAGGTCGCAATAGATGTAGCTGAGGCTCTCGATGCGGCCCACTCTAAGGGCATAATCCACAGGGACATCAAGCCAGCAAATATCTTTGTTTCCGAACAAGGCCACGCAAAGATATTGGATTTTGGATTGGCCAAGGTCAGCACGCCCGGTACTTCCTCGACGAGAGCGGAGTCGCTGGCCACGGTGGACCAGGATCCAGACCATTTAACGAGCCCAGGGACGGCGCTGGGAACGGTCGCATATATGTCGCCGGAGCAAGTGCGGGGAAAGGAACTGGACTCGCGGACGGACCTTTTCTCGTTTGGAGTCGTCCTATACGAAATGGCTACGGGGACGCTGCCGTTCCGCGGGGAGACTTCGGGAGTGATTTTTAACGCGATCTTGGAGCGAGCGCCGACGCCCGCAGTGCGGATGAATCCCGAATCACCGGCGGAACTGGAACGCATCATCGACAAGACACTGGAGAAAGACCGGGAGCTCCGGTATCAGCATGCGTCTGAATTACGCGCGGACCTCAAGCGGCTAAAAAGAGAGACGGAATCCACGGGAATACACCCGACTTCAGTGACCAATAGGGCACCGGAAGCGTCGCTACGGTGGGGGAAAGCCCTCGCGGCGGCGATTGCGATCGCAATAGTTCTCATCGGTGGAGGTGGGTGGTATTGGTGGACGCATAAAGTACCGAAGCTCTCCGCGAAGGACACGATTGTTCTGGCGGATTTCACCAACACCACAGGAGATCCGGCGTTCGACAAAACACTTCGCCAGGGGTTATCTGTGCAGCTGGAACAATCGCCCTTCCTCAGCCTTGTTTCAGATGAGCGGATTCAACAAACGCTGCAGATGATGAAGCAGTCTTCGGATGCAAGGCTTACTCCGGAAATTGCGCGAGAAGTCTGCCTGCGAACCAGCAGCACCACAGTCCTTGAGGGCTCGATGGCCCAAATGGGCACGCAGTACAGTTTGATACTAAAGGCGGTGAACTGCTCGAATGGGGAGACACTGACTAGTGCAGAGGCTCAGGCAAGTGACAAAGCCCGCGTCCTTGAGGCACTCGGTAAGGTCTCTTCGGAAATCCGCAAAAAGCTTGGTGAATCACCAGCCTCACTTCAGAGGTTTGACACGCCACTGGAACAAGCAACGACTCCCTCACTGGAAGCGCTTAAGGCCTACACCTTAGCGTACGAGGCCTTGGGAAAAGACTTTGCGGCCGAAATCCCCCTGCTCCAAAAAGCAATCCAGCTCGACCCGAATTTTGCTATGGCTTATCTCCGAATCGGATACAGATACTGGAAGTTGGGAGAAAGCAGCCTGGCGAGCGAGAACATTCGGAAAGCCTACGTGCTGCGTGGGAGCGTGAGCGAAAGAGAGAAATTGTGGATTGAGTCGATGTACCACCGCGTGGTAACCGGCGACCTCAACAAGGTGCACCAAGTCTGCGAAGTCTGGGTGCAGACCTATCCAAGAGACCGGTCAGCTTTAGTTTCATCTGGGGACCTGCTTGCTGATCTCGGACAATATGACCAAGCACTCGGACGGTACCGCGAAGCTTTCCGACTGTATCCAGAGAATTCGGAAGCAATGTACCCACGCATCATCGGTAGTTACATCGCGCTAAACCGGTTTGATGAGGCGCGTGCTGCGGCGGATGCAGCGGTGGTGAAAAACGTCAATTCCCCCGCCATGATTGGGATTCGATACAACCTAGCCTTCTTCCAGAACGATGCCGCGGGAATGGAGCGGGAGGTGGCCCTAGCGTCGGGCAAGCCCGGGCTGGAGGACGAGTTCTTTAGCACGGCCGCTGACACGGCAGCCTATTCGGGCAAGTTGGAGAAAGCGCGATCGTTATCTCGTAAGGCAATAGCTTCGGTGCAGCAAGCACAACTCAAAGAGACAGCTGCGGGGTATGCGGCAGATGCCGCGCTCCGAGAAGCGATGTTCGGAAATGTCGCACAAGCCCGGGATTGGGCTGCATCAGCTCGGCGCCTTGCGACCAGCAGGGATGTGCAATATTTAGCGGCGCTGGCCCTGGCCTCAGAGGTATCTACGTCTCAGAGTCTTGGCGATGATTTAGCTAATCGATTTCCGGAGGATACTCTTGTCCATTTCATTTATTTGCCGACGCTACACGCACAGATTGCGCTCAGCAACAACAGTTCCTCCGAAGCCATCCAGTATCTCCAAGTTGCGGCACCGTACGACCTGGCGGCGGCGGTTCCCACAGCCCTCTATCCTGCGTACGTGAGGGGCATGGCTTACCTTGCTTCACACCAAGGGAGCGAGGCCGCATCAGAATTTCAGAAGATCCTAGATCATCGAGGACTTGTGGCTAACTCGAGAATCGCCGCTTTAGCTCCCCTCCAGATTGGGAGAGCGTACGCCATACAAGGTGACACTGCGAAGGCAAAGGCCGCGTATCAGAATTTCCTCACACTCTGGAAAGACGCTGACCCAGATATTCCCATCTTGAAGCAAGCCAAAGAAGAATATGCAAAATTGCAGTGATGGCGGGTGATTTGCGCGCATTGATTTTCTCAGTGCCCGGTAAGCCCTAACTGCGTCATCGACGCGTCGCTAGTGTCAGAAACTTGTCTAGAGTTTCCCTCTTTGTCAGGGTGATCCCGGGTAATCGGACAAGTCCCCGTCACTGGCCAGAAATGTCGATGTAGGCAGTATGGGCCGGCCACTCGGAGATGCTGCGAACATTCGTTAGAGGCCCATTACACTTCATCAAATAGACTTCCCGAACGTCCTAATGCCGTGCTCCGCGTGTATTACGCATTTTTACGCATTTCTATGACAGGACCTGATTCTCAGTGGATGCAGAATTGAGTTCGGTTCGCGTAAGCAATTGGATCGATAGAAGAAAGAGCAAAAAAGGCCATAGTGCCGCCATCCCCCGACCATCTGTCGAAAAAGCAGATGGTCGGGGTGAACATAGTTTTATCCAACTCGTTCGGTTTCAATGAGTTCCAAAAGAGTGGCGCGCCCGGCCAGACTCGAACTGGCGACCCCCTGCTTAGAAGGCAGACGCTCTATCCAACTGAGCTACGGGCGCTCTCTCCCTAATTTCTCATATTACAACAACTTACGCTACAACCTGCTCTGCTTGTTCGACCGCCATTTTCGGTACATTCGGTACAACTGAGGCCCAAATCGAGTTCGGCAGCTCGAACCCGACGCCTATCTTGTCTGCAATTTGCTTGCGGAACTTTATGTTCTTTTTGAGCATGGAATAGACGTC
>Ga0209158_1002687_pt1 | contig 10727 bp, 9 predicted proteins | sample GraSoiAngelo_140_FD_185897 | JGI IMG/M metagenome (GOLD analysis project Ga0209158, IMG submission 185897) | Grasslands soil microbial communities from the Angelo Coastal Reserve, California, USA - 14_0929_12_30cm (SPAdes) (version 2) | ecosystem: Environmental > Terrestrial > Soil > Grasslands ...
CAGTCCTTGGCGCGGCCGTCCACACGATGTGGAGTTGTGTATCCACATCGTCCACGTTCCAACATCAGGTCTCGGCACCGACTTCGAGGTAACTGTAGGGCTCGTCGGGGTGCGGCGGGACGAACAGGAAGCCCGCCCCGCTCGTCGCGAACCAGCCGGCGAGCAGCTGGGCCGTGCGTGCCCCGCCCTCGAGCGGCTCGCGGAACAGGACCGGCATCCAGCGGCGGATGTGCCGCAGCTCGGGGGCGCGGCGGCCGAGCATCGCGACCACGGCGCCCAGGCCCTGGGTCGCCCGGAGGAAATGCGCGATGGCGTGAACGCGCTGGGCAAAGATGTAAGCACGCACGCCGGGCTCATCGTACAGCAGCGTGCCCTCGTAGGGGTCGGCCGGGGGCGCGTCCATGCGCGGCCCGAAGTAGATGAACACGCGCTGGTCGCCGTCCCGGCGCTCGACGACGGCCGCCGCCACGTCGGATGCGAGCCGGGCGGCGTGGATGAGATCCTCCTCGGCGAGAATCCCCACCGCCGCCGTCCATTCGACGACGGCGAGCGCCTGCTGCAACGGGCAGCCGACGGCGTCGTCGAAGGCGAGTAGGCGGGGCGCCTCGCCGGCGCGCACGAAGAAATGCGCCAGCGCCTCGGCGCGATCCTCGAAGGTGCGGGTTTGCCGCGAGGTTGCGGGAACCGTCATTGTGGGAGTATAACCCATGGGCCAAGCCCGGACATAGAGGATCCCGCATGCGCCTGATCGCCGTGCTCGCCTGTGTGGCAGCGACCCGTCTCGCCGCTCAGCAGCCCGAGCCCGCTCCCTTGCCGGTAGACACGGTTCGCGCCGAGTCCACCCCCCCGCCTCCTGCCCCGCCGACGCCGGAGCAGGAGCGGTACCTGCTCGGTCTACGCAGCGCCAACAGGGGCGTCGCCCAGCTGAGGGACGGCGTCGATCGGGTCATCCGCACTCAGACGAGCAAGGACACCATGCGGCAACGCCGGGCCGGCCAGCGGCTCGCCGGCCTGTGCGGCGCCGCCCGCAGCTTCCTCGTGAGCGGCCGCTCCGCGATGCGGCCCACGGTATACGACCCACCAACCCGCGACGTCGCCCACCGGCTGTCGTTGCAGATCGATACCCTGATCGCCTACATCCCCACCTGCGAAACCGCCGCGCGAGCGACGCCCAAGCAGGCCGCTCAGGACCTGGCAGGGAGGATCACGGCGTTCGAGGGCGCGTTCAAGGATTTCCGCGTGGCGATTGGGGTGCTCAGACCGACAGACAGTAGTAAGACACCGACGCGCCAGTAACGCTGTAAGACGCTAAGTGGCAGTATGTTAATAGATGACAGTGACATGGGCCTATTACGGGACTGGCTGCTGCCGGGGCGCCAGCCGTAGCACCCACAACCCGCTGTTCATGTCAGGGACGTAGATGTTGCCATCCCGCACGACCGCCCCCCAGGCAAACGGCGTGTGCGGCTGGAAGCCCGTGGAGTCCGCCGTCAGGATCCAGCTGATCTCGCGACCCTCACGCAGCAGATCGCCCTTCAGCTCACCCGAGATGTCGAGCACGCGCGCGCCGCCCTGGTAGTTGCCGAGGTAGAGAGTGTCCCCCGCGACCCACACGTTGTGCACGCCGCCGTCGGTTGGCTCGTACCAGGCGACTTCCCTGGGATGCGCGATGTCGGACACGTCGATCACGTGGAGCCGGCCGAAGGTGAGGCTGTTGCCCGCCACGAGGCCCCGGTAGCCGCCCGCCGCGGGATAGACTTCGTCGCCCACGAACACGTATCTGCCGGCCCGCCACGCCGTGTGCGTCCCGCGTACGAAGCCGGGGCCCCACAGCTGCTCGACGCGCGCGTAGGCGGCGTCGAGGTCGTACTTGAACTGCGACACGAACTGCGGAGACTCCGGGCTCCCGCCTTTCATCCCGTTCCCCACGTCCAAAATGACAAGCCCGTCGTTCCAGTAGGCGAGATAGGCGAGCCCGTCCACGACCATCACGTCGTGCAGGTAGCGCCCCGCCGCGGCCTGCTCGGTCTGCCAGCGCGCCGCCTCCCTCGGGTGAGCAGGATCGCGAATGTCGATGACGCGCAGGGATCCCGTCGCGTCGTCCGTGATGTACGCGTAGCCCCGATACACGTAGGAGCTGTGCACGCCGCCCGACACGGTCTCGGTGTACGCCGCGATAGGTTTCGGGTGGCAGGGGTCCGTCGCGTCGAAGACCACGATGCCGTTCTTGCGGTTGGACGCACCCTCGCGCGTGAACACGCCGTACCTACCGTCCTCGGTCGTCATCACGTCGTTGATGATGCGGGCATCGGTCATCATCGAGTCCACGATGCGCGGGTTGGCGGGGTCGGCGATGCTCACCGCGTACACGCGGTCCGCGATGGTCGTCAGGTAGAGGCACCGCCCCGAGGGGTGCACCCACACTTCGGCCGTGCGTACCACGGTGGCCAGGTGCGCGCGCACCTCGATCCCGCGCGTCACCCGCCGCTGCTCGACCCGTACGAGCGCCTCGGCCGTGCGGCCGCCGAGCGCCGCTGTCACCGTGTAGAGACCGGGCGTTTCGGCCACGAAGACGCCCTCGGGATCAATGTGGGCGATTCCCGTCGCGGCGCTGAGCGCCCACTCAACCGGCACGTCTCGCATGGGCCGGCCGCGTGCTTGCTTCGCACTCACCGTGAACCGCACGACGTCCCCCGTCCGCACCGACGCCGTCGCGGGCTCGAGCGCGAGCCCCACGACGGTATTGGGCACAACCTCGAGCTGCAGTATTTGGACGGCGGGCCCCGCCCTGGCGGTGACCGCCGCCTGGCCCGGGGCCACAGCGTGGAGCCGCCCATCGACCGTCACGCTCGCCACTCGGGGATTGCCTGAGGAAAAGGACACCAGATCCGCCCGCGGGTCCCCGTGGCGGCTGAAGGCCGTGCCGATCAGCGTGAGCCGCGTGCCGGCGACCAGCCGCGTCGGAGCGTGCACGATGTCGATCCGCGCCGGAGCCTCAGGGAGCACGCGCACCAAAACGAACTCGATCTTCTGTCCCCGGACGCCCGGGACGCTCGCCACCGCCGCGACGCGGGCGACGCCCGCGTAGCTGCCCGTGACGAGACCAGTCGAGTCCACGTCGCCCTCGTAGCCCGCCGCGAACCACTCGATCCGGGCGCGCAGCACCGGCTGGCCCGCGGCGTCGAAGGCGCGCGCGGTGAGCCGTACCTGCTGGCCGACCTCCACCGCGGCGGCCGTGGGCGTGATCTCGAGCCTCGCCACGGGAAACCCGGGCGGCGTGACGGGCAGTTGCAGCAGCGCCGCAGCGATCGGAAGCAGTGGCGTCATGACCACCTCGCGCAGACCGGCGTGGAATGAGTCCCGCAGCTTAACCGCCGCCTGCGCCGCACAGGTAGGGGCCGGCGCTGTTCTCATAATGTCGCCATACTGTCATTACGACTAACGCTGCATTGGAGACGTGGCTTAGCTATTGACACGCGAGATCGGGCCTCCTACCTTTGCCGCCGGTTCAAGCAATACGTGGCACCGTCACCGGTTTGTCTGCGCTCCGCGAGGACCACTTGTCTCGCGGTTTTTGTTTGAGCCCGTCTCTGGTCGCGGTGACCAGCGATGATCATTCCTGGGGCAGCGCCCCTCAGTACCGAGGATGCAACAGTATGGCAAAGGGTAAAGTGAAGTGGTTCAATGACGCGAAGGGCTTTGGCTTTATCGCGCAGGAGTCGGGTCCGGACGTGTTTGTCCACTTCACGGCGATCCAGGCCGAAGGCTTCCGCAGCCTGGCGGAGGGCGACACGGTGGAGTTCGAGGTCGCCCAGGGTCCCAAGGGCTTGCAGGCGCAGAACGTCCGCAAGGTCTGAGCGACCTCCGGATCGCAGTCAAGCGGGCCCGGGGGGTCTCCCGGGCCCGCTTTTTTCTAGGCGACTATATTGACGCCATGCGCGCTCTTCACGTCGCCTGCTCGTTTCTCCTCTTGCCCGCCGTCCTCGCAGCCCAGGCACCGCCCGCCTACCGGGGATTCGCGCCGGGGATGGCCTACCGCGACTTCGCCACGCGTGCCCAGGCGCTGGCGCGCCGCGACACGCTGCGCTGCAACACGTCGAAGCACACCGCGCAGTTGATGGAGTGCGGCGTGCAGATCCGCGACCTCTCGGATACGACCAACTTCTACCTCAGCGCCTACGTGATCGAGGGCAAGGTGGCGATGCTCTCCTTCGGAGACTCCGGGGGCGTGCGCCTCGTGAAGCGGACGCAACGCGACCTGCTGCGGCGCTTGGGCCCGGCGCACGCCACGGGAGTCGGCACCTGGGAGTGGAAGAACGGGCGCCGCGTCGCGCGGCTCAACTGGCGCGGGCGCGGGGGGGCGCGCTGGATCTACGTCAATCTCGCCGACAACGACCTGATGGACGGCATCAGCCGCTACGTGAAGACAACGACCAAGCGCAAGCCGTAAGGCGTAAGACTTACGGCTTAGACCTGCCGGCAAGCCGCCATCAGTACGTCAGGACGGCGACCCCGCTGCGCGGCGCGACCCGAGCCGCGAACCCCTGCCGATCGGTGTGGGGACCGGTGTAGGGATGCGCGGTGTTGTAGGCCGCGACACCGGAGTTCGCATACAGCCGGTAGTAGCCGATGTGGGTGCGCACCGCGCCCTTCGGCACCACGCAGTTGCAGCGCCTCGCGGCCCCGGTGCCCGGGTTCACCTCCAGGGTGATGTCGGACGCTGTGGTGTTGGTGATCAGAGGCGCGAAATAGCTCTGCCCGTCTACCTCGGCACCGATCGCCGCGACCCGGCGGCCACGCACGCGGCGAACCGGTGGCAGCCGCCCCTCCAGCTGCTCACCAATGGGCGGCGAGCCCGGGCGGATGAGCCGCCAGCGGAACACGGCCCGCGTCCCCCGCGCGAGCGTCAGCCGCACCGACGCCTCGGGGGCCACGGTGTCGAGGGGCGATCCGTCGCGCAGGATCTCCACAGGCTCCACCAGCGCGTTGTGCGCCCACACGACCTCCGACCCAATCACGCCCGTCCGCCCCAGGTACCACACCGCCCCGACGCCGAGCGCCACCGCCACGGCGCCGACCAGCCACCAGCGCAGGCGGCTCGGGGCAGGCCGGAGCTCGCCGGAGCGCCGCACCTGGCGCTCCACGCTGGCCGCGCCCACGAGCTGCGTCGCGCCGGAGGCCCGGCCCGCCCGCAGCGCCGCGAGCACTTCGTCGCCCGTTTGGTAGCGGTCCTCGGGCTTCTTGGCGAGGCACTTCACGATCACGTCGGAGAGCCAGCGCGGAATCCTCGCGTTCACGTCGCTCGCTACGGGCACGGGATCGGCCAGATGCTTGCCCACGATCTCCGCGCTCGACTTGCCGTCGTAAGGGGGAGTGCCGGTCACCATCTGGAACAGCATGGCGCCGAAGGCGTACAGGTCGCTGCGGCCGTCGAGGTCGCGCTGGCCCAGCGCCTGTTCGGGACTCATGTATTGCACGGTGCCGACCGTGAAGCCGGTCGCCGTCTTCGAGTCGCCGGTGCCGGGGTCGAGCAGCTTGGCAATCCCGAAGTCCACGAGTAGCGCGCGCCCGGTCTTCGCCTCGAGCATCACGTTGTCCGGCTTGATGTCGCGATGCACCAAGCCCTGGGCGTGGGCATGAGCGAGCGCCTGCAGCACCGGCTCCGCCACCCTCACGGCATCGTCAGGAATGAGCGGACCCCGCCGCCGCAGCGCGTCGGCCAGGGACTCCCCCTCGACGAACGGCATCACGTAGTACACGAGGCCCTCGCCGTCCCCGGTGAAGTGGATCGGGAGGATGGCCGGGTGTTGGAGCCGCGCGAGGGCCCTGGCCTCCTGGCGGAACCGCGCCAGCATGCCCGGCGTCCAGGCGACGTCGGGGTGCAAGACCTTACAGGCGAGGCGGCGGTCGAGGTCGGTGTCCCACAACTCGTAGACCTCCGCGAACCCGCCGCGACCTACGAGCCCCTTGACCTGATACTTGGGGCCGAGCGCGCGCGCCAGGCGGTCGGGTACGGGCTCCACCGTCCGCTCGCCGATGCGTGGGGAGGAAGTGGCAGGCGAGGCCGCCGCGCGCTCGTTCGAGATCACGGTGGGCGACGGCGTACCGCAGGCGGGACAAAACGCCGCCCCCGTGGGGATCGCGCCGCGGCACGAGGGGCAGAGCCGGGTCGTCACGGCACCAAAGATTTGTGTTCGGAGGCCGCCGTGCAATGGTTAAGTTGTTGCGATGCTTCTCGTCCGCATCTTGCTCGGCCTACTGCTCGGCTACGCGGTGCTGGTGCTCCTCGCCTGGGTGTTCCAGGAGCGCATCGCGTTCCCTGCGCCGCGAGCGCCCGTCCCCGACCCGCGACAGGTCGGTGCGGCGAACGGCGAGCGGATCGAGCTCGTGCTGCGAGACGGGACGAAGCTTGCAGGGTGGTATCTCGCGCCGCGGTCGCCTACGATCGGCCGCCCGCCCTGGCCCGCCCTGCTCTGGTTCTACGGCAACGGAGAGAACATCGCTTCGATCGGGGGCATCGTGCGCGACTTTCAGCCTCCGGGCGCGGCGCTGCTCGTGGTCGACTATCCGGGCTACGGGGGCAGCGGCGGGCGGGCGACCGAGGCGGGCATGTACGAGGCGGCCGACTCGGCCTACGCGGCCGTCGCGCGTCGCCCGGACGTGGACCACGCGCGGATCTATGCGTACGGGCGCTCTCTCGGGTCCGCCGTCGCGTCCCACGTCGCCGCGCGGCACGAAGTGGCCGGGCTCGTCCTCGAGTCCCCCTTCACGAACGCCCTGGACATCGCGCGTGAGCACTACGCGCTGTTCCCGCGCTTCATCGTGCGGCTGCGGCTCGACAACCTCGCCAACCTGCGGCTGGTCCGCTGCCCCGTGCTGGTGTTCCACGGCACGGCCGACCGGCTCGCGCCCCTCGCGATGGGGCGCCGGGTCGCCGCGGCCGGGGGGGGCGGGGGCCCGGCCGAGCTAGTCCTGATCCAGGGCGCCGGGCACAATGACACGTACGACCTCGGTGGGGAAGCCTACCGCCGCAAGCTGTGGCAGTTCGTGCTGGGCGGTGCAGTCAGATGACGTTGACGGGAACGATCCGGTCGCGCCCCTGCTCGAAGCGCCGTTCGGCGGCGTCCAGCGTTCGCTGCACGGCCTCCTCGTCGGCGTCGGCGAACTTGGAGCTCGCCGCGAGGCGCCCGGTCAGCTTGCGCACCGCCACCAGGGCGCGGGTCACCTCACAGCGCTCGAGATCGGGGTCGGTGTGCCCGGTGACGAGCAGCTGCTCGAATAGCGGCAGGCTGCGCGGATCGCACAGCACGTAGAGGGACTCGAGGATCTTCGGCCCGAGGAAGCGCCGCAGCATTTCGTCCCCCCGAATCCGCTGGAACAGCTCGACCAGCAGGCCCGCCTGGCCCGGGTAGTAGCGGGCCGCCTCCACCGCTGCCGCGACGAACGCATGATGCGCGCCCGGCGTCGTGAGGTAGCGCTCGAACAGCGACCACGCCCCTTGCGGATGGCGCTCGGCGAGACCGAGGAAGGCGAAGTACCGACGGGCCAGGGGCGCCTGCGTGTCGGCCACGATGGTGCGAAGCCCGGCGACACCCCAGCGCGCCCCCACCAGCGCCGCCGCCGCCGCGTGCTGCCAGCGCTCGATCTCGGGGATGCGGAACGTGACGAGATGCGGGTCGAGGAAGGCGCGACACCGCTCCAGCACGGCGAGCAGGCGACGGTCCACCTGCGCCAGGGCGCGCTCGAGCGCCGGCCCCACTCCCCCCGCTCCCCCCGCTCCCCCCGCCCCCGTCGCCCCCGTCGCCCGCCGCCCCAGTGCCAGGGCCTCCCAGCCGACCTGGTCAAGGTCGCCCTCGCACCAGGCGCGCTCGAACGCCACCGCGTCGGCGCTTGCGAGCAGCCGCTCGAGGGCGTCGGTGAAGCCGCAGAGACTGCGAATCGCGTCCATCGGCCCTAAAAAGATCATCCACGCCGGTCTGGAAAACTAGGTGGAAGCCGGGTGGAGAACCTGTGGAACGCTGGGGATAACGTTGCGCTTCCCCCGTGTCCAGCTTAACCTTGCCGCGCGCCCGGCCGACACCGGTGATTCCGTTTTTCCTGCCGTACCTGGAGGGCTCCTGGGAAGAAAGCCACTCCTGCTCGGCGCCGCGCTGTGGCTGGCGGCGTGCTCCCACGAAGCCGGTCCGATCGTCATCGGCGTCGCCGGCCCGTTTTCCCAGCCTCGAGGTGTGGCGATGCGGCAAGCCGCCGAGCTGGCGGTTGCCGAGATCAACGCCAAGGGAGGCGTGAAGGGCCGGCCCCTCAAGCTGCGGGTCGCCGACGATTCCGGCCGCGAGGACACCGCCGTGCGCGTGGCCGAGGAGCTGTACCGGGACCCGGACGTCGTGGCGGTCGTGGGGCACCTGACGTCCGGCACGACCATCGCCGCGGCGCGCGTGTACGGCGGCGGCACGAGCCCCGTTCCCGTGATCTCTCCGTCCGCGTCCAGTCCCGATCTCAGCGGGATCAACCCGTATTTCTTCCGGGTGTGTCCGAGCGACCTGTCCCACGGCCCGGAGCTCGCGCGCTTCGCCCGGCAGTCGCTGGGAGCGAAGCGGGCGGGCATCGTGTACATCAACAACGATTACGGCCGCGGGATCCGGAAGACGTTCGCGGGTGAGTTCACGCGGCTCGGCGGCGTCGTCGTGGAAGCCGATCCCTACGTGCCCGCCACCCCGTCGCTCGAGCCCTACCTGTCGCGCATGCGGCGGAGCGGCACGGACGTGCTGGTGCTGGCAACGGAGCGGCCCGGGGCGGAGCTCGCGCTGCGTGAGATGCAGACGCTCGGGGTGCGCTGGCCGGTGATCGGCGGCGACGCGCTCACGGGAATCGAGGCCGACGGGCCGCTCGCCGCGGGCGTGCACGTCTCGTCGGCGTACCTGCCTGACCGGCCGGACGAACGCAACCGTGACTTCGTGGCCACCTACGCGCGCGCCTACCAGGGCCAGCGGCCCGACCACCGGGGCGCCGGCGCGTACGACATCGTGCGACTCCTGGCGCGGGCGATCCAGGCGGGGGGGGGGCCTGACCGACAGGCGATCCGTAACTACCTGGTGAAGGTGGGCCGGGGCAGACCCGCGTTCGATGGCGTGACGGGGGCGATCGTGTTCGACGAGCGCGGGGACGTCGCCGGCAAGACCGTGACGATCGGCGTCGTGCAGGACGGGCGGCTCGTCACGGAGCGCGCGCGGTGAGAGCGGCGCCGTTCGACACGATCCGCTTCCGGATCCTGCTGGGGCTGTTCGGCCTGGCGGCGGGCCTCGTCCTCACGGCGGCGTACGGCGCCGCGACGCTGCGGATGCTGCGCCGGTCCGTGGCGGCGGAGCTCGGGGCGTTGCGCGCCGCGAGCGAGGTGGGAAGCGGCCTCGTGAGCGCGGTGTTCGACGAGATCCGCGCGGCCGAGCTGGATCTCGCCACGCCCAGCGCGACCGCGCGTGATCGCTTCCAGGCCGCCGCCGACGACGCGTTCGACTACGAGCGCCGGCTGGAGAACCTGGGCGGCCTGTCCAACGAGGACCGTCTCACGGTGATCCGCATCAAGCAGCTGCAGGCGTCGATCCAGGTCGACTACGCCCTCGCGCACGCGCTGAAGGACCTGGGGCGTGAGCGCGAGGCCCAGGCGGAGGCGGTCGCGGTGCGCGAGCCCACGGCCGAACTCACCCGGCTGGTCCGCGACCTCTCGAGCCGACAGGCGGTGCGGGCGGCCCAAGCGGGCGACCGCTTGGCGGCCGCGTCGCGGCAGGGCGAGCGGATCCTCTGGCTCGTGCTCACGCTCTTGGTCGTCGCGGGCGGCGTGCTGTCGTTCTACACGCTGCGCTGGGTCGAGGCGCCGCTGGGCCGGCTCGTGACGGCGGCCGAGCGGTTCGGCGCCGGAGACTTGCGGCCGGTCACGACCGGCCGGATGCCGCGGGAGTTCCGCGTGCTGGCGGATGCCTTGCAGCAGATGGGCGACCGGCTGCGCCGGATCGTGGGCGAGGTGATCACGGAGTCCGATCGCATCGCGGGCGCGGCAGGCGACCTGTCGGCCGTGAGCGAGCAGCTCGCGGCGTCGGCGAGCGAGGTGTCCACAGCGATGGTCGACATCTCGGGCGGCGCCGAGGCGCAGCGGGGCGAGCTCGGGTCGATGGGGTCGAGCCTCGACGAGCTGCGCACCGCCACGGTCCAGATGGCCGAGCTGGCCGAGCGCGCAGCCCAGCTGGGCGAGGAGATCCGCACCGTCGCCGACCGCCACCGGGGAGACGTGGCGGCGGCGGGAACCGCCCTGCTCGACGTGCGGGAAGTGGTGCAGACGACGTCCAAGCAGATCACGGAGCTGGCGGCACAGAGCGCCGCGATCGACGACTTCGTCGACCTCATCAAGCGCATCTCCTCCCAGACAAACCTGCTCGCCCTCAACGCCGCCATCGAGGCGGCGCGCGCCGGCGAGCACGGCCGGGGGTTCGCCGTCGTCGCCGAGGAGGTGCGACAGCTCGCCGACGAGTCGGCACGCGCTGCCGAGGCCGTCACCCGCACCACCACGGTCATCCGCGACCAGATGGAGGACGTGACAGCGACGATGGCCGCGGGGCACGCCAAAGTCCGGGGGATCGAGTCGGTGGCGGAAGGCGCGGCGCGGGGGCTCGCCGAGATCGTGGCGGCGGTGGAGCAGGTCGAACAGGGGGCGGAGAAGGTGCGGCGCGCGGCGCAGA
>Ga0209158_1002689_pt1 | contig 10722 bp, 10 predicted proteins | sample GraSoiAngelo_140_FD_185897 | JGI IMG/M metagenome (GOLD analysis project Ga0209158, IMG submission 185897) | Grasslands soil microbial communities from the Angelo Coastal Reserve, California, USA - 14_0929_12_30cm (SPAdes) (version 2) | ecosystem: Environmental > Terrestrial > Soil > Grasslands ...
CCGACGAGATCGCCCGGATGCGCAAGGCGATCGACATCTCGGCGGCGGGGCACGTGGCCGCGATGCAGGTCGCGCGCCCGGGTATGTGGGAGTACGAGATCGAGGCCGCCGTCGAGGCCTCCTTCCGCCGCAACGGCGCGGACCGCCTCGGCTATCCGTCGATCGTGGGCAGCGGTCCCAACAGCACCACCCTCCACTACGATGTCAGCCGGCGCCAGACGAGAGACGGCGACCTGCTCGTCCTGGACGCGGGGGCCGAGTGGGGACAGTACACCGCCGACGTGACCCGCACCTTTCCTGTGAATGGGAAGTTCACGCCGCGTCAGAAGGCGATCTACGATCTGGTGCTGGCCACGCAGCAGACGGCGTTCGATTCCACGCGTCCGGGCGCCACGGTCGCCCAGCTCAACCGCCTCGCGCGGGAGTACATGCGCGCCCACTCGGGCACGCTGTGCGGCGAGCAATCGTGCGACGCGTACTTCATTCACGGCCTGGGGCACTGGCTCGGGATGGACGTGCACGACGTCGGGGACTACGGCACGCCCCTCAAACCGGGGACTGTGCTCACGCTCGAGCCCGGGATCTACCTGCCGGCCGAGGCCCTGGGAGTGCGGATCGAGGACGACGTGCTAGTCACGCCGACAGGCGCGGAATGGCTCTCCGCCAAGGCACCGAAGACCACCGTCGAGATCGAGCGCCTGATGAATCGGGGGGGGCGCTAGGTCTCATCTTTCTCACCCTTGATGTCTTCGAGGAGCTGCTTGGCGTCCTGCTTGTACTCGTGGTCGAGCACGTCGGCGATGGGAAGGGACTCGATCGCGGTGAACTGCTCGCGCGCCTTGGAGTAATGCCCGAGATCGACATACACCTCGCCAAGCTCGAGCCGGTGAAAGATGTTCTGCGGCTTGAGCGCCACCGCCTTCGCGAGGTACTTCTGTGCGTCGTCCCAATTGCCCTTGTCGAGGAAGCCACCCCCGAAGAGCGTTTTGGCGAAGAACTTCTCGAACCCCGACAGTCGCTTGACCTCGGCATGCCACGCGCCGACCAGGTGATACGCGCCGTCGTGGGTCGAGTCGAGCTCGATCGCCTTCATCCCTTCATCATAGATGAGCTTGGCGAAGCGCACCCGCTCCTTGCCACCCTTGGTGCGGGACAGCCTGCCGAGGGCCTGCCCGACGGTGAAATGGCCGTCGGCCCCGCTGGGGTTGACGCGCACGGCTGCCTCGCCGAAGGCTCGCGCCTCGGTGTAGAGACTGTCCCGCAGGTGCTTGGACGAGTCGTCTTTGCCCGTGATCTGCTTGGCGATGTCCACGAGCTCCCGGCCCGCCTTCCACAGCGCCTGATAATTGAGCGAGTCGAGCGCGAGGGCCGCACGGTAGTGACCAAGGGCCTGCTGCGGCGCGAGCCCGGCGTGCGCGCTGTCGCCCAGCGCGATGTGCTCCGCCACCGAGGGCCGCGCCTGACCGGCGAGCGCAACGGGACCGACGAGGCACACGAGCACCAGGGATCTCACACCACGCATCGGCGACTCCGGACGGGAGCGGGGCGGTAATGTTGGTGGTCCCGCTCATCGAGCGCAAGCGCGACGGCGGCGCCCTGACGCCGGAGGAATGGTCCGCCCTCGTCGCCGCCTACACCGACGGGCGCATTCCCGACTACCAGATGTCGGCGCTGTTGATGGCGGTGGTGCTGCGCGGGCTCGAGCGTCACGAGCTCGCGGCCCTCACCGACGCCATGCTTGCCTCGGGCCAGCGCCTCACGTTCGACTCGTGGGCCACTCCCCGCGTCGACAAGCACTCGACCGGAGGCGTGGGCGACAAAGTATCGCTGGTGCTGGCGCCGCTCGTCGCCGCGTGTGGCGTCGCCGTGCCGATGATGTCGGGGCGGGGCCTCGGCCACACCGGCGGCACGCTCGACAAACTCGAGGCGATCCCGGGCTTTCGTACGGGACTGTCGCTCGCCGAAGTCCGGGCCCAGGTCATGAAGGTCGGCTGCGCGATGATCGGCCAGACACCCGAGATCGCCCCGGCCGACCGTCGCATCTATGCGCTGCGCGACGTGACGGGCACGGTCGAGGCGATTCCCCTCATCGCCGCCAGCATCATGTCGAAGAAGCTCGCGGAGGGGCTGAACGCCCTCGTGCTCGACGTGAAGCGGGGGAGCGGCGCCTTCCTCCCCGCGCTCGACCAGAGCCTCGAGCTCGCGCAGACGATGATTGCCCTGGGCGAGGACCGCGGCTGTCCGACCGTCGCCCTGCTCACCGCCATGGATCGCCCGCTGGGCCGCGCCTGCGGCAACGCGCTCGAGATCGAAGAGGCGATCCTCGCGCTGCGGGGCGAGGGCCCTCCGGACCTGATGGAGGTGACCTACGCGCTGGGCGTCGAGATGCTGCTCGCCGCCCGCGTGGAAAAGACCTCCAAGAAGGCCCATCATCGGCTCGAGAACGCCCTCGGCTCCGGCCTCGCGGCCGAGAAGTTCGAGCGCATGATCGAAGCGCAGGGTGGGAATCCCGGCGTCGTTGAGGATGCGTCGGTGCTGCCCCAGGCCAAGGAGGTCGAAGTGTACAAGGCGCCCCGCACCGGCGTGGTGATCCGGGTCGATCCCAAGGTCGTCGGGCGGGCCGTCGTCGCGATGGGCGGTGGGCGCCTCAAGGTTGAGGACCCGGTCGATCCCACGGTCGGCTTCGTGATCACCGTCAACCCCGGCGACAAAGTGCTCGCCGGCGAGCCGATCGCGTCGGTGTTCGCGCGCGATCCGGCGGGGATCCAACTCGGCTTCGATGCGCTGGGTCAGGCGATCGTGGTGGCGGACAAGCTCGCGGCCAAGCCGCTGCCCCTCGTTTCCCACCGCGTCACCAAGGCGGGCGTCGAGGAGCTTACACGTCCAGATTCCGGACGAACTTCGCGTTCTCCTCGATGAACTTGCGCCGCGGCTCGACTTCGTCTCCCATCAGGGTCTCGAACAGCTGTGACGCCTCGAAGGCGTCCTCCATCGTCACCTGGAGCAGGGTGCGACGCGCCGGATCCATGGTGGTGTTGCGCAGCTGGTCGGGGTTCATCTCCCCCAGCCCCTTGTAGCGCTGCACCATGACGGTGCCGTGGGGCGTCTCGCCGTTCGCGAACCGCTTCACGTAGCCGTCGCGCTCCTTTTCATCGTAGGCGTAAAACTCCTCCTTGCCTTTCGCGACACGGTACAGCGGCGGCTGCGCGATGTACACGTACCCCGCGTCGATCAGGAACTTCATTTCCTTGTAGAAGAAGGTGAGCAGCAGGGTGCGAATGTGGGCGCCATCCACGTCCGCATCGGTCATGATGATGATCTTGTGATAGCGTGCGTCGTCGACCTTGAAGTCCTCGCCCACCCCGGTGCCGATCGCCGTGATGATGGTCCGAATCTCCTCGTTGGAGAGGATCTTGTCGATGCGCGCTTTCTGCACGTTGAGGATCTTGCCGCGCAGCGGCAGGATCGCCTGGAAGCTGCGGTCCCGTCCCTGTTTGGCGGACCCGCCGGCCGAGTCGCCCTCGACGAGATACAACTCGGTGAGCCTGGGGTCGCTCACGCTGCAGTCGGCGAGCTTGCCCGGGAGCAGGCCGCCCTCGAGTCCGCTCTTCTTGCGGACGAGCTCGCGCGCCTTGCGCGCCGCCTCGCGCGCCCGCGCCGCGCTCACGGCCTTGGCGATGATGGTGCGCGCCACGCTCGGGCTCTTGTCGAAAAAATCGCCCAGCGCGTCGTTGACGACGGTCTTCACGATCCCCTCGACCTCGGAATTGCCGAGCTTGGTCTTGGTCTGCCCTTCGAACTGCGGGTCCTTCACTTTGACGTGCAGCACCGCCGTCAGGCCCTCGCGAATGTCGTCCCCCGTAAGGGTGAACTCTTCCTTCTTGAGGATGCCATCCTTCTTCGCCCACTCGTTGATCGTGCGCGTCAGCGCGGCCCGGAACCCCGTGAGGTGGGTCCCGCCTTCGTGCGTGTTGATGTTGTTCACGAAGGAAAGCGTGTTGTCGTTGTAGCCGTCGTCGTATTGGATCGCGCCTTCGACGACGACACCTTCTCGCGTGGTCTCGAACACGATCGGCTTGGGGTGCAGCGTCTTGCGGTTGCCGAGCAGGTGCTTCACGAACTCGGCGAGGCCGCCCTTGTAGAAGAACGTCTCCTCTTTCTGCTGCCCCTTGCGCTCGTCCTTGAGCGTGATCGTGAGGGCCTTGTTCAGGAACGCGAGCTCGCGCAGCCGCGTGGCGATCGTGGCGTAGTCGAAGCGCGTCTCGGTGAAGATCTTCGTGTCGGGCTTGAACCAGACGGTCGTGCCTGTGCCCTTCGCCTTGCCGATGACCTCCAGCTTCTTCGTGGTTTCGCCCCGCTCGCACGCCATGTGGTGCCGCTTGCCATCGCGGTCCACCCACACCTCGAGCTTTTCCGACAGCGCGTTCACCACCGAGACGCCGACGCCGTGCAGGCCGCCCGACACCTTGTACGTGCTCTTGTCGAACTTCCCGCCGGCGTGCAACACCGTGAGCGCCACCTCGACCCCGGGCTTTTTCTCGGTCTTGTGAGTATCGACGGGGATGCCGCGGCCATTGTCCACCACGGTGATCGCATTGTCGGCATGGATGGTGACGTCGATCTGCGTGCTGTAGCCGGCGAGCGCCTCGTCGACCGAGTTGTCGACCACCTCGTACACGAGGTGGTGCAGCCCCCGGCCCGACACCGACCCGATGTACATCGCCGGCCGGCGTCGCACGGCCTCCAGGCCCTTCAGGACCTGAATCGAGTCGGCCTGGTAGTCGCCGTTACCCTTATCCTTCGAGGCTCGGGGTTTCGCCTTCGCCATAACGCTCTATCGTGAGAGAAGCCAGCGGATCGTCTTGATCCGTCCGGCGCCGCGGCCCGTGTTGATCGCCGCCATGATCTGCGGCCCCATGAGCTGCAGCTCGGTCATCCAGGCGCTCGTTGCGACCCGCACGAACAGCGTGCCGTCGGGGGTCACGCTCTCGGGGGCGGTCACCGCCGCGATCTGCGCCCCCACCAACCGGGGCCAATCGGGAATCACCTGCGCCTGCACGACCCGCCGGATCAGCCCGGACTTGGCCAGATAGCTGTGCAGCGCCTCGCCGACCGCGGTCGGCCGGCCCCGTCTCCGCTCCGCCATTGTACCCCCCTGCGAACAGCGCCACGGAGCTTCCCGTGGCGCAGCGCGGGCGTGCCGCGAGAGCCCCAGATAAGCAGCTAAAAATACTCAGAAGTTATTGTCGTGGCAAGACTTACTCATTTTCCCCGGAACCGCGGAGGGCGCTTCTCCAGGAACGCCGTCAACCCCTCTCTCATGTCCTCCGTAGCCGCCAGCAGCCCGAAATGATTGGCCTCGAGCAGCAGGCCCTCCTCGAGCGTCATCTCCAGCCCCTGGTCCACCGCTTCCAGGGCGAGGCGCACCGCCAGGGGGCCCATGGCGAGTATACCCCGCAGCGTTTTCTCTGCCGCGGCCAGCAGCTCGGCGCCCGGTACCACTTGGTTCACGAGGCCGATACGGTGCGCCTCGCGGGCGTCGATCATCTCCCCCGTCAGAATGAGGTGTAGGGCGTTCCCTTTGCCCACGAGGCGCGGCAGCCGCTGCGTGCCGCCATAGCCGGGAGCGATGCCGAGCTTCACCTCCGGTTGACCGAATTTCGCGGTGTCACTCGCGATCCGCAGATGACACGCCATGGCGAGCTCGCACCCGCCGCCCAGGGCGTAGCCGTTGACGGCGGCGATGACCGGCTTGCCGCAGGTCTCGAAGCGGCGCAGCATCGCCTGGCCACGCTGCGCCCGCGCCTTCCCGTCGAACGGGCCCTGCTTCGAGAGATCCGCGATGTCGGCGCCCGCGACGAAGGCCTTGGTGCCCGAGCCCGTGAGGATGGCGCCTCCGATCGCTTGCTCCGTGGCCACGCGCCCGGCCGCGTCGGCCAGCTCGTCCACCACCTGATCGTTCAGGGCGTTGAGCTTGTCGGGCCGATTGATGGTGATCAGCGCGATGGCGTCTCTGATCTCGAAGAGGAGCGTTTCGTATCGCATGGGGGAAAGGTAACGCGGAAGTCGGAACGCGGAACGCGGAACAGGGGGGCCGACCTCCGCTCTGGTGTTCCGCGTTCCGCGTTCCACGTTCCGCGTTATGTTCCGGGCCATGAGCGTGCAGGCAATTGCCTGGAGCCCGTCCGGAGCCGTGCGCATCGTCGACCAGCGTGCCCTGCCCGAGGCGCGGATCGAGCGCGATCTGGAGAGTGGCGAAGCGGTGGCGGACGCGATCCGCACGCTGCAGGTGCGCGGCGCGCCGCTCATCGGCATCGCTGCCGCGATGGGTTTGGTCGCGGGCACGCGCGAGCTGCGCGCGGCGCCGCGCGCGCCGTTCCTCGCCCGCGTGCACCAGCTCGCGGTGCTGCTCGGCGCGACGCGTCCGACGGCGGTGAATCTGCGCTGGGCACTCGACCGCATGGCGCGCGCCGCGAGCGCCACGCCGGACGGGGCAGGCGGGGGCGCCATCTGGGACCGGCTCCAGACCGAGGCGACGGCCATCTGGGAGGAAGACCGCGCCATGTGCCGCCGCATCGGCGAGGCCGGCCTGCCGCTCGTCCCCGACGGGGCGAAACTGCTGACCCACTGCAACGCAGGGGCGCTCGCCACCGGCGGAATCGGGACGGCGCTCGCGCCCATCTATCTCGCGCATGATGCCGGGCGCCGCGTGGAGGTGTTCGTGGACGAAACGCGTCCCGTGCTGCAAGGCGCGAGGCTCACCGCCTGGGAGCTGGTGCACGCCGGCATCCCGTGCACGGTGATCGCCGACGGTGCGGCGGGATCCCTGATGCGCCAGGCGAAGGTGGATCTTGTGATCGTCGGGGCCGACCGCATTGCCGCGAACGGCGACTTCGCGAACAAGATCGGCACCTATTCGCTCGCCGTGCTGGCCCTGCACCACGGCGTGCCGTTCTATTGCGCGGCCCCCTCGTCCACGATCGACTTCGCGCTCGCCGACGGCGCGGGCATCCCGATCGAGCAGCGGGCGCCCGACGAAGTGAAGAGCGTGGCCGGTCGGCCCATCGCACCCGCGGAGGCCGCGGCGCTGAACCCGGCCTTCGACGTGACGCCGGCCCGCTACGTGACCGCCTTCATCACCGATCGCGGCCTCGAGCATCCGCCGTTCCGCGACGAGGGGCGCCGATGAGGGCTCCGCTCGTCGCGGTCGTCGGGGGTGGCAATTGCAGTGGCGCGGAAGCCGAGTGGGCGGCGGCCGTGGGACGGTTGGTGGCGGAGCGCGGCGCCGTGCTGGTATGCGGGGGACTTGGCGGGGTGATGGAGGCCGCCGCCCGGGGCGCGAAGCAGGCCGGGGGGCTCACGATCGGGATTCTCCCGGGGAGCGACCCCGGAGCGGCGAACCCTCACATCGACGTGGCGATCGCGACCGGGATGGGTGAGATGCGCAACGCACTGATCGTGCGGGCGGCGGGCGCGGTGATCGCCATCGGGGGCGGCTGGGGCACGTTGTCCGAAATCGCGCTGGCGCGCCGCATCGAGACGCCGGTCGTCGGGCTTCATGATGGCTTCATGCCGGCGGTGGAGATTCCGCGCGTCGCGCAGCCGGAGCAGGCGGTCCAGTGGGCGCTGGAGCAGGCGCGGCGCCGGGAGGTATAATTGGGCATGAACGCGGGGACGAAGTTCGCCGTCGGGGCGGGGCTGATCGTCGGCTCGGTGGGCTACCTGATGGCCTCGGGCGTGAAGCAGACGGGGCAGTACTTCCTCACCCCGACCGAGTTGTCGCAGAAGATCTCGGTCGATCCGTCGTTTTACAACGTGGGGATGAAGGTCGGCGCGCACGTCGTCCGTGGCTCCGTCACCAAGGACATCGCGACGCAGACGCTGAGCTTCCAGGTCACCGACGGGAGCGCGCGCTATCCCGTCGTCTTCCACGGACTCCCCCCCGACACGTTCACCGATTCGGTCGAGGTGGTGGTCGAGGGTCGCCTGCAGCAGGACGGCGTGATCCACGCGACCAACGTGCTCGCCAAGTGCGGGTCGCGCTACGAATCGGTGCCCAAGGCCTAGATGACGGTCCTCGGCAACCTGGCACTGTGGCTCGCCCTGCTGGTGGGGGTCTGGGGCGCGCTGGCCGGGTTCGTGGGCGGTCGCCAGGCCCGGCCCGACCTCGCCCACAGCGCGCGGCGGGCGGTGTTCGCGATGTGCGGCGCGCTGCTCGTCGCCGTGTTCGCGCTCGAGTGGGCGCTGTTTCAGCACGACTTCAACGTCGAGTACGTCGCGGCCTACACCAGCCGCAACCTCCCGATCTTCTATACCTGGTCGGCGCTGTACGCGGGCCAGAAAGGGAGCCTGCTCTTCTGGGCGACCGTGCTTTCGGTGTTTGGTTCGCTCGCGCTCGTGCTCACGCCACGCCGCCACCGGGAGCTGCTCCCGACGGTGGCCGGCGTCGTCGCGCTGGTGGCGAGCTTCTTCATCTCCGTGATGCTGTTCGGCCACGCCAATCCGTTCCAGCGGCTGCCCTACACGCCGCTCGACGGCAGCGGCTTGAACCCGCAGCTGCAGAATCCGGGGATGGTGTTCCATCCGCCGATGCTGTACCTCGGCTACATCTCGATCACCATCCCGTTCGCGTTCGCGATCGCCGCGCTGCTCTCGAAGCGCCTCGACGCCGACTGGCTCGTCGCGATCCGCAAGTGGACGCTCTTATCCTGGCTGTTCCTCTCCATCGGGATCTGTCTGGGCATGTGGTGGGCGTACGTGGAGCTGGGGTGGGGCGGCTACTGGGCCTGGGACCCGGTCGAAAACGCGTCGCTGCTCCCCTGGCTCACGATGACCGCGTTCCTGCATTCGGTCATGGTCCAGGAAAAGCGCGGCATGCTGAAGAAGTGGAACCTGGGGCTGATCATCGGCTCGTGGCTGCTCTCGATCTTCGGCACGTTCATCACGCGCTCGGGCGTGATCTCGAGCGTGCATTCGTTCACCCAGTCGAGCGTCGGCTACTTCTTCCTCGCGTTCCTGATCGTGGCCGGGGTCGCCAGCTTCGCGCTGTACGCGACCCGCCTCCCGTTACTCACCGCGGAGACCCAGCTCGAGTCGATGGTGAGCCGCGAGGCGAGCTTCCTGTTCAACAACTTGCTGCTCATCGGAATCGCGTTCTCGGTGTTGTGGGGGACGCTGTTCCCGATCCTCTCCGAGCTGGTCCAAGGCACCAAGGTTACTGTCGGGCCACCGTTCTTCAACCAAGTGAACATTCCGCTCGGCCTGGCGCTGCTCGCGCTCACCGGCATCGGGCCGCTCATCGCGTGGCGCCGCGCGTCGCTCCCCAATTTGCGGCGCCAGTTCGCGGTGCCCGCGACGACGGGCGGGCTCACGCTCCTGGTGCTGCTCGTCGGCGGAATGCGCGACCTGTACGCCCTGCTGGCGATCGCGCTCGGCGGATTCGTCGCCGCCACGATCGCGCAGGAATTCGCCCGCGGCACCCGCGCGCGACACCGTCAGTACGCCGAGGTCTATCCGCTCGCTTTCGCGCGCTTGCTGGGCCGCAACCGGCGGCGGTACGGCGGCTACATCGTGCACACCGGCATCGTGATCCTGTTCGTGGCGTTCGCCGGCATGGCGTTCAAGACGGAGACCGAAGCGACCCTCCGGCCCGGCGAGTCGGCGTCGCTGCGGAGTCCCTACGGCCACACCTACACCTTTACGCACCTCGGCATCTCGCAATACGACGCCTTGAATCGGCAAATCACCGCGGCCACCGTCGAGGTGCGTCGCAACGGCAAGCCGATCGGATTCCTCACGCCCGAGAAGCGGCAGCATGTCGACGGGCTCGGCCGCCCCACGTTCCAACCGTCGACCGAGCCGAGCATCATGAGCATGCTGCGGGAAGACATATACACCGTCCTTGGCGGTACGGTGAACGGCACCGAGCAGGCCGTGTTCCGCTTCACGATCAATCCACTGGTATGGTGGGTGTGGTACGGCGGGATGATCGTGGCGCTGGGCGGGCTGATCGTCATGTGGCCGGGCGGCTCGCCGGCGGCCAGACGGGCGCAGGCCGGGTACGCGGTGCGGCTGGTGGGGGAGGAGCGATGACCGTTACACGACGCCACGACGGCACGTTGCCCGTGAGCCGGCGAGGCTTTCTGACGCTTGGTGTCGTGAGCGTCCTGGGAGCGTCGTGGAACGTGGCGTCATGGCGTCGTGCCACGCTTCAAAGCCAGGATTCCCTCCCGGGCACCGGACCATCCGGGCGCTTGTGGGATCCCGCGCGGGCGGGGCGTCCCCTGCCGCCCGTCACCGCCGCGGACAATGACGCCGCGATCCAGGCGATCGAGAAACAGATTCACTGCACCTGCGGCTGCAACCTCGACGTATATACGTGCCGCACCACCGATTTCACCTGCACCGTGAGTCCCGCGATGCACCAGCATGTGCTCGCGCTGGCGCAGCAGGGGCAGAGCGGGCGCCAGATCCTCGATCAGTTCGTGCGCGAGCACGGCGTCGCCATCCTCATGGCGCCACCGAAGCGGGGGTTCAACCTCGCGGGATACTTCGTACCGTCGTTGCTGATCGTCGTAGCCGGCGTCGCCCTCACGTTGGTGCTGCGCCGCTGGGTGCGCGTGGCGGTGCGCGCGACAGAGGCGCCCCCGCCTGACGCCGCGGGTGCCACGCCGGAGGAGCTCGCGCGCCTGCGGCGCGAGCTCGAGCGGCTCCCCTCCTGAG
>Ga0209158_1002698_pt1 | contig 10698 bp, 11 predicted proteins | sample GraSoiAngelo_140_FD_185897 | JGI IMG/M metagenome (GOLD analysis project Ga0209158, IMG submission 185897) | Grasslands soil microbial communities from the Angelo Coastal Reserve, California, USA - 14_0929_12_30cm (SPAdes) (version 2) | ecosystem: Environmental > Terrestrial > Soil > Grasslands ...
CGCTGCGCCCTGTTCTCCGTCGGTGACGAGCACGCGGCGGTTAGCAGAGCGGCTAGCCCCGCACCAATCAAAGTTCTTCTTTCAACGTTGGTTGGTTCTTGTCCGCTGCCGGGCTTGCTTTGGTTGGTCGAGGCTTGGTCGGTAATCATAGAGCGTGTCTCCTTGAGTGTGCTACGCGATCCGATGCCCGGGCGGTGGGAAGGAGAGCCGAGCTCGGCATCTCAGCTTCGGCGTGGGCGGCTTGATGGCCGTGGCGATGAGAAGCTTGCGGTGGATCATTGGAGTAGCTCCCGTGGGTTCGCCAACTCGAGGCCGCTTGAAAAGCCAAAAGGCAGAGCGGCGATTGCTGTCTCAAGACCTGTTTCGATGTCGATTCGATAGAGACGCGGGTTTGGAGCGAAATCGCTTGCATACAGTTGGCCCTTCCGGCCAAAAACCAACCCCATAACGGAGTTACTGCCTACGAGATGGACGATCGTCGTTGCCGCGCCGGTCGCAGGGTCGATGCGGTACAGGATCGCAGGTACCGAAGAAGGGTTGACGGTGCTCGTCACACCGAACAGGCGCCCTTCACGATCAAACGCCAAGTCCATGAAAAATTGCGCGGCGCCAGTTGGACCCACACGGGTAAAGGCTCCGGTTGCCTCATTGACCGTGTAGAGTGAGTTGTAATTGGCGTCCGAGCCGCGGGTACACTCGAAATTCGCATTAGGGTTACAATCCCCAACTGCGTACAGGGTCCCATCGCGAGCGAAGGCCATGGCCATGACCGCGAGGCGGGGGACAGCCGCGCCGAACAGGGTTGCCCGCCCGCTTGTCTGGTCGATGGTCGCAAGCTGCTGGTTGCCGAAAAGGGGTCCGCACATGCTGTACAGCGTGCCCGACGGTGACAGCGCCAATGAAGCGCAGTTTCCTCCGTTTGTCGGCCCGATGTCCGTTGTGGTGATTCTCTTGCCGCTTACCTTGATCGCGAACACTTCCGCCCCGCCACCGGACGTAGTGAAAAACAAGTTCCTCGCGTGATCGTCTTCGGAGGCGTAACGCCCCTGCGCCGCAATAGCTGGTTCGAGCCCCCCTCCCGCCGCGAGCTGCTTCGGAGCCGTTGTGTCCGAGCAGGCGGTGATGACGACAGAGGCAATGACGGCGGTGGCGATGAGAAGTTTGCGGCGGATCATCTGAGCCTCCGTTCAACTGAGATTCGCTACCGGGGACGCATTCGCGCTTGACCGGGCGGACACAGCCCTCCATGATAGACCGTCTCCCTCAGCAGAACATCAGATAAAACTCACAGGGCTCGCGTAGCCGGAAAATGTTGATCCTCGAGCTTCTGGGAACGCTTTCCCTGCGGAACGAGACTCGTCCGGTCCCCCTAGCGGCGCAACAAAAGAGGCCATTGGGTCTGCTTGCGATCCTCAGCCTGGGCGGTAGGCAGGGTGTCTCTCGCGACCGGATCGAGGCCTACCTCTGGCCGGAAAGCTCTGGAGCGCGGGCACACCACGCGCTCGATCAGACGGTCTACGCGATCCGACAGGCGCTGGGAAGCGATTTGTTACTCTCGACAGCACGGGAACTCCGGCTCAATTCAGAATTGGTTCGGGTTGACGTCTGGGAGTTCGAGCAAGCGATTCGCGCGAGTCAGTGGACCGTGGCGGTCGGCCACTATAAGGGGCCGCTCCTGGACGGATTTCATTTCGCAGATAGCCACGAGCTCGAGTCGTGGATAGAGACAAACCGAACGCGACTGCGACTCGAGTATCAAGAGGCTCTCGAATTCCTTGCCAACCTTGCGGCCGAGGCAAGCAACCATTCGCAGAGCGTAGCGTGGTTGCGCAGACTTGCTAACTCCGATCCACTTTCAGCCGGCGCGACGAAAAAGCTCATGCGCGCTCTCGCCGCCGCCGGAGACCGTGCCGGCGCGGTGCAACACGCACGCCTGTACCAGGAACTCGTACGACAAGCGCTCGAGATGGAGCCGGATGCCGAGATCGCAGATCTCGCCGCGGCGTTGAGCCGTCACGCGATCACCGAGGCCGCAGCGCCGAGGCATCGCTCCGCGGCTCCGGACAATCCATCGGTCACGCCGTCCGTCGCCGCATCGACGCCAGGAGTCAAAGGGCGGAGCCGTCGCGACAGGACGGTGTTGTACGCCGTGATCGCGCTCGCCATTCTGGTTTCTGGCACCGCGATCTGGGGTTGGATGCGCCCCGCACCGGCGAAGCAGGTGGTGCGGTACACGCTGGCGATCGACTCGAGCGAGGCGATGGTTCCCAGTACGGGCTGGTCGGGACGGGTGGCCATCTCCCCGGACGGATCGCGACTGGCTTACTTCGGTGGTCCCCGCTCGCGGCTCTTGATACGAACGCGCAACGAGCTCCATGCCATCGCCGTGCCAGGGACAGAAGGGGCGACTTCACCGTTTTTCTCGCCTGACGGTCGTCAGGTAGGCTTCCTCAGGGACTTCATCGTTCAGATCGCCTCGCTCGACGGCGGGCCACCGATCACCGTGTTGGATTCGCTCACAGGAGTGTCCGGCGCGTCATGGGGACCAGACAATTTCATTTACGCCGACGCGTTCAGCGACTTAAAAGGTCTCGTCTGCGTGGAGGCCAAGCCGGGGGCCGGGCCGAGATGGTTTACGACGCTGGACACCGCACGTGGAGAGATCGATCACGCATGGCCAGACGTGCTGCCCAACGGAAAGGGCGTGCTCTTTACCGTCAGGTTCAGGGGAAAGAACGGAGCAAAAGGTAGGATCTCCCACGCGATCGCTGTGGCCGACATCCCGTCCGGGAAGCACCGCGTGATCGTGAAGGACGCGATGTACGCGCGCTACGCGTCGTCTGGACACCTCCTCTATGTGACGGCCAACAAGACCTTGATGGTCGTGCCATTCGATCAGAATTCCATGAAAGTCACGGGCGAGCCGACCGCGCTCACCCAAGGTATGCGGTTGGGATTGGGGGGCTCAGCGGACCTCGCGGTTTCAGGGACAGGGACGCTGGTATACGCCACTGGCGTGGGACGGGGTGATCAGGAGCTCGTGTGGGTCACGCGTGACGGCAAAACACAGCCGGTCGATCCTGATTGGCCAGGCAGCTATCTGGGCTTTCCAGCTCTCTCACCGGACGGGAAGTGGCTCGCCGTCGCGAGGGTCGTTGTTGACGAGTCCTTCAGTATCTGGATCAAGCGGCTCGACCGAGGCCCGAGCATCAAGTTGACGCTCGATGGCAACGACAATTACGGCCCCGTGTGGACACCAGACGGCAGATCCGTGACGTTCTTATCAACCCTCGCGACAGGCGCCACCGATCTGTGGACCAAGCGGGCTGATGGCGGCGCACAGGCAGTGATGCAGCTCCATGAGAAATGGAACTTGTCCAATCCGCGCTGGTCTCCCGACGGGCAATGGCTGATCTTCCAGACCGACATCGCGTCACCCGGTTCGGGTGACATTCTTGCGATACGGCCCGGAATCGATACAGCGCCGGTGCCCGTCGTGGCGACCACATTCACCGAAATGTCTCCAGCCCTGTCACCAGACGGGCGGTGGCTGGCGTACATCTCGAACGAGACCGGTGAGGACGCGATCTACGTGGTGCCATTTCCAAACACGGGGACGGCAAGGTGGGCAATTTCGGGGGGGGCGGGAACGGAGCCGCTCTGGTCGCATCGCGGGAACGAGTTGTTCTATCGCGACGGCTCCGGGAACCTCGTGGCCGTCGCAGTAAATACGAATCCGATATTCTCGCTCGGCCGCTCCACGGCACTCTTTTCGGCCGCGGGATTCACGTCCTTCCGCTTTACCCCCCAGTATGCGGTGGCCCCAGACGACCAACGCTTCTTAATGATTCGGCCGCTGGAGACCAGCACCGACAAGCTGATCGTCGTTGAGAATTGGTTCGAGGAGCTCAGGGCGAAGTCGCGGAAATGAGCTGGCTCGTCGGCTCGCGGATCGCAATCACGCAGCCAGTTCGCCCAGGCGGTGAAGTACTTGTTAGGCCGGGTAGTTACCGACTAGGCTCAACTCGGCTCGACAGCGCGGATTTTGCTGATAAGCGTGAGGTCAGTGGTTCAACTCCACTCAGGCCCATAAACCAAAAGGGCGTCACGCAAAAGCCGTCACGCGAAGACGTCACGCTACCCCAGTTACGGAGAACTGGCTCATCCGGCCCTGGCAGGCGGATGCCGCGATCACAGTCGTTGCCGCGGTCGGGAAGCCCAACCACCCCTCCTTCCCGTCGGGGCATAGCTGCCTCTCGTCGTCGGCCGCGGCAGTGCTAGGCGCGTTCTTCCCCGGGCAGCGCGCCCAGTTGGACGCGATGGTGATCGAGGCGGGGCTATCGCGCATGTACGGCGGCATCCACTACCGATTTGACATCGAAGCCGGGCAAGAGCTTGGGCGGAGCGTGGCGCGGTTCACGATCGCGGCGGACCGATCGGGGCGTTCCGTGCTGACACAGAACAACAAAGAAGAAGAGGAAGGCGACGGGCCGAACTAGACGCAGTGAAGGTAGAAAGCGACACAGCCCCGCGCAGGCCGCGGGGCTCTGTCGTTTTCTCGCCGCCCTCAGCTCGGGTTAGGATAGAACCGAACCTGCAGCAACCGCAGCCCGTTGTTGTCGTACTGCCAGAAGAACCCCTGGAGGCAGGGGTTGAACAGACTCACGCTGGTGCTGCCGCAAGCCAGCGCCGCCGCGCTGCCGGCGTCGAGCGTGATTGTTGTGAGCGCGTCCGTCACGTTGCGGAAACTGCTCTTGCCCGTCCCGCGGACGAAGACCTCGTGCTGCGTGGAGCAGATAACACCTGCGTCACTGCCCGAGAGCGCCATATCCGTCGCGCAGCTGGTCACCTTGGCCTGCCCGCCAGGCGTGCCGAGCGCACGTGCCCAGATGGTGTAGCTCCCCGACGCCGGGAGCGAGAAGGAGGCTTCTCCGTCCGTGCCATTTTTGTCCAGGACCGCGAAGACGCCGGCGTCGGCGCTCTGGCTAAGGAGAATCTTCGTCGTCACAGCGGCGTCCCGCGACCCGAGGTCCACGAAGATCACGCTGCCGCTCCCGGCGTTCATATTGGGATTCTTGTCGTGCGAGACGCCGATGATGTTGAGATTGTAATGCGGGCCGCCCGGAGCGCCGTTGCCAGTCTGGCCGCCGAGCTCGGGAGGCGCCGCGACGGTCAGGGTGGCCGCCAGGCAGAACAGGGTGCGCATACTCCCCCTCCTTGAAAACGGGTTCGTGAGCGCACGGACCTGGTGGAACGATAGGTGCTTTCGGGTTCGGATCGATTATATACGCGGCGTCGGTCCCGGCCCGGTGACAGGCCTCACCAGAATCGCGGCCGCACGTTTCCACTTGACGGCCGCGCGTCCGTCATTAATCTCAAGGGTCCGAGGTATCACCGGCCCCGTTGCGCCCGCGAACGGCTCAACGGGGCCGTCGCTTTTTGGGGACCTCGAGGGCACTACTATCCCAACCACCGGACCGCGTCATCCTGAGCCCGTCTTGATCCGGCTGCTCCTCGCCGACGATCGACTGGTCGTCCGCGAGGGGCTCAAGCGTCTCGTCGCGGCGAGCTCCGAGATGACGGTCGTCGGCGAGGCGGCGACGCGAGACGAGGTGCTCGCCCAGGTTCTGGCCACCGAGCCCCACGTGCTGCTCCTCGACCTGTTCCTCGGAACGCCGACGATTCTCGGGCTCATCAACGCCGTGAAACGGCGTCATCCCGGATGCCGCGTGCTCGTGCTGAATGTGCAAGGGCAGGACCCCGACGCCCTGCGCATCATGGAGACCGGTGCGGCGGGATACCTAAGCAAGGATCATTCGCGTCGCCAACTGATCGATGCGATCCAACAGGTCGCGCGCGGCGCGTCGTACGTGAGCCCGTCGCTCGCCAGCACGCTCATCTCCGGTCTCGGGGGAGCCGGCAGGAGGCCACGGCACGATGTGCTCTCGAACCGCGAATACCAGGTGTTGTGCCTATTCGGCTCGGGAATCTCGTTCAAGCAGATCGCCGCCGAGCTCGGCGTGAGCCCGAAGACGGTGAGCACCTATCGCAGCCGAATCTGCGACAAGCTCAAGCTCAGCAGCAACGCCGCCATCATCCGCTATGCGATCGAGCACCACCTCGTCCCCCCCTCGCCCACGACGCCAGCGCGGCGTCGGAAAAGTCCGACGGACAACTCAGCAGAAGTCTGACAGGGCGCGTCGGACTTGTCCCGTGCTGCGGGGCTCCGAATCGCGTCGCACGTCAGGACCGCTCGGCCCCAAACCGATGCGTCTCCGCCCCGGCGGACCTGCCGGTTGTGCTGCGATGTCTACAGTTGCACCGCGCCACGACGCGGCACCGGCCTTGCCCTCCATGTGGAGCAGCCACGTTGGTCTACTCCTCGAATGAAGGGAGAGTTGCCATGACGATTCGACAGACCTCGGCACTGGGCGTCGCTGCATGCGCGGCCGTGGTGCTCGCGTGCTCGGAGCGTCCGGATCCGGTGGCGCCCCTGCGGGCGGACGCAACCGCGTTGCCCGAGACACACGCGACGACCTACAGCGGTCGCGCCACGGTGGTGCAGGCCACGCTGCTCGGTCTACCTACCGTGACGGTCATCAATGCCGGTCCCCTGCCGTCGTCGGGCGGGGCCGAGCACGCGTCGCTCGTGAACGGGTCGGTGCCCGGGCTACTCACCGTAGAAGTGCTGCACGCGGCCACTGTGGGCCAGGGCAACGCGAGCCGGTCCGAGGCGTCCGTAGCGGAGCTGGCACTCACGGTCGGCGGCAACAATATCTCGGCCGGCTTTCTTGAGGCGCGCGCGACCGCTATGTGCACCGATGCCGGCGCGACGGCGAGCGGAAGCGCGGACATCGCCCGTCTGTCCGTGAACGGACAGACGATCGAGATCGATGGGTCGCCCGGCCAAACCGTGACGTTGCCGAACGGCCGGGTGATCATCAACGAGCAGACCCCCGGTATGGGATCCATGACCGTCAACGCCCTGCACGTCATCGTCGACGGCGTCGCGGACGTCATCATCTCCTCTGCGCACGCGGACATCACCTGCGAGCCGGCCCCGCCGCCACCACCCCCACCCGGGTGCACCCCGGCGGATTTCGTCACGGGCGGCGGTTGGATCACCGGGACCCCGTCCGGGGCGAAAGCAAACTTCGGGGTCGGAGGCGGGATCAAGCAGGGGGCGTTCTGGGGCCATCTGACCTACATCGATCACGACCCGAACGGCCCGCAGGTGAAGGGCACCGGTGTGACCGACTACACCGGGGACGCCATGATCCCCACAATGCGGCACATCAAGGGCACCGCGGAGGTGAACGGCCAGAGCGGGTTCACGTATCAGGTCGATGTGACCGACAACGGCGAGCCGGGACGAGACGACCGCTTCACCATCCACTTGTCCAACAACTACATGGCATCGGGCAGGCTCAGCGGCGGCAACATCCAGCTGCACACACCAAGCTGCCAGTAGCGGCCGCCTCAGTGTCAGTCTACCGGAGCCCTGCAGTCACCTGCTGCGGGGCTCCGTGTATTTGCGGTGGTCTTAAGGCTTCGCTCTACGGTGGTTGTGGGCGCGTGCGCCGGCATCGGTGCGCGCCAGTTCCACCAGCCACGCGGACACAGGAGCGAGGGCCGAGTCGAGCAGCGACGGCGTGCGCCAGGCTTGCCGAAACACCCACGCCACGGTACGCCTGGCCTCGATCGGGTCGGGAACGATACTGAGCGCGACGTCGTACAACGATCCGCCATGCCGCCGATACAGCAGGTCCAGCGCCTGCCGGTCACGCTTGGTGGCGATGCGGGCGAGGAGTGACGCGTCGGGCACCTCGGCGCTCCCGAGTGCGTCACTAGACTCGCTCGTACGCTCGACCTCTAGGTTGCGGGGTGGCTACGGCCGCGGGGATCTACGGAACGGTCACGTCATGTAAAGAGGATGGCAGGCGGCTTTAGGTAACGCAGCGATCCGACGATACGCCTGGGCCCCGCGCTGCGGCGGGGCCCTACGACGTCGACGCGCCGACGGCGTCCGACGGTTAGTGGTTGACCAACGGATTGCGTTGGCCGGCCGTGTCCGGCTTCGCTGCCGTCTTCCGCTTGGTGTGAGCCGTGGGCTTGGTGGCGGTCGACCTCGAGGCCACAGGAGCCCTCGCCCTGGCCTGGGCCTTGGCCGGCCGATCGTGAGAACCGCCTCCGCAGGCGGCGAGGGCGATCAAGGCGAGCCCTGCTAGCAACGTCCTCGGCATGGATCCTCTGGGGTGGAGGTTGCGGGACCCAATATAAGGCAGGGTTGTCGTGGCCTGCGCTCGCCCTTGTGTGAGCGGCGTCACATGTTGCGTGCGTGCCTCATCTTGACCGCCGCCGGTCGGCCAACCATCCTCGTAACCAGCAGTTACAACGTTATCGGTTTCAACCACCTAGGCCGCGTTTGCGCCCGCGATCAGGCCGATCGGGCGCCTTTTGTTTCGGGAGCCGGAGCGTAGCCGAATGGATGCCAAAGAGCTGCTGGACAGCCTGGATGTGGGCGTGGCCGCGGTCGCTCCCGATTGGACGATCACTGAGTGGTCCGCAGGCGCTGCGCGCGTCACCGGCCTGGCCGCGAGCCAGGCGCAGGGCCGCAACTTCTGGGTCGCTTTCTCGGCGGCCCAGGGGAGCGAGATCGAGCAGGTGCTGCAGAGCGTGCGGGCCGACGGCAAAGCGCGCACGTGCCTGATGCCGGCGCACACCTCGGAGGCTCCCGGCACCGTGTTGGAGGCCCGCGTGACCCGGGCTCCCCACAACCATTTGGTCATGGCCTTCCGCCAGATGCACGAAGCGCTTCCTCCCGAGTCACGCGCGGCCCAACTGCTGGGCGCGTTCGAGATCGAGCGGCGGCTGTACCTGCAACTCTTCAATTCCCTCCCCACGCCCGGTCTGGTGCTGACGGCGGACGGGCAGATTCTGGATGCGAACCCTGAGGGGGCGAAGCTGCTGGGAGCGCCGGACGCGCCCGCCGTGCGCGGGCGCTCGCTCGCGGAATGGGCCGCCGAGCCCCAACGAACGGGGCTCGCCGCCGCCCTGCGGGATGCCGTGAGCAAGCGTCAGGAGTTTAACCTCACGCTTGCGGGGGAGCCCGTGCGGGACGTGCAGGCGGTCATTGTGAACGTCGACCCGATCGAGCCGTCGCCCAAGCTGCTGTTCCTCGCCGTGGACGTGTCGCGGGAGATCCTGCTCCAGCGCAAGCTGCTCCAGACGGATCGGCTGTCGCAGCTCGGCGCCCTGGTGTCGGGGGTGGCCCACGAGCTGAACAACCCTCTGGCGGCGATTGCCGCCTTTGCCGAGTTGCTGGTCGTGGAGCCACATCAAACGGAATTGCGGGAGAGCGCCGAGGTGATTCGTGCCGAAGCGATGCGCGCGGGGCGGATCGTCCGAACGCTGCTCGACTTCGCCCGCCAGCGGCCGCGCGTCCGGGCCGCAGTCGACCTCGCGGAGATCGTGGACCGTGTGCTCTCACTGCAACGCTCCGCCCTGAAGAAGGCCCGCGTCCGCGCCGCGGTGGCGATCCCGGATGACCTGCCCGCGGTGCTGGGCGATCCCCAGGAGCTGCAACAGGTCATGCTCAACGCGGTGGTGAACGCGCGCCAGGCGGTGGAAGCGACGGGCCGACCGGGTCAGCTCTTGGTCATCGCCAAGCGCGTGGAGAATCACGTGCGCATCGCGGTCGAGGACACCGGGCAGGGCGTGCCCTTAGAAATCCTGGACCGCGTGTTCGAGCCGTTTTTCACGACCAAAGGCGACCAGGGGACGGGGCTCGGCCTCGCCATCAGCTTCGGGTTGGTGCGCGCGATGGAGGGCCGGATGTGGATCCAGAACATCGAGGGCGGTGGCGCGCGGCTCGAGTTCGAGCTGCCGCTCGACAGCGAGCGCGCCGCCGACGAGGCGGCCGCCAGGGTCCACGCTCCGGAGCGGTCGCTGCGGGTGCTGGTGATCGAGGACGAGGAGAGCGTGCGGCGGGGCATGGTGCTGCTGGCGAAACGGCTGGGCCACGAGGTCACCAGCGTGCCCGGGTACGACGACGCGCGGCGCCAGCTCGCCGAGCCGGCTGCGCGTTACGATGCGTTGATCGTGGACGTGCACCTCGACGAAGCGCACAGCGGGTTCGACCTGTTCGAGGAGCTGCGGGTCGAGGGGCGGGGCCGCGAGCGCCGCATCGTTTTCACGACAGGCGACTCGATCTCGGCGCAGACGCGCGACCACCTGCTGCGTTCCGAGCGCCCGGTACTGCGGAAGCCGTTCAGCCTGGACGAGCTGCGGGAAATGCTCGACCGCGTAGCCAGCGACGGAGGCGCCTAGCCTAGGAGGGTTCGAGCAGCAGCGCCCGCCGCGCCACGCCCCGCGGCTCGGTGCGCCGGCGACTGGCGATCGTGTGACCATAATGGGCGATGGTCTGCCGCAGGCCCTCTTCGAAGCTGACGACCGCGCTGTAGCCGAACAGCTCGCGTGCCTTCTCGATCGACGCCAGCGAGTCCCGTACCTCGCCCGCCCGCCCCTCGACGTATTCGGGCTCGAGATCCGTCCCTACCAGCTCCCGGATGCACTGCCACAGCTCGTTCACGCTGATGCCGCGGCCGCAGCCCACGTTGAACACTTGGCCGGCGACCTGCGCGGCGGGAGCTCGGCTGGCGAGCATGTTGGCGTGCACGACGTTGGCGACGTACACGA
>Ga0209158_1002700_pt1 | contig 10695 bp, 10 predicted proteins | sample GraSoiAngelo_140_FD_185897 | JGI IMG/M metagenome (GOLD analysis project Ga0209158, IMG submission 185897) | Grasslands soil microbial communities from the Angelo Coastal Reserve, California, USA - 14_0929_12_30cm (SPAdes) (version 2) | ecosystem: Environmental > Terrestrial > Soil > Grasslands ...
TGGTGTCCGAGGCGATTTCGACCGCTCGCTTTTTCATTCCTGCGGGCACGCTGACAACCTTGCGTGGCCAGACGGTCTCGACACAGGTTTTTTCAGCCGAGCCAAAACAGGTTATTTGGAAGAACCCCGTCTCCGTTTTGATCGACGCCACGACGTCGGGGGCCGCGGAAGTTCTGGCTTCCGCCGTTGTTGCGAACCATCGCGGGGACGTCGTTGGAGAGCGTACGTTTGGTCTCGCCTCTGAGCAGAAGCTCATCACGCTGGATGATGGCGCGGCACTGATCCTCACGGTGGCGAACTACTATAATCCGGGCGGAAAGGCCATCATGGAAGAAGGGGTCGTCCCAACGGAAGTGGTGCGCGCCGTCCCGGAGGATGAGTCGGATGCCGCCGATGAAGAGGCTTCGCCGACACCGCAAACTCAGAAAGAACCCGGGCTCGGACCGCGCCCGCTTTCTCCGGAAGACGCCATCTTTCATCGAGCTCTTGACCTGTTGAAGGTTCCTGCGAAAAAGGCTGCTTAGTTTTCCGTGGGCCGACAGCCTGGCTCGGTTCAACCAAACCTCTATTGCTGTCAAATCAAGACAAGCGATTTCGCGCTGTTGGGAATTTCTTTTCTTCTCGCGGTTCTTTCTGGTGGTTGCAAGAAGAGTGAGGAAAACCGCCTCACCCCCGCACAAGTTCACCAAATCACGCGCGATCTGGCGGCGGCGGCCTCTGCTGCGGTACCTCCCGGGACGCCCATCAAACTCCGGCAAGGCGCTTCCAGCCAGCAACCCGGAAACAAGGATTACCTGCGTATCGTGTTGAAGAATGACTCCACGGCGGACGCCCAGCATGCCGTAGTCGCAAAGCTCATCGAAAGTCTCCATACTGTCGCGACCAAGAATCATCTGACACAGGACCCGCCCACCCACACCGGGGATCTGCTGCACTTCAAGCTTCGCCATTCAGGCGTGCCGACACTGGAAATCGAAATCGTGACGCGGGTAACACCCACGTCGAGTGCGGGAGCGAAGAACTCCGGCGGAAAAGCTGCGGGCGCGCGGCTGGCGATCATTATCGACGATCTGGGCAGCGACCGTGCCGCAGCCCAAGCCATCTTCGCTCTGGGTTATCACCTCACCATTTCCGTTTTGCCCAATCACGAACACTCCATGGACATCGCCAAGGAAGCGCATCGCCTTGGGTTTCAGGTAATGCTTCATCTGCCGATGCAATCGGTCGCCAACGAAACGCCGGAAGCGCAGGAATTACACCCTGGTATGCCGGCCTCTGAAGTTGCGGCACTTGTCGATCGATTTCTGCAAAATGTTCCCGACGTCGCCGGCGTCAACAATCATCAGGGATCACAGGCGACTGCCGACGCTGAGCTGATGGACGAGCTGATGCCGGTGCTGCGCGACCGTGACCTCTTCTACGTCGACAGCCGCACAACCGCCGCTACGGTAGCTTACGATACGGCACAGGACTTTGGAGTTCGCTCGGCCTTCCGCAACGTTCCCTTTCTGGACGACGTGGCTGAAGTGGCCACGGTCCGCCAACAGCTCGAATGGGCGTTGCGCGCCGCCCGGGAAAAAGGCCAGGTGGTGGCCATCGGCCATCCTCACGCCTCGACGCTTCAAGCTCTGCGCGAAGTTCTCCCGCGAGCGCAAGAACTAGGCGTCCAGCTGGTGCTCGCCTCCGAACTGGTCCACTAATTGGGTTATTTTCCTAAGTCCTGTGCGGGCGCTGTTTTCTTGGCGGGGAAAAGCACATGAATAGCGAGGGCCAGAATCCCCATGGTCAGAAAGCTGAAGACGCTGCCTTCGGGGCCAACCGTGCCGCCCGTGAGCCACGCAGCGCCGTGCAAGGACGCATTCGATAGGTGTCCCGAGAAAACGACGCCGCTGTTCGGCACGGAGTAAAGGAATGTCTCGCCGAAATCAAAACTCGCGTGCCATCCCACAACCAACCAGAGATTACCGGTGCGCCGCAAGGCCAACGCGAAAATCAGGCCGATCGCGGCAACGCCCGCTGCCCCCACCCAACCTTCGCCGGGATTCCTCAGATGGACGGCCCCAAACAAGCACGAAAGCAGGGCCGCCGCAGGCCAGAAACCGATGCTCTCGGCGAGGGTGTACTGCGTATATCCCCGAAACAAGAATTCTTCAAACAAGCCGACAAAAACAAAGAGGACCGCCCACAACATTCCCCAGCGCAACAGCTCTTGGCCATGCAGCGCAAGGTCACCAAAGGAATACCCGCCGAAGGCGGCGATCAAGCCAATCAATGCTGACACTTCGACCAATCCGATGAGGCCGCCCTGCCAGAACAATGTTCCGAACGCGCCTCTCAGCGGCAAGCCATAGGTGCCTGGAGAACGGCTCTCGATCTGAGCCATGATCAGGGCGGCACCAAAAACAACGCTGAAACTGAACACTTCGTACGCGAACCAATAGCCGAGAGAAAACCCTCCCGGTGTGGGGTGAATCAATTGCTGCAGGACGATTCCACCGCCGAATCCGAGCCCGGCCACGAAAGCCGCGTAAATCAACAGACGCCAGCCGCCGCGCACTCCTTTGTCATTCAGAAAAATCTTGCTGAGGATTCCTTCTGGAGGCGGAGCCTGAAAGCGGGGGGATGGGGAGGGACTCGTGAATGGTTCGACGTCCAACAATCACCTCGAGGAAAGATCCCTGCTCCGCATTGCTATCTGACATGCTGGATGGTTCGCCGTAAGCAGGTCGGCTATTAACTCCAGACAGATTTTATCGAGGCAAACAATCTCCGTGCGGATTAACTTTTCCCCGCGGTTGAATTTGATCGTAGCTCCAGAAAGTTTCAATTCCTCGAATAGAACCATCCTCGCCGGCAAATCTAAAAATCGGACCGCGGGCTCCTAAATTTATTGCGCGATGGGGATCTCCGCTGCGCCAAGAATCCGCCGGCTCTTTTTTTCCTGCACGAAGAGCACGGCCTTCAGGTTCTCGCGCTTCCATTCTTTCTGCACCGGCACGGTAGCGACTCGGGCGAAGGAAGTTTCTCCCTCCGCCTTCGCTTCGCCGATCTTGCTCATGGAACGTACCACGGCGGCATGCTGGAGGTCTTCGCCGGCGTTCTCGCCGCGCGTCACGGCGGAGTGCAACCTTGTTTCCGTGATGGCCAGCCAGACTTCGGCGGCATCACGTTTTGCCGTTCCTTCCCGTTTTCCAACCTTCACTGAAAAGTTTACTGTTCCTGTTTTGTTCGCGTTACCTTGCTCCAGCGTCACCGGGATTTTTGTCCTGCCGGCGGCCTCCAGAATTGCCTGCCGCGCTTTTTGTGTACGACTGCCAACGAATTCCACCGTCCCGTCTACCACCATTTCTGGTGTGTACGGGCTACCGCTTCCGAGAGCCTGGGAATAAAGGTATTGACGCAACGTCCAGTCCCGCGAAGAGAAAGGGTCGGTCCAACCCAAATCGTTCCAGTAATCGACGTGCTCCTCCAGGGCGATCAACTCTATATTCCCGGCCAGTCGTTCTTCGGCCAGTTGCGCCAGCAAAGTATCCGCAGGTGGACAGCTTGAACAGCCCTCGGAGGTAAACAGTTCGACGACGACCGGGGTGCGAACCGTTTCGCGGGAGAGCGCCGGTGGTGGTCTCAAAGCCATGGCGGCGAACAGAGAAACGGTACTAAGAGCTAAGCCTGCCAATGGGTGTTTCATAGGAGCCGTCTCCGCCAGCCAGCATATCTGATTTTAGGATCAGAAAAAGGTTACCGCACAAGGCGCTTTTCCCTGGATAACCGTTATACTGGTTCTTACTGGTTATTTCCCGCTGGTTTAGATATCGCTTTCGGCTGGAGGTTCCGTCGATGCCTCGTTCCATCTCAGCCCCCCGACTGCTGGGCGGTCGACTCTCCCTCGATTTCGTTAACGAAACTCTCCCCAACGGGGAACTGTCCTGGGAGCGCCTGATTGACTTTCTGGAGTCGACCAAAATTGTTTCTGCCGAGCGCGGTACCCAGCTTCTGAATCTGCCGCAATCCGACCCGCAGGCTGCCGCAGCGTTGCTCTGGAAAGCCCGGCGGCTGGGCTCCACCCTCCGCAAGGTGTTTATGGTCATGCTCCGCAAGCAAAGAATTGCCAGAGAATGGGTTGAGCCGGTAAACGAAATACTGCGCATTACCGAGGGGCACGATGAACTCATCGCTCAGGATGATTTTTGGAAGATCGCATTCGTCGCGCGGGAGGGAGGCCTGGACTGGATGCTCGCCGCCGTGGCCCGATCCGGGGCGGAGACGATTGCCGAGGGCCTCCACACGCGCCTGCGGATTTGCGCCAATCCGCGGTGTGGTTTGTTCTTCTACGACAATTCGCGGACGCGCCGCCGCCGCTGGTGTTCGATGGCCGTTTGCGGCAATCGCAGCAAAGTGGCTGCTTTTGCCCGCAAGCACGGATCGGCGCGCAACCCACCCTAGCGCATGGGATCCGCCGCTACTTCACGTATACCGGCGATTCCCCTCTGGACCATGGATCGTAGGTATGCGCGAACACCAAGCGGTCCGCCAGCGGCGGATGCGAATAGAGCCAGAAAGTGATGAACGGCGGCGGATTGGGGTCGGAAAGATCTAGCTCGCCGAGAACCTGAAAGGCGTGCGCCGCAACCTCCGCCGAATCCGGAACCAATCCGTGGATGACTTCCAATCCGTAAACGTCCGCGGCACGTTCCTCGATCCGGCTATAGCCGCTGATGACCGGCGAAGAAACAAACAACAGCACTTGTAGCAGCAAGAGCAACACGGCAAGCGAAGCCCAGTCCTCCTGCCCGTAGAGCTGCCAGTCTCTGGCCCAGCGACCAAGCGCCCAGTGCAAGCCTCGAAACAGAAAATAGAGCGCCACCAATAGCCCTGCTGCTCCCAGCAAAAAACCTTGACGAACGTGCCCGAGGGCATAGTGTCCGAGCTCATGTCCAACAATGAAGAGGGATTCATCGTTCGAAGTCTTTTGAATCGTGGTATCCCAGATCACCACACGTTTCGACGTTCCCAGGCCCGTCACGTAGGCGTTGATGGCGTTCGTTTTCCGGCTCGCTACCATCAAGAACATGCGGTCCGGCGGGATGGGAACACCCGCATGTTTCGTTAATTTTTCGATGGCCACAACCAGATCGGGATGCTCCTTGGCCAGTGGCTCGAATTTGTTGAACAGCGGATCGATCACCAGGGGGGTGATCACGATCAGTCCTAGGAGAATCAAGACGGCTGGAAACCAGAAATACAACCACCAGCGCCGCGGGCTGCGCCGCATCGCGGCGAACAAGATCAGGACCAGAACGATTCCAAACGCGGTGCTGAGAGACTCCCCCTTGGTCCAATCCCAGAACCACGAGCCCCAACCTTGAATGGATTGTTCATAGTGCAAGGAAAGCGAATGCCCATAAAGGCGCAGAGGCAGGTCCACAACGTCGATGGTCAGGAAAAGCAACGGGACGAAAACCAGTCCCTGAACCCACTTTTTGTCGCTGACAGTCTCAGCGACGTCTCGAAACTTCGCCGCCCAGCCCAGCCGAAGGATCAAGAATAGGAAGAGTCCGCCAAGAAGATAAGAGGCGAAGTACAGAGTGTACCCCGCCCGCGAGTACGCCACCGCCTTTGCTTGGCGCCCATGCGAGAGCGTGTATTGTTCGGTTCTCGTCTGTTCGGTAGTCTTCGATTCCGAAGGCCAACTCTCGGAGGAACCGCCTTGCTGCGGCGGTGCTTGGGAGGCTGGCGTTGCCGGATGCGCGGATGGCCGAACACCTTCTGAGGTCATCAGAACAGATAGACACCCACAAAGAATCAGCGCGAAACGGTGTAGGGAGACCCACCGTCCCATAGCAGCACCTCACCTTTTCCCCACCCTAGTTTCCGTGCGGTTCCGACCCAGGCCGGCACGGGCCGCGAGTATGCCGCACCAATATTCGAACGGCAAGGTTTCATCCTAGCGACTTAGACGGGGGCAAAGAGGGAGCGTTTCCGGCTGGTGGACAGCGCACGGCTAAGGAGTGGTCTTTGGATGCGCCGTTTTCAGGCAGTAGTTGCGCACGGCGCCCGTTGTCGCCAATCCGAAATGCACGATGGAGGTCCAGCGTTCCAGTTTGTGATGGCCGTAGCGATGGAATAAATACGACGTCCCCATCGAAACACCAGTTCCCGCCGCCTCGACCACTGCAAAAGCTGCGTGATTGTCCACCACATCGTTGGTAACCAGGACTTCCTGGTCTCCGCGCCGCCTCAAGTTCAACGTTGAAAAATAATCGAACGTGCGCGCCGCCCCGACGCCTGCAAACAACCAATCGTTCTTCTTGTCCCAAAAGTGGTGCGGTGGCGGCTGTTCCTTGTTCTGATGCTTGCCAGTAGGAGCGACGATGATGGGCGCTGGTGTCGATGCTTCGTGCGCCGGCACCTGACCGCCGACTCTGCTCGCCCCCATGCTTGCTGCCAGAGCTAGCAGCAAGCTGATCCTAAAATTCAGCAATTCTTGCGCCCCGGGGGTATCCCCTTGTTTTATCTCTCACTTCAGTATAGTCGCGCTGGCGCTACTTTGGGCCACACTCTCCACCGAGGAGCTCCCCTGCGAGCTTCCCGGGAATCTGCTCGGCGAACTAAACTACCTCGGTACGCACTCCGCTCACTTAAACGTGCTGGCCGATCTCAATCAGGGACTCTTTGACAGCACTGGAAAGGTCGGCGCGACCCGTCCTTTCCCGACCCTTGGCTACATCGAATACCAGTTACCCGTTGGCATGGGAAAGTACAACGGGCTTGAAGCGGGCCTCGAGCGCCGTTTCCGCAACGGCCTGGGAATGCGTCTCGCCTACACCTATTCCCGCAGCATGGACAACACTCCCCAGGAGCTTGAATCCAATTCCGGCAGCGCGCCCGACGGTCGCGATTACCGTTCGTGGTTTGGCCCCAGCGATTTCGATAGCCCTCACCGCCTGGCGATCAGTTATATCTATGAGTTGCCCTTCGGCCGCAACCGCAAGGTGGTAAACAGTGGTGCTCTTTCCTACATCGTGGGCGGCTTCAAGACCTCCGGCGTTTACACCTTTGCCAGCGGCAGGCCATTTACCGTCAGCTCCGGCGGAAGCATCGCCAGCACCTTGGACGTTTTCGGCGCGGTCGCTGCTACTCCAAACCGTATCGGAACGCCAACGATCGTTGGGGACGTGGATTGCTGGTATTATGTTGCCAAGAACAGTTCTTGCGGGGCGCTGCAGCCCAATTTGACTGATGCCTACCAGTTGCAGAACCCAGGCTTCCTCGGCAATGTCGGCCGCAATACGCTTCGCGGCCCACACACCAACGTCTTGGACTCTGCTCTGATGCGCGACTTCCCCATCCGTGAATCGCTCGGCATGCAATTCCGCTGGGAGGTATTCAATCTGACCAATACGGTGCAATTCGGCCAGCCCAGCAACAATTTCAGCAGCAGTTCGGCGGGCAAGATCACCTCCCTTGCTGGCGACCCGCGGGTCATGCAGTTCGCGCTTCGCCTGGCCTTTTGAGCTGGCGACGCGCTAGGAGCTTCCTCATGCGTCCTCGCTCGCCGCTGATTCTTGTTCTGTTGATTCCATTGCTTCTCTGGACTGCGAGGGCATCAAAATCCCCGCCTGTCCCGCTCCGACCGGGCACTCGCGTTCTCCTTGATGCGCACAACTGCTATCCGTACTTCGAATGGTGGTCCGACCGCATCGACCGCGCTCTTTCTGCGGGCACTCCTCTTGCGATCGAGCAGGACTTGCTGTGGGCCAGGAATCCGCGCACCGGCAAGATGGCTTCGCTCTTGAGTCACGGGGCTCCGGCTACGGGAGCCGAACCCGAAATGCGCGAATACTTCTTCGAGCGGGTTCGCCCCATCGTCGAAAACGCTCTTCGCGACGGAAACCGCGGAGACTGGCCGTTGATTACTCTTAATCTGGATTTGAAATCCGAAGAACCGGAACATCTCGCAGCAATCTGGCAATTGCTCTTGCAATATCAGGACTGGCTCACCACCGCTTCCCGCAGCAATACCATGGAGCGGATGGAACCCCTGGATGTCCGTCCGATTCTGGTCCTGACCGGCGAGTCGGACGCCCAAAAGGCCGTCTTCTACGATCAAGTTGCCGAGGGATCGCGTTTGGTGGTCTTTGGAGCGGTGCGCACAAACGCGAAGGATCCCTCCGTCCCGCCGGAAGTGCTCGCGGCAAATCCCGCCGATAACTATCACCGCTGGTGGAACAACAGTTGGCGCGTTGTTGAGCCGGCCGGCCAGCCCAACGCCGGCGCTTGGACTCCGGAAAAGGATACGCGTCTCAACCAGCTGGTTCGCTATGCCCACGCTCACTCTTTGTGGATTCGTTTCTACACCCTGGACGGTGCAACAAAAGCGGAGCTCAGTTGCAACGGCTGGTTCAGCAGCTACAACTTCGGCTCGCAGGATGCGGTTCAGAAGCGCTGGGAAGCAGCCGCCAAAGCCGGCGCAGACTACATTGCTACCGACCAATATGAAGTACTGGACACGCTCCTAAAAGCGCGGAAATAGGATGCCTTTTTTCTTCCCATCGGGAGCCCGCCGATCCGTCGAATGGCCTTCACCTGCCTTTCAGCGGAACCAGCAATCCCGTTCTCTTTATTCGCTATACCTTGATTCCAAAGCACTTAACTGGCTCCGTTGGCTCATTCGTACCGCTTCGATTGTTCGGATTGTCATTCCACTCCTGCCAGCGTATCTTGAGATTTGACCCAGCTGGAGATTCATCAGGAGTAGCACTATGTTGCGCCGTATCCCTTTGCGCCTTGGCCTGCCGGTGGTCCTCTCACTAGCACTGCTTCCCGCCGCTGTTTTTGCACAATCAGAAGATGCTCCGTCCGTTGCGGAAGCCGCCCGCCGCGCTCGCGAGCAGAAGAAAACACAGGCGAAACCCGCGAAGGTCATTACCGAAGACGATGTGAAGCCTGTGGCGCGGCCGAATTCCGCAACTCCGGCTCCGCCCGAGGCGGCCACAGCGTCCGCAGCGCCCGCCCCGCCGGCATCCTCCACGGCCAGTACCGCCAGCAGCTCTTCTCCGGCACCAGACGCCAAGGATCAAAAGGATTCGAAGGAAGTGACCGAATTGAAAGCCCAGATAAAACAAGTCCAGGGCGATCTCGACCTGCTGCAGCGCGAACAATCGCTCGAACAGGACAAGTATTATTCAAATACCGATTACCTCCACGATACGGCAGGCAAAGCGAAACTGGAGGCCCTCAAGCAGCAGGTCAGCGACAAGCAGCAGGAACTCGAACATTTGAAGACCCGCCTGGCGGCATTACAGCCGACCGAGAGCGGTTCCACGAGCACCCCGTCGAAACCGTAGTTTCCATCCCCTCGAGTACTCGATGACGCCGCTTCTCGCGAGAGAAATGCGGCTAATCAACCCCATGAATTCGCAGGCTGACGAGCTGATCGACGCTCAAGTTTTTCATTCCACGCGATTGCAGGCCAGTGATGAAATCGGGCGTGACTCCGTGAATGCGCATGGCGATCAGTTGATCGGGCTCGGGATGAGCGTATCCCAGCTTCTGAAGCTGGCCGATGAAATCTGGCGACACTCCATGAATCCGGAAGGCAATCAACTTGTCGAGGTCCAAGTGCTCGTAGCCTTGCTTTTTCAATTGCTCCACCCACTCCGGCGTGGCCCCATGAATTCTCATGGCGATGAGCTTGTCCGCGTCGGGCTCATAGCCCGCCTGTTTGAGACTGCCAACCATTTCCGGTGTCACGCCGTGAATGCGGAAGGCGATGAGTTTGTCACTCTCCAGGACATTCAGCCCTGCCGAGCGAATCCCCGAAATGAACTCCGGAGACACGCCATGAATGCGGAAGGCAATGAGTTTGTCGCTGTCTGAAACGTTCACACCCGCTGCACGAATGCCGGCGATGAACTCGGGGGTCACCCCATGAATCTTGAAAGCGACGAGCTTGTCGGTATCCAGCTCCTGCAGGTTCTCGGCTTTGATGTCCCGGGCGAATTTCAGACTGACATCGTGGATGGCCATCGCCCATTGTTGGTCTTCGTCAATCCGTTCGAAACCGAGCGACTTCATCTCCGGCAGGTACTTGGGGTCAGCTACGAAATGAAACAGCCCCGCGCCCTCGCCGTCATCGAGAAACCCCTGGCACTCGAATTTTCCTGCATCCCGCGCGATCGTAAAATGAACCTCTTGTCGCCCGGATTGGGAGAAATCCAATCCCGAGAAATCGCTTGCCGGCCAGTCTGAGCTGTGGTGAAAGTGATGCCCGGCGCGGGAATCCATCAAGGAAAATTCCACCTTCCCCGGAGTGTCAGAGCGCCGGATAGTCCAGTCGCCGCTGTGCGTCTCGCCGCCGAGAGTCTTGGCCACAGCGAGGATAACGCCGGCGATTACCAGGATAAGACCGATGGTTCGTTTCAGATTCATAGGACCTCACTCCTCCTCGCGTTGCCCGCCAAACTCACAAAATGTCGGCGTGTTTGAGCGCCATCAACTTGTCCAGAGTCAGATTCTGAAACCCGTGCTTCCGGGCCTTCTCGATGAACTCCGGCGTGATCCCCTGCACTTTCGCACCGATCAGCTCGTCGCAATCCAGGTCCCGGAAGCCCGCCGCTTCGATCGACTTCACGTACTCTGGCGTGATTCCCTGCACCTTCATCCCAATCAGCTCGTCGGTATTGGGTTTTAGCC
>Ga0209158_1002707_pt1 | contig 10675 bp, 10 predicted proteins | sample GraSoiAngelo_140_FD_185897 | JGI IMG/M metagenome (GOLD analysis project Ga0209158, IMG submission 185897) | Grasslands soil microbial communities from the Angelo Coastal Reserve, California, USA - 14_0929_12_30cm (SPAdes) (version 2) | ecosystem: Environmental > Terrestrial > Soil > Grasslands ...
CACGATCGCCGACGAGTTCTACCGCGACAAGGTGAAGCTCGCGCTGGCGTTCGCCGAGCTGCTGAACCAGGAGGCGCGCGCGCTCGAGAAGGACGGCGTCGACGTGATCCAGTTCGACGAGCCGGCCTTCAACGTGTACCTGGAAGACGTGAAGCGCTGGGGCATCGATGCGCTGCACCGGGCGATCGAGGGCTTGAAGTGCACCACCTGTGTGCACATCTGCTACGGCTACGGCATCCAGGCCAACATCGACTGGAAGAGGACGCTCGGCGGCGAGTGGCGCCAGTACGCGAAGATCTTCCCGGCCCTGGCGAAGAGCCGCATCAAGCAGGTCTCGCTCGAGTGCATCCATTCGAAGGTGCCGATCGAGCTGCTGAAGCTGTTGAAGGGCAAGGACGTGCTGGTCGGCGTCATCGACGTAGCGACCGATCGCATTGAATCGGCTGAAGAGGTCTCTGACGTTATAGAAAAGGCCTTGCAGTACGTGCCCGCCAAGCACCTGTTCCCGTGCACCAACTGCGGCATGGCGCCGATGGATAGAGAAGTTGCATTGAAGAAACTTCGCGCCTTGGCCGCCGGCGCGGCGCTGGCGCGGAAAAAACTCGGAAATCGGGGTCAGAGCCCGATTTCCGCAAAGTCGAGACGGAAGAAAACGCGGCGCTAGAAGCCGATGCGGCGCTTCGCCGCCTCGGAAGGCGGAGCGAGCAGGGGCTGTAGTCTGCGGTAGACGTCGCGCAGCGCCGCGTCGTGCTGAAGCAGCGTCCGGTCGATTTCGGCAAGCCGCTTTGAATCGCGGCGTTAGCGGCGACGTGTTCCCGTAACCGCACGAACGCGCGGATAACAAAGATACTCATTTGAACTGCGCGCTCGCTACGGAGCACATTTGCGGCCATGAGGGCGCCACGCTCCGTGAATGCCCATGGACGATAGCTGACTCCACGGTGACGGCTTGAGCCAGTCGCAAACGTTGCCCGGCTCGAACTGGCCGCAATTTGCGACCAGTTCGACGAATTCTGCGTCTGATCAAGCGTTTGCTGGTGTGATGGCGGGCTGGAAGACCGCAAATGAGCGAATTCCACCGCTGAAAGCTGAAACGCAAAATCATCTGGAAATCGCTTCCGGTTACGCTTGAACCCTTCATTGAGGCGCTTCGTGGTGACGCCGTAGAGTCGAGCCAAGTCCACGTCAAGAATCACCCGCTGACCACGCACCAGAAGGATGCGCGGTTCAAGCGGTTCTTCGGCGATTCGATCCCTATGCTCTGGCATCCGACCACTTTCCCTTAGCGCGTAACGCGCAAAGGCGCGGACGGACGACATCCTCAGGAAATCGGGCTCTGACCCCGATTTTCTACCAGACGTAAGCGAAAGACGGGAAAGTCTCGGACTTCGAGCCGCGCGGGTCGCAGCCGGCCTCGAGCAGCCGCGTTTCCTCGTCGAGCTGCGCGGCAGAAATAAAGCCCTCGGTCCAGTCGGGCGCCACCTCGATGGCGTGGCCGCGCCGACGCAGCTCGTCGATCGTCTTGGCGCCGAAGCGGGCCTCGATACGCACGTGCTTCGGCGCGTGGTCGTGCGGCGCGAAGAAGCCCGGGAAGTGGTCCGAGGACAGCTTCGGCGCCTCGATCGCCTCCTGGATCGTCATGCCGAACGCCTCGCGGTACAGGATGAACTGCAGCGACCATTGCTCCTGCTGGTCGCCGCCCATCGTGCCGAAGGTCATCCACGGCTTGCCGCGCCGGAACGCGAGTGAAGGCGTGAGCGTGGTGCGCGGGCGCTTGCCCGGCGCGACCACGTTGGGATGATTCGCCGGCCCGAGATAGAACGTCATCATGCGTGTCGACAGCGGGAACCCGAGCGCGCCGATCACCTCTGCCGACCTGATCCACGCGCCGCTCGGCGTGAACGACGCCATGTTGCCCTTCGCGTCCACGGCGTCGACGTGCACGGTGCCAGGCCCCCAGGGCTGCGGCGTGAAGCGCTCCTCGGCAAGCAGCAACGCGGCATTGTGCCAGGCGTCGCCCGGACGCAGCTCTTCGCTTGCCTTTCTCATGTCAATCAGATCTGCCCGCGCCTTTGCATAAGCCTCGGACAGCAACACCTCCGAGGGAATCAGCACTTTGGATGGGTCGCCGTAGTACTGCTCGCGATCGGCAAAGGCGAGCTTGGTGGCCTCGATCAGGAGGTGCAGGTAATCAGCGCTTGCCGGCCCCATCGCGCGCAGGTCGAAGCGCCGCATGATGGCGAGCGCCTGCAGCATCGCCGGCCCCTGCGACCAGAAGCCGCACTTGTAGATCGTCGCCTCGCCGAAGCGCAGGCTGACGGGCGCCTCGACCCGGGTCTGGAAACCCTCCAGGTCGGCGCGCTCGAGCAGCCCGCCGCGCTCGCTGGAGAAGCGCGCGATCTCCGCCGCGATCTCGCCCCGGTAGAACGCCTCGTGGGGGTCCTTTGCATTCGCCAGGTAGTCGTACGTTCTTGCGAGCGCCTCATTCTTCACCAGCGCGCCGACTTCAGGGACCGGCATGTAAAGGGTCTTGCTTGCCGGCCAGCGCTCGAATTTGTCGCTCAAATACCTGAGACCATATTTCTCCTGGTTGACCAGGCCCTGCGATGCAGGAAATCCGTCGCGTGCCAGCTCGATCGCCGGCGCGATCGCTTCGCGCAGCGGCATCGTGCCGTAGCGCTCGAGCGCGGTGAGCAGCGCGCCGAACGCGGCGGGTACGCCGGCCGCGAGAATGTCTTCGTCCGGCACGTGATCGAGGCCGCGGCGGCGGAATTCCTCCGGCGTGGCGCGCGCCGGCGCCGCCATGTTGCCGTTGAGCGCCACCACCTCGTCGCTACCCGCGCTGCGCAGCAGGATCGGGCACTCGCCGCCGATGGTATGCATGTGCGGATTCACCAGCCCTTCGACGAAGCAGGCTGCGACCGCCGCGTCGATCGCGTTGCCGCCCGCCTTCAGCACGTCGACGCCGGCGTTGACCGATAGATAGGAATTGCCGGCCACCGCGCCGTGCCGGCCGATGAGGCGCGGGTAAAAGGTCGTGCTGTCGGTCGGGGCGGTGCGGTAGGCGCGCGCGGAGGTCATGCCGATAGGATAATAGCCGGGCGCCAGCGCGCGGCTGCTGACACCACGTTGTCAGGAGCCCCCGTCTATTGTTCCTCGGGTCGGATGTCCGACATTCACCCAAGGAGAAATCGGATGAGCTCTGCAAACGTGTCTGTCTGGTTCGAAATCCCCGCCCGCGATCTGGCCCGCGCCAAGCGCTTTTACGACTCGGTGTTCGCAGTGTCGTTGAAGCTCGAGGATTTCGGGCCGCACAAGCTCGCCGTCTTCCCCGGCGAGCTGGGGCAAAACAGCGGCTGCCTGATTCACGGCGAAGGCTACGAGGCGAGCGGGCGCGCCACCACGATCTACCTGGTCGCGGGCGACGACCTGGCAGCCCCCCTCGCGCGTGTCGCGAAGGCGGGAGGAAAAATCGTTCTGCCGAAAACCGCCTTGCCCGACGAAATGGGGCACTTCGCCCAGTTTCTCGACTCCGAAGGCAATCGCGTCGGCATGTTTTCGGCCCATTAGCCGAGCGCCGCGTGCGCCGCGCCGACCGATTGTTCCGCATCGTGCAGATCCTGCGAACGGGACGGCTGGTTACGGCGCGGCGCCTCGCCGAGCGGCTCGAAGTCGCGGAGCGCACCATCTACCGCGATATTCGCGAGTTGTCGCTCTCGGGCGTACCTATCGAGGGCGAGGCCGGCGTGGGCTACCTGCTGCGCTCCGGCTTCGACATTCCGCCGCTGATGTTCACGCGCGAGGAGATCGAGGCGCTCGTGGCCGGCGCCCGGATGGTGAGCACCTGGGGCGGCGAAGGACTTTCCGCTTCGGCGAGCGCCGCACTGGAGAAGATTACCGCGGCCGTGCCCGAGACTTTACGCCGCGATGCCGAGCGCACGCGGCTGTATGCGCTCGATTTTCGCGCCCGCGGCACCGTCCTGGCCATGGATCGCGTGCGCGAGGCCATGAACGGCCGGCGCCTACTCGGGTTTCAGTACGTGCGCGAGGACGGCGCCGAGTCGCGCCGCACCGTGCGCCCGCTCGCGCTCTACTTTTGGGGGCCGACGTGGACGCTCGCGGCGTGGTGCGAACTGCGCCGCGACTTTCGCAACTTTCGCGTCGATCGCATGAGCAAGGTCGAGGCGCTGCCGCAGGCGTTTCCCGACGAGCCCGGTAAGACGCTCGCCGATTTCCTGCGCAAAATGCGCGCCCAGCGCGCGCCGCTCGAGTGAGCCCAGGCTATCTGGAGACCTGCTTCCTCTCGTAGTCGGCAATCGCCTTTTTCAGATCGCTGTACTCGTCGCAGGGGAAAAAGCACAGCTTGTCGAGTACCGAGAGGTGCTCCTTCGCCTTGGCGAGATTGCCTACCATCAGGTAAGCCTCGCCGAGATACTCGTGCGCGCCCCGGTGATCGGGATCGATGCGCAGCGCCTCGTTGTAGTGCTTGAAGACGAGGCTCATGTCGGGGTTCGGACCCTTGCGGATCGAGTAGGCGTACAAGTTGTGATAGTCGGCGTTGTCGGGATTTCTTGCAAGCGCCTGACGCAAGGTCGCCTGCGCCTCGGCCCAGTCGTTCTTCGCCCTAGCGGCCGCGACCTGCTCGAGCACCGGGTCGCGCGGTGCACTGGACGTGGACGGCGTTTCGGCGGCGAGCCCTATTCCTGGAAGCGCGATCAACGCTATGATCAGGGAACGATGCAGCGGTTTCATGCCTGCTCCTTGCTCGTTGCGGTCGTGATGTTAACAGCCGTTGCCACGCCCGCATTCCCAGCGCCGCCGAAGTCGCGCGGCGAGGCGCTCGCCGGGCTGCGCAGCCCGAGCGAGGCGACGCGCGCCGAGGCCGTCAACTGGATCGCCAGCCGCGGCGCGATGGCCGACGCGCCGCTGCTCCACGAGCGGCTGCGCGACGACAGCGAGACCGTGCGCGAATTCGCCGAGCGCGGCCTGTGGCTGCTGTGGAGCCGCTCCGGGGACGCCGAGATCGACCGCCGGATGGCGCGCGGCGCAGGCGAGATGCAGGCGGGGCGGCTCGCCGATTCGGTGGCGACGTTCTCGGAAATCATCGGGAGGAAGCCCGATTTCGCCGAAGGCTGGAACCGGCGCGCCACGGCGTACTATCTCGCCGGCGAGTACGAGAAGTCGATCGCGGACTGCGCCGAGGTGCTGAAGCGCAACCCGCAGCACTTCGGCGCGCTGTCCGGCCTGGGGCAGATCTACTTCAAGCTCGAGGATTACGAGCGCTCGCTCGCCTGGTTCCGCCGCGCGCTCGAGGTCAACCCGAACATGCTCGGCGTCGAGATCAACATCGAGGGCATCGAAGAGCTGCTCGAGGACAAGCGCCGCCGCTCAATTTAGAAGCCAGTAGAGCGCAACGCCCGCGATCACGGTGCCCAGGAGGCTTCGCGTCGCGGCCGCAACCGCGAACGCCGCCATGATCGCCGGCAGGCCGGCGGCGCCCGCCGAAGGGAGCTCGATCGCGAGCAGCGCGGCGAGCACCGCGATCGGCACGTAGCGCAGCCAGTCGGCGAGCCAGGGCGGCAGCTCGAGCCGCGACAGCGCGACGAGCGGCACCACGCGCGGCACCGCGGTGACCAGCGCGCAGCCGAGCACTAGCGCGAGGATTTCGGGCCGGACTTCCATCGTTCGAGCGAGAGTCCCAGCGTCGCCCCCAGCACGGTCGCGCCGATCACTGCCCCGGGGCCCGGCGCGGCGAACTGGATGCCGGCACCCGCAGCGCCGGAAAAAAGCGCCACCGCCAGCGCCTCGCGCAGCCGCGGCTGGATCCTGACCTGGAGCACGAGCAGCCCTGCGAACATGGCGGGCAGCGCGAAACCGAGCGTGCGCGTGTCGCGCGCCGCGCCCGAGAGCGCCGCGCCGGCGAGGTTGGCCATTGCCCAGGCGCTCCACGCCGCGAGATTCAGCCCCGCCATCCAGGCCGGGGGCAGCGGTCGCCGGCCGGAGGCGACCACGAATGTCTCATCGGTGAGTTGCAGGCCGAGAAGCGCGTTCTTCCACGCCGGAACGCCGCGCAGCGCCGGCGCGAGCGCCGCGGAAAGCAGCAGGTGGCGCAGGTTGAGGAAGAACACCGTGAGCACGATCGCCGAGGCGGGGCTCGCGAGCGACAGCATGCTGGTCACGACGAACTGGGCCGAGCCGGCGTACAGCACTGCGGAGATCAGCAGTACTTCGGCGTATGACAGGCCGGCCCCGCGCTCGACGACGCCGGCGGCGATGCCGATGCCCAGGTAGCCGAGCACGACCGGCACGGCCGCGCGCATCCCGGCCACGAACGATTCGTGTTTCACGGCTCTACTGCTTCAATTCGAAGAGGTGGGTACTGACGACAAGCCGCTTCGGGCGCGCCAGGTCCTTTTCGCCCGGGAGGATGCAGAAAAACATCTTCGCAGCCGGCCCGCCGGCATAGCTCAGCGTGAGCGTGTACTCGTCGAGGCTGTAGGTTCCTCCGCCGCCTTGCGGCGCAGGCACTCCTCTTTCCAGGACCTCGAGGTTCGCGGCGTGCCGAATCACGCCCTGGTCCCAGAACGTAGTGTCGCTCCCGAAGGTGATCCAGACCGGTTCCGCAGTGCGGGCGGCAATGGCATAAGTGCCTTGCAGCCGCAGCCCGCTGACCTTGGGCAGGCGCTGCCAGCGCGTTCCGGCCGCGCTGCTCAGCCGCTCGCCGCGGCGCCGCATTACCTCGGTCTTGCCGGCAGGCCAGCTTATGCGGATGTCGTCTCCGACAGCCTGGTAGGTGCCGAGGCGGTCCTTGCTCAGGCTCTCGTTGGTGAAGAAGCTCGCATCGCTGCGATAGGCGGCGCCGTCGGCATAGAAGACGAGGAAATCGAAGCGCTGCCGCTTGCCTGCCGGAGGGGCTTTGGCAATCGATCGCACGTACATCTCCTGCACGCGCAGGCCCGGATCGCCCGCAGCGCCGGCCGACGCGACGGCGAGCATCAGGCCGGCAAGCGCGGCAACGCGCAAGCTAGAGGTATTCCTTGGCCGCGCTGTCCGCATCCAGCGGCCGCCCGGTGAGATAGCCCTGCAGGAAGTCGCAGCCGTAATTCCTCAGGAACTCGCGCTGCATCGCGGTCTCGACGCCTTCGGCGATGACCTTGATCTCGAGCGCGTGCGCGAGGGCCACGATCGCCGCGACGATGGCGCTCTGGTCCTCGTCCCCGGGCACGTCGGCGACGAAGGCGCGGTCGATCTTCACCTTGTCCACCGGGAAGCGCTTCAGGTAGGCGAGGCTCGAGTAGCCGGTGCCGAAATCGTCGATGGCGATCGACACGCCGAGCTCCTTCAGCCTGTTGAGCGTGCTCAACGCGATGTCGCTGTGCTGCATCGCGGTGGACTCGGTGATCTCGAGCTCGAGCAGCCGCGCCGGCAGGCCGCTGTCCCTGAGCGCCCTGGCGACGAGCTGCACCAGCTTGGGGTCGTTGAACTGACGGGGGGAGAGGTTTACCGAGACCTGCAGGCCGCGCTCCGCGCCGATGAACGTCGCCCAGCGGCAGGCTTCGCGCAGCACCCATTCGCCGATATTCAGGATGAGGCCCGTCTCCTCCGCCACCTGGATGAATTCCGCCGGGCCGACGAGACCGCGATGCGGGTTCTGCCAGCGCACCAGGGCCTCGTGCGCCACGACCTGCCCGCTCTTCGCCTCGACGATCGGCTGGTAGTGCACGCGCAGCTGGTCGCGGCCGAGCGCGCGCCGCAGGTCGCTCTCCAGCGCCAGGCGGCGCGACGCCGCCAGGTTCATCTGCTCGGTGAAGAACTGGTAGTTGGCGCGGCCCATCTCCTTCGCGTGGTACATGGCCGCGTCGGCGTTGCGGATCAGCGTCTCGGCGTCGCGGCCGTCGTCGGGAAACACGCTGATGCCGATCGAGGGCGTGACCACCAGCTCGCGCTCCTCGATGAACACGGGATTCGACAGCTGCTCGATCACCTTCTGCGCCACGCCGGCGACGTCCGAGGAGCGCTTGACCTCGGGCAGCACCACCACGAACTCGTCGCCGCCGATGCGGCAGATGCTGTCGCCGACGCGCAACTGCTTCACCAGGCGCTGCGCCACTTCCTTGAGCAGCGCGTCGCCCACGCCGTGTCCGAGCGAGTCGTTGATGGTCTTGAAGCGGTCGAGGTCGATGAACATCACCGCGGTCTGCTGCCGGTTGCGGTAGCTCAGGGCGAGCGCCTGGCCGAGCCGGTCTTCCAGCACCCTGCGGTTGGGAAGCCCGGTCAGCGCATCATGGCCGGCCAGGTGCTGGGCGCGGGCTTTCGCCTCCTCCAGCTCCGCGGTGCGCTCGGCCACCTTGCGCTCGAGGGCGTCCAGGGCCTGCTGCACGCGCGCTTCTGCTTCGCGCTCGGCCGTGACATCCTCGAAGCTCCAGATCCATTCCTGCTCCTCGCCCCCCGCATCGATGCGCCGGCCGCGGGTGCGGCAATGGAACACCGAGCCGTCGCGGCGTTTGAATTTCCATTCGCTGTCGTGCGTTTCTCCGGGGGCGGTGCTGCTATAGGCGAGCAGCCCCGCCTCGCGCCATCCCTCCTCCGTGGCGAACAGCACCGCGGAGCTCTCGCCGACGAGCTCGCCGGGGCCTGCGCCGACCATGTCCTCCAGGAAACGGTTGCAGCGCCGGATCGCCCGGTTGCGCACGAACGCGATGCCGACCGAGGCATTGTCGAGGATCAGCTCCTGCTCGGCTGCCGCGCGCTGCGCGCGCTCGTCGGCGCGCCGCCGCTCGGTGACGTCCTCGACGATCCAGACCGTGCCGCGCTGGGTGTTCCCGGCGTCGAGCGCCTTGGCGATCATGCGGCACAGGAACGTCGAGCCGTCCTTGCGCCGCAGCTCCCATTCCAGGTCGAGCTGCCGGCCCGCGGAAAGGATCGGCACCGCGATCTGGCCGAGCGCCTCGTAGCTCTCGCGGCTGGGGTACATCACCTCGCCGGGCTGGCCGATCAGCTCGTCCGCGCTCCAGCCGAACATCTCGGCGAACCTCGGGTTGCAGAGAAACACGCGCCGCTCGCGGGTGAAGGCGATGCCGATCGAGGCGTTGGCGAGCAGCGCCTCGTATTCGAGCTGCGTATACCGGGTGCGCCCGGCATAGCTCTCCCCCGGCGACTCGAGCGCGGGCTTGATGCCGCGCAGGGCGGGGTCGTTCACCGCGGCGGCTGTTCCGGGGCTGCCTGGCCCGCGAGGAGCGTGAAGTCGTCGGCGTAGCGGCGGAAAGTGGCCACCGCTTTGGCGCGTTGCTCGGCGCTCAGCGTGCGGTCGAGATCGAGCAGCAGGGCGAAGTACTCCTGCCGCGCCGCCTCGCTCGCGGCGGCGTAGGCGGGGTCGCGCCCCTGGTCGAAGTTCGCGGCGCGCTCGGGCAGCCGCTTTTGCGACTCCCGGGCGCGGACCATGGCGAGCAGCTCGCCCTGCAGCCGCTTCCGGTCGCGGTCGCGCATCTCGTAGTAGAGCGGCGCGCGCTCCGAGAATTGCCTGACCCGCTCGATTTGGGCCTTGGACAGCCTTCCCACCCAGTCCTCCAGTCGCTCCACCGTGCGCGTCGCGCGTCGCTTCCTTCTCTCGGCCTCGCTGCCACGCAGGTTCTCGCGCGCGAACTGGCGGTTGTCCTCGGCGAACCGCTTCTCCATGTGCCTGACCTGCTCCGGGCTGAGGCGATCGAGCATTGGGGCGATCCGTTCGGCAGCCGCACGCAGGCCTTCGCGCGCCTGCGCCATCAGGGAATCGTACCCCCAAACGATGTCCTCGCGCGAGAGGCCGCCGCCGAGGCGGCGCGCCGCTTCTTCGCAGAGGCGCGCGTACTTCGGCAGCGCCGTGGCGCGGTGCCAGTCGTGGAATGCATCGATGCGCTCGTCGAGCTCCGCGGCCTGCTCGCCGTGGACATCGAGATAATTTCCCGCGCGCCAGCGCAGCCAGGTATCGGCGTGGTCGTAAGCCAGCCGGGTCGCGCTGCAGCCGGCGAGCAGCGACAGCGTGACGAGAATCGCGCTCAGCCTCGAGGGCGCGCTCACCAGAAGCTCTCCACGCTGATCTGGCCGGGGATGCGGCGCCGGTGCTTGCGCAGGCCGCGCTCCATGAGCGCGGCGGTGGCGTCCTTCAGCATGTCAGGATTTCCGCACAGCAATACCTGGGACGTTTCAGGAGCGATCTCGAGCCCCGCTGCCTGCTCCAGCCGTCCGTCCCGCACCGCGGCCGGGATGCGTCCGGACAACGCTCCAGGATGGGGTTCCCTGCTCACGAAGGTCACGTAACGAAGCTTCTGTTTTCTTGAAATTTCAAGAATCAAGTCCCGGTACACCAGTTCCTTCGCGTTACGCACCGCGTGGACCAGAACGACGTTCCTGAACCTGTGCCACGGCGCCTCGGTGCGCAGGATCGAGAGAAACGGCGCGATCCCGGTACCGGTGGAGATGAGCCACAGCGTCTCGGCGTCCGGCACTTCGGACAGCACGAGGAAGCCGGCCGGGTTGGGCGCCAGGTAGAGCGTATCGCCCGGCTGCAGGCGCGCGAGCCGCGGCGAAAGCGGCCCCCCGGGCACCACGATGCCGTAGAACTCGTGGACCGGGTCCGCCGGCGGATTGACGAAGGAGAAGGGGCGCGCGATGCGCTCGCCGTCGATGTCCAGGGCGA
>Ga0209158_1002709_pt1 | contig 10673 bp, 9 predicted proteins | sample GraSoiAngelo_140_FD_185897 | JGI IMG/M metagenome (GOLD analysis project Ga0209158, IMG submission 185897) | Grasslands soil microbial communities from the Angelo Coastal Reserve, California, USA - 14_0929_12_30cm (SPAdes) (version 2) | ecosystem: Environmental > Terrestrial > Soil > Grasslands ...
GAGCTACGCCTACGACGGCTCGCTGCTCACGAATACGACGTGGGCCGGCACCGTCGCTGGAAGTGTAAGCCGGGCCTACGATACGAATTTCCGAATCAGCTCGCAGAGCGTGAACGGCGCGAACGCCATCAGCTTCGGGTATGACAACGACAGTCTGCTCACAAGTGCCGGTTCGCTGACGATCACGCGTAGCGTACAGAACGGCCTGATCACCGGCACGACATTGGGAGTGGCCACCGATACCCGTACCTACAGTACGTTCGGTGAACTGGGCCAGTACACGGCGAGCGTGAGCGGGACGCCAGTGCTTGACGTGCAATATACCCGTGATAAACTGGGGCGGATCACGCAGAAAGTCGAGACCTTCGGCGGGAGCACGGATACGTTTGTGTACACGTACGACACCGCCGGTCGTCTTACGGAAGTGAACAAGAACGGCGCCACGGCGGGGCACTACACCTACGATAGCAACGGCAACCGGCTGAGCCAGACGGATGCGGCCGGCACGGTGAACGGGACGTACGATGCCCAGGATCGGCTGCTATCCTATGGCAACTTGCAATTAGCCTATACAGCCAATGGGGAGTTGCTGACGAAAAGCAATCCGGTTCTTGGCCAATCGGCTAGCTTTACCTATGATGTGCTGGGCAATCTCGCGAGTGCGAGCCTCCCAGGCGGCACTTTGGTGGAATATGTCGTCGATGGCCAGAACCGCAGGATCGGCAAAAAGCTCAACGGGACGCTGGTCCAAGGCTTCCTGTACCAGAACCAACTAAACCCGGCGGCGGAACTCGACGGCACGGCTGCGGTGGTTAGCCGGTTCGTCTATGGCACCAAAGCCAATGTGCCTGATTACATGATTAAAGCTGGTATAACCTACCGTATCGTAAGCGATCATTTGGGTTCGCCACGTCTTGTGGTGAACACCGCGGAAGGAACGGTGGCTCAGCGGATAGACTACGACGAGTTCGGCAACATCACTTTGGATACCAACCCGGGCTTCCAACCCTTCGGCTTCGCCGGCGGCCTCTACGATCAGCACAGTGGACTCACGCGCTTCGGTGTAAGAGATTATGATGCCCAGGTTGGAAGATGGACGGCGAAGGATCCGATCCTGTTCAAGGGCGACGATACCAATCTGTTTGGTTATGTCGCCGAAAATCCAATACAAACGATCGATCCAATGGGCCTTAAACCATGGTATGGAAACTATTGTGGTCCCGGAAACAACGCTCCTCAAACAGCGAAAAACTGCATAGATCGCGCCTGCCAAGCACATGATGAATGCTACGACCATTGCGGATTTACAGCATATAGTCGTTGGATTCCACCTGGACTCTGGAGCGCTTGTGCGGCGAGATGCGATAACCAACTTATATTGGATGTCGCCGCTTGTAGAAATCCGAGCGGTTGTCCAGCACCTGCAACACCGTAAGGCCCCGCTATTGTTGTGAAGCACCCAATGAGGATCGCAACAAATATGGGTTACTTTTTTTTGATTGTTCTCGGTGTAACCTTACTTTTAGTATCTCTGTGGCTCGTGCTTCCGGTTCTCGTGAATTTTCCTGCATCATGGCCAGGTGCCTTGATAGCGCTTTTTTTCGCCGTGACAGGCGTCATCCTCATTTATCGAAGTTGGCGCGCGTTGCAGGGAAGGACAGCAAAGTAAAGTTTTTCACAAAATTGGGGCCAGACTCGATTTCTACTCGGAAGAATAAAAGAAGAATTAAAATGGGACAGGCTACTTTTCTCTCTAGGTACGGGTAACCGCTGGAGTGCCTAGCAAAGAGGCTAGAAAAGTAGCCTGTCCCCTCACATAATAAGGAGGTCGCGTGAGGTGCCAGGAAATCCCGCCAGCATCTCATCGGCTTGCCGTAAGCGCTGGCTGGTGTGGCGCGCCATGGTCTTGAGCATTTTGTAGCCCAGGCTCGGCTGAGTTTCGAGCAGCCGGTGCAACGCCTCTTGGTTGAGGGCCAGCGCCTGGTAGGGGCTGCCAGCCCTGATGGATGCAGAGGCCGGACCCTGGTCGAGGAACGACAACTCGCCAAAGATGAAGCCTTTCCCCAGCGAGGCCAGCCACATATTCTTTCCTGCCTTGTCCTTCTTGTACACTCCAACTTTCCCTGAGAGAAGGAAATAGATCGACGAGACCTGAACGCCTTCGTGGATCAGGTAGTCCCCCTCCTGCCCCTCTTGAAGGCGGCAGAGGGGAACGATGAGTTCTAGCTCACGTTCCGGAATGTCGGAGAAAAATGGAATGGCGGCCAGTGTCTCTTTGGTTATCATGGAGCCCCCCGGAAGGATGACTGCTTGGCGGCAAGGCTAGGCTACCGGCCGGGTCCTGTCAAGCTACAGGCCAAGTAGACCTCGCTTGACAGGTTCCGAAGTGTGGCCTAGCCTTTCTGCTACTCAGGTGTCCAGCTCTGAGGCGCAAATCCCGCGTATGCAACGGAGGATCAAAATGGACAGAGCACAGGCATTAGCCATGATCAGGGCAAAACGGCAGGAGAAAAAGATGACGTTTCAAGCTCTCGGACAGGCCGTCGGACGGGGGCCTGTTTATGTGGCAGCGGTCCTTAATGGCCAGCAACGCTTGGGACCGGAAGCGGCCCAAAAGCTGGCGAAGTCGCTCGACCTGAAACCGGAAGTGGCCGAAGCGGTCACGGCCTTCCCCGTTCGAGCGGAGTTTCCGAATACGTCCGACCCGTTCAAGTACCGGCTCCTGGAAATCGTCGGAGTCTACGGGGACTCGCTCCGCGACATGGCGAACGAAATGTTCGGGGATGGGATCATGAGCGCCATCGACTTTTCCATCGATATGGAGAAAGTCACAGGATCACAGGGTGAAACGCGAGTCAAGATCACCATGAACGGGAAATGGCTGCCCTATAAGGAATTCTAGTGCAAGGACAAGGGGACAGGGCAAGCAAAAGGGGACAGGTCATCAACACACGACGGTCATGCAGGATCTCGGATGGGACTTCCGCATTGCCCCAACTGTAGAAAGAACCGTGTTCATCAGTCTCGACGGCAGGGCCTGATCGAGGCTCTTTGGAGCCTCCTCTGCATCTATCCCTTTCGCTGCCAGCTCTGCGCTCACCGATTTCTCGCCTTTCAATGGTGGTGGCGCCGCTTCATCAGCCACGATGATCTTCGAGAGTATGTACGGTTTCCGGTTCGTTTCCAAGCGACCTTTTCCGGCAAGCAGGTGTCGGGGGCGGGAACGGTGGTCAACCTGTCTCAACACGGCTGTGCGATAGAAACTTACACCCCGATCCCCCCCGGCGAGCTTTTTCTCCTCAAGATCTATGAGCCTGACGGTCACCTGCTGTATGAGATTGAAGCCGCAGCGGTTGTGTATATTGTGGACCGGAAGTATGAAAGGACAGTTGGGGTTGAGTTTGTCTGCATCCATGAGAGAGAAATGCAACGGCTTGTGGGGGTTATAGAGGACCTCTGCACTGGAACCCGAAACAGCCGCTCGATGTCGCGCCGGACTGCTACCGGAAGCTAAAGAAGGGGCGGGAGCGCTGGGGTGGAATAAAGGCGACGGGCAGCTTTTCTGAGAAGGAAACCAGGTGGAACTAGATTAGCGCGGAGGGATGAGGAGACATCGAAGCAGTCTGGTTTTGCGGGCCTTTATTCCATAGTACTGAGGCTCGGCCAGGACGCTCTGCCGGTCTTTTTCAATGAATGTCTTCAGAAACGAGCGGGTCACGTGCGCGGCTTCTGTGAAGTCTCCGGATCGTTCGAGGAGGTCCGCCAATCGGATGTAGCCTGCCGCTTGGAGAAGCGTGTTGCTTCCTTTGAGGGTGGCAGCGATGGCTTGCAAGTAGGTCTCACGAGCCGTGCGGGGATCTTTCTTTTCGCCTAGCATCGCGCTCAGCAGCCTACATGCCAGTTGATCCTGCTCACCGTTGTCTTCTCCCTGGCGGATCAGGGAACGAAGATTCGCCTCCGACACTTGAAGGGACCCCCGCCGGCCGCGCAGTTGAGCCCGTAGGCGCTTTGCCATGGGCCACCGTCCGATGATCGGGATGACGACGCAGCGGCAGCCGCGGGTATTGGCGCAGCGAATCTGAGCCGCGGCTTCCCTTAGGTCGCTTCCCGAGAACACGTGCAAGTGGGCCTTGAGGCACTGTTGGCAGGAGTGCGAATCGTTTCTTGACAGGTGAATGAAGAGCCAAGGAGTGGCTCTTTGCTTTTTAAGAATCGGTCTTGCCCGCGCGAGATGACGAAGAACATCTCGAACATCTTCAGTTTTAATGCGACCCAGTTGGTTCTCAACCTCATGGAGCTTCCAGCAGAAGAGGAGACCAAGAATTGCCAGATAACTTGGCATGTCTTCAGGAAGGATCAGTGCAAATTCAAAGGCGCTCATGCGTCACTGCTCCGTTACGCTCTGTTGATGGGCCGGTAGAAGGTTTAGCAAAGTGGGTGCCGTCCACTTTCTCTTCCGGCGGGCTTAGAATTGGTAGCTAAGCTCGAGGATATGCATGTCCACGCCAAGGGCGGGGTGACCGTAGATGCCGGCGGCGGAGAAGTGCTGGAACCGGTACCCAGCATAAAACCCAGGCGATAGGTTGAGACCAATGCCGGACGTGCCGACGATCTGCGCCGGGCCGCCGAAGTTCTGCACGCCAAATTTGTAGTTGCTGAAGAATGCGGCGCCACCCCCAATGTCAAGGGAGACTGTCCCGTTCGGGCTACTCACCGCGAGGCATTGCACCAGGGTGGTCATGAGGCTGGTTTCTCCTGCCGCTGCAATTTCCCCTGCGGAGGCAAGCAATCTCATGTCGAATTTGAAGCCGAAGGACCTCTCCTGCCATCCCCACGGAAGCCCAAAGATCGCCGCGACGTCATACTGCTGAAACTCTTCCTTTTGGTCCCTCCCAAAAGGAGATTTGCCGCTCATGCCTACCCGCGGGCCTACCCGGATCAAGGTGATGGGTTTTGCTTGCTCCTCGCTGAATGGAGGATCGCCGGCGAGGCCCCCTCGGGGACCTATCACGAGCACGGTCATGGGTTCTGCCCAAGCGGGAGCGGAGGCCATGATGGTGAGCGCGAAGCTCAGGATCAGGCCGCAAGCGAGGGAACGCGGGATCGCACTCATGCGCGGACCTTCCTACTGGAACTCACGCGTGTTACGAAGGCAAGGATTGGAGCACCGTCACGCTGAGGGGCTGTGATGGCTCAACCGCGGCCTGAGTCTCACGTGCGGGAGCATGAGGGGGGTGTAGCACGGGGCATGCCATGTCGAGGAACGAGGAGCCATAATGGAATTCCTTCAAAATACAAGGCAGTTATGAAGGGTGCGGTCTAAAGTTGTTAGAAGTCCAGGCGATCTGAGCTTGGTCAAAAATGTCCAAGCTCGCCCGAATCACGGAGTGACCAGCTTCTTCCCCTTCTCCGTCGATCGCCAGTCCTGAGTGTTGCGGAACTCCCGAGCGCCGATCGTGAGCAAGGCGGTGATAGGCCCGACGTCAGGAGGGCTCAGCTCCATTTCTTTGGCCTTCACGCTCATGTCAAACTGCCGTGTCTTGGTGTTGAACTTGATGCCGAGCTTCGCGTAAACGATCGGATCCCTCTGGGATCCGTCCTTCTTGCGCTGGAAGGACCACTCCCGCCCCGTGCGCGTCGTCGTCCACCCGTCTCCCGCCGGGACTTTGATCTCCACGACGTGCCCATCGCGGTCGATGAGGCTGAGGGTCACCCCGTCGCTGGGAGGGTTGATGCTATCCGGCGCCGCGACGAAGCTCCCCTGGAGGGAAAGCCAGTCCTGATGCGAATGGTGGTCGCGACGGAGCTTGGCTCGGCTGAGCAAAAGGGCAGCGGACGGGCGGCGCGCAGCCGTAAGACTCGAGAACGTGTCGGCGTCGACCCTGATCACGAAGGTATCGATGATTTTCCCGTCGATATTCTTGAAGTAACCCCGCGCCTTGTAGGGGTCGCCGTCGATGTTGAAGGTGATAAAGAGGGCGCCGAATGTCCCTCCCTGGTCGCGGGTGTAGATCCTGGCCCATTCACCGTTGCACCCATACGGCAGGGTTGCAGGGAGGCAACGCTCCTGGTCCCTGACGTTCTCGCCTCCCAGGCCGGAGACGAAGACAAAGGATTTTCCTGGGTTTCCCTGGGCGATGCAGAGATTGTCAGGGCTGGAACATGAAGCATCGACGGTTTCATTTTGCATGCTTGTCAGCGTCTTGGTCCGGTGATAGCTGTGCTCATGGGCAGTGGCGATGATTGCGCCAAGGTCCTTGCAGGTTTCGTAGACCCTCCACCCCATCGCGTCGTCCTTGTCACCGACCTGCATGGCGTTCTGGTTCTTATGCCAACTGCAGATTCTCCAGATGTGATCATCGGCCGCCAACTGGTCCTGGAGGTACCGGGCGTAGATGCTGTCGCCGGCGCTGGTCCCCTCTTGGCCGACGAAGACCATCTTCAGCCCTCTGTTGGTCACGGAGTACATTTCATCGTTGAGATTGGGATCGTCCGGTATTGCTCCAATGCGGGTCATGCGGTTCTTCAAGATCTCGGCATAGCATCCGTGGGGATTCGAGCAGCCCTCGTTCCAGCTGTCGATGTCATGATTTCCGACTGATGCGAAGTACGGAAAATTGGGCCCCAGAATGCTGTCGATCGTCGCAAAGAACCCATCCGCGTCCTTCGCATAGTCAAAGTCGCCCTGGTGCATCACCATCACGGCGCCTTCCGACTTGATGAGGCCGAGGACCCGTCTGAAATCCTCGCCGTTCCCGCTATCGCCGATGAAGGCGACTTTCAGGTTAGGGTCCGTGGGGATCGGGCCAGACGCGCCCTGTGCGTGGCTCTGTGGGGACGCGAGCGCGAGAAGGGCCGTCAGCACCGCGCCCACAATGGGGCTGGCGGCTCGGTAGGTCTGCCGGACATCGCGACGCATAGTGATCCTCCCGGATGCGGATTTTATCACGACCACCTTGGAAGATTAGACACCGGAAATCGAGCAAAGGTTAAAAGGGGATAGATTACGTGTCGGGAGAGCGCATCATGGATCGAATCAGTCTGTTTCGACGTGCAACCATCCCATCGTACTGTGGTTTTGTCAGGAAGCGGTCTCGTTCCTTGTCCGTGAATTCCTTGAAGAAGTTTCGAGTCACCTGTAGCGCGTCCTCGAAATGGCCCGACTGTTCGAAGAATTCTGCCGAGCGTATGTAGGCGGCAGCGCGGATCAGGGTGGGGTGTCCCTCCGTGGCTTGGGCCAGCGCTTGGTTATAATAGTTTAGAGCTGCCTGAGGCTTCGTCTCTTCCAGTAGCATCGCGCTCAGAAGTTTGAGGGCCAGGTGATCGTGATCTGCGATCTTCCCGATCCTGCCCTGGCGGATCAGGTTGTGAATGTCCTCCTCTGACAACTGAACGGGTCCACGCTGGCTGTTCAGCTCGTTAAGGAGCTGCTTGGTTGCAGCCCATCGTCCTTCAAGAGGGATGATGACACAGCGGCAGCCAAACTGATCCTCACAGCGAATGCGGGCGCCTGCTTCCCATGGCGTACGGCCTGAGAACACATGGGCATGGGCCGCGCGGCACAGTCGGCACGTGCGTGGATCGTTCCTCGCCATGTAAAGATAGAGCGTGGGTCTGGCTCCCATCGCGGGCAGATCAATCCGTATCGAGGGCAGGTCAATCCGAAGCGATGGCAGTTCAGTCCGTAGCGCTATCAGGTAAGCCTGAAGGTTTTTGGGCTGAATGTGGCCCTGTCGTACCTCTACGTCGTGCAGTTCCCAGCAAAAGAGCAACCCCAGAACAGCAAGGAGGCTGGGAACTTCTTCCGGGATGATCAGGGCGATGAGAACAGCGGTCATACCTCTTCATACGAGCAAAGCGCGTTCCCGTAATCGAGTCGTCCCCGCTTTTCTCAATCTTGTCCGGGTTGTCATCGGTCCTCAACCCTGGAGCACTATCTCTTTGTGTGGAGCCTGAAGGCGATTGACTGCACCCGCAGCTCTTCCTGCCGGCTGGCCTGTAAAAGATAGGTAAGAGATACGTAAAACATAAGGAGACCTTGACCCTCAGCGCATCCTCAGGATACAGTTCGTTACCCCGGCTCGGTGGCGATGCTTCTTACAGGAGACTGTCCAATGAAAAGAATGGTCGTGATACTCGTGGTGGGAACTCTCGCTTTGGCGGCGATGCAGTCCGCGCCGAGCTCCTCCCCGACGAGCCCGAACGAGGCGCCTGCAGAATTTGACGGTCAGACGAATGGCATCGTCGATCAGGCCACTCATCAGGCGGATCAGGAGAAGTTCGATGAAGTCGAAGACATACCCGATGGCCTCGGGCCGATCTACAACGCGCAGTCTTGCCGCGAATGCCATCAGAACCCGGTCTCCGGCGGACTCAGCCAGATCACCGAGTTGCGCGTGGGGCACCGCAACTCGGCTGGAAAGTTTGTCAATCCCAGCGTCCCGATCGCCGACGGCACAGCAGTGATTACCGGCCGCACGCTTATCAATGATCGCGCAATTTGTCCCAATGCCTCCTTCCCTAACATCCAACTTCAAGAACGCGTGCCGGAGACGGAGAAGATTCGCACGCTCCGCACGTCCCTCAATCTGCTCGGAGACGGGTTTATCGAGGCGGTGCCGGATGAGACGTTCAAGAACCTAGCCGCGGATCAGTGCCGCAAGTCACATGGCAAAATTTGCGGCAAGGCGATTTCGGTTCCCATTCTTGAAGCATCCGGTACGTATCGGATTGGACGATTTGGCTGGAAGGATCAACATGCCAGCCTGCTGTCGTTCGCCGGAGACGCCTACCTCAACGAAATGGGCATCACCAGCCGTCTGATGCCCACCGAAGTGACCACGCTGTGCGACACGGTCCCAGATCCAGAAGACACCCCGGGAGCGGACGGCCTGGCCGATATCGATCGCTTCGCTCGGTTTATGCGAGCCACGAAGGCGCCTCCGAGAGACGCGCAACTGGTGGACACGGCCAGCGCAAAGAAGGGGTCGGTCCTGTTCAATAAGGTCGGGTGTGCAGCCTGCCACGTTCGGACACTCGAAACGGCTCCGGCCGGGACGCCCATCAATGGGGGCACATTCACCGTGCCGGACGCGCTTGGCGGAAAACAGTTCCATCCATTCAGTGATTTCCTTCTGCACGATGTGGGCACTGGCGACGGCATCGTCATTCCGGTCGAAGAGCACTTCGGGCGAGCCTACCGGGAAATGCAGCCGACGTTCAATATCACCGCCAACCGCATGCGCACACCTCCCCTGTGGGGCGTCCGCACGCGCAGCCGGTTGATGCACGACGGGCAATCGCTCACGTTTGAAGACGCGATCTTGCGACACCGCGGTGAGGCGGAGGGAGCGAGAAAGAATTTCCGCCATTTGAGTGAGGCGGAGAAGAAGCAGCTCATCACCTTCCTGAAATCACTCTAACCCGGACTTCCCATGCAGGGATCCGAAACGAGAAACGACATGACCAGATGTACAAGATTGAACCATGCCCTGCCCCCATGTTAAGGCGTCCCTCATCTCCAATTCATGGATTCACCCGATCGCGTCTTCAGGGATTCACCTGGTTCCGTCTTCCCGGGAGGGGGGAGTTTGGCGCCTAGCCGTTCAAAACGGCACTCCTGGCACTTGGTTTGCATTCGTCTACGCGTATGTCGGAAGAACTGTCAGGGCGCTCGTACCCACGGCGAAGGCAATCTGGGCCTTGTCGTCTCACGTGGCAGGAGCGGCAGATTCTGGGAACACTCATAGATGTGTCGTATGCTGGCCTCGCTCTAGCGCTTTCTGGCGAAACGGAGTTGAAAGCGGAAGGGGAGGTTCTTATCCACATTCCCGACGCTATCACGCTACGGGCTCGACCGGTGTACATCCATCCCCAACAAGGAGAAGATAAGCGCGTCGGATTCGAGTTAGAGCGCATAGAAAGGGGGGAGGAGCTCTGGCACACTCTGTGTGTTGCGCCACGTTAGTAGCCATCGAAAGTTCTCTCCGTCGAGTGGCAGAACAACTTTGGCCACAGTTCTCGTAATAGACGACGAGCGGATGATGTGCGAGCTGCTAAAGGCCGTGTTAGCTCGCCACGGCCACGAGATCATCATGGCCTTCAACGGCCGCGATGGCATCGCTTTGTTTAAACAACACCGACCCCGTATTACGCTGTTGGACCTTGTCCTGCCGGACATAAACGGAATCCAGGTACTCCAGGAGATAAGGGCCATAGACCCACATGCCCCCGCCCTTATGCTCACGGGCCAAGCGACAGAGGCCATGGAGGCTCAAGCTCGGCAGATGGGGATTCTAGATTTTCTCAGGAAAGGGCTCTCCGTTGATGTTCTGGTAAGAGCCCTGGAGAAGGCACTCCAGCCGCCAGTAAAGCCATCACGGACTCGCCCAACATTCGAAGAGAACTCAGAGGACTTCTCGATCCTAGTGGTTGATGACGATGAGCAGGTAAGGAGTCTCCTCTTAAAATTCCTATCTCGGCGGGGCTATCAGGTCCAAACGGCGACAAATGGGCCGCAGGCGTTGACGTTAGTGGAGCAAGAGCCTCCGAATCTCATCATCCTCGATATGTATTTGCCGGGAATGAATGGGATTGAGGTTCTGCGGAAGTTACAGGCAAGGCCTACCAAAAGTGATGTCCTCGTCTTGTCCTCCAGCCAGGATGACAAGTTG
>Ga0209158_1002711_pt1 | contig 10657 bp, 6 predicted proteins | sample GraSoiAngelo_140_FD_185897 | JGI IMG/M metagenome (GOLD analysis project Ga0209158, IMG submission 185897) | Grasslands soil microbial communities from the Angelo Coastal Reserve, California, USA - 14_0929_12_30cm (SPAdes) (version 2) | ecosystem: Environmental > Terrestrial > Soil > Grasslands ...
CGCGCAAGGAGGCGTTTATCAAAGCCTGTGGCGATGGACTGTCGTTTCCTTTGTCGGAATTCTCCGTTTCAATTGATCCGGACGCGCCGGCGACATTGCAGGAGGTGAGGACGGACCCGAGAGCGGCTACACGATGGAGTTTGGCCAACCTAGAGCCGCGGGAAGGATTTATCGGAGCGTTAGCCGTTGAGGGCCCACCGCAGCCAACTGAGCGATGGTTTTTCAACGGCGCCGATGCGGAGTCCTGAAGCATAGAGTTTTCCAATCCAAAATGGCAGACAGCAAGAAGAAATTAAACGTAGCGATGATTGGGCACGGCTTCATCGCGCGAGCGCACTCCAACGCCTTTCATCAGGTGCAGCGATTTTTTCCGATTGCTTATGACTTGAATCTGAGCGTGATTTGCGGACGAAATCGCCCCAAGCTGGACGCAATGGCCTCGCAATGGGGCTGGCAGGAGGTTGCAACCGATTGGCAAGAAGTTGTGGACAGAAGCGACATTCAGATCCTGGACATCGCAGTGCCTAACGTGCTGCACGCGCCGATAGCGATCGCCGCCGCGCAAGCTGGAAAAATCATATGGTGCGAAAAACCGTTGGCGATGTCGCTCAACGAGGCCGAAGCAATGGCTGAGACGGTAAAGCAAGTGCCAAATCTGGTCTGGTTCAACTACCGTCGGGTCCCGGCAGTCGCATTTGCAAAGCAACTGATTGAGGAAGGCCGGCTGGGAGATATTTTTCACTACCGCGCGTGGTACCTGAACCAATCAGGCAATGATCCGTCAAAAGCCGCGGGGTGGCGATATACGCGCGCTGAAGCAGGCTCCGGGGCGACTGGCGATTTGTTGTCGCACGCGGTGGATCTTGCTTTGCATCTCAACGGAGAAATTTCGGAGCTGTGCGCGACGACTCATACTTTCGCGCCGGGGCGGGACGTAGACGATGCAGCCATGTTGATGGTTCGTTTTGCGAACGGCAGCGTGGGAACTTTAGAAGTAAGCCGTTATGGCGTGGGCTGCCGGAATCGAAATGCGTTCGAGATTAACGGTTCCAAGGGCATGATTAGGTTCGACCTCGAGAATATGAATCGGCTGGAATTTTTTGATGCCACGCAAGCACCCAACCTGCAAGCAAGCCGCAACTTATTAGTAACTGGCCCGGATCATCCTTATTCCGGGAATTTCTGGAAGCCTGGCCACGAGATTGGTTATGAGCACACGTTTATCGCAACTCTTGGAGATTTTCTCCAATCCCTGGAGCGGGGCCAGCGATTCCGCCCAAATTTCGATGACGGTGTCGCGGTGCATCGAATATTGGATGCGGTGGAGAAGTCCACTCAGGCTCGTGCATGGATAAAGATTGGGGATGCCGGATAGTTACCACTACTTCGAATCACAGTCAGGAGACCTCGTTCCACATCTTTCGCGCCGCTGCGGCTTGTCGCTTCTGTTCCCGGCTCACGCGTTCCGCCGCGTGCTTTACTCTTGCGCCATTCGCGACCCGAAATGCTGCAAGCCGCAAGCAGCGCGTCACAGTTTGGCGAACTTTTAGCTAGTCCGCGTCACACCTTCCAACAGTCTTGAAGTGTTACCTGCAGGCGACCAAGTGTTCCCGTTTTGGGTGACCTTTGGCTATTCCCGATGTGAACTTTGGATACCTACCCTGTCCATCGCAAACCATTCACACTGAGGCCGTTGCGAATTCCCCCGCCGTATGAGCGCGTACGGCTAAAAGAGGCCTTCAGTGAAGGATCTCGGTCGCTTCAAAACGATAACTCTTCTTCTCGCTCTCGCCGCCACGTTCGGCTGCCAGGGTTTGAGTGCCACCCAGCCAACTGTTTCGCAAAGCGGCAACCTGTCCATCGCCGCTCCAAACCTGAATTTCGGAACTGTGTTGGTCGGCCACAGTGAAGTGCTTACCAATACTCTCCTAAATACGAGTGACTCGCGAATCACTGTACTGCGGGCGGCGGTTGATAAATCAGATTTCAGCATTGCGGGAGACAAGCTCCCCGTGACGCTCGCCCCGGGCGACAGCGTGCCGTTCAGCGTAGCCTACAATCCGCGTGCGCACGGCAAGTCCACGGGGACGGTCGCGCTAGATACCACGACCGCCACATCAACCACTATTGCCAGCGCATCTACGACCTTTACTGCATCCGGAAACGCGGTTAACCCTGGCCAACTCACCGTAACGCCTTCCAGCATCACGTTTGGCAGCGTGCCAGTAGGAACGACGCAAACTCAATCCGCGACCCTGGCAAACTCAGGGGGATCGAGCCTCACCATTTCGCAGGCGACAGTAAATGGAAATGGATTCACGCTGAGCGGGCTGACGATGCCGCTGACACTGGGGGCGGGCCAGAGCGTCGTTGTCAATGTGAGCTTTACTCCTCCCGCGGGCGGCCCTGACAGCGGCAGCATCGCCCTCGCTTTTGTGGTTTCGACGCAAGGGCACAATGGAAAAGGACACGGCGGCGGACTTGCAGGTACTAATTCAACAGTCATGGTACCGGTGTCCGGAACAGGGATGACCGCCGGACAGCTCGTGGCGACTCCCGCGAGTGTCAGCTTAGGAAATGTGCAGGTAGGAACGAACCAGACTCAGCAGGTCACAATTACGAACTCGGGTGGCACCATCGTAACAATCAGCCAGGCGACCACTATAGGAACCGGATTCAGCGCAAGTGGACTGGCGTTGCCGCTGACCCTGGCGGCAGGACAGAGCCAAAGCTTTAACGTTACTTTTGCGCCGCAAGTTGCGGGTACTGTGAGCGGGAGCATCAGTCTTGCCAGCGATGCTACAAATCCGACGCTGAGTATTCTACTTTCCGCAACCGCGGTAACGCCCGGGTCACTGGTCTCAAATCCCTCCAGCCTTTCCTTCGGCAATGTCCAGACAGGAACCAGCCAAACGCTTTCGGCGACTCTAACAAACTCAGGTGGGACGAGTGTAACTATCAGCCAGGCGAGCGCGAGTGGCAGTGGATATACATTGAGTGGTTTGAGCTTGCCTACGACCCTCTCCGCGGGACAGTCGAAAACGTTCAGTGTGCAATTTGCGCCACAGACAAGCGGATCGGTCAGCGGGAACGTTGCCATTACCAGCGACGCTTCGAACCCAACCCTTAACGTTCCGTTGAGCGGATCAGGAGTAACTCCAGGCACGCTGGGTGCCAGCCCCTCGAGCTTAAGTTTCGGAACTGTATTGGTCGGCAATAATTCGAGTCTGCAAGAAACATTGACCAACACTGGCGGATCGAGTGTAACAATCTCCCAAGCGAATGTGTCAGGTTCCGGATTCAGCGTCAGTGGCGTGCCAGCGACACTTGCCGCGGGTCAAAGCGCAAATTTCAATGTGACGTTCGCGCCACAATCCAGCGGAGCAGTGACCGGCAGTGTGTCGATTGTGAGCAACGCTTCGAATTCAACCCTTAAAATCACACTCTCCGGAACGGGGGCCACACCGGGGATCTTATCGGCCAGTTCGCAGACTCTAAGCTTTGGCAGCGTTCAGGTGAATGGCAGCGCGACGCAATCGGAAACTCTAACGAACACCGGCGGGACTACGATCACGGTATCGCAGGCGAACGTGAGCGGCGGCAGTGGATTCAGCATCAGTGGGCTGAACCTGCCTCTAACTCTGATTGCGGGGCAAAGCTTTACCTTTGGAACAACGTTCGCGCCGACAGCTGCGGGTTCGGTCACCGGAACAATTTCGTTGACCTCGGATGCCTCCAATTCCACGCTGACTATTTCGCTGTCAGGAACTGGAACGGTGCCTGGTCAACTGAGCGTGAGCCCCTCCACTTTGGATTTCAGCAGCGTGGTGATTGGGCAGAGCAAAAACATGACAGCTACGTTGAGCGCGACAGGATCGAATGTAACGGTATCGTCAGCTTCAGCGAGCACATCGGAATTCACCCTGAGCGGCGTGTCATTCCCGTTCACGATTACCGCTGGGCAGAGCAAGGCGATTACGGTGACGTTCACGCCGCAGTCGAGCGGGACGGCTTCGGCGACTATTTCTTTCGCGAGTAGTGCTTCGAACTCGCCGACGAGCGAATCGTTAACAGGTAATGGAACGGCGCCGCCACCGCACAATGTCGACCTCTCGTGGGCTGCAAGCTCTTCGACGGACGTGGTGGGCTATAACGTGTACCGCGCGACCGTTTCGGGCGGACCATTCACAAAGATCAATACCGCGCTGAATGCGACCACCGCATTTGTCGACAACTCAGTACAAGCGGGCCAGACGTACTATTACGTCACAACAGCGGTCGATGGGACGGGGCTCGAGAGCGGGTATTCGAACCAGGTGAAAACAATTATCCCGACTCCGTAGCGGCAGAATCAGCCAGGTTTCTTGCGGGCCCGGATCTTCGGGCCCGATTTTTCGGCTTCGAAGCAGCCGTCCGTTTTCTGAACCACTCCCGAAAGAGGAATCCTCTTTGACTCAAAGGTACTGATCTGGCCTGCCGATACCTTCCCGTCTACCCCTATTAAGCAAAAAACTGAAGGTGCCATGCATATCTCTCAGCGCGCACTTCGGTCTTTTGTCATCTGTTTCGCAATCCTCATGCTTTTGCCTGTCGCCGGCACTGCGATAGTGGGCACAGGGATAGTAACTCTACCGCTATTTTTTTTTACGAACACCGGTGCCTTGAGTTGCAAACCGGGGAACCTTTGGTTCGGCAAAGTCATGGTCGGCGGCTCGAACGTGCTCTCCGCCAGGCTGTCGAATACCGGTACGTCAAATATCACGATTTCGTCCGTGAGTGTTACTGGCGCAGGGTACAGCTTAAGTGGGCTGAGCTTCCCAATGACATTGGGGCCCGGGAACTCCGCACAATTTCAGGTGATATTCGCACCGCTGGTCCAAGGACGCGTGGATGGGAGCATAGGGTTCACTAGCAGCGCATCGAGCTCGACACTTTATGTATCGCTACATGGAACAGGCGCCAGCACGGGCGTGTTGAGCGCGAGCCCCTCCAGCATCAATTTCGGGACGGCGGGCAACAACGTGACGCAACTCGCGGCGCTAACAAATACCGGCACGGCCAGCGTGACCGTCCAGCAGATTTCAGCAAGCGGGAGCGGATTTGCCGTAAGCCACGCGGCGCTGCCCTGGACGCTCGCATCCGGGCAGAGCGCGACCTTCAGCATTTCGTTCACGCCGACGGCAGGCAGCACCAGCAGTGGAAGTGTTTCGATTGTCAGTAATGCCTACGACTCGACCCTTTCCATTCCACTCACCGGAGCCGGAGCAAGCGCAGGGATATTGAGCGCAAACCCAACGAGCAATAGCTTCGGCAGCGTGCAGGTCGGCAGCAGCGCAAGCCAATACCAAAGCGTGACAAATTCAGGCGGATCGAACGTGAACATCAGCCAAGCCAATGTTTCCGGCTCCGGGTTCAGCATAAGCGGATTGAGCCTGCCGATCACCTTGACGCCGGGGCAGAGTTACACCTTTAGCACGGTCTTTGCGCCGACATCCTCGGGCACTGCGAGCGGCAGCATCGCCATCGTGTCTGACGCTTCGAATTCTAATCTGACGATTGCGCTTTCGGGTTCAGCTACTGCGTCCGGCCAGTTGCTGTTATCGCCGGCCACGCTGGACTTCGGCAGCATCACGGTGGGCCAAAACAAGAGTTTGACGGCTACGCTGAGCGCAAGCGGCTCCAGCGTCACAGTTTCATCGGCAAGCACCAGCAATCCAGAGTTCAGTTTGAGCGGAGTTTCGTTTCCGCTGGCGCTCGCCGCTGGGCAGAGCGCACCGGTGAGTGTGACATTCACGCCGCAAAGCAGTGGAACCGCCTCGGGAACTATCTCCTTCAGCAGCAATGCTTCGACAACTCCGCTGGTTGAAGCGTTAACCGGCACAGGTGTCGCGCAACACCAAGTGCAACTCTCTTGGGGAGCCAGCAGTTCCAGCGGGATCACGGGTTACAACGTCTATCGTGGCGGCGTTTCGGGTGGGCCTTACACCAAGATCAATTCGGCACTGGTTGTGGGCACCACGTATAGCGATAGCAGTGTGCAAGCGGGAAAAACCTATTTTTACGTGACCACGGCTCTCAATGGGAGCGGCACAGAAAGCGCATACTCGAACGAGGTGCAGGCCACTGTTCCTAGCCCGTAAGGGGAATGGTTTGGCATTGAGAGGTGAACGGAAGTTTACGGTTTGCAAACCTTTGAGTCTCTGGATGCCCTCTCGGGACCTTCCCGAACGAACGGGGAACTCGGGAAACTAGAATTGTTATGACCTCCCCCAAGTTTTCCAGGATACCCGTTCGTATTTTTCTGGCTTTCATTCTTCTGTTGTTTTCTTTCAGCGTTAAGGTCAGCGCAACTCAGCAATCGGGCCTTGCGGCGATTCCCTCCAGCAACAACTTCGGGACTGTGCCAGTGGGCAGCAGCAAGACTGCCACTGAAACGTTAACCAACTCTGGAAACGGGAAAGTGACGGTTTCGCAGGTCACCATAACAGGAGCTGGATTCAGCTTGAGCGGGTTGAATCTGCCAATTGCGCTCACCTCTGGACAAAGCTATACGTTCACGGTTCAGTTTGCTCCCAAGACGAGCGGCAGTGTAACAGGCAACATCTCTGTGGTCTACGGCCGTAATAGCAGCACCATGTCCGTTGCCGTATCCGGAACCGGGAGTACGGCTGGGAATTTGGCGGTGAGTCCCTCAGCGTTAAGCTTCGGCAGCGTGGCTGTGGGAAGCAGTAAGAGCATGAGTGCATCCTTGAGCGCCACCGGAGCGTCGGTGACTGTTTCCTCGGCAACGGTAAACAGTTCGGAATTCAGCTTGAGTGGGGTATCCCTACCCTTCACCATCGCCGCTGGGAAGAGCGCGTCGTTCACAGTGAAGTTCGTGCCGCAGACCAGCGGCTCGGCCTCGGGCAGCCTTTCGTTCAAGAGTAATGCGACCACTTCCACTACAGTCGAAGCACTGAGCGGCTCCGGGACGGCAGGGACGTCGCACTCGGTGGCGCTGACCTGGAGCCCTGAGTCGGCTGTTTCGGGCTACAACGTCTATCGCGGAACGAAATCAGGCGGACCTTACAGCAAGATTAACTCTGTACTGGATGCGAGCGCCAGTTTCACGGACACCGCGGTTCAAGCGGGCTATACGTATTATTATGTCACTAGCGCGGTAAGCGTAAGCGGCCTCGAGAGCAAATACTCAAACCAAGTGAAAGCGGTGATTCCCACCCCTTAGGCACCCACCACGGATAGAATGAGAGAGTAACCGTTCAAACCTCGGATCTCCGACTTCAGGCTTGCCGCCGTAGCGAGTCATCAATAAATGTTTTTGACCGGAGTCTGAAGCCTTAGGCCCGAAGCGCAGTCCGAGGTGCGGCATATGACCGAAGCCGAATTCAGAAAACATCTCGATGCAGCGGAGAAAAGCCCTAAGCAGATTGCGGCCGCGGTCTCAGGCTTGCCTGATAAGACTCTTCGTTACAAACCGGCGCCAGACAAGTGGTGCATTCTTGAGATTCTGGCTCATTTGGCGGATATCGAGATCCTGTATGCCCATCGCATACGCCAGATGCTGGCAGATAAGAAGCCGGTGGTCGCGCCTATCGACCAGGACGATTGGGCCAGAAATCTCGGCTATATGTCAGAATCTGCGCCCGAGTTGGTTGCGCTCTACGGGCTGAACCGCCACCACACGCTGCAATTGCTGCGGCGCATCAAGCTCGCGGATCTGGAAAAAACGGCGTTCCATCCTGAACTTCAGAAGAATGTGACCGTAGCGGAATACGTCGACAGAATAGGCACGCACGGGGCGAATCACTTGCAGCAGATCGAGCGGTTGAAGAAGCAGTCGAACAGCTAGCCACGCCCACGTATCCACCGACGCGCTTTTGCCGTCGCCTAGATTGCGACCTGAAGTGATGATTCCATTTTTGGGAAGGAACCTTCTCCCGTCCCGTTGCGGGAACTAACTGTCACTCCTCCCGCTGAACATCCTGCGCTGGTTGGTCCCACAAGCCGATTCATTGTGTTAACTGCAATTGGCGTCTGGCTTGAAATGTCAATTGGAAGAGGCGGCTCGATGGAGTCCCAAAAGAGGGCGTTTGCCTTGTGGCGGACCGTCCCCACAATAGCCGGTTTCCTGTTTGCCTTTGTCGCGGCGGTGTCGGCCCAAAGTCGGATTAACCTAGCGGGATCTGGCTCTAATGTCGCTGGTCCTCTGTTTGTGGCCTGGACAGACGAATTCAATAAGAAGAATCCCGCCATACAAGTGCGCTACTTGCCGCTTAGCAGCGAGGAAGGCATTGAGCAGATCAAGTCGAGCTCGGGAGACTTCGCCATCGGTGAAATACCCTTGTCTCAGGAACAGATGCATGACCCGAAGGCGCCCCTAGTACAAATCCCTGTACTTTTAGTTGCTGTTGTGCCGGTTTATAACGTTCCCGGCGGTGGTGAACTGCGCTTCTCCGGGAAGATCTTAGCGCAGATCTATCTAGGAGCCATCAAGAATTGGAATGATCCTGCCATATCCCGCTTGAATCCGGATGTCACATTGCCGGACTTGCCAATCGAAGTTTTTCACCGCGACGAAGGCAGAGGTACGAGTTACATCTTCACGGATTTTCTCTCCCGGAAAAGTCCGGAGTTCCGCTCGCAAGTAGGAAAAAGCGCATCGCCCAAGTGGCCGGTAGGCACGACGGCGAAGCGCAGTGTCGATATGGTCGAGAAAGTGAAAGCCACGCCAGGCGCCATCGGGTACGTGGAGCGGAGCTTCGCCATACGGGCATCTCTGGCTTTCGGCAGCGTGCAGAACTCCTCAGGCAACTTCGTCAAAGCTGATCCCGCTAGTATGACCGCCGCCTGTGTCGCGACGGAGGGCTCCGTTCGTCAGGACGTGCGGATCTCATTGGTAGATGCCCGTGGCGAAGCCTCGTATCCCATAACCGGTATCACGTGGGTGTACCTTCCGGCATCTGGTTTGTCATCGGAGCGGGGTCACGCTCTGAAGGAATTCTTGGCTTGGGTTCTGGAAGATGGCCAGAAGATGGCGCCGCTTCTCGGCTATACATCTTTGCCCGCCAGCCTCGCGTCCAAGGCACGAGAAAAGTTGGGGACGGTGCAATAGATAAGTGTATCTTGAGGCGAATATTTTGCGAAACTTCGATTTCCCGCTACAATATTCGGAATGTCCTCAGTTCCCTCCTCGCTCGCTTGGGCGCATCCGTTAATTCAGGACTGGTTCGTCCAGAAGTTCGGTACGCCCACTGAGCCGCAGGAGCAGGGATGGCCGCACATCTTGGCCGGGCGCACCACGCTTATTTCTGCACCGACCGGCTCAGGCAAAACGCTGGCAGCATTTCTAGCATGCATTGATCGTTTGGTGCGCAAGGCGCTCGCGGGCGATCTCCAGGACCGCACCGAAGTCCTATACGTTTCGCCGCTCAAAGCTCTCGGAAACGATATTCACAAGAACCTTGAGGGGCCGCTCGGGGAAATCTTGCAAATGGCCGGCGAGCGCGGGCTGCTTATGCCGGAGATTCGCACTGCGGTTCGTACCGGCGACACGCTCATGCACGAGCGGCGGGCGATGCTCAAGCGGCCGCCTCACATTCTCGTAACGACGCCGGAGTCGTTGTACATCCTGCTCACGGCCGAGGGCAGCCGCGCAATTTTGCGGGATGTGGAAACCGTTATCGTAGATGAAATCCATGCAGTAGCTGATGACAAGCGCGGCGCCCATCTGACGTTATCGCTGGAGAGATTAGAGGCGTTGCGGCGCGAGGCTGTGGGATTGGAAGCCATACGCTCTCAAGGCAAGCCGACTCTGGTGCGCATCGGGCTTTCCGCAACCCAGAAGCCGATCGAAGAAGTCGCACATTTCCTGACTGGCAACGGACGACCTGATCCGGTGATCGTCAACATCGGGCACAAGCGCACGCTCAATCTCGCGGTCGAGGTTCCCGGCAGCCAGCTGGGACCAATTGCCACGAACGAAATGTGGGATGAAATTTACGATCGCCTGGTCGAACTGGTTCACCAGAATCGATCAACGCTGGTATTCGTCAACACGCGCCGGCTGGTCGAGCGCGTGGCGCATCATTTGGCAGAGCGGATGGGTGAAGACAACGTTGCCGCACACCATGGAAGTTTGTCCCGCAAGTTGCGCTTGGCCGCGGAGAAGAAGCTCAAAGACGGACAGATTAAAGTTCTGGTCGCGACGGCATCGCTCGAACTCGGAATCGACATCGGTACGGTCGATCTGGTTGTTCAGATCAGCTCTCCTCGCGCCATCGCGGTAGCTCTGCAGCGGGTTGGCCGCTCGGGGCACTGGCGCGGCGCTGTTCCCAAGGGAAGATTCTTCGCCACCACGCGCGACGACCTGCTGGAGTGTGCTGCGCTGGTGCGCGCAATTCACCGTGGCGAACTGGATCGCCTGATGATTCCGGACGCGCCGCTAGACATTCTGGCCCAACAAATTGTCGCGACTTGCGCAACCAACCATGCGGCGCGGCTGCCTCACTCGCGAGCGGAACTCGAATTCATTCCTGAAACCGGCCAGGTCCATGAAATCGATTCGCGGGCGGCGGCGCCCGCGCCATATGAGGAGGACGATTTCGGTTGGGATGAAGATGAGTTGTTTGTTCTCGTCAAGCGTGCATACCCGTACCGT
>Ga0209158_1002718_pt1 | contig 10644 bp, 12 predicted proteins | sample GraSoiAngelo_140_FD_185897 | JGI IMG/M metagenome (GOLD analysis project Ga0209158, IMG submission 185897) | Grasslands soil microbial communities from the Angelo Coastal Reserve, California, USA - 14_0929_12_30cm (SPAdes) (version 2) | ecosystem: Environmental > Terrestrial > Soil > Grasslands ...
CATTGGAACTGGCAGAGAAACTCAAAGCAGAACTCATTGTTCTTCACGCGATCACTCCTCCCACGTCCTACTATCACTCTACAATCGCATCGCCAACCGGAATGAGCCTACCAGCTCCTTCACAGCATGAGATCGACGCTTACTACGCCTATGCAAGAAAAGTTGCGCTGAGCGTCGTGGGCGATACGAAGTCCAAGGCCGAGAAACATGGCATCGCGGTCAAGACAGAGATCCCGGAAGCAGTCTCTTCGATCGTCGAGACAATAATCAATCACGCTGCTAAAGAGAACGTTGACCTGATCACCGTTGGGACTAGGGGGCTCGGCGGATTCAAGAAGATGCTACTAGGAAGCGTGTCAAGCGGAATAGTCTCACACGCCCATTGCCCAGTACTAGTAGTACGATAGAAGGAATTGAGGGAGTAAGAAAATGGCTGACCAAGAATTCGCGGAAATACCAGTACAGATCGTGGGTCTCCAAAAGGATGACATCGAATCTCGAAAGGCAGAGCTGAAGTTTCAAAGATCATTACAGGCTTTTGGCCGTATTCACCGCGACATCATTGAAGCAAGAGCGATAGTGAAGACGTCCCTACTCGAGAAAGAGAGAAGGCGGTATGAGGTTCAAGTATTCATCAAACTTCCCAAGGAACAGTTCGAGTTCGAAGATGAAGGTTGGTCGATTGAAGAGGTCTTTGAGAAGATAGGCCAGAAGATAAAGAGACTCATGACCAAGCCCCGAGACAGAATGTCCCATAGGAGACACCCGTCGAGGATGCAAATGGAATCCTCAAGGTTCGCTGAATAATCACTGAAGAGACAAGCGCTCAGAGACCCCGTCGATCTAGCTAGCTTCTATCCGTCACGGCCTAGAGATTCCCGCAAGGGCGACTATGGCCGTGTAATAATTGCCGGAGCTAGCGACCAGTATGCTGGATGCCTAGCCTTCAATGGGCTCGCAGCCCTCCGCGCGGGAGCAGACTTCTCAATCATCATCACACCGCGTCGAGCGGCCGACATCGTGGCTAGTTACTCCCCCGACCTCATCACCGCTCCATGCGCCACCGCGTTCCCGGACCCGAGAGTTGTCCGAGAACTCTTGACCCGAGCCGACTCTCTAATCATTGGATGCGGAGTCACGCGAACACGGGCCGCTCACACCGCACTCCTCTCCATAATCAGGAACTGCAAAGTTCCAATTGTGGCCGATGCAGAAAGCCTTCACGCACTCGCCTCCAGGCCCGACGTTACGGATGGAAAACGAATACTGTTAACACCGAACGCTGGAGAATTTCAAGTACTCACAGGAGAGCCCTGGCCCAGCTCCCGCACAGAAAGAACTACCGCTGCAAGGTCCCTAGCTAGACAGTATGGTGCGACGGTTGTTGCAAAGGGAGCTGAAGACTTCATCTCCGATGGGACAAGAACCATTATTGATCATGAAGGGTCTCCCTACATGACCAAAGGTGGATATGGCGACCTACTAGCTGGGGTAGCAGGCGCTCTTCTCGCGAGAGATCACGCTCCATTTGAATCGGCCAAGGCTGCCGCTTACATCGTCGGTTGAGCAGGCGAGATAGCTTCAAAGAAACTTGGAGAAAGCATGCTAGCCTCCGACGTCCTGGAGATACTGCCAATCGTTATTCATCGTATGCGGCGCTAGCTCCTCGCATACTGGAATTGTGGGTCTTTATGATCCATTGCTATGTGCAAGCGAGGCTCTGACCTTGTCGAGACTGATGACTGACGGGTCGAACTCGATCGTAATCCGGTTCGAGAACACGTTGATCTCCACCTCAATGACCCCCCGGGTCTTGTGCAGTTTCTCCTCCAAGAGTAAGGGGCGATCACCGAGTTTCGTCCCGGATAGGTCAAGGATTCCTCGAGCCCGACGGCCGGTTGGTGCAGCCTCAGTAACGGCTCCATTCCTTACGGCTCCAGATTGCACCACTGTTTTCGCAGCCCGTTTGCTTCAATCTAGTAGGGAGTCTCTGGAGTACTTGAGGGGTAGGTTCACACTAGCGCTAGAAAGTACACATTGTATCCACTCGCCGTGTATCTCAATGAAACACAATGGATGTTTTTCTGCACAGAGTGGACGCTCCGGCTAAATGTCATGTAGCATCATATCTCATCGAGGAAAAATCATGAAATCAACTAATGGATACAGGAATGAACCAGACGGTACGGAAACAAACGGAGATCCGATCTTTCGGCTCGCTAGCGAGAGAAGGCCAAGTACGGTCGTCGGGTTCAGACCCGATTCTTCACTTGCCCCTTGGAGCAGGTGGGCAAACCGGTTCATCGTTGCAGCTATAGTCCAAGGAGCCCTCGCCGTCGGAGTCTCAGCGTATCTTCTCTACGATGCCACCTATGACACTCCCGGGGCAGCCAGAATCGTCGCTTCCGGAGGACCGGGGACATGGCTTACCGCAGGCTACCTCGGCTTCATCATGCTTGGACCCCTCGCGGCAGCAATAACATCCCTGTTCTACCAGCATCTCGAGGCTCATCTGCGAGCACCATACAGTGGGCTGAGCAACGTATTCGCATGGCTACACATCGTACTAATGAACGTCGGAGTCGTCGGAGCCACATTCATCATGATGAACGGCGGATGGAGAGGAGGCGCACTTGCACTCACGCTAAGCCCAAGCAACCCGAGTGCCGCCTACGGCCAGGTCCACGAGCAGGTACTAGGCGCTCTTCCACCCTACATCGCAACATTCTCTGCAATAGCCATCATCGGAGCTATCGCTGGCGGACTTGGCTACATCATCGCTTGGAGAAGGTCCCCAAAGAAGTCGATGACCTAGAAGAGGGCAGTGATTGGTGCGAGAAATGGATACTATGTTGGAGAAATCGGAGCCCTCGGCGGAATCCTCTTCGTCGATTAGCTCAGGCCCCTCTCGGTTTCGCTACCACCCCGCAAAGTAGTCCGTATCTCTCAGCAGACTTGAAGCACAAAAGTTTCCATTTTTTTTTCGTAACCCTCAAAACGGGAATACAGTTGGGCTTCTTGATAGTTCAAACTGTTTCCATAGATTTCTGAGAAAGAAACGTAGGACCAGGGACAGTTCGCGAGATAAGTCGAGCCGAAGGATTATTCTACGCAGAGGCTATATGCGATTACCGCGTTGAAGATCCCCATCGATCGTGGATCCATCCCCTACGTCCTGCCCAGGAGACCCACATGATGGCAACTGTTGCGGTTGCGAGTATGAGCGCCACGAGGATCACGACGATCTTCTGAAAGAGACTGTAACCGCTGGTGTAGAAGCCCACATAGATCAGGGAGCCGACGAGAAAGGCGGTGAAGACAAGTATCGTGCCAACGATCCTCCAGACCATTCCACTGGCAACCTTATCGACCTGTTCCATTCTTGACACTCTCTTGAACAGAACTCTCTGGATAAATAGTTACGGGACTCAGAGCAACACCTCGCATAAGGGCTCCTGCGCAATTCTTAAGCATCGCTTAGGTAGGACGGGATGACAATGGCGTTCTGCGCGTCTTGTGGAAAGGAACTTCCGGCCGGAGCAGGCTTCTGCGCTGCCTGTGGCAAATTGATAGCTGCCAGTCCCGCGTCATCTGGGCCAGGTCAACTTCCTCCCGCTTCGGCTGGCGCAAGGCCAAACCTTGCAAGCGAAGGAGACAGAATAGTAGCGGTCATCATAGATACGATTCTGATTTTCGTAGTCTCGCTCGTCATCTTCATCCCACTATGGCTCCTGGGAGGATTTTTCGGCTTCTTTGGTTCCTTCGCCTTTGTTTTCTTCGGCCCCATAACACTCCTGTCGTGGCTGTTGTGGCTACTCTACTTCACTTACTTCGAGTCGACCACTGGACAGACCTTGGGCAAACAGCTCATCGGCATTCGAGTAGTTGACGATACGACGCTGCAACACTTGGATTTCGGACGGTCACTTGTTCGGAACATTTTGCGAATTATCGACTGGCTCCCATTCTTCTACCTGATAGGTTTCATACTGATTGCGACCAATCCGAAGAAGCAGAGGATAGGCGACATGGCGGCCCGCAGCATAGTCGTTAAGGACTAGCTCGACTGTGTCTCAAAGTGTACGGCACCAATAAGTAGGAATCATCTCCTCAGCCCTCTCATGCCGCTATCAGCACCTTCATCATTGGAGAAGGAGCATGAAGAAATCTGGCAACTCCTAATCGAGGTACAACACCTCTCGGGGAAGACAGGAAGCATCGCTGAGAAACTCGCCAAGGATCTCAAGACGCACATTGACAAAGAAGAAAGTTTGGCACTACCGCTCTTGGGAATTCTGAAAGACATTGCCGATGGGAAACTCAAGAATGGTGTCGCCAAGCGAGCAGCAATGCTCGGCTCAAGGTTCGAGAAGGAGTATCCGGGCATGCTTCACGGTCACAAAGAACTCCTCAAGTTCCTTGAACGACTGAAGAAGGTCGGAGCCGAAGAAGGGCATCTGACCGCGGTCCGATTCGCGGAGGCACTAGAGGCTCACTCAAAGCAGGAAGAAGAAGTTCTCTACCCAGCAGCAATAGTAGCGGGACAAATGGCGTCGAAACGAGCCAAGTCCAAGAACTGATGCCACCATTTCAAGATCAGAAAGTTCAAGAATACTGCGGCAGAGAATTGATTTGTTTATCTACCGACACATGCTCCTCCAAACCATCGGCAAGCCGATCTTTAGGTGAGACGAGTGGCTAGAAAGCAGAAAAAGCTAGGTCAGCCTCAAGTTGCTAGCGAGTCCTCTTCGCGCGGTTTGCCCGAGGCTCGAAGACTCCTCGCGATTGTCGAGAAGTCTCAAGTGCCCTTCGGAGAGTCAGCTCCGATATTCGCGAGAATCAAGGCCCAGATTGATGCTGGCAAGTCTCTAAGCGTTGAAGACCACGAACATCTATTGCGCCTAGTCAAGATCGCCAAGGACTGGAACAACGCCGAGGAGAGCTCGGCATTGACAGAGCCCGACGAAACCCTGTCGGGATAGACAGCCTGAAAATGACACGCCGATAATTTGGTAAATCATTACTCTCAGCGAAAGGGCTGGGAATGAAGCCTGATCTGGGATCTGGGAGGAGCATTTCATATGAAGCCCACTTCAAGCATGCCTTGTTACAGATGGATGCTTATCGAAAAACGGCTGACTCGCCTGTTCCGCGCGACAAACCAGCAATCTCGCCCAGAAACGTTTTCAGATGGCGAGTGGGCCCTTCCCAGAATTTAGGAAAAAAAATATTTCCCGCGACACGAAACTCGGCTCTGGGAGGGAATTAACGAAGCGTAATCTTTTCTCCGCCCCGGCTCTTCGAGAATTGGAATCACACAGGTCGTCCCGCTTCAAACCTGGAAGGCGCAGAACGAGCCCTGATCTGGAATCTGGGCAGGCGTTTTTGGATCGCGACTTTTTCACGATGAGCCATACGCTTGATTTCCACTCTGGAAAAATGGTCGACCGTTCTATTCTGTGCGTTGAAATGCGAGACTTGCCCAGAATGGTTTCAACTGGCGAGAGCCCTCTCGGAAAAAGGGGGGTAGGAATTTGTTTCTCGCGACGCGAGAGTGGTCTTTGACCCGAGGCTGTTTGATTGTCCGGTCGACTTCCACTAATCGCAGTGTCCCGAAGGGGCTTTAGAATGCTAGTTTTAGACTGGGGGTTCTTGTCGGATGCAGTCGATCCGCAAGTACTCTCTCTTTTAGGAATACGAATCTGTCCTCTATGGAATCCTCATAGTCGAAGTTCGCATTCAAAGAGAACTCCTTGTACAGCTCAACCATCGTCCGGTAAGCAATAACACGCGCACTCGTCCCCAACCTCTCGTGAAGTATCTTCACAACATCCTCGAACCTCGCTGGGATATCGTCCCGCTTGATGCCTTTCTTGTCCAAAAAGTCGTAGACCCAGTCCCGGATAGGCCCGCCCATCCCTTGCAAGACGAGGTCGAACCAGTAGTTTACTGACAATTGGAATCCTGAGATCAGGTTCGTCCTCAAGACTATGACTCCTACTTGACGAGATATTCGAGGGAACACCAAGATACGCATAGCGTCCCTATCCTCACGGTTTGAGGGTAAATTCGTCTCCCCGGAAAAATCCGATCGGACAGAGATACTGGGTGGACTATGAAGCGAGAGACCGCAGACTCCTAGGCCTTTGCTCGCGCCTGCCCCAGAGATAAGCCAGTACTCCTAGACCTAAGACAGCGAGGCCTATCTCCCAGTATCCGGCAGCAAAGAAGATTACGGAGAAAGCCCCGATGAAGACTCCTATCTGAGTCACTCTCTCTTCTCGGCTCAGATTGATCACCTCCCTCTCGATGTGCTTCCGGCCCCTAGACAGCAACGTCACGAGAATAATGAACGCAACTGCAGCAACGAAGAATATTTCTGTGAGATTACTCGTATAGTCGCCGAAGGTCAAGAGCAGGCCCACCTCATCTCCGATCAGCCCTGCTCCGAGACCGAATACTATTGCCAAATTGCGGCCCATCCTCTCGTTGCTGAGAGTAATACCGAGCCACCCGGTTGAAACAACCATTGCCAGGCCATACCAGAAATGGTGAAAGTGTATTCCACCCCGGACTACTGTTACCGTCGGGTTTAGGGTCGCGAAGAGCCTAGCACCGAGGAAGCTTGCGACGAAAGACACTGTTCCATAGAACGCGAGTCCATGCCTGAAGACCGTACGTCGAATTTCCTGCACCATATGTAAAGTAAGAGCGACCTCGCAGATAAGAATTGACGAAGACGCTAATCTACATGTTTCGTCATGATCGAAGATGATAGGTCAAGAGGTGTCGTTTGTTTTTGAGCTTCTTGGGGCCTGCCTCGCTGGTCTGGTGGCAGCCATTTGCATGACCATTTTCGAGATCCCTTTCTGGGAAAAATGGGGGACGGAAGGAGTGGCCGAATGGCAGGTTAATGCTGCGATAGTTTCAGTGATTATTCGAAAATTTACTCGTAGAAGAGTGAGTAGATTAATGTCGGTTGCAATGCACCTGTTGCATGGAGCCGCATTAGGGATCCTCTTTCGTGTACTTCTTGGCTCGGTGGGAACAACGACTCCGCCGTCCACAGTCCTGATCTACGCCATTTTGTACAGCGGCATACTTTGGATAATCTCTCCTTTTCTAACACGCAGGCTCTTTGAACTCGCCGGAGGCTTTCGAATGACAAGACGAGGATTGGCTGTTAGCTTTCTTGCACACATGGTCTACGGCGGTTTTCTAGGCCTTCTGATTCCAGTACTTGTCTGAAACATCCCCGCCCTAAACATGTAAAGTCCTGCTCAAGATACACCTAAGTGAGCGGGACAGCTGCCCATTCCTCATCGTTGGAGCAATTCCTCTACCGAATTCAGCCAGTGCGCCACGACATGCTTACAAAAGGATCTACCGAACTTGAGTCACGCATTGTCTCCGAACATTTCAACTACTTGAAACGGCTAACGGAAGATGGTGTAGTCATTCTTGCCGGAAGGACGCAGAACACAGACTACAGCAGCTTCGGAATCGTTCTACTCAAAGCAGAGACGATGGAAGCAGCCCGCGAAATCATGCTCAACGATCCGGCAGTGAAGAACAAAGTGTTCCGGGCGGAACTATTTCTTTACAAGACTTCGCTATTCAATCCGGACAATGCCAAGTGAGGTCTGTCTTAGAAGTCATAATCAAGTTCCCACGAACAAGAAACGGATTCTTAGATCAGGAAAAGGAGTCGGAATCGAGCTCGGTATGAGTGTAAAGGCGTGAGATTAAGTCCCTCGAACCACATATTCTAGTGGGCTGAGAAGCATCATGGCGAAGGACCCCATCTGTGGGATGTACGTGGAGGAGGGCAAACACGCTCTCCAGACGACACGTTATGGAACCACGTACTACTTCTGCAGCGAGACCTGCCTTGCACAGTTCCAGGCTCCAGAGAAGGCTCTAGCCCGTCTAAAGCGGCTCGTGGCACTCGGCGCAGCCTTCACGATCCCAATTGCTGCCCTGACATATCTTCCAATAATCCCGGACCATCAGATCAACAATCTCGTAATGTTCGTTCTCTCGTTGCCCGTACAGTTTGTCGTGGGCTACCGGTTCTACCTGGGAAGCTACGACGCATTAAGGTCGAGAATTGGCAACATGGACCTTCTCATCGGGCTAGGAACAACCGCTGCCTGGGTCTACAGCACAATCGCTACCTTCGTCCCAAGTTTCTTTCCTGGCAGTGGCACCTACTTCGAAACATCAGCCATCATAATCACTCTCATACAGACAGGTAACCTCCTCGAATACATCACCAAAGGTAGGGCCTCAGAGGCGGTTCATAGACTTCTGAGCCTCCAGCCTACGGTGGCGCATGTGATCCGAAATGGTAGCGAAATTAGCGTACCCGTCGAAGAGATTGAGGTTGGCGATATTCTACTGGTTCGTCCAGGAGAGAAGGTCCCGGTCGACGGAAGAGTGATCGATGGCAACTCCGCAATCGACGAATCCATGATCACTGGAGAGAGTCTGCCACGCGACAAAAGAAACGGCGACGAAGTGATAGGCGCCACAGTCAACAAAACGGGACTGTTGAAGATTCAAGCAACAAAAGTCGGACAGGACACGGTACTCTCTCAGATCGCCAAGCTCGTCGACGAAGCTCAAGTCGGAAAGGCCCCGTTACAACGCCTAGCAGACAGAGTCTCCGCATACTTTGTCCCATCCGTCATATTGATCGCGACAGCTTCCGGCCTATTCTGGTACTTCATCGCAAGAATCGGACTCACCTACTCCCTCCTCGCATTCGTCTCCGTCGTAATCATCGCATGTCCATGCGCGCTCGGAATCGCCACCCCAGCCGCTCTGTTGGTAGGAACAGGCAAGGGCGCCGAGAACGGCATCCTGATCAAAGGAGGGGACCAGCTAGAGGAGGCCGGCAAGATCAACACGATAATCTTTGACAAGACAGGAACCCTAACAAAGGGGCAACCATCCGTTACCGACATCGTTCCTATCGGAAAACTCACCGAGATTCAGATACTCAGCTACGCAGGAGCCGTGGAGAAGGGCAGCGAACATCCGCTAGCAGAAGCAGTCGTGAACGCCGCTCAGAGTAAGAGAATCGAACTCTCCGACCCTTCAGATTTCGAAGCGCTTCCCGGTCTAGGTGTGAAGGCGACCATTGAGGGACACGAGGTTCTTCTGGGCAACCTGGAACTCATGAGCAAGTTCTCCGTCCCAGTCGGAGCGTATTCTGAAAGAATAGGAGATCTGCAGGATCAAGGAAAAACGATCAGTCTACTCGCGGTAGATCGGCAACCAGCTGCCATGATCGGACTCGCAGACACGGTGAAGGAATCCTCAGCGCCGACTGTCAAAGCATTGAAGAGAATGGGATTGGATATCGTAATGCTCACTGGGGACAACGAACGGAGTGCAAAAGCTATAGCACGGACTCTTGGCATCGATAAGATTTTCGCAAACGTGCGTCCCGGCGAGAAAGAGGATATTGTGAGGGAGCTTCAGAAAAACGGGAAGGTCGCAATGGTTGGCGACGGGATAAACGATGCGCCAGCACTAGCCGCTGCAGATGTTGGAATAGCAATTGGTAGCGGGACAGACGTTGCGAAGGAGACCGGAGGCATAGTTCTAATCAAGGATGATCTGACAGACGTTCCCAAAGCTCTAGAGCTGAGCAAGGCAACCGTGAGAAAGATCAAGCAGAATCTCCTCTGGGCCTTCGTCTATAACGTAGCCCTAATTCCAATAGCCGCAGGCATACTAGTCCCATTTCTAGGACCAGGAATCTATCAAGTCCTCCCCCTTCTTGCAGGAGCGGCGATGGCAATCAGCTCAGTAACAGTAGTATCCAACTCACTCCTACTCAGAAGGTTCAACCCGAAAATCTAGGAAGGTGACTCGTTGCAGAAAGATCCAGTTTGCGGAATGATTGTGGACGAGACAAGAGCGAAGTTCACATCCAATCGTGGAGGAAAAACAATCTATTTCTGTTCATCTGCATGCAAAGCCTCATTCGAGAAGAATCCCCAGAAATACGTCCAAGCGTAGAGCAAAATCACTAGCCCAGAATCTTGCCGGCTATGATCAGAGAAATCCCTCGTAATGGTCTACATACTATTAGATGCCTATCGAGCTTCTTTCAAATAGAAGACCTCGAAGAGCCCAAAGCAGACGCATCTTGACGCTCCAGTCCCCCGAACCAGTCCAGAAGACGAGAGCCCTGTATCGCGTCGTCAAGTACACTTTCTACAAGTTGGACCCTGCCTGGAGGCGTCTTCCAGACAACGAACGTCAGGCGACCACGGATGACTTCCTAGGGACACTTCGTAAGCATGATGCTCTGGTTCCCCGAACATACTCTTTGATTGGAACTAGAGGAGACGCCGACTTCATGTTATGGGTCATAACTGATTCAGTGGAGGATCTTCAGAGCTTCAACTCCGAAGTCCTGAAAACCGGCCTCGGAAAGTATCTCACAACCCCGTACTCCTACCTGGCCATGATTAGACCTTCAGAATATTTCGGCAAGACAACTGATCCTGAACCCGTCGGTTCTAACTATCTCTTCGTCTATCCCTTCACCAAGAAGCGGGAATGGTACAGCATCCCGTTCGAAGAACGGCGGAGGATAATGAAGGAGCATATCCAGATAGGACACAA
>Ga0209158_1002729_pt1 | contig 10622 bp, 10 predicted proteins | sample GraSoiAngelo_140_FD_185897 | JGI IMG/M metagenome (GOLD analysis project Ga0209158, IMG submission 185897) | Grasslands soil microbial communities from the Angelo Coastal Reserve, California, USA - 14_0929_12_30cm (SPAdes) (version 2) | ecosystem: Environmental > Terrestrial > Soil > Grasslands ...
CACGGTCAGAAGCGCCAGCGCGCCAACCACGGCCCCTGTGGGCATGTGCGGAAGCTCGGGCGTGAGCGCCGCCCGCAGCCCTTCACTCATGTAGACCAGAGGGTTCAGCAAGACAAGGATCTGCAGCCACCGTGCCGGCGCCAGATACGCCCAAGGGTAATAAACACAGCCCAGAAAAGTGGTCGGTACCACAATCACGGCGAAGATCAGGCCGATCTGGTTTGGTTTGAAAAGGGTTCCGATGGTCAGGCCCATTGCTCCCGATACGAAGCCGCCAATCAGGACTACCAGCACCAGTAACGGCCAGCTGCTGACGTGCACGTGCACAGGAGTGGCGGGGATGAAATAGACCAGCGGGAACACCACCGCGGCCGCCAGCACGCTCTGAGCGGTACTGAACACGATTTTCGCCAGGGCCACTCCGGAGACGGGCAACGGCGTCATCACCCGGTCTTCGATCTCACGAGTGGTGCCGAATTCAATGGCCAGTGGTAACGCCACGGTGGCGATTCCCTGGAACATGATGCTCACCGCCACCAACCCGGGCAGCAGCACGGTAGCGAAGCTGATGCCCCGGCCCGCCGCAACCTCCTGTCCGATTTTTGGGAACAAGTAGGTGAACACAAATACAAACAGCAAGGGGTTTATTAAAGTCCGCGCAGAAATAGCGAAAACCTGGCGCCGCAGCACGCGCGTGTCGCGCAGCAGCAGGCCGACGAAGGCGCGGAAGTAAATTTGGCCTCGGCCCTGCCGTGCCTCCAACCGCATTGCTGCCACGTCAGTCACGCAAGTTCCTCCCCGTCAAGAGGATGAAAACCGTTTCCAGACTTGGCTCGGTCATCGAAATGTCGCGTAGCTGGTAACCCTGAGCGACTTCGAAAACCTTGGAGAGCAGTCCATCGCCGCCGCCAGCCAAGACGCGTACGCCCGATTGCGTGATTTCCACCGAGGTTACCGCCGGGATGCGGCCAAGCCCCTCGGCCAGGGACTGGCGAGCGCCATCCACGTGCAACTCCAGCACGCGCTGTGCGCCCGTGCGTTGCTTCAAATTGCTCGGAGTGTCGCAGACAAGTATTTTCCCGTGATCAATGATGGCTACGCGGTCGCAAAGCTGGTCTGCCTCCTCCATGTTGTGTGTTGTCAGCAAGATCGTAGTCCCCCGGCGGCGCATGTCCCGCACCATTTCCCAAACCGCTAAGCGGCTCTGGGGATCGAGCCCGGCAGTGAGCTCATCCAGGAACAGCACGCTGGGATAGTGGGCGATGGCGCGCGCCAGTTGCAATCGTTGCGCCATGCCTCCGGAGAGTTCGTTCGGAAATGCCGTGGCACGTTCGCCCAGCCGGAACTCCGCCAGCAGCTCATCAGCACGGCGGCGTGCTCGCTGCCCATCGAAACCGAAATACCGGCAGTGAAAATAGAGGTTTTCCCAGGCAGAGCAGGCGCGGTCAAGCGTGTTGAATTGGGGAACTAACCCGATGGAGCGCCGGGCCAAAGGAGGGTCGGTTACCACATCGATGCGCCCGACAAAGGCTCGGCCCGAGGTAGGAAGCACGCGGGTCGTCCAGATGCCTACAGTGGTTGTTTTTCCCGCTCCGTTTGGGCCCAGCAACCCAAAAATTTCTCCGCTCGCAATCTCCAGGTCGATGCCGTCCAAAGCGCGGACTCTTTGCCGTCCGCCGTAGATCTTCACCAATTGCTCGGTCCTGAGAACGGCGTCTTCCATCAGAAGCTATCCTCACAGCTCAGGGGCACGAAGCGTCATCCGCCGCTGCACATCATATCCAAAAATCGGATCAGTCAGCCTGAGGCAGTATGAGCGGTCCCTGGCAGGCACCGATGGTTACCAGGGACCGGAGGGCGTTCGAGCTGGCCAACCGGCGGCTGAGCCCCAAGATGCCCCAGGGGACCGACTAGCTAGCTAAAGCAACTCGGAAGCGGCAAAGAAGTAGCCAATTTCGAAGGCGGCTGTGTCGGGGGCGTCGGAGCCGTGTGTGCAGTTGTTCTGGATGTCTGTGCCGAACTCCCGGCGGATGGTGCCTGGCGCGGCTTTGGCCGGATCGGTCGCGCCCATGGTGTCGCGCCAGCGCGCGATGGCATTCTCCGCTTCAAGAACCATCGCCACCACTTTACCTGAACTCATGAACGCGGTGAGCGGCGCGAAGAACGGTTTACCGCGATGGACGGCGTAAAACCCCTCAGCCTCGGCCTTCGTCAGCCGAAGCGACTTGATGGCGATGATTTGAAACCCAGCCTTGTGAATGCGCGCTAGGATCTCGCCCAGCAAACCACGACCTACGGCGTCAGGTTTTACAATTGCCAAAGTGCGTTCAATCGCCACTCAATTCTCCTCACAAATTTTACGGGCGCGCCTTCCGGTGCCACCGCTTCCTCCACTTCCTCCTCTGCATCTCTGCCTCTTGACCACCGCCAATCCTTACTTCGCTGCAGCCTTTCCTAGCGCCGTCGCCAGCGTCTGGCCGATTTCCGCCGGGCTCTGGACGCAGTGGATCCCAGCGGCTGCCATCGCCGCGTACTTCTCATTTGCAGTGCCCTGGCCACCGCTGATGATGGCGCCAGCGTGGCCCATGCGGCGTCCCGGCGGCGCCGTCTGCCCGGCGATGAAGCCAACCACAGGTTTCCTGACGTGAGCTTGAATGAATTCGGCCGCCTTCTCTTCTGCGTTGCCCCCGATCTCTCCGATCATCACGATGGCGTGTGTCTCCGAGTCTTCGTGAAACATGCGAATCGCATCGAGAAACGTGGTGCCGATGATCGGGTCGCCGCCGATGCCGATGCAAGTGGATTGCCCGATGCCCAGGCGCGTCAACTGGTCCACCGCCTCGTAAGTGAGCGTGCCGCTGCGGCTGACCACGCCGACGTGGCCCTGCTTGTGGATTCGCCCGGGCATAATCCCGATCTTGCACTTGCCCGGCGAGATGACGCCCGGGCAGTTCGGCCCGATCAGGCGAGTCCGGCTGCCGCGCAGCGCCGCCGCCACCCGCACCATGTCCAACGTGGGGATGCCCTCCGTGATGCAAACGACCAGCGGCAGCCCGGCGTCGGCCGCCTCGAGGATGGCGTCGGCCGCGAATGGCGGTGGTACAAAGATCACCGAGGCATGTGCGCCGGTCTCCCGCACCGCTTCCGCCAACGTGTTGAACACCGGCACGTCGAGGTGTCTTGTGCCGCCTTTCCCTGGCGTAACGCCCGCGACAATCTTGGTGCCGTACTCGATCATCTGCTGCGCGTGAAAACTTCCCTCGCGCCCGGTGAGCCCTTGCACGACAACCCGTGTTGTCTCATCGATGAGTATGCTCATATGAGTGAGGTAGAGGCAGTAGACGAGGCAGAGGAGGCAGACGAGGTAGAGGGCGCAGAGGAGATAAGAAAGGTGCTGGTCAGTTCCTTTTCCTCCTTTGCAACCTTTCCGCTCTCCATCACGCACCTGCCAACTTCACAATCTTCTCCGCTCCATCTTTCATCCCGTCAGCAACTGTGAAGCCGAGTCCCGACTTCCGCAGGATTTCCTTACCTCGTTCGACGTTGGTGCCTTCCATGCGGACCACCACCGGCACCTTGACCTGCAGCTCCTGCGCTGCGGCCACCACACCGGTGGCCAGAACGTCGCAGCGTAGGATGCCTCCAAAGATGTTGATAAAGACGCCGCGCACTGCGCGATCGCTGATCAGAATCTTGAAGGCGTTTTTCACCTGCTCGGCCGAAGCGCCGCCGCCGACGTCCAGAAAATTGGCCGGCGCGCCGCCAGCCAGTTTGATAATGTCCATCGTCGCCATCGCCAGCCCGGCACCGTTCACCATGCAACCGACCGTGCCGTCGAGCTTGATATAGTTCAGGCCGTATTTTGAGGCTTCCACTTCGAGAGGGTCTTCCTCGTCCAGATCGCGCAATTCGCGCAGGTCCTTGTGGCGGTACAGCGCGTTATCGTCGAAGGTCATTTTGGCGTCGAGCGCAACCAGGCGGCCGTCGCCGGTCACCACACAGGGGTTGATCTCGGCGAGCGAACCATCGGACTCGATGAACGCGCGGTACAGTGCCTGGAGGAACGGCACCGCCAAGGCTGCGACTTCGGGCGTGAGGCCCAGACCGAATGCCAGCTTGCGGGCCTGGTAGGGTTGCAGGCCCACTGCGGGATGGATCGTCTCGCGCAGGATGGCTTCGGGGTGCTCTCGTGCCACCTCTTCGATTTCCATTCCGCCCGCAGCGCTGGCCATGAAGACCGGAGCTGCTGCGGCGCGGTCCACCAGAAGCCCCAAGTAGAGCTCGCGCTTGATATCGAGTCCTTCTTCGATCAGCAAACGCTTGACGATGCGCCCGGCCGGGCCGGTTTGCGGCGTGACCAATTTCATGCCCAGCATCTTGCCGGCGAGTTCTGCGGCTTCGTCAGCCGAACGCGCCAGCTTCACCCCGCCGGCTTTGCCGCGCCCCCCGGCATGAATCTGCGCCTTCACCACGACCACCGGCGTACCCAAATTGTCCGCCACGACCCGCGCCTCTTCCTTGCTGAACGCCACTTCACCGCGAGGCGTCGGCACGCCATACCGCGCCAGAATGGCCTTGGCCTGATACTCGTGAATCTTCATCGCGCAACCATCAGTGCTAGAATCTGCGTTCTGTTAAAACGCGGCAGTTTACTCTGAACGTTGGGCTCGAGCAAGGTGGACTGCGGCCAGAATCCCGGCGGCTCTTGCCCTGAGCGTACGTAAAGGTTGCAACAGCCTCGCGACCTGTGTCTTGCGATTCTCAAAGGGAACGCCGGGGCGATTCCGCATTCCACTAGGCACCTTGCAAGACAGGCTCCATGATCGCTGAAGCGACCAAAAAAGTCGAAGCCAGAGAAAACCTCAGTCGCTCGGAAGCCAATGCGGCGATGGAGGAGTTGCTCTCCGGCCGTGTGAGCGACTCGCAGATCGTCGCCTTGCTCGCGGCACTCCGCATAAAGGGCGAGACCGTGGAGGAGCTGGTCGGCTTTGCCACCGCCATGCGCCACCACGCGCAACCCATCTTCGATTCTTCCCGCGCACCTCAGGGAATGCTGGTGGATACCTGCGGCACCGGCGGCGACGCCAAAGGCACCTTCAACATCTCGACCGCTGCAGCATTTGTGGTGGCCGGGGCGGGAGTGCGCGTGGCCAAGCACGGCAACCGCTCGTTCAGCTCGAAGTGCGGCTCGGCGGATGTGTTCGAAGCGCTCGGGGTGAACCTCGATACGCCGCCGCAGCGCATCGGCGCAGCGATTGAACAGGTCGGAATTGGTTTCTTGTTTGCTCCGGCGGTGCACACCGCGATGCGGCACGCCACGGCTGCGCGGCGGCAACTGGGCGGTCGCACGGTGTTCAACCTGCTCGGCCCGTTGACCAATCCCGCCGGGGCTCGCGCGCAGGTGCTGGGCGTCTTCGCCGCCGCGCTAACAGAACTGCTTGCGGGCGCTCTCGCGGAACTGGGAGTCGAACGCGCGTTTGTCGTCCATGGCGCGGACGGCCTGGACGAGATCTCGCTGAGCGGCGAAACCTACCTTGCGGAGGTTCGAAACGCGACGGTGCGCAATTGTAAGGTCAAGCCGGAAGACTTCGGGCTGCGGCGCGCGCCAATCGAGGCGCTGGCCGGCGGTGACGCCGCCACCAACGCCCAAATCATCTTGCGCATTCTCCACGGCGAGCCCGGCCCGACCCGGGATATTGTTGTGGCAAACGCTGCGGCAGCCCTGGTGGCCGCTGGCCGCGCCACTGATTTCAACGAAGGCGCGCGCCTCGCCGCGCAGGCGATTGACTCCGGGGCCGCGCGCGCCAAGCTCGACCAGCTCATCGCATTCACGCGCGAAACCAAATTGAAAAGCTTGTAGGGGCACGGCCTGCCGTGCCCGACACATCCCTGCAGCCGCGACCCCAAATCTATAGAGAGCCTTCACTCGAGATTTTGTACCTACATCTTAATTAGCCAAACGTCGCGGGAGCTTTTCTCGCCCATCTCCCTTCTCTGGTTCTCACTATTCCTGCTGCTGGAGGCAGCGGACGGCGTAGGCAAACGAAGCCAGCGAGAACACCGCGAAGGCCGCCGCTTCGACCGCTATGCGGCGCGGCTCGCCGATGCCGATGGAACTGAAACGAAGGAAGTCCACCTGCCAAGTGACGGGGTTGGCAAGCGCCGCGGCGCGGAACCACGCTGGCAATGGCTCGAGCGGATAGAAGATCGAACTAGCAAATAAGAAGACAAAGTAGAAGACCGAGGTGACGCTGTTGAACAGATCGTTGCGGCGGATCTTCAAAGCGAAGATGGCGTAGAAGAAAAACCAGCCAGCGGTCCCGCCCATGACGCCAAGAAAGAGCAGCGGCAGCAAGTCGAAGTGGATGCGAATCCCCAGGAAGATACTGCCTAATCCCACCGTAATGGCCGCCTGCAGCGTGGCGACCAGGACATTGAACAAGACCTTGCCCAGCAGGTACTCCGCGCGGCTGAGCGGGTAGGTCAGCATTTCGTAGAAGATGCCGTTGTCGCGATCGAGGAAGAATCCCCACGCCGTGTTCGCAGCAATGCCAAAGCTGGCCATCCCCAGCACCCCAGCGAGAAAAAAGGCGTTGTAGTCCACGCCGCCAGTCGGAAAGGGCGAGCCCAGGGCGTAGTCCACACCTACGCCGAACACCAGCATGTAACCCAGCGGGTAGAACAAGTCCCAGAAGATAAACGTCACATTGGTGACCCGGATTTTGCCTTCGCGATAAAAGACCGCTGCGATCGGAGCCATGCCTCCCCCTTACAACTCGATTCACGAACGAAACTCACGGCCAAGAATGGTTCGACCCACCGTGGCGGGCTTCACCACAGGTGGCTGTCCTGCCCTACTTCCCCGGCGTCAGTTCGACAAGGATATCTTTGAGTCCCCGCAGACAGGCAAAAATGCCTGTCCTACCTACTTCTCCTGTGTAAGCTCAACAAAAATATCTTCGAGGCTGGCGCCACTGACTTCGACGCGCAACACGCGGCGGTTGCGGGCCAGCTCGCTGACCAGCTCGAGCACGCGAGCCTCCTCAGCTTTGAGCGTCAGCTCGACGGTGTTCTGGTTAATCTTCATCCGGAGCGGGGCGAGGTGCGCGATCTCGGCCTCGATTGTTTCGGGCAGCCGCTCAAACGTTATGGCCACCTCGTACACGCCTTCCGAGAGTAGCTTCAAGGCGTGGAGGTCGCCGCGGGCCACCTGCCGGCCCTTGTTCATGATCAAGATGTCGTCGCAGAGCTCTTCTGCCTCGCTCAGGATCTGCGTAGTCAGCACAATTGTGCGGCCTTGGCGCGCCTCTTCGCGCAGGTATCCCATAACTGCGCGCTTCAGGATCGGGTCCATGCCCGTTGAAAATTCGTCGAGGAACAGCACGGGCGTGGTGACCATGAAGACTTTGGCTACCTGCACGCGCCTCCGGTAACCTCCACTCAGATCGATAGCCTTGCGGTCGGCTTCGGGTGCCAGATGGAAACGCTCAAGCACCTCTTCGGCGCGCCGGCGCGCCAGGGCCGAGTCGAGGCCGTGGAAGCGGGCAAAGGTAAGCAAGTTGTCGCGCACGCTCAGAAACTGCTCGATCGCTGTCTCCTGGAGCACTACGGAGATGCGCCTGCGCACCTCAAGCGGCTGCACTACCACGTCAAAACCAAGCACCCGGGCTCGCCCCGCGGTGGGTCGGTTGAGAGTGGTCAGCGCCTTCAGGATGGTCGTCTTGCCGGCGCCGTTAGGGCCCAGCAAGCCGAAAATGGTCCCGCGCGCGACGCTAAAGCTCATACCGTCCACGGCGCGGACCGGCGGCTGGCGCCGCGAGTGATAAACCTTTACGAGGTTTTCAACTTCCAGAGCTGCTTCGCTCATGCACTCACCTGCCTCGGCAAAGCCAATTTAAGGCCAGCTGAAGGGGCTATTTGGTTTTTGGTGAACGGACTTATAATCACCACCCCTGAGGGTGATGGTTCAACGAAGAGTCGAGCAATCCGTCAAAGGAGGGATGTTTTGTTGCGCATCGCAGTCGTCTTTTCTGTAATCTCCCTGGCACTCTATCCTGCCGCCGCGCAAATGTCAAACCCGTCGGCCGCGTCGAGCGCTGCTCGTCCCGCCGACTCCGTAGTCGAGCGGGTCCGCGCCTATCGCTTGGCGAACGAACACCGCATCGTGCGCGAGTTGACCGACCTGTTGGCGATCCCCAACGTCGCTTCCGACACGGTCAACATCCAGCGCAACGCAACTAAGTTGGCTGAGATGCTCGAGCGACGCGGCATCCAGACTCAATTGCTGGTGATCCCCGGACGCGGGCCCGTGGTACTTGGCGGCCTCGACACGCCGGGCGCGACGCGCACGGTCATTTTCTACCTGCATTACGATGGCCAGCCTGTGAATGCAACCGAGTGGGTGGACACAAAGCCTTTCGAGCCGGCCCTGCGCAACGCAACCATCCAGGCTAGTGGCAAGCTGATTCCCTTTCCGGAGCCGCCTACGCCTTATCAGGACGAATGGCGCCTGTACGCCCGTTCGGCTGCAGACGACAAGGGACCCATCATCGCGCTGCTTGCAGCGCTCGACGCCCTGCATGCGCAGAAGATCCCCCTCGCCGTGAATCTGAAGATCTTGCTGGATGGCGAAGAGGAGAATGGCTCGCCCAACCTTGAGCGCACACTGCTTGCCCACCGCGAGTTGCTCCGTGCCGACGCCCTGATTGCCGCGGACGGCCCCGTCCACCAATCCGGTCAGCCGCTGGTCTATTTCGGCAATCGCGGCATCCTTGGAGTCGAAATCACCGTGTACGGCCCAGTGCGGCCGCTGCACAGCGGCCACTACGGAAACTGGGCGCCGAATCCGGCCATGCGCTTGGCGCAACTGCTGGCGACGATGGAGGACAATGACGGCGGCGTGCTGATCGAAGGCTTCTACGATGACGTCGCGCCGCTGGGCGAAGCCGAACGCCGCGCCATCGCGGCGATGCCGAAGAACGAGGCCGAACTCGCGCGCGAGCTGGGCTTTGCCCAACCCGAGGGCGGCGGCAAGCGGCTGGGGGAGCTGATCAACTTGCCGTCGCTCAATGTCCGCGGGCTGCGCAGCGCCGATGTCGGCAAAGACGCCCGCACTGTGATCCCCGATCGCGCCGTCGCCTCGCTCGACCTGCGTCTAGTGAAAGACGTGCAGCCGGACCGGGAGTTCGAACGGCTGGTGGCGCACATCCGCAAGCAGAGCTACTACGTGACGCAGAATGAGCCAACGGCCGAGGAGCGCGCAAAATATCCGCGGATTGCCCGCGTGGTGAAAGATGTGTGGAACTATCCCGCGACACACACCTCGATGGACCTGCCGGTATCGCGCGCGGTTGTCGAAGTCGTGGAACACGCAACTGGCCATGGCATTGTCCAGATGCCTACGCTCGGCGGCAGCGTCCCGATGTACATCTTCGACAATCTGCATCTACCCGTCATCGGAGTGCCCACCGTGAACTACGACAATAACCAGCACAGCGCCAACGAAAACCTGCGCATCGGCAATCTCTGGAGCGGAATAGAAATTTTCGCTGCGTTACTGGCTGAACTGCGCTGGTAGCTTCCTGTCATTCCGAGCCTGCCGCTTGGCCTGAGCCAAGTCGAAGGCCCGCGGGCGAGAATCTCACGGAGAGATCCCTCGCCCGCCACAGCGGGCTCTGGATGACAACATAGGTCGGGCACGGTGCCATTCTATTGATCAGCGGCGGTGTGGTTACAACGACAGGAAGTTGCGCAGGATTTGCATCCCAACGTCAGTGAGGACAGATTCGGGGTGGAACTGCACGCCTTCGACGCGCAACTTGCGATGGCGCAGGCCCATGATCGTACCGTCAGGGGTGTGGGCGGAGACCTCGAGCTCGCGAGGCAGGCCCTTGCGGTCAACCACCAACGAGTGATACCGAGTAGCGATGAAGCGTTGCGGAATCTTGCGGAAGACGGTCTTGCCATCGTGCATGATTTGGCTGGTCTTACCGTGCATGATTACCGGCGCGCGAACCACGCGACCGCCAAAGGCGTAGCCGATGGCCTGGTGGCCCAGGCACACGCCCAGGATGGGAATTTTGCCAGCAAAGCGGCGGATCAACTCAACGCTGATCCCAGCTTCCTGCGGCTCGCCCGGCCCGGGGGAGATGACGATGCGCTCTGGCTTGAGCGCGGCAATTTCATCCAGCGTGATCTGGTCGTTGCGCCGCACTTCAAGGGTGCTGCCCAACTGGCCCAAAGACTGCGCAAGGTTGTAGGTAAACGAGTCGTAGTTGTCGATCAGCAATATCATGGCACATCAGAGAAATTCACTTCGACGAGGCCTGTCTCAGCGCCAGCGATCTTACCAAGCCTGACGAGCCCCTGCCAGCTCCACTTGCGCCACGCCTGCATGGTAAGCCGCGCGGTCATTTCCGAGCCCGCCGCGGCCGGCGAGGAACCTCTCCCGGGAATCCCTCGCTGGGTTCGGGATGACAGGAAGGGATTCCGCCCGCCGCTACAGCTTCCCTTTGTGCGCCGCCTCCAGCGCCGCTAGGAGCGCGCGCGACTTATTCACTGTCTCCTCGTACTCCCGCTCAGGGACAGAATCGGCCACCACTCCCCCGCCGGCTTGCACGTAG
>Ga0209158_1002733_pt1 | contig 10618 bp, 9 predicted proteins | sample GraSoiAngelo_140_FD_185897 | JGI IMG/M metagenome (GOLD analysis project Ga0209158, IMG submission 185897) | Grasslands soil microbial communities from the Angelo Coastal Reserve, California, USA - 14_0929_12_30cm (SPAdes) (version 2) | ecosystem: Environmental > Terrestrial > Soil > Grasslands ...
GCGCCGACTCGAAAGCGCGCGCGGCGCGCAGCACTCGCGCGTCGGCGTAGCGCGGGCCGACGATCTGCAGGCCGACGGGCAGCCCGGCGCGCGTGAGGCCGCAGGGAACCGACGCCGCCGGCTGCTGCGTCAGGTTGAATGGATAGCTGAACGGCGTCCAGTCGGTCCAGCGCTTCTGCAGCATCGAGTCGGCGAAGTCCTTGCCGGCGTCGAAGGCGACGATCGACAGCGTCGGCGTGAGCAGCAGGTCGTAGTCGCGGTGGAAGAGATTCATCTGCGCGCCGAGCGCGCCGCGCTTGTGCTGCGCCTCCAGGATTTCCATCATTGAGAATTTTTTGCCCTGGTCGGCCGCGTCGAGCAGACCGGGATCCACGAGTTTCCTTTTTTCAACTGAAAGATCTTTCAGAAGAAAAGCCGCCCCCGGGAACCACTGCGCCCGGAAGATCGGCTCCGGATTCTCGAACCCGGGGTGTTTCTCCTCGACCCTGGCGCCGAGATCAGCAAACACTTTGACTGCTTCACGCACTAATACTGCGACCTCCCCGTCGACCTTCGCATAACCCAGGTCGGGCGAGAAAGCGATGCGCAGGTCCTGCACGCCGTGCTCGAGCGTGGTGCGGTAATCGCGCGCTTCGTAGGGCAGAGCGTGCCAGTCGCGCGCGTCGGGAAGCGACAGGACGTCGAGCATCAGCGCGGCGTCGGTGACATTGCGCGCGATCGGCCCGACGTGCGCGACGGTGCCGAAAGGCGACAGCGGCCAGGCCGGAACGCGGCCGAAGGAGGGCTTGATGCCGAACAGTCCGGTGAACGAGCACGGGATGCGGATCGAGCCGCCGCCGTCGGTGCCGACCGCGAGCGGCCCCATGCCGGCCGCGACCGCCGCCACCGCGCCGCCCGAGGAGCCGCCCGGCGTCTTGGCCGCATTCCATGGATTGCGCGTGATGCCGGTCAGGGCGCTGTCGGTGACCGCTTTCCAGCCGAACTCGGGCGTAGCGGTCTTTCCCAGCAGCACCGCGCCGTGCTCGCGCAGCCGCGCCGTCGCCGGCGCATCGTCGTTCCACGGCCCTTTCGGGTCGATGGTCTTCGAGCCGCGCAGCGTCGGCCAGCCTTTGGTCAGTATCAGATCCTTGATCGAGACCGGCACGCCATCGAGTAGTCCCTTCGGTTCTCCCCTCAACCACCGTGCTTCCGATTCTTCTGCATTCGAAATGGCTTCCTGAGAAAGGAAGCAAAAGGCATTCAATTTAGGGTTCAAATCCTCGATGCGTTTCAATACCGCGCGCGTCACCTCGACCGGCGAGACGTCTTTCTTGCGATACAGATTGACGAGCTCGGCGGCGCCGAGCAAGCAGAGGTCGCTCACCGGCGCTCCGCTTTGGCGCGGGCGAGCGCCTTCTCGCGCCACAGCGGCCAGGCACGCGCGTAGTCCTGCACTGGGTTCGAGGCCTTGACCTCCGCCTCGTCAAGGTACGTGATCTTTCCCTTCTCCCCCGCAAGAAGCATCGCCTGCATCTGCATGCGGGCGCTCAACTCCAGGTACACGCTGCGGCCGACCGCGCGCGGCAGGCCTTCGCCGACCACAACCGCGCCGTGGCCGCGCATCAACGCTGCCGGTTTATTTCCTAATTTCTTTGCCAATGCCTCGCCGAGATGCGGCGTCTTCACCAGCAGATCGGTGCCTTTCTGCACGTCGCGGATCTCAAAGTTGGGCAGCCCCTCGCCGACGAAGGCCGCCATGTGGAAGAGCGGCCGCATCGGCACGTCGGTGGCGCTGAAGGGCACCACCGAGGGCGAATGGTTGTGCACCACCGCCATCACTTCCGCCCGGCGCTTGTAGATCTCGCCGTGGATGAAGCGCTCGCGCACCGATTCGCGCCCCTGCGCGTCGAGCGGCCGGCTGTCCAGGTCGTATTCCAGAAGATCTTCTTCTTGAACCTTTTCTGGTGCAATGGACCGGGCGAGGTAATAACGCGTCGGATCGCGCGGCGAGCGCAGGCTCACGTGCCCGTAGGCGTCGATCACGCCGTGCTCCGCCAGGATGCGGTAAGCCGCGACGAGGTCTTCGAGCGGTTCCATCAGTCGGCCTTGATTCCGGCGGCGTCGACGACGCGGGTCCAGCGCGCGAGCTCCTGCTTCACCAGAGCGCCGAAGCGCTCGGGCGTGCCGCCGGCCGCCGCCATCCCCTGCTTTGAGAGCAGCTCGCGGATTGCAGTGTCTTTCAGCAGCTCGTTCATGTCGGAATTAATTTTCTGAATGAAAACCTGGGAGGTGCCCGCGGGAGCGAAGAGGCCATACCAGGTCTCCACCTCGAGCTCCGGCAAGCCTTGCTCTTTCGCCGTCGGCACCTCCGGAAACGCCGGCGAGCGCTCGCCGCTCATCACCGCGAGCATGCGCAGCTTGCCCGATTGCACGTGCGGCGCGACGGTCTGCAGCGCCGAGATCATTGCCTGCACGTGCCCGCCGATGAGATCCGTGATCGCGCCGCCGGCGCCCTTGTAGGGCACATGGACCAGGTCGATGCCGGCTTCGAGCTTGAGCAGCTCCATGGCGAGATGCTGCGGTCCGCCGTTGCCCGGCGAGGAGTAATGCAGCTTGCCGGGCGAGCCGCGCGCCAGGACGATGAACTCGCGCAGCGATTTCGCCGGCACCTGCGGATTGACGATGACCGCGACCGAGCTGGTGGCGGCAAGAACCACCGGGGCAAAACTCTTCACCGGGTCGAACGGCAGCGTGCGCACCAGCGCCGGATTGGTGCCGAAAGAGGTGGCAGTGAAGAGCATCGTGTAGCCGTCGGGCGCCGCCTTGGCGACGTATTCGGTACCGATATTGCCGGTCGCGCCGACGCGGTTCTCGACCACCACCGCGGTCTTCCAGCGCTCAGCCAGGCGCGGGCCGAGCACGCGCGCGAGGATGTCGGCGCCGGTGCCCGGCGTGAAGGGAACGGTGATATGAACCGCACGATTCGGATAGATGTCCTGGCCGCTTGCAGCGGCGCTAATACCGGCCAATAGAAGAATCCATGTCTTCATTTACAGGTGACCCGTCGCAATCGCGGCCAGCTCATCGGGTTCGATTGGAAGCTGATTGCCGCGCCAGACGATGTGCAGGTCCGGCCGCAGCAGAATGAGATCGTAGCCGTAAACATCGCGAGCCGCGTCGTCGGCGACGTGGAGGACATCGAAGGGGGCGCCATACGCCGCGAAGGACCGTTGCAGCGCGGACGCGTCCTCCCCCGTGGCACCGAAGCGAAGCAGCGTGTAGCCGGGCCCCAGGCGGTCCTGCAGGGCAACGTGGCCCTCGAGCCAGACATGCGGCAGACGGGCGCCCGGCCAGGTGGTCGGCACATACTCGCGGAACAGGTGCTCGGGCCCGCCCGGCTCCTCCCTGATGATCGGCGAGCCGACGTACCGGTAGCCCAGCTCCGCGCCGATCATCTCGTTGGTCTTGCGCTGCTCGATGTCGGCCACTGCGGTGAGATGCTCTCTGGCCGCCCGTCCCTCGGCGGTCTGGTCGCGGATATCGGGCCGATACTGGCCGCGCCACTTGCGCCGGCCAAGCGAGGCATAGCGCGAGGCGCCGACATTGCGATCCCCGATCTGCCGGCGCTCGATTTCGTAGGAGGCGAGGAGGTTCGGGCCGCCCCAGCCCCGCAGGCTGCCGGCGAGCTTCCAAGACAGATCGATGGCATCGCCGACGCCGGTGTTCATTCCTAATCCTCCGGTCGGGATGACGAGATGGACCGAGTCGCCGGCGAGGAATACGCGGCCTTTGCCGTAGTGGTCCGCGAGCAGCAGGTTCTGCTTCCACTCGCCGACGTAGAGCATGTCGTATTTCACGGGCACGCCGACGGTCCGCTCGAACTGCCGCGCCATGTCCTCGTCCTTCCCGACGATCGCGTGGAGCGTCCAGTGCCGAGTCGAATCCTGCATGATCAGGAGCATCGCCGAATCGTCGGCGACATGGTAATGGCGCCCTTTGCCGGGACCGTTGCCGATCGGGATGCGCTCGTAGAGATCGTCGCAGCAGTACAGCGCCTGGCGCAGCTGCAGGAGGTTGCCCTCGCCGCGCAAGCCGATGCCGAGCTCGTTCCGTACTCGGCTCGCGCCGCCGTCGCAGCCAACGAGATAGGCGGCGCGCAGGCTCGCGACCGGACCGGCGCCGTCGCGGACCCGCGCCGTCACGCCGGTCGCGTCCTGCTCGAGCGACAGGAATTCGCAGCCGTAGCGCACCGTCACGCCTGGCAAGGCCTGCGCCACGGACTTGAGCAGGGGCTCCAAGGTGTACTGGGAAATGAGCTGATACGGCTCGAGCGGCATCGAGCCGTCGGTGCAGGCGTCGATCTGGCGCCGCGCTTCCGCGACCGACGGATACGGCAGGCGCAGCAACGGCGGCTGGTTCATCGCCAGGATCACGTAGACGTCCATCGGCACGTTGCGGTCCAGCCCGGCGGCGCGGACCTTCCCCGCGAGACCCATGCGCCGGAAGATTTCCATCGTGCGGGCGTTGCAGCGCTCCATCTTGGGAAGGAATTGCGGCGCTTCCTTGCGCTCGATCAGAGTGCAGCGCACGCCCTTCTGGCCGAGATCGATGGCGAGCGTCAGTCCGACCGGCCCGGCGCCGACGATCAAGACCTCGGTATCCGCTCCCATGCCGTTATTATCTATGCGGTGAACGGGGCCGCCCTGATCCTGGAGCAGGTCGCGCGCAAGGTCGGCGTCGCAGCGGCGTGGACCGGGATTCCCCTGATGGTGGTCCTCGCCTGTATCGAGCCGGTCTTGCGCTGGGCCGGCCGGGGAGGCGATCTGCCCTTCGGCGAAGCTTCCACTGCTGCCTTTTTCGCGCTGACCATGACCTCGTTCGGCTACGCCTACGCCGCCGGCGCGCACGTGCGCCTGGACGTTCTCAGCCGCCGCTTCTCGCCGCGAGCGCGCGCCGCCATCGAATTGTCCGGCGCCGTGCTGATCGTTCTGCCGCTCTGCGCAGTGGTGATGATGGACGGGACCGAGTCCGCCTGGCGCTCCTTTCAGCAAGCCGAGCGCTGGGCGGACACGGGTTGGACCCTGCAATGGCTGCTGCGCGCTTGGGTACCGGCCGGCTTTCTGCTCCTGATGCTCGCAGCCATCGCCTCGGCCCTGCGCGCGATCATGACGCTGGCCGCCAGATGACTTTCCTTTTGCCGGCATTGATGCTGGTCGGTCTCGCCGCGGCGCTTTTCTCCGGTCTGCCGGTGGCGGTCGTCCTCATCGGCGTGGCGTTTCTGTTCGCGGGCATGGGCGTCCTGGCCGGAAGCGTCCGCATCGAGGAGGCGGGAGCGATTTTCCATCGCGTGTACGGCACGCTTTCGGACCGCGACGAGGTCCTGTACGCCGCGGTGCCGATGCTGCTGTTCATGGGCGCGATCCTGCACGAGAGCCGCCTCGCAGCGGATCTTCTCGCCGGAGCAGCACGCCTTTTCGGTCGAGTGCGAGGCGGCCCTGCGCTCGCGACGCTCGCCGTGGCGGCGATCCAGGCGCCGGCAGCCGGAATGGTGGGCGCCTCGACCGGCGCGCTTGCGCTGTACGCCCTGCCCGCGCTCAGGCGGCACGGCTACGGCACGCAGGAAGCCGCAGGCCTGGTCGCCGCGGCCGGCACGCTCGGCGTGGTCGCGCCTCCCGGCATCATGTTGTTCTTCGTGGCGGACGCCATCGGTGCCCAGGTGCCGGCACTGTTCCTTGCCATGCTGGGCCCGCTCGCGCTGCTGCTGCTCCTCTATTTCGCCTATGCCGTAGCGCGCGGCTCGCCCAAGCCCGTTCGGGAAAACGCGGAGGCGGCACGTGCCTTGGATGCTTTGGTCCCGGCGCTGCTCATGATCGGCCTGGTGGTCATCGTAGCGCTAGGCTACGCGACGATTTCCGAGGCCGCAGGGCTCGCGGCGCTGGGTGCGGTGCTTGCAGCAGTGGCACGCGGCAGGATGTCGTGGAGCGCGCTCGACGCCGCGATCCGGCGCACGGCGCTCGTCAGCGCCATGATCTTCTTCATCTTCGTCGGCGCGAGCGTCTTCTCGCTGGTCTTCCGCCTGCTCGGCGGCCAGGCGATGATCTCCGCCGCCGCAGCGGCCCTCGGCACCCGGGGAGCAGCGGCGCTCGCGGCCGCAATGATTTTCGTGTTCGTGCTCGGTTTTTTCCTGGACTGGCTGGAGATCGTCGTCATCGCGCTGCCCGCCTTGGCGAGCGCCCTCGTCGCGGCCGGCGTCGGCGCGCAATTCGGCAATGCCCAGCTTGCGGCCTGCTGGCTCGGCGCGCTCTTTGCCGTCAACCTGCAGACCTCGTTCCTGACGCCTCCGTTCGGCTACGCGCTATTCCTGGTGCACGGCGCCACCGGGGGCGCGGTGACGATCCCGCAGGTGTGGCGAGGCGCGCTTCCCTACCTGGTCCTGCAGCTCGTCACCCTCGTTGCCGTGGCTGTGATCCCGGAGCTGGCGACCTGGCTGCCTGCGCAATTGCTCGATCTGTCGGTGCCAAAAGGGCCGAAGTTCAATGAGTGAAGCCTTCAAAAGGAGGAAAGGAGCATCATGGAAATGATCGACCGCGGATTGTCCGAGGAGCAGAAGCTGATGCGCGAAACCTGCCGCGGTTTCGTGAACGACCTGGTAATTCCTTTCATGCGCCGCAACTGGCAGCGCGAGTGGCTGATGGATCCCGACGCCCGGCTGCCGCGCGAGATCCTCGAGCAGGCCGACAGGATCGGCATCCGCACGCTCGGCGTGCCCGAGGAGTTCGGCGGCATCCAGCTCGACCCGGCCACCGAGGTGCAGACCTTCGCGATCATTTCCGAGGAGATCGCGCGCGGCGACTCGGGGCTTGCCGACAAGCTGGTGCAGATCTGGAAGGTGTCGGTGCTGCTGCGCAACATCGCCCCGCGCCCTCTGCAGCAGCGCTGGTTCCCGAAGCTGGTCGCCGACCCGGCGTTCCTGCTGGCGCATTGCCTCACCGAGCCGCGCGGGGCTTCGGATCGCTGGCTGCCTTACAACGTGCCCGAGGCCGCCATGAACACCAGGGCGGTCCTGAAGGGCGGCGAGTGGGTGATCAACGGGCGCAAGCAGTTCATCAGCAACGGCTACGACGCGAGCCTGTTCGTCGTGTATGCCAACAGCAACCCGAAAGTCGGCATGCTGCAGGGCACTTCGAGCTTTCTCGTGCCGCGCGGCACCCCGGGCCTGATCATCGCGCGCTGCAACGAGACCCTGGGCGGCCGCTTCATGAACAACGGCGAGCTGGTGTTCGAGGACTGCCGCGTCCCGGCGGACCACCTGCTGGTCGAGAACGACGCGCTCGGCAAGGCCGGGATCTATTTCCGGCCCGGCAAGATCATCCAGGCCTCCAAGAACCTCGGCGTCGGCATGGCGGCGTTCGAGCGCACCGCCGAGTACGTGCAGAACTACGTGCAGGGCGGCCGCATCCTGATCAAGCACCAGGCGGTGGCGCTGCGCCTGGCCGACATGGCCACCCGGCTCGCCGCGGTGCGCTCGCTCCTGCGCGAAGCCGCGCGCGCTGTCGACGAGCGCGCGCCAGACGCCGAATACCTGTGCAACATGGTGAAAGTGTTCGCGTCGGAGGAAGTCTTCAAGGTCGCGCAGCACGCGATGGAGCTGCATGGCGGCAACGGCGTGATGCTCGACTTCGGCATCGAGAAGCTGGTGCGCGACGCGGCCGTGTTCCTGCACATGGACGCGACGGTGGACATCTCGCGCTTCAAGATCATCAAGTCGATGTTCCCCCACAGCGCCGGGACTTACGCCGGACCGGAGACCTAAACATGCGCCTTTTCTTCTTATTCCTGCTGTTGCCGTTTGCGTCGGTCTTCGCGCAGAGCGATGCCTATCCCACGCGCCCGGTCCGCATCGTCGTGCCGTTCACGCCGGGCAGCGTCACCGACATCATGGCGCGCAGCGTGAGCGACCGGCTCGCGGCCGCGTTCGGACAGCCGGTCGTCGTCGAGAACCGCCCGGGCGCCGGCGGCACCATCGGCACCGGCGTGGTCGCGAAGTCCGCTCCCGACGGTTACACCCTGGCCGTGGTCTCCGCGGGCTACGCATTCACGCCGGCGATCTATGACCAGCTGCCCTACGACCCGGGCAAGGACCTCGCCGGAGTGAGCCCGCTCGCGAACCTGCCGAGCGTGCTGTTCGTCTCCTCCACGCTGGGCGTGACCTCGGCGCAGGATCTGGTCGCGCTGGCGAGAGCCAAGCCCGGCGCGCTCAATTACGCTTCGGCCGGGATCGGCAGCGCCTCGCATGTCAGCGCCGAGAAGTTTCGCGCCGCCACCGGCCTCGACATCGTGCACGTGCCGCTTAAGGGCGCGCCGGAGATGGTCGCCGAGACCCTTGCCGGCCGCACCCACTTCGGATTGGTGGGCATCACCGCGGTGCTGCCTGCGCTGCGCGACAGGCGGATCCTCGCGCTGGCGGTGAGCAGCGTGAAGCGCTCGCCCGCGCTGCCCGAGGTGCCGACCATGGCCGAGGTCGGCCTGCCCGACGCCGAGTTCGATTTCTGGATCGGCGTGCTCGCCCCCGCGCAGACCCCGCGGGCGATCGTGAACCGGCTCAACTTCGAGATCGCGCGCGCCTTGCGGCTGCCGGAGGTGCTGGAGCGGCTCGCCAACCTCGGCGCGGAGCCTATGCTCATGCAGCCGGAGCAATTCGACGCCTACATGCGCGGGCAACTGGCGAGCCTCGGCAGCCTGTTGCGCGGCGCCGGCGTCAAGGCCAATTGAAAAACTTCGCGCTCCCATGAAAGTCATCGCCATCGAGGAGCATTTCATCACACCGATGTACCGGGAGAAGGTCGGCGCCAACGAATTCCGCAATTTCTACCTGAAGAGCCGCGGCGAGCAGCTCGGGCACGACATCGTCGAGCAGAACTCCGACCTCGGCGCCGAGCGCCTGGCGCACATGGACGCCGCCGGCGTCGACGTGCAGGTGCTGTCCTTCGGCTCGCCGGGCCCGCAGGCCTTCGCCGCCGAGGTCGCGATCCCCATGGCGCGCGATGCCAATGATCGCCTTTACCAGGCAATCCAGAGGAATCCCGCACGCTTTGCCGGGTTCGCGGCGCTGCCGACGGCGGATCCGGAAGCCGCGGCGCAGGAGCTCGAGCGTTGCGTGAGCAAGCTCGGCTTCAAGGGCGCGATGATCCATGGGCACACGCGCGGCAGCTTTCTCGACGAGCGCAAGTATTGGACGATCTTCGAGCGCGCGCAGGCGCTCGACGTGCCGCTCTATCTCCATCCGACGCTGCCGCACCCGGACGCCGTCAAGGCCTACTTCGAGGGCTACGAGGAGCTGGCGCGCGCCGGCTGGGGCTTCGCGGTGGACACCAGCTGCCATTTCCTGCGCATCGTCTTTGCGGGCGTGTTCGATGCCTATCCGCGGCTGAGAATCATCCTCGGCCATCTAGGCGAAGGCCTGCCCTTCGCCATGCACCGGCTGAACGACCATACCTGGCGCAGCGCCGCGCGCCGCGGGCTCGCGAAGACGCCTTTGCAATACATGCGGGAAAATCTACTGGTGACGACCAGCGGCAACTGGTACGAGCCGGCGTTCCTGTGCACGCTGCTCGCCCTTGGCGCCGACAACATCCTGTTCGCGATCGACTGGCCTTACGAGGCGAACAAAACCGGAATCGAATTTCTCCGAAAAATTTCCATTTCGGATGGTGACAGGCAAAAAATCGCGCACCTCAACGCGGAGCGGGTGCTGCGCATGTGAGCTTCAGAAAAGGCCCGGAACCCAGCGCTTCACGCGCGCCTTGTAATCGACGTAAGGCTGGCCAAAGCGCTCGCGCAGGCGGCTTTCATCGCGCTGCACGCGGAGCTGGAACCATACCAGCGCAGCGAGCGTGATGAGTGCGCCGAGCGCGGAGCGCAGGCTGAGCGTCAGGCCGAGTAGAAAAATGATATGCCCCAGGTACATCGGGTTGCGGCAATAGGCAAACGGGCCGCTGGTCACCAGGCGCTCGGGCGGCCTGTCCATGCCGGGCCCGCCGCCGCCGCGCCGGACCCGGTATTCGCCGATGAAGCGGTACTGCAGGTAGCCCCAGGCGAGCAGCGGCAGAAACCAGGGCTCGAAGCGCAAGCGCCCGTCGTGCAGCAGCAGTTCCCAGCCCACCACGACGAGAGGGTAGAGAACGAACGTGCGGAAGGAGGTGCTGCGTATCACTTGCGGCGCTGCTGCGACAGCCAGATCACCAGGTCCCAGGCGTTGTGGATGCCGACGACGAGCAGGAGGACCGTCACGAACGCCAGCATTGGCGCGCCGGGCGCGCTGCCGCGCCAGATGGCGATGGCGGCTACGAGGAGGAGTATGTAGCTCAGGAAAGGAAGCCCGATGAAGAAGACCCAGTCTTCGGCGTCGAGCTTCCCCTCGCGCCAGAAATGATGGCCCCGGACCCAGGCGAGATAAGCCAGCCCGCCGACCCCGGTCAGCGCGAGCAGCAGCGCGAGCGCTGCCGGCGCGATATGCGGGACCAGCATGAACGCCGAGATGGCGAGCGCGGTGGTGAAAAACACCATGGTCGGCGTCACGAACGCGCGCAGGCCGGACTTGGGGCGCTCCGCGATCGTCTCGGGGCTGATGGAAATGACG